>Ga0256833_1003176_pt1 | contig 11344 bp, 9 predicted proteins | sample 356284metaG_FD_190535 | JGI IMG/M metagenome (GOLD analysis project Ga0256833, IMG submission 190535) | Hydrothermal vent microbial communities from Mid Atlantic Ridge, Atlantic Ocean - 356-284 | ecosystem: Environmental > Aquatic > Marine > Hydrothermal vents | place: Atlantic Ocean: Mid...
TTGTACTCATAGATCTTGACTCTGTAGTCTGAATAAAGGTTCATCAGTAACCTATACCCGTTCTTTACTCGGATTGTTTTAGCCATTGCTTATCCTGTTTGTATTAGTTCTCTCCGATATTTAATGATTACGATCGACATTTTGTAGATAGATAAATTTTTAATCTTTTAAGCTTAGAGTATACATCCTCTTTAAATTGCTCAATGATCTCCTCGTTAATACCTCTTTTTGATACAATATTTTTTATAATTTTCTCAACGATAAAGTACCTCTTATACTTTTCGTTTAGGCGTCTCCAATTTATCCCAGCGAGCGCCTTACCCACGCGTTCGTCATAGGGGAGCACGTCCTTAAGCATGAGGACGGCTATTATCGGGTACCCGATGTATCCTCTGTAGATCGTGCCGTTATCCGTGCTGCAGGCTTCTCTCAGGTCCTCGGAGACGTACACTGTGTAAGTCCTGGATCCATCCGAAGAAATAACTCGGGCATACCCCTTTTCTGGGACGTCTAGGTGCACTCTCCCGTCGGCGATAGCGGCTGCAGCCTCGAGCACCTTAATCTTTGGGGGTAGGCGCAGCCTCATTTACGGCATCCAGAACACGTTCTGTTATTTGGTGAATAAAACTTACCTGTAATTTATTTGGGGCCTTTATGCCTCCTCAGCAGCCCTTATTTTTTCGGCGTACTTCTCCGGGGTCAGTAGCTTGGATGTGTCTATGTTACTTGTCTTGATCTTGAGTATCCACCCTGCCCCGTACGGGTCCTTGTTGATGAGGTCGGGTGAGTCAATGAGCTCCTCATTGACCTCAACAACCTCGCCGTCGAACGGCGTGTACACATCGGCGGTGGTCTTCACGGACTCCAGCGTCGCTATGGGCTCCCCTGCCGACACCTCTGTGCCGGGCTCTGGGAGGTCGACGTTGACTATGTACCTCAGCTTCTTCTGGGCGTAGTCGGTAACGCCCATCGTTATGGTGTCGCCCTCGACCTTCACCCACTCATCGCTCTCTGTGTAGTAGAGACCGTCCTTTACGAGGTACTCACCTATCTTAGTCTTGACCACGATGTCCCCCATGGGATCACCTCAGATAAATGGTGGGTCCTGTATTTTAGCACTATAGAGCTTACCCCTTACCTCAACATTGACCTTGAACCCTATGTAAGCGTGGCTGGACTTCACGTACGCCAGAGCTATCGCCCTGTTTAGGAGTGGCGAGTACCCGCCGCTGGTGACGTACCCTATGACCTCATTGCCTGCGTATACCTTGTCCCCGTGCCTGGGTATTTTCCTCACTCCTTTCTTGAGTTTGAGGCCTACGCGGAACCTGCTCACGCCCTTCTCGTATGCCTCCTGCACCTTATCGCACCCAACGCACTCTGTCTTCCCTAGGGTGAGGGCTAACCAGTACCTCACCTCTATCGGGTTGGTTGACTCGTCCATGTCGCTCCCGACGAGGAGGTACCCCATCTCCAGCCTTAGGCTATCCCTCGCTATAAGGCCAGCGGGCTTCGCGCCCGCCTCCACAGCCTTCAGCAGGATCTCCTTCCCGTGGTCTATGGTGGTCCATATCTCGAATCCGTGGGAACGTACCTCCTCACCAGTCCAGCCAGACCTGCTGACGAGGGTCGCCTTCTTTCCGAGGACCTCGGGCTCCCACAGGAACTGAAGAATCTTTAGATCCTCGAATCCCTTGATCCCGAGAGCCTCCATGACCTCCGGCGCCTTAGGGCCCTGGACGGCTATGAGCACTGTGTCGTAGGTCACGTTCTGTATGTCGACATCCGAGGGTGCATACCCGAGCTTCTCCCTCCACTTAAGCATCCACTCCAGGTCGGACTCCACATTGGGTGCGTTCACGACGGCTAGCCACAGGTCGTCCTTGACCCTGTAGAGCATGTTATCGTCTATTATGCCTCCGTCTTCGTTGAGGAGGAGGACGGGCCCGCTCATGCTGTTCTCCTTGACCTTGCTCAGATCCTTAGTGACTAGCTTCTGCAGGAACTCGAACACCTTAGACCCCTTAAGCACGTACCTCCCCATGTGGGACACGTCGAAGACTGTGACAGCGTTCCTCGTGGCCAGGTGTTCCTCGATCGGGTTACCGTAATCGAGGCTCGTGAGCCACCCGGCGAACTCGCCGGGGTTACCTCCGAGCTTCTTTTGGGTCTCAAGCAGTGGTACCTCCCTTACCAAGTTTACTGCACCAACCTACTCTTGGCTGGACACGAAATTATGCGTACCTCTGAAAACCTTTACCAGGTGCGTGTAAATATGGAAATAGTTCCTTGGCGCTGGTGACGATGCAGTATCTAGTGTAGGATTAACATAATACGAAAAATTAACGAATGCGAATACTTCATTGGTGTCTGTGGGTGCCGCATCCATGGATCCCGAACTCCTCACCAGAGATCAAGAAGCGGATGATGGAGTTCTTGGGGATAAGTGACATAATGGAGCTATTGAGCGACGTACCGAGCAACCTCATTCTCCACGAGCCCCCCGCAGTAGGCAGGGGCAGGGTGCTCTCGGAGTACGAGGTCGTCAGGGAGATGCGTAGGCTCGCCTCAAAGAACAGGGTCTTCAAGGATCCGCCTCCATTCATAGGTGGTGGGGTGTGTTATCACTACGTCCCCTCCCTCGTTAAGGCACTCGCCTCGAGGGCGGAGTTCTACACGGCGTACACGCCGTATCAGGCAGAGATAGCGCAGGGTCTTCTCCAGGCAATATTTGAGTACCAGTCACTCATGGCCGAGCTCTACGGTGTGGATATAGTCAATGCGTCAATGTATAACGGTTCCACAGCGGCGGCGGAGGCCGTGCGCATGGCCGTTAGGGTGAAGCGGAGGAGGAACAGGGTATTAGTTGCGGCAACGGTGCACCCGGAGGTAAAGGAGGTCATAAGGACGTGGGTATGGGGCATCGGGATAAAGATCGAGGAATTCGGTGACGTCAGTAAGGGCAAGGTGAGCGCCGAGAACCTTAAGGCTAAGATAGGGGACGACGTTGCCGGGGTCTACATAGAGAACCCGAACTTCTTCGGCGCGATCGAGGACGAGTTAAGGGCTATCATAGAGGTGGCACATGAGAAGGGTGCGCTAGCAATAGTCAACGCTGACCCAATCCTCCTCGGCGTGCTCGAGGCGCCTGGGAAACTGGGCGCCGACATAGTCGTGGGGGATGCCCAGCCCCTTGGCCTAGGCCTGAACTACGGCGGGCCATCGGCGGGGATCTTCGGGATAAAGTACGATAGGGTGTTGCTGAGGCAGCTACCAGGGAGGCTCATCGGCGCGACGAGAACAGAGGATGGGAAAGACCTAGGGTTCGCCATGGTACTGCAGACGAGGGAGCAGCACATAAAGAGGGAGAGAGCTACCTCGAACATAACCACGAACTCGGGCCTCATGGCCGTCATGGCGGCCTTCTACGTATCCTTACTCGGGGCAACGGGCCTGCGCAAGATAGGTGAAGCGATCGCCGGGCGCACAGCGTACGCCCTCCGCAGGCTTAAGGAGGCTGGCATCGAGGCTCCGGCGCTGAGGGCCCACTTCCTCAAGCAGTTCCCTGTGAGGGTGGGCGGCGATGCGGAGGCGGTCATCAAGGAGGCACTAGCTCATGGCGTGCACGTGGGGCCGCCGCTCTCGCGGTTCTTCAGGAACATGCGCGGTGAGTGCCTAGTGTGTGTCACCGAGGCCCACACACGCGAGGACATCGAGAGGCTTGCGGAGGTATTGTCTCAGGTAGGGGGTGGTGAGTGATGGTGTTTAGGCAGGCTAAGTGGGGAGAGAAGATAATTCTCGAGTACCCCAGCGGCAAGCCTACCTTCGTGATAGATGAGGAATTCATCAGCATGGGGAGGGAGTACCTCTCTACCCTACCGCGGGACACCGTGAGGAAGGAACCGCCGAACATACCGGACATAAGCGAGGTGGAGGTCGCCAGGCACTTCACTAGGCTATCGCAGATGGCCTACGGCGTTGACACGGGCCCCGTGCCCCTCGGCTCATGCACAATGAAATACAACCCGAAGGTGAACGAGGAGGTAGCGTCTTGGGAGGAGTTCGCTACCATACACCCATACCAGGACGAGGAGACAGTGCAGGGAGTGCTCCAGATAATCTACGAGCTACAGAAGTGGTTGGCCGACCTAACAGGGATGGACGTATGCACGATACACCCGCCAGCTGGTGCGGCAGGCGAGTTTGCCGGCGCCCTAATGATAAAGAAGTACCTCATTGACAAGGGATTCGAGAACAAGGACGAGATGATAGTCCCGGAGAGCGCCCACGGAACGAACCCGGCGAGCGCCGTGATGGCGGGGTTCAGGGTCGTTAAGGTACCAGCTGATGAGGCAGGCGACACGGATCTTGAGGCGATAAAGGCTGTGGCCGGTGAGAGGACGGCAGGCATAATGTTGACTAACCCATCAACTCTGGGGCTCTTCGAGTCCAGGATCCTCGAGATCGCTGACACAATCCACTCAGTTAATGGTCTACTGTACTACGATGGCGCTAACCTAAACGGGATCCTCGGAATTGTTAGGCCGGGTGACATGGGCTTCGACGTTGTGCACCTAAACCTTCACAAGACCTTCTCCACACCGCATGGAGGCGGCGGGCCGGGAGGCGGCGTGCTCTGCGCCAAGGGAGCCCTCAAGGACTACATACCCGTACCTCTGGTTGATTACGACGGGAGGAAGTACTACCTCAACTACGACATACCGAGAACCATAGGGAGGATAACGTGGTTCTACGGCAACGTGATCCCGGCCGTGAAGGCCTTCATGTACATACTGGCCCTCGGCCCAGCGATCCGTGAGGTGGCTGAGATAGCTGTGCTGAACACTAACTACCTCATGAAGAAGCTCGTCGGCCTCCCCGGGGTGGACCTGATATACGGTAAGGGAAGGTGGAGGAAGCACGAGGTCGTCATAAGCTTCGACAGGCTCCACAAAGAGACCGGCGTATCCGCTGAGGACGTCGCTAAGGCGTTGCTTGACAGAGGCTTCCACGCACCGACAATATACTTCCCCTTGATAGTTCCGGAGGCCCACATGATCGAGCTCACAGAGTCTGAGCCGATAGAGATGATCGACGCCATAGCCGAGGCGTACAGGGAGGTAGTTAAGAAGGCTTACGAGGCACCGGAAGAGCTCAAGAAGACTCCGATGAATACCGCAGTTGGGCGCCTTGACTTGATGCTGGCAAACCACCCACGCACTGTGTCGCCGACGTACAAGCTAATGAAGGAGAGGCTACTGGGCGGCGAGCCTGGAAAGTAGCTCTGGGTCGGAAGCTGGCAACACCCTCACGATCGTTTCTTCCTTAAAACCTGTCACGAACCTGTAGAACCCACTCATCTCCTTGTCAAGTGCCGGATCCCCCGTATCTACGAGCGCGTACTTGAGCCCCCTCAGCTTTGTCGGGGTCGCTATAGGCAGGATCCCCCTCTTTCCACCAATCGTGCGGAGCACCCTCGGGGTCAGCTGCTGGTTCCCGCGGCCGATTAGATATCCCTGCCTACCTATCACTGTTATCACTGCGACTGCGTTGCGATGCCTGCTGAGGAGTTCGAGGATCCCCTTCTCGCCCAGGTCCATCCCTATGACCTCACCGTTTATCATTGCGTCAAAGCCGAGAAGGGTCTTCGGCTGCCCCAGTAAATCAGTTATTGCCTTAACGGTTGAGCCAGGGCCGAGGAGGTAGAGAATGTCCTTTCTCATTAACTCGCTCACGAAGTACTCAGCTATGGCCTCCTTCTCCTCAGACTCCCCTCCATATCCTCCGAAGTCCTTGCTCGGTATCACGAGCCCGGGGACATCGGGTGCGAGAACGTACGTGAACACGCGCACCCTGAGTAGGCCCTTAGCTATTGCTTCCTCATCTGCGTCGGCGACCTCGGCGACGTCGACGCTCCTTGATTCAGCGAACCTGGCGATGACGGCGGCAGCCGCCTCTGGCGATGAGGCGAAGACCCCGGAGTACATCTTTACACCTGAAGGTATTCCCAGTATAGGGACCCTCTTATCCACGGCTTGGGCTATGTCCCTTGCTGTTCCGTCCCCGCCTACGAACACTACCAAGTCCACACCCTCCTCCGTGAACGTTTTTGCGGCCTTGACAGTGTCTTCTGGCGTGGTTTCCCTGTTTTCAGGTATTGGTATGCAGGAGTAGCTAGGGTATTGAACCTCTTTGAGGTAGTCGCAGCCCATCATGTTGTTGGCGGCCACGACGCGTATCCTGTGATCGTACCTTAACAGTGCCCTCAAAAAGCGCCTAGCTCTGTTGGGTGAGACGGGTTTAGCCCCTCGCCTTACAGCCTCTATGACGAGGTCACCGTCGGTTCCCTTAAGCCCCACTGAGCCCCCCATCCCGGCTATTGGGTTAACTAGGAAGCCGATGCATAGCATCTTCTGCATCTCCGCTTTAGTGTTTGACGTAGGATATGAAGCTTAAGTTAGTGTAGCTGGAGTTACTTTCTCTTATCTCTCACTCACAGTGAGTTAGTGATGTGCGGAAATTCTTGAAAATATTATTGACTCATCGTCATTGAGGCTGAGTATGTTGAAGTGTCCCCTCTGTGGATCGCAGAGCATTGTGTGGGATTTTGAGAGGGGTGAGGTAGTGTGTACCTCTTGCGGTTATGTTGTCGAGCGAATATATGTTAGTAGTGAAGTCAGGCATGTATCGGAGGCTGCTCGCCACTACGCTAAAGGGTACATAACCCTCAGCAGGGAGACGAGGAGGTTCCTAGAGCTAATGAAGTACGTCAAGATATCGAGGAAAGAACTCTACATAGACTGGGACTCATTCCGGGAGTACGTGAGGACAGGTAGGAGGGTTAGGGTGCTCAAGCTAAGGGTAAGGCCTATACCCGAGAACCTGAGAGAGGTCGTTGACCCGATTATGAAAGTTATTGAAAAATATCCCAGGCTTTCTTCAAGAACTATTCGAGGGAAGACTGCCGCCTCACTACTCGCGTTATACCTAGCACTCGATGCACGCCCAAATCTGGTCGCTATTGCTAGGCTAGTGGGGGTAAGCAGAACCCAGTTAGCAAGGATAATGAAGCTGATCAAGATCTATGGGATACATTCTCGAGAAGATGTGAAGGAGGTCGCTACTAAGTATAGGAGCATGTTGATGAAACACCTTGCTAAGTGAGCTTGCTATACAATTGAGGAAAGAACGTCTTCAGGCACAGTGAAAACGTAAAGACGTCCTCTCAGCTCACCCAGTTCCTTTAGTCTCTTTATTGCATCGTTTCCGTTAATTGGTGGTTTATCTGGTTCCTCTATGCGTAATCCAACGATTCTTCCTCCTTTGATCAGCACTTTTATGTTGATCTTCTCAGTCCTTACGTTAGCATAAACCGGTCCCTTCTTGACGATGTCGCCCACGAGCTTAGATAGTTCGCTGAGTAATTTGCTTCCATCCGTCACTATCCTCTCGGTCCTCTCTAATGATGCCTTCAGTATTATAGAACCGAGGAGCACAGGATCTTCGAGGGCGGAGGGATTGTCCACGACCGCGAGTTTGCCTGTTTTAATTGCTTTGCCCTCTTCAGCTCTGGCGGATGTTATGGGCTTCGCCTCCTCAATCTTGGTTTTTGTAAACTTTCCTTCCTCCTCATGTGTTGTTGCTGGTGTTAAGGTGGGCTGTCTGATCGCGGGCTGGAGTGTTGGGCGGCGCGGTGGTGCCTTAGCCGCCTTGCGTGACTTAACGGCCTCAGCTATTGCTGGTAGCTGGAATATGAGCTTATTCTTTAAGTCATCGACGAATGCTACTATTGACGAACCCAACAATCTCTCCCTTAGGAAACCAGCCCTGAAGACCAGGTTGCCAGAGATTATCGAGCCTGTCCCACGCGGCATGATTTCATAGGTAAGTGTGAAGTTCACCTGCCCCTGCACGGTAACTTTTATGAAATGGGCCCTTCCCCTGGATGTGTACTCAAGCTTTACCCTTGCGTCATAGAGTGCTCCTGCTATCCTAAGTCTTATCTGTGCCTCATTCTCGTTGAGTTTATTCATGGACTCGAAAATCGACCATAGCGGTAGGTGTAATTCTAGGTCTCGCAGTATCTCTGCCACAGTATCAGGTGGGGCTAGAGTCAGCACTTCAAATGTACGCTTGATTACCAATGTCTATCTCACCTTCTACCGTAATATATTGCGTTTATATCACGTTAAAAGTAATCTGGTTTAGAGAAACTTATTTACTCTCCTCCTCACCACTACATACCCTGTTTATGATCTCCTTAACTATCGTAGCGACTAAGCGTCCCTCAGCACGTCCTCTGAGCTCCCTCATTGCTGCCCCCATTAGCATGCCAAATGAGCGTTCGCATAGGTTCCTCACCTTATCAATTCTTTCCTCAACAATCCTCTTAACAACAGCTTTCACCTCCTCCTCGGAGAGCCCAAGGTACTTCGATGCTATTGCCTCAAGGCCCTTCTCTGGATGCTGAGCCTTCTCTTTCAGCATCTCGGCCACAGCGTCCTTGGGTACTTTGCCATCATGGTAGAGGCGCAGGGCCTTCACCATGTCCTCCCTGCTTAACCTGCTCACGTCTATGCCCTCAGACCTTAGTCCCCTCAACGTGATCACGAGTAGTGACGCAACGAACTTCCTATCGATGCCGGGCATCGACTCTATGATGTCGAGATACGTGTGAAGGTCATCACTCCATATCAGCTGCTTGGCAAGCTCCTTACCTAGTCCATGCCCGCTCTCAAGGGTCTTCAAGAACTCATCAGGCAGAGGAGGCTTAATTCTCTCAGCCTCCCTCAACAGTCCTTTGTCGACCCTAACAGGGGGTACATCCGTCTCGGGATACATACGCGCAGCGCCTGGCTGCGGGCGAAGGTACCTTGTCGTTCCGTCGGGATTAGCTCCCCTAGTTTCCTTAGGTATCCCTATCAAGGCATGCCTTGCCCGCTCTATCACTGCTCTCAATGCCCTGCGCGCCTGCTCCTCCTTAGCCAGTACCAGGACGAACGCGTCCCTGCTTGGGTCACCGCCCAGTGCCTCATATATAGCGGCTACTTTGTCCTCACTGATCCCGTACTTAGGTAGTTCGTCGCTGTGGATTATACCGCCAACACCTCCCCAGGCCTTGGCGTAGTCGGATAGCTCAGTACCGAACCTGCGCCCAGGCTGTACTTCAGTCCTGAGGATTCCCTTGAAGCCCCTCATGAGAACTCCGTAGACACCGCCGCCAGCCTTTAGCACGCGCCGTACCAGCTTACTCTTCGAGTTCTTGAGTAGGTCGGTGAGGTTGATTATCTCATCGCTCACGTCGTTCTCCTTAACACCCCTGGCCCTTAACTCGTCACGGATCTCTAGAAGCCTCAGTTGCCTCATGGCCTCGTACTCGACTATCTTCGGTATCAGTTCGAGGAGGCTAACACCCTTTATCTCGGTCTTGACACCGCCCCTAATTGATACGTTCAGGTCCTGCCTTATGGTGCCGAGACCACGCTTAACCCTACCGGTTAGCCTGAGTAGGAGACCTATTGAGGCGGCCACTCTCATAGCCAGTTCCGGGTCATCAATGTCTGGCTCGGTCGCGATCTCTATGAGGGGTATCCCTAAGCGATCCAGGCTGTACTTCACATAGCCGGGTCCCTCCTCCAGCTTCCGCGCGGCGTCTTCCTCAAGGGCTATTGTCTGTATGCCTACTTTTCTACCATCTATCGTTATGTGGCCACCAATAGCGACTATGGCGGTTCTCTGAAAGCCAGTGGTGTTCGATCCGTCGACTACGATCTTTCTCATATATTGTATCTCGTCGATAAGATTCGAATTAAGTGCCTTAGCTATGGCTATCGTTATTGTTAGTGCCTCCTTGTTAACCTCGTGCGGCGGCTCCTCGTCCATCTCGACTAGGCATGCGTGACCCTTGGGGACAACGTAGATTATTTTCCTGCCTTTTTGTATCTCGTACGCAGCGGCGGGGTCTACGTCACCGATCTCGCTCTTGCTCACCTTCAGGTACCTCACGATCTCCTTGTGGGGGGTCTCCTGCGAGGCTAGCTCAGTGGGGCATCCGCAGAAGAGTTTATGTTTTGTGTTCAGCTGCTGATGGATTTCTAGGCCGACCTTAAGACCTAGTTTCCTGTAGTCGAGCTTATCCATGGTACCACCTCGGATAAACGTCCTCCTCGTGCCTGAGCGAGATCTCCCCGGCGATATTGGTCAGCATCACCTCAGGGACCCTCTCCTTGCTGAAGTGGGCTAGTGCCCAGGAGAGCTTAACATAGGCTGTCTCGGGCAGCATGTCGGCTAGAGGCACGGCCCCGGCCTTGATGAGCTTCCTCCCGTTGCTGTAAACGTTGAGATTGACCCTGCCGAAGAGCGTCTGCGTTGTTATCCCAACGAATACTCCAGAGTCAACCACTCTCTTCACGCTCGGGATGCAGTAGCTCGGTATGTGGCCCAGCCCGGTGCCTGCGAGCACGATACCCCTGACGTCCTCCTGGGCTAGGTACTCGATGATCTCGCATCGCATCCCTGGGTACGTGTAGATCAGGGCTACCCTCTCCTCGAAACCTATGGAGGGGCTGGGCCCACTCTCGTTCCTCGGTATGTAATAGTTGGTGAGAAGCTCCACCTCGAAATCAGGAGAGGTCAGCTTTGCTAAGGGCTTAGCGTTAATCGACTGAAACGCGTCCCTCCTGCTTGAATGCATCTTCCTCACCCTGACCCCCCTATGGGCGAGGGCGTAGGTATCGGAGGGCGTGCCATGCATAACGACTACTGACTCACCGAACGGCGCCTTCAGCGATGTGGCGGTGGCTGCCCTCAGGTTGAACACAGCGTCTGTGCTCGGTCTGTCGCTGCTCCTCTGGGAACCGACGAAAGCTATCGATATGGGGAGCTTCTGGAGGGCGAACGCTATTGCGGCGGCTGTGTAACCCATTGTGTCCGTTCCGTGAGCTACCACCACAGCGTCGGCGCCTCTTCTGATCTCGGCCAATACCTCCTCGGCTATCCTCCCCCAGTCCGTGGGACGCATGTCCTCGCTCAAAACACGCATCAGCTCCACTACCCTCAACTTCTTTGCGATGCTCCTTAACTCGGGAACCATCTCGACGAGTTCGGACGCCGTAATAGCTGGGCGGACGGCACCTGTTTCGTACTCAACTTTGCTGGCTATTGTGCCACCAGTCGATATGAGTGTTATGTTCCTTTCGCCCTCTCCCTCGATCTCGGTTCTCGCTGGGGGCGGCACCTTCCCTATCTCGGTAGCACCCTTCTGGACAATTTCTATCTTCGCGATCTTTTCTCGAGAGACCCCGATGTTGTAGCCGTTCCTCAGCTTCACTACTATGACGTCGCT
>Ga0256833_1003177_pt1 | contig 11344 bp, 6 predicted proteins | sample 356284metaG_FD_190535 | JGI IMG/M metagenome (GOLD analysis project Ga0256833, IMG submission 190535) | Hydrothermal vent microbial communities from Mid Atlantic Ridge, Atlantic Ocean - 356-284 | ecosystem: Environmental > Aquatic > Marine > Hydrothermal vents | place: Atlantic Ocean: Mid...
TGATCCTGGCTCAGAGCGAACGCTGGCGGCGTGCCTAACACATGCAAGTCGAGCGTGAAACCTCGCTTCGGCGGGGGAGTAGAGCGGCGAACGGGTGAGTAACACGTGGGTAACCTACCCCCGGGACCGGGATAACCCTGGGAAACTGGGGCTAATACCGGATAACATCCCGTCACTTCGGTGGCGGGAGAAAAGGTGGCCTCTGCTAATGCAAGCTGCCGCCTGGGGATGGGCCCGCGGCCCATCAGGTAGTTGGTAGGGTAATGGCCTACCAAGCCTAAGACGGGTAGCCGGCCTGAGAGGGTGGTCGGCCACACTGGCACTGAAACACGGGCCAGACTCCTACGGGAGGCAGCAGTGGGGAATCTTGGACAATGGGCGAAAGCCTGATCCAGCGACGCCGCGTGGGGGATGAAGCCCTTCGGGGTGTAAACCCCTGTCAGGGAGGAGGAAGCCCCGACGTGTTAAGAGCATGTTGGGGTTGACAGTACTCCCAGAGGAAGCGCCGGCTAACTACGTGCCAGCAGCCGCGGTAATACGTAGGGCGCGAGCGTTGCTCGGAATCACTGGGCGTAAAGGGGGCGTAGGCGGCTCTGCAAGTCGGATGTGAAAGCCCACGGCTCAACCGTGGAATTGCATCCGATACTGCGGAGCTCGAGGGCGCTAGAGGGTGGCGGAATTCCCGGTGTAGCGGTGAAATGCGCAGATATCGGGAGGAACACCGGTGGCGAAGGCGGCCACCTGGGGCGTCCCTGACGCTGAGGCCCGAAAGCGTGGGGAGCAAACAGGATTAGATACCCTGGTAGTCCACGCCGTAAACGATGGGCACTAGCTGTCGGGCGTTAAGCTCGGTGGCGTAGCTAACGCGTTAAGTGCCCCGCCTGGGGAGTACGGCCGCAAGGCTAAAACTCAAAGGAATTGACGGGGACCCGCACAAGCGGTGGAGCATGTGGTTTAATTCGAAGCAACGCGCAGAACCTTACCTGGGCTTGACATCCCGATGACAGCCCCTGAAAGGGGGTCTTCCCATTGCTTCGGCAATGGGACATCGGGACAGGTGCTGCATGGCTGTCGTCAGCTCGTGTCGTGAGATGTTGGGTTAAGTCCCGCAACGAGCGCAACCCCTGCCCCTAGTTGCCACCATTAAGTTGGGCACTCTAGGGGGACTGCCGGGGATAACCCGGAGGAAGGAGGGGACGACGTCAAGTCCTTATGGCCCTTATGCCCAGGGCTACACACGTGCTACAATGCCTGCTACAGAGGGAAGCGAACCCGCGAGGGGGAGCAAATCCCAGAAAAGCGGGCCCAGTTCGGATTGGAGTCTGCAACTCGACTCCATGAAGGCGGAATCGCTAGTAATCGCGGATCAGCTACGCCGCGGTGAATACGTTCCCGGGTCTTGTACACACCGCCCGTCACACCACGAGAGTCGGCTGGTCCCGAAGACCTCGGAGCTAACCCCGCTTCGGCGGGGAGGCAGGGGTCCACGGATTGGCCGGCGATTGGGGTGAAGTCGTAACAAGGTAGCCGTAGGAGAACCTGCGGCTGGATCACCTCCTTTCTAAGGAAAAATTGGCGCCTCCCGGTCACTATTCAGTTTTCAAAGAGCGGTATGCTCTTTGAAAGGTAGGTGTGGGCCTATAGCTCAGCTGGTTAGAGCGCACCCCTGATAAGGGTGAGGTCAGTGGTTCAAATCCACTTAGGCCCACCATTAGTGTGGGGGTATAGCTCAGATGGGAGAGCACCTGCCTTGCAAGCAGGGGGTCGGCGGTTCGAGTCCGCTTACCTCCACCAGGAAGCAATGATCTTTGAAAATTGAATACATGGAGTTAGTCATTGGAGTGCCGGGCATGGCAAAGATACTAAGGGTGCACGGTGGATGCCTAGGCACCAGGAGGCGATGAAGGGCGTGGAAGGCTGCGATAAGCCCGGAGGAGCTGTCAAACAAGCGTTGATCCCGGGATGCCCGAATGGGGAAACCCGCCCCGATAAACTCGGGGCATCCTGATCATTTGATCGGGAGGCAATACCCGGGGAAGTGAAACATCTCAGTACCCGGAGGAAAAGAAAGCAACAGCGATTCCCTGAGTAGTGGCGAGCGAAAGGGGAGTAGCCTAAACCGCGGCTACGTTAAAGCCCGTGGGCGTTGTAGTCGCGGGGTAGTGGGGCCAGACCGGAGGAGGCCACGGACTCCTCGGGGAGTTACAAATCCCTTCTCTAGCCGAATCCAGCTGGAAAGCTGGACCATAGAGGGTAATAGTCCCGTAGGCGAGAGGGAAGGGACTCCCTGGGTCTGGTACCCGAGTACCGCGGGACACGTGGAATCCTGCGGGAATCTGGGAGGACCATCTCCTAAGGCTAAATACTACCTGGTGACCGATAGCGCACTTAGTACCGTGAGGGAAAGGTGAAAAGAACCCCTGTTAGGGGAGTGAAATAGAACCTGAAACCGTGCACCTACAAGCAGTCGGAGCTCTGCTCCGTTTCGGCGGAGCGGGGTGACGGCGTGCCTTTTGCATAATGAGCCGGCGAGTTACCCTCAGCGGCGAGGCTAAGGCGTGGAGCCGGAGCCGCAGCGAAAGCGAGTCTGAATAGGGCGTTTAGTTGCTGGGGGTAGACCCGAAGCCGAGTGATCTACCCATGGCCAGGGTGAAGTCCCGGTAACACGGGATGGAGGCCCGAACCGGTGGAGGTTGAAAACTCCTCGGATGAGCTGTGGGTAGGGGTGAAAGGCCAATCAAACTCGGTGATAGCTGGTTCTCCCCGAAATATATTTAGGTATAGCCTCGCGTAGTAGCAGGCGGGGGTAGAGCACTGTTTGGGCTAGGGCCCTTACCGGGGTACCAAACCCAGGCAAACTCCGAATACCGCCTGTGTAATCGCGGGAGTCAGTCTATGGGCGACAAGGTCCATAGACGAGAGGGAAAGAGCCCAGACCGCCAGCTAAGGCCCCCAAGTGCACGCTAAGTGGGAAAGGATGTGAGGGTCCTAAGACAGCCGGGATGTTGGCTTAGAAGCAGCCATCATTTAAAGAGTGCGTAATAGCTCACCGGTCGAGGACCTTTGCGCCGAAAATTTAACGGGTCTTAAGCGTGCCGCCGAAGCTGCGGTCCCGTTTCTGATTCGTCAGGAACGGGAGGTAGGGGAGCGTTCCGTGCGGGTTGAAGGTCTGTCGTAAGGCAGGCTGGACTGCACGGAAGTGATTATGCCGGCATGAGTAACGATAAATGCGGTATAGAATCCGCATCGCCGTAAGCCTAAGGTTTCCATGGCAAGGCTCGACCACCATGGGTTAGCCGGTCCCTAAGGCGAGGCCGAAAGGCGTAGCTGATGGGAAAGGGGTCAACATTCCCCTGCCACCTGGTGGTGCGATGGGGTGACGGAGAAGGGTAGGCGCAGCCGGGCACTGATTGTCCCGGTCTAAACCTGTAGGAGGGCTTCCCAGGTAAATCCGGGAAGCTGCCCCTTCGGGGGCAACTCTGAGAGGCGATGGGGACCCCGGCTTCGGTCGGGGGAACTGGCCGATCCCATGCTCCCAAGAAAAACCTCTAAGCATAACCACCAGGTGACCGTACCGCAAACGGACACACGTAGGCGGGGTGAGAAACCTCAGGCGCGCGGGATAACCCTGGCTAAGGAACTCGGCAAATTGGCGCCGTAACTTCGGGAGAAGGCGTGCCCTCGTGTAGGTGTACTCCCTTGCGGAGGAAGCCGAGGAGGGTCGCAGTGAAAAGGGCCTGGCGACTGTTTACCAAAAACACAGGTCTCTGCAAACTCGTAAGAGGATGTATAGGGACTGACGCCTGCCCAGTGCCGGAAGGTTAAGGGGAGGCGTTATCCCGTCTTCGGACGGGAGAAGCGCCGAACCGAAGCCCCGGTAAACGGCGGCCGTAACTATAACAATGGACCGTTGTAGTTACGGAAAAAACCTGGCTGTATGCGGGGAAGTCCGGAGAACTCCAGGGTACCACATCAGTGTATGTGGTAACAATCCCTGGGGTGTTTCCCGGGATGGGATACCGGATCACCCGCAGGAAACTCTGGGGAGGTTAAGATGATCGATTTTAAAAAAATACCCCCAAAAATTGGCTACTATCTCGCAGGTTTTGCTGATGGAGAAGGAGCCTTTATGATAATGCTTCGCAAAAGTAAGGATTATAGACTTGGATGGAAGGTTTCACTATCATTCAATGTTTCTAACCGGGATAAAGTGATCCTCGCACTCTTCAAGCGATATCTCCAGTGCGGTACTCTGCGGGAAAGAAAGGATGGAGTGTGGTATTTTGAGGTCAATAATCTCAACTCTATTAAAGAAAATGTCATCCCTTTCTTTAAAAAATACCGTTTTCTTTCAGCCAAAAAGAAGCGGGACTTCAGCTATTTTGTAAAGGCTTTTGAGATCGTAGAGAGTGGAGAGCATCTCACAAAGGAAGGAATAGAGAAATTGCTCTCCATACGAAAGAAGATGAATGATGGAGGAAAACATCGGTATGATGAAGGGGATGTTCTTGGTAACCTCCTCAGGGGATCCTCAGAGGCCATACGCCAGGCGTCACGCAGGCAAGACCCCGAAACGGGGATGAGCCGTCGGCCTGCGGACGATGATATGGTCCATCCCCCAGGGCAACCTGGGGCTCCAGAAGGAGATAAGCCCTGAAGGGTGAAGAGAGCTCAGAACGGTCCTAAGGTAGCGAAATTCCTTGTCGGGTAAGTTCCGACCTGCATGAATGGCGTAACGACTGGGCCACTGTCTCGGCCAGGGACCCGGTGAAATTGTGGTGGGGGTGCAAACGCCCTCTTACCCGCGGTTAGACGGAAAGACCCTGTGAACCTTTACTGCAGCTTTGCATTGGTGTTTGGGGCACCATGCGCAGGATAGGTGGGAGGCTGTGAAGCCCCGACTCCGGTCGGGGTGGAGCCGCCCTTGAGATACCACCCTTGGTGTCCTGAGCACCTAACCCGTCCCGGTTATCCCGGGAGGGGACAGTGCATGGCGGGCAGTTTGACTGGGGCGGTCGCCTCCTAAAAGGTAACGGAGGCGCGCATAAGGTCCCCTCAGGCTGATTGGAAACCAGCCGTAGAGTGCAATGGCATAAGGGGGCTTGACTGCGAGGCCGACAGGCCGAGCAGAGGCGAAAGCCGGCCATAGTGATCCGGCGGTTCCGTATGGAAGGGCCGTCGCTCAACGGATAAAAGGTACTCCGGGGATAACAGGCTTATCTCCCCCAAGAGTCCACATCGACGGGGAGGTTTGGCACCTCGATGTCGGCTCATCTCATCCTGGGGCTGAAGAAGGTCCCAAGGGTTCGGCTGTTCGCCGATTAAAGAGGTACGTGAGCTGGGTTCAGAACGTCGTGAGACAGTTCGGTCCCTATCTGCCGCGGGCGTAGGAGACTTGAGGGGTCCTGCCCCTAGTACGAGAGGACCGGGGTGGACGCACCTCTGGTGTACCAGTTGTCCCGTCAGGGGCATAGCTGGGTAGCCATGTGCGGAAGGGATAACCGCTGAAAGCATCTAAGCGGGAAGCCCGCCCTAAGATAAGGTCTCCCCCTCCCGAGCAATCGGGGGATAAGGGCCCTCCAAGACCAGGAGGTTGATAGGCCGGAGGTGTAAGCGCCGCAAGGCGTTGAGCTGACCGGTACTAAATGCCCGAAAGTCTTTGCCATGCCCGGCACTTCAAAGGCTGACTCCATGTATTCAATTTGCTTTGAAATAGATTTGAGAATATGGCCTGGTGCCCATAGCGGGGGGGAAACACCCGTTCCCATTCCGAACACGGAAGTTAAGCCCCCCAGCGCCGATGGTACTACCCCGCAGCGGGTGGGAGAGTAGGTCGGTGCCAGGCCTTTTCTTTTTACAAGAATAGTATGTGAAGAGAAAGTTTCAGAGTCTTGTCTTCTTAGTACTTCTACTTCCTGTCTCATTGAAATCAGAGTCTGTTCTTTTTACCTTTTCTCCCCTCGCATATATACCTTTTTCTGCCATTCATGGCGATGAAAATATAAAACTGGTTGGTCTGAGAACAGGAAAGAATATCCTCCCCGCTTTAAAGAAGAACGGCTACCCTGAAGTGCTTCTATTTTCTCTGAGAAGTGGACTGAAACTTCTCAGGAAGGTAGATGGTGTCGGTTATCACCCTCTCTATGTTGTTATGTGGAGGAGCGGGCATCTATACCTGCCAGCTTCCAACACCTCTCCCCCTGTTCTTTATGCAGGATGCAGGGATCATCTCTCATTTCTCAGGTTTTACAAGCAGAAAATTAAAGGTGATTTCATGGTCAGGTTCAACCCATACCCCCTCATACTTAACCGCGCTCTTGGCGGGGAACAGATTGGATTTGTCCTTATTGAACCCTTTGGTAGTTTGCTTCTCTCCAAAATGCCGGGAGTTTACATACCTTTTCTGTCGCCAGAAGAATTTGTAATGAAATTTGCTCACCTTAAATTTCCAGTGGAGGGTTTACCCCTTGGGGCGATTTTTATCAAAAAGGGAAGTAAGGAAAAAGTGAAGAATCTTCTTGAGAGATTTGTTAAGATAGCTGGTGACTTGAACAGACATGCGGAAAGATATTCAAGACTTATCTCAGAAGGTTTCAGGAAATTTTTTAAGATGAACATCCCACCTGTTGTAATTGAGGACTCTCTCAATTCAGGGAGAGTATACTTTTACCCTGTGAAGTATGAAAAGATAAGCAGTGAAGTGGTAAAATACCTCAATTTTATCAGCAGATTTTAGACTTCTTCACCTTTACAGTATCGCGTAAAAGGGGTAAAATGTAAGTAACAAACAGAGAGGAGAGTTGTATGACCAAGGAAGTTGAAGGTGTTCTTGAAGAAGGTGTGGTTTATGATGCTGAGAATATCAAAGTACTTGAGGGGCTTGAGGCTGTCAGAAAACGTCCTGCAATGTATATTGGATCCACAGGACCACAGGGTTTGCATCATCTTGTTTATGAGGTGGTTGATAACAGTGTGGACGAAGCCCTTGCAGGGTTCTGTACCGAGATAAAGGTAATTATTCACAGAAATAACAGCATAACGGTGGAGGATAACGGTAGAGGTATCCCTGTTAAAGAGCACCCGCAGTATGGAATTTCAGCACTTGAAGTTGTTATGACAAAACTTCATGCTGGAGGAAAATTTGACAACAAAACTTACAAAGTTTCCGGAGGATTGCACGGTGTTGGTGTTTCTGTGGTAAATGCTCTTTCCGAGTTTCTCGAGGTTGAAGTTAAAAGGGAGGGAAAAATCTGGTTCCAGCGATATGAGAGGGGGAAACCCGTTACTCCCGTAAAGGTAATTGGTGAGACAAAATTGACAGGGACAAAGGTGACATTCAAGCCCGATCCTGAAATCTTTGAGGTCACAGAATTCAGCTTTGATACCATTTCAAAAAGGCTCAGGGAACTTGCATTTCTCAACGCCGGATTGCGTATTAAGCTGATAGATGAAAGGAGTGACAAGGAAGTTGAATTTCACTACGAAGGTGGGATTGTTGAATTTCTGAAGCATCTCACAAGAGGAAAAGAACCGCTTTACCCTGAACCCATATACTTTAAAGGTGAGAAGAATGGTATTGAAGTTGAAATAGCGATTCAGCATACAAAGGATTTTCAGGAGAGGATTCTCACATATGCAAACAACATAAACACAACTGAGGGAGGAACTCATCTTGCAGGTTTCAGGGCAGCTCTCACGAAGGTGATCAACAATTATGCTCAGAGTAACAAACTCATCAAGCAGGGTAAGTCACTGACTGGAGATGATGTGAGGGAGGGGCTCTATGGAGTTATAAGTGTGAAGATTCCTCAACCTCAGTTTGAAGGCCAGACAAAAACAAAACTGGGTAACAGTGAAGTGAAGGGTATAGTTACCTCAATTGTGACGGAGAATCTTTCCACTTTTCTTGAGGAAAATCCAAAAATAGCAAGGTTGATTGTGGAGAAAGCTATTCAGGCTGCCAATGCAAGGGAGGCTGCTCACAGGGCAAAGCAACTTGTCAGGCGAAAAAGTGTTCTTGAGAGTACCACTTTACCGGGCAAGCTTGCAGATTGTCAGGAGAGAGACCCCAGGTTAACAGAGCTTTTCATAGTTGAGGGAGATTCTGCAGGTGGTTCAGCGAAGCAGGGAAGAGACAGGAGGATTCAGGCTATCCTTCCGCTGAGGGGCAAGATACTGAACATTGAGAAGAACACTGAAAGCAAGATGCTGCAGAATGGTGAGATTCAGGCCTTGATTACTGCCCTTGGTACAGGTATAAAGGAGGATTTTGATATAGAGAAACTGCGTTATCACAAAATCATAATTATGACTGACGCTGATGTGGATGGTGCGCATATCAGGACTCTTTTGCTCACATTCTTTTTCAGATATTACCAGAAATTGATTGAAAATGGTCATCTTTACATTGCTCAGCCACCCCTTTACAGGGTTAAAAAGGGTAAGGAAGAGCGCTATCTGAAGGACGACAGGGCACTGAACGAGTATCTTTTTGATCTTTTTATAAAAGATTACTATGTGGTTGATTCAAAAGGTGAGAAGGTAAGTGGTGAGAAATTAAAGAAGTTTTTACTGAAAGCCTTTGAATATGAAAATCTCCTCTCTTCGGGAAAGTGGAAAATTGATAAGGATCTGTTGAATTTTATGATAAAAAACAGGATGTTGAATCTTGAGTGTTTTTCTCCCGAAAATATTGATAATTTCAGGAAAAGGGTTGAGGAGCTGAGTGGTGCAGAAGAGGGTGACAAAATTTTTGAATTTGAACTGAGCAGAGATATGGCAACCGGTGAAGCGGTACTTCTGGCTCGTGTGAGGGAAAAAAGAATTGTTCACACATTTCCTGTGGATGAAGAGTTTATGTCACACCCTGATCTTGTTGAGATGCTTAAACTTGATGAGGAGATGAGGAAAATTGCGGAACTTCCGGTTAAAGTTTTTGGTATTGAGAAAGATGAGGAGAAGTATCGTTTCGAATCCAGGATTGATCTTGCTAATTTTGCCCTTGAGGAGATGAGAAAGAAGGTCCAGATACAGAGGTACAAGGGTCTTGGAGAGATGAACCCTGAGCAGTTGTGGGAGACGACGATGAATCCAGAAACGAGAAGACTGATTAAAGTAACAATAGAGGATGCCATAAAGGCTGATGAGATGCTTTCTATTTTGATGGGTAAAGATACACAGAACAGAAAAGAGTTTATCTTTGAAAATGCTTTGAGAGTTAGAAACCTTGATATTTGAGAGGTAAATTATGATCGTACAGTGTCCCTCATGCGGTAAGAAATACAAATTTGCTGATGAGAAGATAAAGCCTGAGGGTACGAAGGTTAAGTGTCCAAATTGTGGACACATTTTCGTGGTTTTCCCTCCCAGTAAGAAGGAAGAGGCAGAGAAATATGTGATAAAAACACCTGATGGTATTGAGCTGGGTCCCTATTCACTGGAAGCACTGAAAGATCTGATAAAAAGGGGTGAAATTGAAAGTGACGAAAAAGTTTCCATCTCTGGAGGAGAATTTATTCCCATAACTGAGGTGGAGGAACTGAAAGGATTGTTACCCGAGAAGAAGGAAGAGGAAGAGGTAGAAGGTGGTGAGGAGGATCTTTTTTCAGATTTTGATCTGGGGGGAGAGGATGTTTCAACATCTACAGGCGAAATAACCACAGGAGAAATTGATGAAGAGCTGTTTGGTGAAGATCTGAACTTTGATACTTCTGGAGAGGGAGGGGGTGGTGAGGAGGATCTCTTTGGAGAAATCTCTGCTGATGAGCTTGAACAGGGAGGGACGGCAGGGGATGAGGATATATTTGGTTCTGAGGAGATGGATTTTGGTGCCGGGGGGGAAACAGAGGGAATGGAAGAGGATTTCTCCATGCCGGAAGATGAAGGGGGAGGCGAGGAGGAGGTTTTTTCTGAGGAGACTTTTGTAGAGGAACCTTTTGAGGAGGATATTGAGTCGGAAATAGAAAGTGATGAGAATTTAGCTGATGAGGTGGAAGAAGAGGAAATTACCACCGAAGAGTCCTTTGAAGTCCCCGCCATTGAGGAGAAGGAGGAGGGCTTCCTGGATGAATCCTTTGAAGAAGAGGGTGGAGAGGAGATTACGGAAAAGAGAAAGATTTTTTCCACCAGAAGGATACTTATTGCAGGAATTATAGTGGTTTTTGTTGCTTTTATTGCTCTTTTTTTCACTCTTTTGTTTGTTCCTGATCTTAGCAATTCTCCCGGGATTGTTGGAAAAGCGGATCTATTTGTGCAGAAGTTGTTCAACACCAGATTTTATCAGGAAAAAAGGCTTGAGGATATAAAATCAACTATTTTCAGGGAGATAAAAAATCGTAATGGTGTGGAATTGAAGAGAGCCATAGAGGAAATTGAAACATTTTTAAAGGAAACAGATTTGAAGGATGCTGAGAAAAAATTATTCCCCCTTCTTTTTGAGCTTTACTTACAGCTGTACGAGGTTAATTATCAGGAGAGTCTTGAGAAAAAGATTGATTCCATATATGCAAAATTCAGAAACGAGGTGTCATCATATCTGATGGCCTACTACCTGTACCTCAATGAGAAGTTTGAAGATGCAAAGAAGGTTATTGAAGGAGTTAAATCTAAATCTCAGAAAGTGAGGCTGTTAAAAGGAAAGATTGAAAGAGCAACCGGTGATTATGAAACTGCCTCATCTCTTCTCAACCCTCAAACTTATTCAAAAAATTTTAATTTTATCGCATGGAAAGAAACAGGGGTCCTGCATGAATTGGAGAAGGATTATAAAAGGGCCATATCTGATTACATAAACGGGATAAAGACAAACAGAGATTATCTGTACAATTATCTCCAGCTTCTCAGGCTTGTAACAGGAAGGAACACTGGTGATATTCCCCATAAATATCTTTTTTACCTTAAGAGAGTTCTTGGCCGGATAGCTCTTCCTGAGGAACAGGCGGAAATTCACTATCTCCTCTCACTTTATTCTTTTGAGAGGAAAGATTTCTCTCAGGCAATGGCTGAGATTAACAATGCACTTAAAATAAAGAAGGATTTTCCAGATTATCTTCTTCTCAAGGGAAAGATTTTTTATGAGCAGGGGAAACTTGTAGATGCTTTTCTTGTGTTGCAGAAATCCCTTGAAAAGAACCCCCATTCTGCAGAAGCTCTCCTCTATCTGGGAAAGACTGCGGAGGGTCTGAAAAAACTTGACAAGGCTGAGGAATATTACAGAAAGGCTTTGAAGATCAATCCTGATTATGTGGATGCATATATTGCTCTCTCCTCACTCTATCTGAAGCAGAGGAAACTTGACAGAGCCCTTGAAGTTCTCAATCGGGCAATGGAAACCCTTTCAGATAAT
>Ga0256833_1003178_pt1 | contig 11337 bp, 5 predicted proteins | sample 356284metaG_FD_190535 | JGI IMG/M metagenome (GOLD analysis project Ga0256833, IMG submission 190535) | Hydrothermal vent microbial communities from Mid Atlantic Ridge, Atlantic Ocean - 356-284 | ecosystem: Environmental > Aquatic > Marine > Hydrothermal vents | place: Atlantic Ocean: Mid...
TCCGCTCCTCCGGCGGCCTGACCACCGGTTTCACCGCAGGCCACTGCCTGGCCTGCCTCTCGCCGCCCTGCGCCGCCGCCTGTCCCACCGGCGCCTTTTCCCCGCGCCGTGGCGGCGGGGTCGTTGTGCGGCGGAAACTGTGCATCGGCTGCGGCGAGTGCGTTGCCGCCTGCCCCGTGGACGCCATCTTCCAGGACAGCGACGGTGCGGTCTATGTCTGCCTCCACTGCGGCCGCTGTGTGGAGTTCTGTCCCCATCACTGCCTTGCCATGGAGGAGGTGGAGAGCAGGGGGCGCGCCAACGGAGCACCTGAGGAGGACAGAAGATGATCAGGGAATATTTCAGGGTACTGGTGGTCGACCTGGCCCGGGGGCGCGGGCGCATCGAAGAGATCGACGGCCGTGACCGCGTGGCCGGCGGCAGCGGGCTTGCGGCCCTGCTTTTCGGAAAATACGGATCCACCGACCTGCCATGGGACGATCCCGGGCAGCCGCTGATCTTTACCATCGGTCCGCTGACCGGATATTTTCCGCTGATGAGCAAGACCGTCTGCGCCTTCCGTTCGCCCTACCTGGACCAGTACACCGAGAGCCATGCCGGGGGCCGCAGCGCACTTGCCCTGCGCTTTGCCGACCTGGACGGCCTGGTGGTCACCGGCCGCGCCCCCGCCCTCTCCTGTCTGGTGGTCGGATCCCGGACCCTGGCCGTGGAGGATGTCCATTTTATGGCAGCCATGGATGTCCTGGAATCGGGCAAGCTGCTGCGCTCCATGTTCGGCGGCTCCGGCCATCGCAGTATCCTGCGCATCGGCCCGGCCGGCGAACAGGGCGTTGCCATGGCCGGCATCAACGCGGACACCTACCGCCATTTCGGCCGCCTGGGGGGAGGGGCGGCCATGGGGGTCAAGAATCTCAAGGCCATTGTCATCCTGGGAGACGCTGTCTTCAAGCTGCCGCCGGGCAGGGAATATGCGGTCCTCTTCTCCCGGGTCTACGACCTGGCAACCTCCTCCGGCATGATGACCAAGTACCATAACCTGGGCACCGCCGCCAACCTCGGCACCCTCAACGGGATCCGGGCCCTGCCCTGGCGCAATCTCCAGGCTACCAGCGATCCGGCCATCAGCGGTGTCAGCGGCGAACGGTTCGCCGGGGAGGCCCTGCTGCGTAATTCGGCCTGTTCCGGCTGTCCTGTCGGCTGTATCCATGTCGGCTTTGTGCGCGAACAGTTCATGGCCGCGCACCGCTACCTGTTCAAACAGGTGGCCTATGACTATGAGCCCATCTTTGCCCTGGGCACCATGCTCGGCATCACCGAAACCTTTGCCGTGCTCGATATCCTGGACGTGGTGGAACGGATGGGCCTGGACGCCATGTCGGCCGGGGTCGCCCTGGCCTGGGCCACAGAGGCCACGGAAAAGGGCATCATCGGCGAGGATGAGACCATTGTTTCCCTGCGCTTCGGTGACCGGGACGGCTACTGCCGGGCGATGCGGGCTCTGGCCGGGGCGGAAAACGGGTTCTACCGGCTGCTGGGACAGGGAACCCTGAAGGCGGCCGAGGCGTACGGGGGGTCGGAATTCGCCTGTGTACTCGGGCAGGAGATGGCCGGGTATGCCACCGGCGAGGTCTTTTTCACAAGCCAGGCCGAGGGGTTTCGCCACTCGCACCTGGACAGCGGCGGTTACAGCTACGACCAGCAGCATGCGGAGCGCGACGTGGAGGCGGCGGTGGAGTTCCTGGTCCGCGACGAGGCGGACCGGTGCCTGCTGACCTCCATGGTCTCCTGTCTCTTTGCCCGTGCCATCTATAAGCGGGAGCTGCTTGCCGAGTGCCTGCAGGGCCTGGGATACGCGGATCTGGCCGCCGCCCTGGACCGGGTCGGTCCGCGGGTGCAGAGGCTCCGCTGGCAGCTCCGTATCCGGACCGGGTTCCGGCCGGGAACGGTGGCGATCCCCAGACGGTTCTTCCGGCTGGAGAACTGGAAGGGTGCCATTGAGCCGGCCTACCTGGAAGAACTGAAAATCGCCTATGGCAGGGCGATACGCGAGCTGGCCGCAGAGCAGGCGACGCAGCCGGACAGTGGAATGACATCATCTCCGGACAGCGAGGATTAGATCATGGCAAGGGTGAAAAAGAAGAAGGGCGGCGGGAAACTCGGCACAAAGGAGATGGCGGAACTCAACAAGCTCAAGCGGGCCTTTGCCTACAATCTCTTCTACCGGCAGGGCAAGACGGTGCGGACCGCCAGCCTCAACGACTACTACCTGGCCGTGGCCCACACGGTGCGGGACCGGATGCAGCATCTGTTCGTCAATTCGGTGGAGGCCCTGCTCGACAGGGAGAGCAAGGTGGTCTGCTACCTGTCGGCCGAGTTCCTTCTCGGCCCGCACCTGGCCAACAACCTGATCAACCTCGGCATGTACGACCTGGTACGGCGTGCCGCCGAGGAGACCGGTCTTGATTTTGACGCGATCCTGGAGCATGAGGAGGAACCGGGCCTGGGCAACGGCGGCCTGGGCCGGCTCGCGGCCTGCTATCTGGATTCGCTCGCCACCCTGCAGATCCCGGCCATCGGTTACGGCATCCGCTACGAGTTCGGCATGTTCGACCAGGTGATCGAGGGCGGCTGGCAGAAGGAACTCAGCGACCGCTGGCTGCAGCCCGGCAATCCCTGGGAGATCAAGAAGCCGGATATGTCCTGCGATGTGGGGTTCGGCGGCCATACCGAGATCTATCACACCGAGCTGGGCCACCGCCGGGTGCGCTGGATCCCGGGCCGGGTCATCACCGGCATTCCCTATGACACGCCGATCCCCGGCTTCCGGGTCAACAATGTCAACCTGCTCCGTCTCTGGAGTGCCGAGGCGCCCAAGTCCTTTGATTTCGAGGATTTCAATATCGGTGATTACTACGGCGCCGTGGAGGAGAAGATCACGGCCGAGAATATCACCAAGGTCCTCTATCCCAACGACGAGCAGTTCCTGGGCAAGCGGCTGCGGCTGGAGCAGCAGTACTTTTTTGTCTCCTGTTCTCTGCAGGACATGATCCGCATCCACCTGTTCATGCACGAGAACCTGGACAATTTTCACCACTACTTCTCGGCTCAGCTCAACGACACCCACCCGGCCGTGGCCGTGCCCGAGCTGATGCGGCTCCTGGTTGATGTCCATTTCTACGACTGGGACCGGGCCTGGGAGATCACCTGCAACACCCTCTGCTACACCAACCACACCCTGCTGCCCGAGGCCATGGAGAAGTGGCGGCTCGACCTGTTCGCCTCCCTCTTGCCCAGGCACCTGGAGATCATCTACGAGATCAACCGGCGCTTCCTGGACCAGGTCCGGCTCAGGTATCCCGGCGACGATGACCGGGTACGGCGGATGTCCATCATCGACGAGCACGGGCCCCGCTACGTGCGCATGGCCAACCTGGCCTGCGTGGGCTCCCGCGCCATCAACGGTGTGGCCGCCATGCACACCGACCTGCTGCGCCGCCATACCCTCAGGGACTTTGACGAGCTCTTTCCCGGCAAGATCCGCAACGTGACCAACGGGGTGACGCCGCGCCGCTGGATGGTCCTCTCCAATCCGCGCCTGGCGGCCCTGCTCACCGAGAGCATCGGCGAGGGCTGGATCACGGACCTTCACCGCCTGCGGGAGCTGGAGTCACTGGTGGATGATCCCGGATTCCGGCGGGCCTGGCGACAGGTCAAGGAAGCCAACAAGACCGATGTCGCCAACATGGCCCACCGCCACCTGGGCATCAGCGTGGACCCGCATGCCATGTTCGATGTCCAGGTCAAACGGATCCACGAGTACAAGCGGCAGCACCTCAATGTCCTGCACATTGTCACCCTCTATCACCGGCTCAAGAACGACCCCTCCCTGGACATTCCGCCCCGTTTCTTTGTCTTTGGCGGCAAGGCGGCGCCCGGTTATTTCATGGCCAAGCGGATGATCAAGCTCATCACCTCGGTGGCCGAGGTGGTCAATGGGGATCCCGATATCCGGGACCGGCTCAAGGTCTACTTCGTGCCCAACTACAACGTCAAGACCGGGCATAGGGTCTATCCCATGGCCGATCTCTCGGAACAGATCTCGCTGGCCGGCAAGGAGGCCTCGGGCACGGGCAACATGAAGTTCTCCATGAACGGGGCGCTCACCATCGGTACCCTGGACGGGGCCAACGTGGAGATCCGGGAGGAGGTGGGAGCGGACAATTTTTTTCTTTTCGGGCTCAATGTGGATGAGGTGATGCATCTCAAGGCCACCGGCTATCGGCCCATGGACTCCTATCACAGCAACGACGGACTGCGGGCGGTGATCGACCTGATCGCCTCGGGCCACTTCTCGCACGGGGACCGGGAGCTGTTTCGACCCATTGTCGACTCCCTCCTCTTTGATGACCGGTACCTGCTCCTTGCCGACTACCAGTCCTATATTGATTGCCAGGACCGGGCGGGGCGGGTCTTCCAGGACCAGGAGCAATGGACCAGGATGTCGATCCTCAATGTGGCCCGGATGGGCAAGTTTTCGTCGGATCGGTCCATAGATGAATACTGCCGCAAGATCTGGGACGTCGGCCCCTTCCCGGTGGAGCTGAAATGGCAGCGTCTGCCCGAGGACGGGGTGTTTTTTCCCCGGCCCCTTGCCGGGTGGGAGGAGAAAAACCATGCAGAACAGTAGTCCGCCGTGTGATTTCACCATCTTCGGTGTGCTGGGCGACCTGGCCCGGCGCAAACTGATCCCGTCCCTGTATCAGCTCGATCGGGCCGGGCTGCTCCATCCCGAGACGCGGATCATCGGCGTGGCCCGGCATGAGATCAGCCGGGACGAGTTCGTGGACACCATGGCCCGGAATCTGCGGACATTTGTCGGTGAGTCCCTGGACGAGGAGGTTGCCGGCCGTCTCCTGGACCGGCTGCTCTACGTGCTGGTCAATCTGGACCGGCCCGGGGAGTACCGAAGCCTGGCCGAAGTGGTGGACCAGGAACAGCGGATCATGATCAATTATTTCTCCGTGGGGCCTTTCCTGTTCGACGATATCTGCCGGGGCCTGGATCATGCCGGCCTTATTACACCGACCAGCCGGGTGGTCCTTGAGAAACCCATTGGCCGGGATCTTCAGTCTTCCCGCGAGATCAACGATATCGTGGCCAGGGTCTTTACGGAGGAGCAGGTTTACCGCATCGACCATTACCTGGGCAAGGAAACGGTCATGAACCTGCTGGCCCTGCGCTTTGCCAATTCGATCTTCACCACCAACTGGGACCACAACACCATTGATCATGTCCAGATCACGGTGGCCGAGGAGGTGGGCATCGAGGGACGCTGGGGCTATTTTGACAGGTCGGGTCAGTTGCGGGACATGGTTCAGAACCACCTGATGCAGATCCTGACCCTGGTGGCCATGGAGCCGCCGGTCAATCTGCGCGGTGACAGCCTGCGCAACGAGAAGCTCAAGGTCCTCAAGGCCCTGCGACCCATCACCGTCGACAATGTGGATGAAAAGACGGTGCGCGGCCAGTACACCGCCGGTTTCATCAAGGGGCGGCCGGTGCCGGGCTACCTGGAGGAGAAGGGCGGCAATCCCCACTCCACCACCGAGACCTTTGTCGCCATCCGGGTGGACATCGACAACTGGCGCTGGGCCGACGTGCCCTTCTATCTGCGCACCGGCAAGGCCATGGCCACCAAGCGCAGCGAGGTGGTGATCAACTTCAAGCGGCTGCCGCACAACATCTTCACCGATTCCTATCGCAAGCTGCCGCCCAACAAGCTGGTGATCCGGCTGCAGCCCGACGAGGGGGTGGAGATCGAGATGCTGAACAAGATCCCGGGGATCGGCGAGGGCGTACGGCTGCAGCGGACCATGCTCGATCTCAGTTTTTCCGAGGCCTTCAAGGAGGAACGGATCGCCGATGCCTATGAACGGCTGATCCTGGAGACCATGCGCGGCAACCAGACCCTGTTCATCCACCGCGACGAGGTGGAGCTGGCCTGGACCTGGATCGATTCCATCCAGAACGCCTGGGCCCAGAGCAGCGAGCCGCCCAAGGCCTATCCGGCAGGATCCTGGGGGCCGGTGGCCTCGGTGGCGCTTCTGGCCCGCGACAACCGCGAGTGGGAGGAGTAGGGATGGAGATCCTGTGGAAGGGCTTTACGAACAGGGAGCGGCAGGTGCAGGACCTGGCAGACCGGATCTGTGCCCTGCTCGGGGAGGGTGTGGAAAAACAGGGCAGGGCAAGCCTCGCCGTGTCGGGTGGATCGACGCCGGTGCCGCTTTTTGCCGAGCTGTCCGGCCGGGAACTGCCGTGGGAGAAGGTGGTGGTCACCCTGGTGGATGAGCGGTGGGTGGAGCCGGCGGATCCGGACTCCAACGAGCATCTGGTGCGGACCCACCTGTTGCGGAACCGGGCCGCGGCGGCCCGGCTGGTGGGCATGAAGACGGAGGCGGAGGACGCCTTCGCCGGAGAGACGGCCTGCGAGGAGCGGCTGCGCCAGGTGCCCAGGCCATTCGATGTCCTGGTCCTGGGCATGGGCACGGACGGCCATACCGCCTCCCTCTTTCCCGGTGCCGGGCGCCTGGAAGCGGCAACGGCCATGGATTCAGGGCGGCTCTGCATGGCCATTGTCCCGCCCCGGGCCCCCCATGTCCGCATGACGCTGACCCTGCCCGCCATCCTCGACAGCCGGCAGATCTTCCTCCATATCACGGGCGAGGAGAAGCGGCGGGTCTATGCCCGGGCCCGGGCCGGGGGCCCGGCCGGGGAGATGCCGATCCGCTATGTCCTGCGCCAGGAGCAGACGCCGGTGGAGGTCTACTGGGCGCCGTAGGATGATTGTAATACTTCACAGTACGCCGGCACGGCAGCACGCCATCTGCACGCGATCGCGGCCCGTAAATCCGGGGACGCGGCACCTGTTCAACATACCGATATGTTTGATGGTTGCAGGTAGCGGTGAACTATTATGGATTTTTTCTGGATAGACGTCTGTGGCAAAAAGAAGGAAACGGAAAAAGAGCAAATCGTCGTTCCCTGAGATCGAACGGATCCTGCGGGGAGAGATCAGGCTGACACCGCTTGAGCTGGTCCGCCTTATCCACAAGATCAATCCCAGCGGCGAAAAGCTTTCCCCGGCCCGCCGTTCGGAACGCTACCGCCTCAAAGCAAGGTTGCAGAGTCTGCTCGTTCGCGAACATGGGGACAGTCTCCTGGTCGGGCAGGAAGAAGGCGCTGGCCCGGACGTGATCAGCCTGCGGCTGCGATACTTTGACGAGGATGCCTGCCATGCCCTGCTGCCGGAACTGGACGACGACGCCAGGTCACAGGTTCGACGGATGCTTGATGAACAGGGACTGGATGGCGATGCCGGATCGGCGTCCGTGTCGAACCGGGGGGAGCCGTCAGGCCCGGTCGAAGAGGGCGATACGGCCGATGACCCTGACGTATACCGGTACACGACCGCGGAACTGGTCACCCGGGCGCGCCGGCTCCTGGACGAGTACGACTACCAGGGCTGCGAGCGGTTCCTTCCGCAGGCCTGTTCGCAGGCAGGGGGCGATCCGACGCCCTGGGAGGCTTTGCTGGAATTGTATATCGATCACCTGGCCGCCTATGACCGGGCCCTGGATGTTGCCAAAGGGATACCGGCCCGCCTGCGACAGGAGGAGCGGATCAGGGGGCTCCTTGCCCTGGCTCATGCCAGGTTGGACCAGCCGGAACAGGCCATGGCGCTGCTGACGAAAAAACTGCCGGCCCGGGGCAGCGAGGCCTGCCTGTACGCCGGTCTCGCATTTGCCGGACGAGGTGACGTTGAGCAGGCCGCAGCCTGCTACCATCGGTTGCAGACTCGGGACCTTCCCGATCAGCAGGACCTGGTGCTGGATCTGGGCAAACGGATCGAGCAGTTGCGGGCCGAGGAGAACCGGCCGGAGATCGAAAAGATGGAGCAGGCATATGCAGAGGGAGACCTGGACCTGGCCCTGGAGCTGGCCACTGGTCTGTTGCAGCGGGATCCCTCCCGGCGGGAGGCTGAAAGGATCCGGGATCGCTGCCTGCAACAGCGACAGCAGGAAAAGGCCGCCCGGCTCCTGGCCAGGGCCGATGCCGCCCGGGAGCGGGGTGATTACCGGAGGGAGGTCGAACTCCTGCGGCGGGCCATGGATGAACAGGGCCTGGACCGGGCCATGGAGCAGCGGTTACGCCGGGCCGTGCAAAAGGCCGGGGAGCAGGAGGCGCAGGAGGAAGCCGCTGATGTTCTGCGCCTTCTCGACCAGGGACGGACCCGTGAGGCGTTGCTGCGGTTTTGTGGCCTGCCTGAAAAATATCGGCGGGAGGTGGCGGCTTCCTCCGACTGCGTCCTCCTGGCCCCCATGCTGCAGCTTCTGCAGGCAAAGGGGACCTTCAAGCCTGGCAAGCTGGTCGAAGCCATAATGGCACTGGCTGCAGCGCAAGATCTTCTTGAATCTGAAGACGATCCCGGTGCCGCTCTTGCCCTGCTGGACGCCCATGCCAGGGGGCTCGTCCCGGTCAGTGCGGCCGGCAGGCTCCGCCGGCGGGCGGAAGCGCGACGACAGGAGCTCGCACGCCGGCGGATTGCCGTCCTGTTCGATGCGGCCCGGCAGGCCATGCGCGAAAAGCGGTCGGACGCTCTGCGGCAGAGTCTTGACTCTCTCGCCGGCAGTGAGCTCTCCATGGCGGAGAAGGAGCGGCTGCGCGAGTTGCAGCAGGTTCTGCATGAACTGGAACGGAAAGAAGAGCTGGAGAAGAGATATGCTGCCGCCTGTTCCCTGGGCGATCACCTGGCTGCCCGGCGGCTGGCCGGGGAGCTGTCCACTGTCTGCGGCTCCGGGGACACCGCGACCTGGCAGGACAGGGGCGAGGCCCACGATAGAGCCATCAGGAGGCAATGGCGCCTTGAATCTTTTTCCATGGACAATCTTGCTCCGGCCTATCATTTTTTCTTCATCTTCAGGGTCACCGAGGACAGGAGAGCGGTCCTGCGTGCCGATGGCGCCCAGGCCGTGGTGGCCTGCAGCTTTGACAGGCTGCTGGCGCTCTACTGTATCGATGTGCCCGGGCAGCGGCTGGAACGGGTGGTGACCCTGTGCACGCCCCATCCCCTGGAGTTTCCGCAGGTCCAGGCGGACGGGAATACCCTCTGGATTACGGGGCAGAAGGGGTATGCACTCCAGGTTTCGCCAGACGGGCCGGATATCCTGGCCTGGCACGATTACACGGATTTTCTGCAGCAGGGCGAGGTCCTGGATGAACTGTTCCTTTTTCCCGACCAGGGGTATGTCTGGCTGAGCATACGCAACAGGAGCCGACAGGAAACCATCGTTGTCCTCAATATGAAGACATGGCAGGTCGAGCGCCGGTTCCCGTCCAGAGGGCTGGCCATGGCACTCCGACACAGGGATAGGGTGGAGATTGCCGAACAGCCCTTTTTTTCCGGTGAGGTCCGGTTCTTTGTTCCGCGTGGCAGAATGACCGGTCGGCTGATGATAACGGGCGAAGAAGATGTGCTCTCCTGTGCCGCTTTCCACCCGGACGGCAGACGCTACCTGTTCTGCATGCGGTCGGAGACAGAGAATGACTACCTTGTATCGGCGGCTTCCATGGGGCAGGCCAAGGTGGAGGAGCGGTCTGCCTTACGCTGTTTCGCACCGGAAGGAGGTGAGGTCATGGAGGCCCTCTCTCCTGATGAGGATTTTGGTGAGATCGCCGCTCTGCATGTTGCCCACGACAGCGGGTATGCGGTTCTCTGTGGCTTCGGGGCCTGGGGAGAAAACAAGGTCTGGGTGTGCAGGGTGACGGAGGCATGCCTGGAAGAACAGTTCCTTGTCACTCTGCCAGAGCACTACCTGGTTGTACAGGACGAATTCTCCCGGCAGGTCGTCCTGCTCCTGCCCCAGGATGACGGTCTGCGGGTAGTTCAGCCGGGCCCCGAGCCGCCGGCTGTTTCCGGGAACGGGAAGATCCGGTCCATGCCCGACGATATCCCTGCCGTATCGTCCCTGATGGAGTGCGGCGACCCGACCGGGCCGGAGAAGGCGAAACTCCTGGCCCAGTCAGCGTATCTTGGTTCCCTGTCGTCAGAAGGGGTCATGGAGGAGATCAAGCGGACCAAGGCCAGCGGCGATCCTGACAATGTTGCGTTGCTGCTGCAGGCATTGCGGGAGGTCTCTTTTCCTTTTGACACAGTGTATGCCCTGGATAAATGGTTTGCAAAGGAGTATCCCCGGCACCCGTTAGTCCGTATCGAACGGGCGGAAAGGCGACTTCGGGAGGGAAATTTTTCCATTGCCCTGGAACTGCTGGCCGACCTGCCCCTGGACCGGGACAACGAGGGAGTCTCCTGTCATGTCTGCCATCTGCTCGGCCTGGGGTATCTTGGGCTGGGGGATGTCTCCCGCGCGATCGCTGTTCTTGAACAGGGAGCCGCCATGGAACGTGGCTCCTGCAAGCTGGAGCCCCTGCTCGACTATGCCATGGTCTGTCGGGAGTTGGGAGCCTCTGGCGGCGACCCTTTTTCCGGTACGCCGGCGCCGGAGCTGGCCCTGCTGTTCCAGCAGGTGGATGAGGCCCTGGCCTGTCAGGAGTATGGGGCTGTGGTCAGCCGGCTCGAGGGTTATTCTTTTGCAAATGGCATCGATTTTCAGTTACTGGCCAGGTTCGCCGAGGCTTACCTGGGGCTATCCACCCGCAGGCAGGGGGAAAGAGGTTTTGGTAAGCAATTGATCTTTTCCTGGTACTGTGAGCAGTATATGCAGAGGCCGGATTTGCGAAAGTGCCGGCTGCTGGCCCCCTTGGTGGCGGTCTGGCCGGATGAGCGTCTGAAGGAGATATATGCCAGGGTGCAACAGTGGCTTGGGGCGGGTCAGGACCCTGGAGAACAGAAGTGATCCTGAGTTGCCGAAGAATTGTTACGGAGAAACATGATGCGGACAACAGTGGAGAAGGTGACGCGGCGGATCATCGGCCGCAGCCGGGAGAGCAGACAACAGTACCTGCAGCGTATCGAGGCGGCCCGGGGTGAGGGGCCTTTCCGGAAGAAGCTGCCCTGCAGCAACCTGGCCCACGATCTGGCTGCCTGCGATGCCGGCTGCCGGCAGGCCCTGCTTGATGACGCGGCGCCCAATATCGCCATTATTTCCGCCTACAATGACCTGGTCTCGGCGCATCAGCCCTATGTCGATTATCCGGCCATCATCCGGGAGGCAGTGACCGCAGCCGGTGGTACCTGCCAGTTTGCCGGCGGTGTGCCGGCCATGTGCGATGGCGTGACCCAGGGAGAGCCGGGCATGGATCTCAGCCTGATCAGCCGGG
>Ga0256833_1003179_pt1 | contig 11334 bp, 16 predicted proteins | sample 356284metaG_FD_190535 | JGI IMG/M metagenome (GOLD analysis project Ga0256833, IMG submission 190535) | Hydrothermal vent microbial communities from Mid Atlantic Ridge, Atlantic Ocean - 356-284 | ecosystem: Environmental > Aquatic > Marine > Hydrothermal vents | place: Atlantic Ocean: Mid...
TGCTGGTGGTTTACACAGCTTATCAGGTTCGGGAGAACGAGGCGCCGGTGGCGACGGTTGGTGATGTTGTGGAGTTTCTCATCGGCTATGTGTACGGCCTGGCGGTTCTCGTGTGGATTGCGTTAGGGTTTTATACTCCATAAGAGAACTGGGAACGAGGGAGCCTTATGAGGAAGCGTGAGGATAAGAAGAAAGAGAAGCGTGTTGAAATTGACCCTGCCGCGCGAGACCTGGTTGAGCTTGCGAGAGAGGGGGGGATTGATTTTGATGAAATCAAGAAGCCGACGCGCTTCAAGGAGTACCGGATTGATTATTGATACGAGCGTGTTGGCCAACTGGGTGAACAGAGGCCGGAAGGATTTGCTATCAAAATACAAAGGATCATATATCTCAGCAATCACGATTTTTGAGTTCCTTAGAGGTATTCAGGATGAGAAGAAACGCAAGAGAGCATTGAGGGACTTTAGGAGGCTGTATAAGGTGATTCACGTGGATACTACCACGGCAGTCCTAGCCTCCGAAATGTACGTCGAGCTTCAGAGGGAGGGAACTCCTCACGGCGACGATGGCGATTTACTCGTTGCAGCAACAGCTCTTAAAAGGAACCTAACTGTTTTAACGGCAGATAAAGGTTTCAAAAAGTTTAGAAACCTTGGAGTTGATGTGATTCTGGCGAGGTGATAGGTGTGGGTGTTTACCTTGACCGCGAGGCGATGGAGATTTTGGATAAGGTGAGAGCGAGGCTGGCGAGAGAGCTTGGCGTGAGCGAGAGGCACGTTTCGAGGAGCTTGGCAGTAAAGTACCTCTACAACCTAAGCAGGGTCAAACTGGAGAATTCTTCCTGATTCTTCATTTTTCTCCACTTTTCTGGTTCAATGCTTAAATACTCTTGGTGCGTTATTCTAATCGAGGCCTGGAGGCCTCGGAGAGATAACATGAGAGGTGGTGAGAGGATGGACTGGAAGGAAATCCTCACTGGCGACTTCCTCGTGAACATGCTGAGCGTCCTCGCGGCGCTGTACATCTGGAACAAGTTCCTGAAGAACAAGGTCTGAAGGCGAGGCAGTGAAGCAAGGAGGTGAGACTGGTGTATAAGGTGAAGGAGACCCTTGATGATGTTCTTACCCTGCAGGTGAAATCCATTGACCTGCCGCGGAACGGGGTTATAGACAGCATTGCGCTGCTTGCTAAAATCACACTCTCCAACGGTGGAAGTTCCGACGCGACCGTCACGATGGAGGACGTTCTCAAGGCCATCAACGAGATAAGGGTGGTTTCTAACGGTAACGTCGTCCACTACGCTCTCCGCGGGACGGACATCGCTTACCTGAACATTTACGACACCCACGGGAAGGCGCTTGACCTGGCCAGCACGGTCACCGTCCCAGCAAATGGAACTCAGAGCGTCAGCTTCCTCATCATGCTTGACGCCGGCCAGATCCATGCACTCATAAAGGACCAGCTTCAGATCCGCGTGGACTGGCAGACCGACCTCGGGAACAGCGTAACTGTTAGCGACGCCTCGATAAAGGTCACCCTCGACAAGGAGGTTTACGAGAGCGCTGAGGATTACGCGATAACGTATGCAGGCGCTGAGTACGGGGAGATCTTCATTGAGGAGCCGAAGGTGTACGCGATTGAAAAGGCCTTCAACGCGCTCGGCGAGCTGACTGAGGTTTTTGAGCTTCCTGTTGGATCAGTCCTCAAGCGCGCACTCCTCGTCTTCTACGACGACACCGGCACGAGAGCTGACATAGTTGATAAGTACGCGCTCGTCAGGACGAGGCCAGCTCGCATACAGCTTTACAAGATTGACTACGAGACGAGTAGAGAACTCGACAAGGTTCAGTACAAGCTTCCAGCAGTCCCGACCGGCATGACCATGTTCGACTACGACCAGGAGGTCGTGTTTGGCGGACTCGACCTCCGCGAGGAGGCAAGCGGAACCTTCAAGATTGCGCTTAAGACCACCGCCAGCGGCAAGCTTCGCTACATAAGCCACGAGATCGTCCCGCAGGTTATCAGCCTGTGAGGTGACTAAAATGGCAATGGGTAGGCGTTTGATAACAGCACTCCCGTACGGGGTTGCCTTCGGCACCCTCTTTTATATCCTTGGGGGAGTAGCGCAATCAGTATTCCAGAGTATCACTCCACAGCTTGCTGCAGCACTCGGTTTTACTGCTGCGGTCACGATTAACCTCGCCGAGAAGGAGTATCAGGAGCAGAAGCAGGCTTAATTCCTCTTTTCCTTTCATTAAATCAGCTGCTAAAATAAGATGTTGAAATCAGAGGTGAGTGATAATGGCACTTATGAACGTGTACACTGCTTCGGGATGGAAATTCTTTGGAGTGACTGATGAGAGAGATCTCAGGCGCAGGTTGCGAGAAGTTGGACTTTACAACCCTCACATTACGAGAATTGAGTACGAGAAAACGCCTCAGATGAAGTACGACCTTGACACGGTTCACTTCCCAAACCGGAACGAGTTGAAGGTGAAGATCGCAAGGAGTGATCCTCGCGTGAGGGAGGAGTTGAGAAGGAAAGCTGCAGAGCTTGCTAAGAAGTACCTCGCAATTGCAAAATCCTACGATGAGGACATGAGAAAGTACCCGAAAGCAGCTGCCGGCTTGAAGAAATCACAGGAAGAATATTACCGAAAGGCGCGAGAACTGAAAGCTTTTGCGGAGGGGAAGGGGGACGCTCCTCCCTGGTTAGCTCAAATGTTCGTGAAAGACGTCACTCTCTCACAGTTAAAACGCGTTGGGTACGACCCGACTCACCCAGCGCGTTTAGCCAAGAGTGTCGAGAAGGCAAAAGAGTTCTGGTTGCATCCAGCACCTAATCCGACTGTTCCTAAACTTATTAAGAACACTGGGATAAAAACCGTCCCGCGGCCACAACCAAAGCCGACGCACGTGGCCAGGAAGGTGACAATCACTTCAACAACTCCAAAACCACAATCAGCAACAGTGCACGTTTCTCAGGAAAAGAGGACTGATTACAGGAAGCTCGGCATGTACGCTGCGGGTGCAGTGATCGCTTTACTAATTCTCAAGAAGGTCTTGAGGTGAGAGCATGGGGGTTCCTGCGGTCATCGCGTTCAAAGAACGGGACAACCTTCTACAGCTGGTAATGTATGCTTTTCTCGCAATTGCAGTCATTTACACACTCTACAAACTCTTTGGCGTGTTCAAAGAGGCTGGGGAGAAGGTCGAGGAAGTAAAGAGTAAAGTGACTGAATTCTTTAGTGACACAAAAAACGAAGTTGAGTACAGAGTGAAACATCCAGATGAAGCGCCTGCACGGTTTGCCAACGCTGTTGTTAATCCACAAACTCCGCTTGACAAGCTTCAGCAAGTTGGATACAACATTGTGAATCCATTCGCTCCACTCGCAACTCAAGTAATCAATAAAGCTCAAAAAGACGAGGAGTACAGGAAGCAGGTTATCAAGAATACCAAAACTTCGCTGATAAGTGGCATCGTCCCAGCTTATGGTGCTTACCAGGCGTTGAAAAACCTCCTTCACCATGATGACAAAAAGAGTTCTGTCAAGCCTCACAACATCAGCATGAAAGAGTACGGGGACATTCAGGCGAAGAGGTGGGAAGCGCTCGCTAAGAAAACTTCCCCGTCAGACGCTATCCCACAAGAGCATGGTGCCAAACCGATTGATGTTAATATCCCCCACTTCAAGCCAGGCTTACCCTCAAAATCAGAAATGGAGAGGATAGCAAAATTGAGAGAACACATGAGGAAGCAGGTTATCATCAACCCCACAACTCCACACATCCTCCCCGTGAGGCGGGACCTCAGGCTTCTATGAGGTGAGAGCATGAAACTCGACCGCGAGACGATTTTCCACGGCCTCATTCTTTTCCTTCTCTGGATGGCCTTCCAGATCGAGTTCAAGAAGTTCCTGGACAGGGTGAGGTAAAATGACTCCAGAGGAACTCGCAGTATTCACTGCAATAGTCACTCCCATAGTCACCGCGTTTCTCACGTCCTACGCGACCTCGAAGGCTAACGAGAAGGTCCTCAGAAACATCATGGACCGCGTTGATGAACTTGAGGGCAGGATCTTCAACCACGAGAAGAGAATCGCGAGGCTGGAGGGGAGGGAGGCGAGAGCATGAGCAGGAACATCTACTTAGGAAAGCGGGTCAGGGACACGGGGAAGAAAGGCCTGGACAACCTCCGTGAAGTCAGGGACATCTGCGAGGCCATCATCCGAGACTACAAGCGCGGGAGAATCCCCTACGCGAAAGCCATGAGGCGCATGGTCTTCCTTCGAACCACAGTCATCAAGCGGAGCGAGAAGCTGGTGGGAAAAAAAGCGAAAGGCCTACGCGATAGTGAGGAGGTACGAAGAAAGGTTGAGGAGGCTGAGGAAATGAGAGGAGTGAATCTCATTGACTTCACCATGCCGTCAGCCGTGCCTGCTGGAATTGGCGGAACTAAAACCAGAAACGTTGGGGGAATGAGGCTGGTTCTCCCCAAAAAGAAGGAAACGCAGGCTAAGACTCCAGCGGAAGAGCAGGCCAAAAGGGACTGGTGGAAGGCGCTCCTGCCGCTCCTCGGCATTGTCATCGTGATTAAACTCGCCACCTGGTACGCGAGGAGGTATGGAAAATGAGCGAGATGAGGGTGAACGCGTACTTCGAGCCGGCCGACAACAAGGTCGTTGAACTCACCGACAGCGAGAGGAGCCAGGAAGTGGATTTTGGTACTCCCAGCCACATTACAGCCATAAGCGTCAGCCACGGGAACGACGATTATGTCATAGTGAAGCTGAGAAAGGTCGAGGACACGAAGCCATTCTGGAGCGCGAAGTTTTACAAGGGACTGAACGGCCAGGTGTTCATCCAGCCGATTCCGAGCGAGCCGGTTCGCAAGGTGATCGTTGAAGTCGAGCCTGGCGGAAGCCTCACCTCGATTAGTGACAGTGTGATAGTGAACATCAGCTACATTCGGGGGTGAGACGATGATCCTGAGAGGGATTGGAGGACGAGTTCGTGATTCCCTCCCCATAACTCAAGGATACTTTCCAATATCCTTAACTGGGGGGTTCTCCGTCGAGCCTGCTGGGGAGGTTTTGAGGGGAGAGGGAAGTACCCTCTTAGAACCTTTCGGAGTGAGTGAGGTTAGAGATGGCTTGGTGATGGTGGTACCTTTTGGAGCAACTGTGAAAGGAGAAAGTGGGGATCTTCATCTTGAGCCTGCTGGGGTGGTTGACTCATGGCGACCGTGAATACTGCCTTTGTGAGATACAACAACGAAGACAATGTTGAATTTAAGGTAAAAGCAGACTTTAATGTTGTTAACGTTAAAACAAGAACCCTCTATCTTAAACTATCAATACTCAACGCTGGAAACTTCGGGTGGAGTTTTGCAGACGGATCAACGGAGAAAAACTACACTCTCAATGCAAACAACATAACCGAGATTTCAGAGGATCTTGTTTCGAGCACGGCACCAACCGAAACATCCAAAGACGTAGTAACGTTCAAGCTTGAATACTACAAAGATAGCAATTATACCACAAAAGATTTCGAACAAACTCTTACCCTAAACGTGAACATCTACATTCAGAACAGCGATGGAACCTGGACGAGCTCAGCATATCCCAATGAAGATGACATCGTGTATGATTACTTTGACTTCTCTGGAATAACAAATGTGACTAAAAGCGACATAACAGGAATCAATGGTAAAGTAGTGATGCATCCGTACACTTGGGATAATGGATCAGACAGGTTCGAATACGTTAGAGACGTTGGAAGATACTCCGACTACAAGCTGTTGATACACCAGTGGGATGACAACAGATTACACCTAGAGTTCCACAATGTTGGTAATAGATTCGTCTCATATGTAGTTGCAATTGAGCAGGGGAGCCTGGATAGCGCAGAATGGCTTGGAGTTGAGCTGAAGCGTTATCCCAACGATACATCATATTTTCTAAAAAGTATTGGCCTGCCAACAAATGTAGGGTCAATAAGCAAGGCTCTAATAGTACCAATAAACAACTACATCCCATGCCATTTCTCAAAAGCAAAATGGGGAGGGGGACATGACATCCAGGTGAGCCTCGATGGGGTGTACATTTTTAACCCGCTACCTTAAACTTAGACCTCCAAAATCCCCAGCTCTTCTTTCAATTTGTCCACCATGTAATAATAGATCCTCGCAGCGTTCTGCACATTCCAGCGGTAGTTCCTCCCACCGACGTTTTTGGGAGCGCGTCCCTGCAGGAACTCGATCAAGTGCCAGGCATCAGCCGGCGGGTTCGGGACTGTGCTCATCACATTGTCGTTCATGAAATTCTGGAACCATTTCCTGAACAGAGCAAGATCCTTATGCCTTGTCGGGTTATTGAGCATCGTCCGCTTGTAAGTGTTGTCCTTCCTCAGCTTATAGCCAGACTCCTTGAACTTCTTGAGATCCTCAACCAGCTCGGCCGGGAAGACGGCAATGTAACCCCTCTTCGTCTGATGCTTCCTCTGCGGCAGCTTCACCCTCTCCATGTCATAAACTGCAATCTTCTCCTTCCACTCCTCGGGAAGGCCGAAGGCCTTGAAGGTATCATCAATTACTCTCGGGTCGAACTGATTCATCAGCTCGCGAACCTCATCAGCGCGTAGGCCTGTGAATGCTAAAAGCTTGAGGTAGAGCTTGCGTGCGTGGATTACCTCAGGCCTTGAACCCTTCACGTCTTTGATAACCTCCCTGATGTCCTCGGCGCTGATGACCTTCTCCGATTCAGGCCTGGCGTTCGTCCTGATGTTTGGAATGACTGCCTTGAAGTCAATGGCCTCGCTCTTCCGTATCCTTCCCGTGGCCACGAGGAAGTTGATGTAACTCCTTATCGCCAGGTAGGCTCTTCTATCAGGCCTTCCGCTTGAGGTCGGTGGAATTGACTCAACAATGCGCCTCAGCTCTTCAGGAGTGTTGGCCTTCTTTCCCCACAGATACTTGTTCAGCTTGTAAATGTAATCCCTGGCCAAGGAAGGTGTCTCCCGCTTCACCCACTTAGCGTATTCTTCTCTATCACGACCATAATGGATCTTGGCCGTGGAATCAATCAAAGCCTTTCCTGTAAAAACGTCTTGGGTCTCCGGCTCGCTTTTAGTCATTGCGTCAACAGACGGCCTTCTTTCCCCAAAATCCACCATCTCGAGTCCCGCGCCTTCCCAGGCTAGGCTACCCCGGCGCGGTGGGAAGTTCTCGTGGGAGTTTTATAAATCTTTCCGCGAAAGTTTTATTAACCTTTCCTGACTAAAATGTTCCGGTGGCAAAAGTTTAAATCCCCAGGCACCCTAATAATAAGTGCTGGGAGGTGACAGCATGGTCGGAATTCTGGTGCAGGAAGTCATGACAGACAGGTTTCAGAAAATAGACATCGACGCCCCACTTTCTGAGGCGATTGGAATCTTTGAAAAGGAAGACCCCGACCTGATTCTGGTATTCGATGGGAACCTCTACAAAGGCGTACTGACTCAGGATCTGATTATACGCTCCCACCTGAAGTGGGACCCAACCAAGGCCAAAGTTAGGGACGTCTACAAACCGGCTCCAGTTATAAAGCCGGATGAGGACCTGAGCAAAGCCGCAAAGCTCATGATGGAGGTTGATCTTCGTTCCCTTCCCGTGGGGGAAAACAAGGCTGAAATAATTGGGGTCATAAGCGATATTGAGCTTTTGAAGAAGGTATCCGAAGGCAGTTTCGGGAATAGGAAGGTTGAGGAATTCATGACGGAGGATGTCATTACACTGAGGCCAGATGACACCGTGGCTAAGGCACTCGCAACGATGCGCGATCACGCTATATCGCGGATACCGGTGGTCGACGAGACGGGCAGACTTGAGGGCCTTGTCACCCTTCATGACCTGATAATCCGCTTCATAAAGCCTCGCTTTAAGGCCCAGGCAGGGGAGCTGGCGGGAGAGAAGGTGCCTCCATTCAGCATGTCGCTCAGGGAGGTGATGATACGGGGCGTCATAACGATACTTCCCGATGCAGGAGTGAGGGAGGCCATAGAAACAATGGTCGACAACGACATAGACGGTCTGGTGGTCGTAAACGGGGAGAACAAGGTTGTTGGAATCCTGACGGTTAAGGATCTCCTCCTTCCGATATCGAGGATGGTTGAGAAGGAGGCCAGGTTCTACCTCCAGCTTGGCGGGGATGCATCTGCCCTCAGCGACTTCACCAGGGAGAGAATAATAAGCGACATAAGACGCTTCGTGGATGGCTATGAGGACCTGCTCGGCCAGGAGGGCATAATATACCTTTACATCAGGCGGTTCCCCGAGAAGTTCAGGGGAGTCCATCTTTACCAAGCCAGAATGCGTGTTGTTACTGACAAGGGAGTTTTCGTCGCAACCGGTGAGACGTGGGGTGCTATTCAGGCAGTTCACGATGCTCTAAGGGCCATCGAGAGGCAGCTTCTCCAAAAGGCCGAGCTCGAAAAGGACACAAGGTATTCGAGGCGTTTCCTTGAGAAGCTGGGACTTGCTTGATCATTCCATTTTTTTGAACTCTTTTTCGAGCAGTTTCACTTCCCTGGGTGAAAGGGCCTCGGGGTCCACAACCACAAGCATGATTCCTTTGGCAGATAGGACACGGTCTTTGATTGAGAGCAGAAACTTAAAGGCGTTTTCAAATCCGTTTTCCACGGCGAGGTACTCGAAAGCGTCGAGGTACACCCTTTTATACCCCCTCTCAATAGCCTTTGCGACGAGATCTGTCAGGATACCCAACTTCGTTGGAGAAACCGCGTATATCGTGGGGTTATCCTCCAGTTTTCCTTCCCTGACCCTTGTTGTCCAGAAGGCCACCGAATCCGGGGGGAGAGTATTGCGGAGTTTGGATGGGGAGGCCCTGGTTATCAGCACGGTTCCCGGCTTTGTCATCATCTCCTTGAGCTTTCCTTCAAGATTGGAGGGAATGACTATAAATGCACCCCTTTTTTCCTCCTCTTCCGTCCAGGTTCTTTGAGGGAGTATCTCGTAGAAGGCGAACTTCAACGCACCCCCGGCGGCAGTTAACCTGAAAGCCGCCCCGAGAGTAAAGCCGATGGGAACGAACCATTCTATCTCCCTCGTCAGTGGGTAGGTGAGATTGAGTGCCCCGAGTAGTATTAGGCCAAGGGGGAAGAGCCGGTCAAGGACGTTCTTCGAGATGACGTGACGCCACAGCACGACTCCAAAGTATATCAAAGATCCACCGTAGAACAGGGAAGGAATGGAGGACTGTAGGGCGAAGTTTCCTCCAAAGGCATCGGTTGCGAGCAGGAAGAGCCAGAGGTATGCTATCACAGACACTATGGAGAGAGCCACCACGTGGTAAGGCTCGGTCTCCTTGTGCTTAAGGTGGAGTGTTCCCCAAAGCAAGAGGATCGTTATCGCAAAGTTGGGTATCTTGCTCGCTATAACGTATGCATCTGGGAGAACGTGGATACCGAGGGGGTTCAGGATGTAGCTCTCTATGTCCAGGGCGTTGATGAAAAAGGCCGTTGATAGGAGTATCCACCCTTTCTCCTCCGTTTTCCAGGCCTTGTAGGTGATGGCCAGGAATAGGGCCCACCTCGAGAGGATGTTGAGGTAGGCCACGAGGCCCTCATAGTTCATATCTTTTCACCAGCTCTTTCCCTTTGATTACAACCAGGGTTTTGGGGGGTACGTTCCCGTCAACTATCACCCCGGGACCTATGAGGGAACCGCTTCCAATCTTTCTGCCTGGGTAGATGCTGACGTTTATACCGACCTTGACGTTGTGCCCTATAATGGCCCCGAGCTTGTGTCTCCCACTGTCCTCGAGCTTGCCCTTTATCTCCACTTTTATGTTCCCCCTGTCGTGTCTCAGGTTCGCCGTGATGGTTCCAGCCCCCAAGTTGGTGTGTTCTCCTATTATGGAATCTCCCACGTAGTTTAGGTGCGGAGCGTTTGAGTTGTCCATTATTATCGAATTTTTAACTTCAACCGCGTTTCCTATGTGGCAGTTGTCACCGATGCTGGTGTAGGGCCGTATGAAGCAGTTGGGACCTATCCGGGAGTTTTTGCCTATCTTCACCGGTCCAATGATGTAAGCTCCGCTCCTCACCACAGTCCCCTCCCCGATTTCGACGGGAGGGATTAGAGTTGCCCCCTCCTCAACGGTGCCCTTTATTTCGTGTTTCAACTTGTTCTTCAGGAGGTACTCGTTGAGTTCCAGAAGGTTCCAGGGCCTGCCAATGTCGTTCCAGTAGGATGAGTAGGGGACGTAGACAACCCTCTTCCCACCGCGTATCATTAGGTTCAGGGTATCGGTTATCTCGTACTCCCCCCGCTCGCTCAGCTTGGTTTTTTCAATGAACTCAAATACCTCCGGTTTGAAGGCGTAGATTCCGAGGTTCGCATAGCCCGAAACTTTCCCTGGTTTCTCGAGAACGGCTGTAACCAGTTCGCCGTTGATTTCTATCTTCCCGAAGTGACTCAGGTCCTTGAAGTGTTTAACCACCACTGCGGCATCTGCTTTTTTCTTTCTGAAGGTTGATATCAGATCCCTGATGGCGTCCCCTTCGAAGTATATGTCCCCGTTAGCCACTATGAAGTCCTCGTCTCCCACATGCTCCCGAGAGGATTCTATGGCTTTGGCAGTTCCCTCGCCAGGGAGCTGTTCTACGTAGGTTATTGGTTTACCGTTGAACTCGTCTCCAAGGGTTTCGATAAGCCTCTCCTTTTTGTACCTCACCACGATTATGAACTCCTCCACAAAGGGGTCGAGGTTCTCAAGGACGTACCCTATTATCGGCTTGTTTGCCACCTTAAGAATAACCTTTGGCCTGTCGTCTGTGAGGGGCCTTAACCTTTCTCCTCTACCAGCCGCTAAGATTACACCCTTCACATCATCACCCCCACCAGCAATTCCAAGAGTGCAACTGCCCCGATAATCAGTCCGGTAATCCTCTCCGATTTTTTCCCAAGCCTTAGGAGAAGGTGCATCGTGAGCAAACTCGCGGCAAATGAAGATGAAAACACAAGAAAAGAATCCAATGGAGAAACGGGAGTATAGCTTTCAATGAATAGGAGCTTCAGGAGAAAGTAGACGGGTGCCAAAAGAAAGCTCAACTCAAGAGCCTTTCTCATGCTTATCCCGGCTGTGAGCATGGGTATCAAGCTGAGCCCACTTCGTGAAAGGCCACCTATGAAGGCAAGTCCCTGCAAGCTTCCCGTAACGATGGAATCCAAGAGGGTGGGTTCGTCCTTCTCTCCCCTCATCCTCGACTCAACGTTCCCAATGACCTCTCTTTCTCCGGGTTTGAGGGTGGAAAGGAGGATTATTAAAACCCC
>Ga0256833_1003180_pt1 | contig 11332 bp, 7 predicted proteins | sample 356284metaG_FD_190535 | JGI IMG/M metagenome (GOLD analysis project Ga0256833, IMG submission 190535) | Hydrothermal vent microbial communities from Mid Atlantic Ridge, Atlantic Ocean - 356-284 | ecosystem: Environmental > Aquatic > Marine > Hydrothermal vents | place: Atlantic Ocean: Mid...
ACACTACGACATTGATACGGTAATTGCGCCCGCTGTGGGTGGAATTGTTGTTGGTCAGGAAGTTGCCCGTCAGTTGAATAAAAAATCGATCTTTGCCGAAAGGGTTAACGGAAAACTTACCTTGCGACGCGGTTTCGAAATTAACGGAGGTGAAAAAGTTCTGGTTTGCGAAGATGTTGTTACCACCGGCGGTTCTGTATTCGAAGTTATGGAAGTTGTGAAAAATTCCGGTGGTGAGGTTGTTGGTGTCGGAATGATAGTTGACCGCAGTAATGGGAAAGTTGATTTTGGTGTTCCTCAAATCAGTGCTTTACAAACGGAAGTTGTTACCTACGAACCCGAAGAATGCCCGCTTTGCAAAGAGGGAATTCCAGCCGTAAAACCCGGCTCGCGAGGGTTGACTTAACAATTCTACCCAAATCCGCTTTTACAAATTAACGCTACGGTTTTTGTAAAATAAACCTGTGTGAAATGGAATGCTAAGATTTCAAACATAACATTTAAATTTCAATATACAAAATTATGTTAAGTATAAATTAGAATGTAAAATATTAAAGCAAAGAAATTGCGGGTAATTTGTCACAAAACCATTAATAGGAATTATTATCATGCTGTAAGAAATTTCTTGAAAATAAATTAAAATTATTAATATATTTGATTCGACAGCCTGAAAAAACAAAAATTATTTGAGTGGAACAATACAATCCAAATAATATTGAACGGATAAAAACCGGCTTAAAAAACGGCAATCCTTTTGCATTAAAAAAATTATACGACCTTCATTCTAAAAAATTATTCTTCTTTATAAATGCGTACACGCGTAATACCCTGGTAACGGAAGAACTGGTTCAAGATGTTTTTATCCGGTTATGGAAAAACAGAAACAACATTAAAGCGGGTAATTCTTATACCAGTTATATTTACACAATAGCCAAGAATTTAGCTATTGACTTTTTAAGAAAAAAGGAAATTAAACCTGTCCGTTTTGAGAATGTTAACAAAAATGAGTTGGGAAATTTTTATAATGCGGAGGTGGAAATTATTTCCATTGAAGAAAGAACTGCGATTTATAGAGCAATAGAAAAACTTTCACCGAGAAAGAAAGAAGTATGTAAAATGCATTGGTTCGAAAAGAAAACCTACAAAGCTATAGCCGAAGAATTGAAAATTTCCGTTTCGGCTGTTGAAAAAAACATTTCCGCAGCGCTATCAGAATTGCGTTACAAACTATCCGAAAAAAACATTCCGTAAATTTCCCGTTTGTATTCTTAAAACGATGCGGGTTAATCCGAAATATTAAATTTTTAACGGCTCCAAAAAAAATTTTACCTACCTGAGGTATTTTGAAAAATTTACGTATTAGTAAGTAAAAGGGGAATAAAATGCAAAAACCTGACAAAAATCTCATAAGAAAGTTTTATGAAAATAAATGCACCGATGAAGAATATGAATTCATGATTGAATATCTGAAATCGCTCGATGAAAAAGAACTTAACGAATTTATGGAAAGTCATATCGAACAATTGGAGAAAGATAAAATTCAACCGGACATAAATTTTCAACCGGATTTTGATAAAATAAGAAATAAAATCACTGTGGGAAATCCACAAAGAATGAAATTTCGTAGAAAACCGGTTTATTCGATTGCAGCTTCCATTGCGATTTTCATTATCATGAGTGCCTACGCAATTTATTTATTGGGTGTTTTTGATGCTCCGGAAAAGATTACATGGAATGAAAAAATAACCAAACTCGGTCAAAAATCGATACTTACGCTTTTGGACGGTACACGAATTACACTTAATGCCGGCAGCAAGCTGATGTATCCTACAAAATTCGGAAAGGAAATTCGGGAAGTCCGGTTGGAAGGCGAAGCTTATTTCGAAGTTACATCGAATCCGCAAAAACCGTTTATTGTTAAAAGCGGCGAAGTGACAACCACTGTGTTAGGAACTAAATTCAATATAAAAGCTTACCCCGGCGAAACAGATATTAAAGTTGCATTACTGGAGGGAAAAGTAAAAGTTTCAAAAAAAGTTAAAAACGATTCGGAAGATATTTTTCTGTTGCCCAAACAACAATTGGTTTACAACCGGAACACAAAAAAAGAAAGAATTTCGGAATTCGATCCGAGGAAAATAATCGGATGGCGAAATAACGTTCTGGTTTTTGAAAACGAAAAATTGAGTGAAATTTTAACTACCCTTGAGCGCGCATTCGGAATCAAATTGGAAATAAAAGACAAAAAAGCTGCACAGAAACGAATAAGTGCCGATTTCGAGGACGAATCATTCTGGGCAATTATCGAAGTAATTAAATACTTGACCGGTTTGAAAACCGAGTCAATAATTAAAAATAACGAATTGAAAAAAGTAATCTTTTATAAAAGGAGGTGAGCGCAAAAGAACATTTTACTAAATAAAAAAGCTATGGCAATTTGTGCGGAATTGCCATAGCCGGACATTCTAACTAAACAAATGTGTAATTAGAACAGGGTAAAATTATGAAAAAAAAATTAATAAGAATAATTAAAATGACGGCATACCTTTCTATAATGGGCATCATATTACAAGCATTGTTTGTAAATATGATTTTTGCAGCTACTCCGGCAAATGCGCAAAATCTAAGTAATATCAGAATCACACTTGAAGTTAAAAATGTTCCGTTGAAAACTGCTCTGGAACAAATTCAACAGCAAACGGGATACAAATTTGTTTACAGCAAAAGTGAAATTCCCCTAAATGGTAATACTACCATAGTTGCAACGGATGAAACTCTGGAAAATGTTTTGAGGGATTTAGCCGAACAGCATAATATTACATTTAAGCAAATAAACAGGCAAATCGTAATTAAAAAAGCGGAAGTAAATGATAAAGTTTATGACGGGAAACCCAATACAAAAGTTTTCGGTGAAGTAACGAATGCCGAAACGGGTGAACCGTTGATTGGTGCAAACATTGTTATTAAAGGTACGGATAAAGGTGCATCCACGGATGCGAAAGGGAAATTCGTGATAACGGGTTTGGCACCCGGTGAATATACAATCGTTGCTAATTATATCGGGTTTGTGAAACGTGAAGAAAAGATAAAAGTTATAGCCAACAGGGCAGTTGAAGTTAATTTTGAACTCCAACCGTCGCTACTTGACCTTAACGAAGTGGTTGTAACCGGAAGTCAAAGCGGAAGACAAAAACGGGCGCTCGCAAATCCGGTTACAGCTATTTCGGATGATGAATTGAAATTTATGTCGATAGATAAAATTGACGATTTGTTCGAAGGAAGAGTTCCGGGCGGATATTCATTGGAATTGGATTTTCAGAACAGAAAAAGTCAAACCATCGCTTTAAGAGGAAGTCAGTCTTTTAACTCATATAACAATAATGTTAAGATGTACATAGACGGTGTGGAAGTTGCCGATTATTCTTTCAGTCCAATTAATACCCTCGACTATAATGATATCGAAAGAATTGAAATCTTGCGTGGTCCAATGGCTTCGACATTATACGGATCCGGTTCGAGTGGAGGAGTTATTCAAATCTTCACCAAAAAAGGAATCAGATCAGGTACCAAGATACGTTTCAAGAGTTATGTTACAACAACATCAACACCGTATGTGGACAAAACTCCGATTGGGCAGTATTATTCTTTGGGTCTCTCGAGCGGTACACCGGATAAAGGGTTTCATTTCGGTTTGTACCGTTCAATTTCACAATTGCCTTATCCTAACAACGGTATAGATGATAAAGACTGGAAGTTGAACGGTGGCTTGAATATGAGGTCCGGACCTTTCAGTATCGACTTGAAAGCTTCTTACGGCACAAGCGTTTACGGCTCGGTAAATAATCCTTACATTTTGGAATTATCGAAGGAAAGGGGCTGGACGGCATTACCGTCATTTTACAAAGATATAAGGGATCATAAATATTCAAGCAACGATCAGCGGGCAAGCATTAATTTAAGACATGTGATATCGGATAAGTGGTATCAGAATTTGACCTTGGGATTTGATAAAACGAGTTATAAGAATGTTGCACTCTCTTCCTCCAATGATAAATATCAATACCTCGACCGTACTTGGGCGAAAAATACCATTTCATGGTTTATCAATACAAAACAGAATTTGATGCAAGATATTACTGCAGACGTTACCGCAGGTATAGAGCACACAATACAAAACTCTAATTATTTAAATTCAAAACTTGATGTTGTCCCTGAGGATATACGTGCAAAACCACTTCTCAGCGGTATAGTTAACAATTACGGATATTCAAATACTGGATATTACAGCGAAGCGGTTTTCGGATACAAAAACAAATTGTATTTCACAGCGGGCATGAGGTTTGAAGATAACAGCTATTACGGAGATGAATACGGGCTCGATAAAAATCCGAGAGTAGGATTATCTTACATTTTCGAGAAAAATGGTTTTGTACTAAAACCGAGAATATCTTGGGGTAGTTCTTCAACTGCACCGAAGGAATTTCAAAAAGAATATCAAAAGACAACGTTTGTAACCATTCTGGCAAATCCGAACCTTGGACCCGAATCGCAATCGGGTTATGAAGCGGGTCTCGATTTATATTACCGTGAATGGGCTTCTCTGGAAATAACTTATTACAATCAAGTTGTTAAAAACGGAATTACAGGTGTGAATGTTGACGATCCCAACACACCCGAAAGGGAAGTTCAGTATCAAAATATCAACGAATTTTTCAACAAAGGTTGGGAATTTGCCGGCAAGGTGTTGCTAAATCCGGTTTCCGTCAACTTTACATTTACTATTATCAACAGTGAATACGGGAAGAACGCATTCAATACGGATCCGGATAATGTTGATTGGAGATACAAAGAAGGCGCAAGAAAACTTTATACTCCCGATTACACCGGTTTTCTTGGCATCTCTTACAAAGTGCCGGCAATTCTTCCGTTTTCCAACAAAGGTGGAAATATAGGGGTTAACGTAACTTATACGGGTAAAATGTTGATTGTTAACACTTTAAGATTATATGACGGTTACTACAATCCCAATATTGATAGAATTTCCTCCCGCGATAAAGAATATTTAACGGAAAAAGAAGGATTCTTCAAAATCAATTTCCGGAGCAGTTATTGGATTACCGATTATGCATCCATTTTCTTTAATGTTGATAATCTGACCGATTATCAAAAAGGCGGTTATTCAAATGTGACCCCGTCAATTGGCAGGGTAATAAAAGCCGGTTTGGAATTCCTTTTCTAAATCCGGACAATTTCAGTTTTGCAACAAATTGATTTTGATTACAATAGCCCCAATTTAAGGGGCTATTTATTTGATTATTAAAATTTAAGAGGTAATATGTTAAAGAAATATTTTCTGATACTAATACTTTTAATTTTTGTTATAGCCGGTTGTAAACCCCAAATACCAAAAGAGAATTCAGTTAAGATAGAGCCGGTTAAGCCCGGATTGGATAAAAAACTTACAATCACTTTTATCCCGGGAATTAACTCACCTTTGAATAAAGCTGAAAACATTACATTGCAGGTATTGTTTGTTCCCGTTACACCCACGGAAAGGGAAATACTCGAAAAAGGCAAAATGGTTGAAATACCGATGGAGAAAAACGGAATTGAGTGGGAAGCGGATTTGAAACCGGAAAAAACCGCCGGAGCAATTGTTTTTCAGTTTTATTCCGGTGATAAATTTGACAACAATAATAAAACCGGTTGGGATGCACTTTTTTATAATCCCGCCGGTGTTCCGGTTAAAGGCGCTTACTCGGCTCTTTCACAAACTTTCGGCTCTGGCATGGTGTCGTTCTTAATGAATTTAAAAAGGTTTAACGATGACTCGGCGATGGTATTTTACCGCAAGGAATTAAAACAGTATCCCGGGAATCAACGTGCGAAAATTGCTGCTCTTTTTTTGAGAGCCAGAAAGGCAAGAAAAAACAAGGACAAAACGGCATTCGCAGTTTTGGAAAAAGAATTGGATTCATATATCACCGAACATCCGGAAGACACCGGTATTTTGGAATTGGCTTATTCCTATTATTTCAGATCCAACCCGGCTAAGGCTGAAAAAATTCTGGTACAAATTAAAAAAATCAACCCTCTGCACAGATATTTAATAAGCAAAGAGATTACGGAAATTAAAAAAATTAAAAATGTGGATGTTCGCGTTAAAAAACTTTTGGCAATGGAAAAAGATGTTCAAAATACAAATTATTATATCACGTGGGGAAGAAATGTACTTAAGGAATTATCGGCTGCAGGAAAATGGCAAACACTTGTTGATATAGCAGAAAAGTTGATAAAGCGTATCGAGTCGGGCGCATTTATTTATCCTTCTTATTCCAAGGCTAAAGCCAAACAAACAATTAATTCCCGTCTTTTCACGCCTCTGCTTTCTCTTGCGGAAGCGTACTACAAGTTAGGTGACAACAAGAAAGCGGAAAATGCTTATGGCAAGTTGGGTAAATTGAAACTTTTCCCGAAACAGGAATTGGTTTACAAACGGAATTATTTGCAATTTTTGGTTGATACCGGGCAGTGGGATAAAGCAATAGATATTGGGCAAAAAGCAATTGAGACGGCAAACTATGATGATAAAATGATTGAGTTGTTCAAGACCGCTTATACAAACAAAACCGGTAATGCACAAGAGGCTGAGCAAAAAATAATCGAAGCAAAGAAAAAAGCCGGTACGTTCAGAAAAGAAGAAATTGAAAAGATGTTTATAACCGATGCAAAACCTGCGCCGGATTTCAAATTAAGGGATTTGAACGGTAAACAAATTTCACTTTCATCTTTACGTGGTAAAACGGTAATTGTCGATTTCTGGGCTACCTGGTGCGGACCGTGTAAAGCTTCATTTCCCTTGTTGCAAAAATTCTGGGAGCAGCACCGTAACAACCCGGATATTACGGTTTTAGCCGTGAATACCCAAGAACAAACCAAAGGTAAAAAACGCGTTGATGTAGTGCGGAAGTATATGGAAGAAGGAAAATACGGCTTCCCGGTTTTAATTGATGAAAACAATGAGGTTGTTAAAAGATTTGAAGTTACCGGACTCCCGACAAAATTTTTTATTGGACCCGACGGAAAAATCTATTTTAAAGAAGTTGGTTTTAACGGACCCGGTATGGTTGATGATATGAATTTAATGATTAAAATTATAAAAGATAGAGTTAAAATTAAAAAGTAAAAATTTTTCTGGGGAAGGTTTCTTCAAAATAATGATAGTAAAATATGGCAGGGAGCAGAGCAGTTCATCGAACTGCTTTGCTGTTTTATTTCCGGATGTCTGAATTTTAGTGTCTCACGGGTTGATACGGATTTACACAGATATATTCCGTACATTCGTTCCCGTGAAAGTTCCACCCAAGCCGCGGTATGAAAGACTCATTGATTACAGTGAACGGTTTAACACATCATCCGGAACTTATCCCCGGCACGCGGAAAAAACGGTTCGTGTTCAACATTTTATGTTACCGGTTACCCTTCTTGATAAGTTCGAAATGTAATTTTTCGAAATGATAAATTTTTCAAAACATTTCAAAAAAAATCATTTACTTTCTTCTTATATTTCAACAATAATTTTCCCGGACGTTTGGAAGATTGGTTTACTTTTAATTAAGCGGACTTACACTGATGGAGCAAAAAAAATTATTACGGACAATAGAAACCATTGCCTCCAAAAATTTCAAATCGATTGAAGAGATGTTGGAAGAAGTTCTGAATCAAGTTGTTGAAATTGAAGAAACTCATGTTACCGGCGGAAGAGTATGGAAACTTGATCCGGATAAAAAAGCCTATAAATTACTTTTTCAAAAAGGAAATGTTCAAAAAATTGATCCCCAATTCGAATTGCCCTTGGAAGAAAATCCGGTATTTAAACTGGTAACATCCGAGCGGACGATTTTATCGGACGAAACAAACAAAACCCTTAAAGAAAAAGGGATATTCAGATATTCGGCTTCGGGAATTGGTTCTAAAATTAAAATCGACGGAGAAAAATATTACGAATATTTGCTTGCGGTAAACAGTGATAAAATAGATGAAAGTCTAAGATACGAGTTGAATATTATTGCCACGGTTTTGACTTCCAAAATACGTGAGAAAAGACTTTCCGCAACCAGAAAAAAATTAATTTCCGATATTGATAAAGCCAAACAACTGCAAAGAAGCATACTACCCGAACATAAACTTACTTTTCACAATTACGAAATTTTCGGCACAACGGTTCCGGCAGAAATTATAGGTGGCGACTTTTACGATTATTTGCACATCGGTTACGATGAGGAACGTTTGGGAATTGTTGTTGGTGATGCTGCTTCAAAAGGATTGAGCGCGGCGGCAGAAGCAATGTACATTTCCGGTGCAATTCGTATGGCTGCTACGTTTCAGCTTAAAATTTCCCCGATGATGTTTCGAATGAACGAACTGGTTAACAAAATTTTCAGCGACGACAGATTTACCACATTATTCTACGGTGAAATTTCGAACGATTCGAGAGGTTTGTTTCTTTACGCTAATGCCGGACATAATCCGCCAATTTTTGTCGATGCAAAAACGGAGGAAATTATTTACCTGAAACCAACAGGTCCCTTGCTAGGACCTGCACCGAAAGCCAAATATGAAACAGACAGTTTGAATTTTAACGTCGGCGATATACTTGTAATTTACACCGACGGAATTGTGGAAGCGGCAAATCAAAATTTTGAATTCTATGATGAGGAGAGATTGAAAAAAAATATTCTTTTAAATTTAAATAAATCCCCCGAAGAAATAGTCTATTCAATTCTGGATGATGTGTTGAAATTTTCCACAGCCGGCAGTAAATATCAAGACGATAAAACAATTGTTGTAATCAAACGGATAAATTAATATGAGCCTTTCCCAAAAAATATTTGAAGCGGGAGTTGTTGGCGCAGGCGGAGCGGGATTCCCAACGCACGTTAAAGCAAAATCACAAGTGGAATATATGATTGCTAACGGTGCAGAATGTGAACCGCTAATCCATAAAGATTACGAAATCATGCTACACCATGCAAAGGAAATTGTGAGCGGATTGGAACTTATGATGGCGGAAACCGGTGCACGCAAAGGTGTTTTCGGAATTAAATCCAAAAATGCTTTGGCCATTGAAGCGATTGAAAATGCATATTCCAATGGAAAAATAAGAACACTGCAACTCGGTGATTTTTATCCTACCGGTGATGAGTACGAATTGGTATATGAAGCAACGGGTAAATTGATTCCTCCTCACGGTATTCCCTTGGATATTGGGGCAGTGGTTAACAACGTCGAAACCCTTTATAATATTTCCCGTGCGGCAGAAGGAATTCCCGTTACCGAAAAATTTGTTTGTGTTACCGGTGCGGTAAAAAATCCTTCCACTTTTTTTGCGCCTGTCGGTATTTCGTTCGGCGAGTTGATTGAACACTGCGGTGGTACCACTGTTGAAAATTTCGGAATTTTCATCGGTGGTTTGTTAATGGGAACACTAACATTCGATTTAAATGAAGTTGTTACCAAAACCACAACCGGTATAATAATTTTACCCCAAGATCATTACATGATTCAAAGGATGAACCGCTCGATTAATGATATGAACAGAATAGGTAAATCGGCATGCGACCAATGTAGTTACTGTACCGAGTTCTGTCCACGTTATCTTTTGGGATATGATGTACAACCACACAAAGTAATGCGCTCACTCGAATTTACTAAATCGGGTAATGCCGTTTGGAACCTGTACGCCGATTTATGCAGTTCTTGCGGTTTATGCTCGCTTTATTCTTGTCCGGAAGACCTTTATCCCCGCGAAGCATGCGACCAAAGCAAAGCGGAATTGAAGAGTCAAGGAATAAAATATGAACAAGTAAAACCGCTAAAAGTTCATCCGGTACGCGACGGAAGAAAAGTACCGCTAAAACAGCTGATGAAAAAACTTAATGTTACACACTATAATTTCCAAACGCCTTTCCGGGATGAAAAACTTATGCCCGGAAGTGTCAGGGTTCCGTTAAAGCAGCATGTCGGCGCTCCGGCCGTACCAGTTGTAAAAAAAGGTCAACCGGTAAAAAAAGGGGATTTGATTGGCGATATTAAAGAGGGCACACTCGGCGCAAAAGTTCATTCTTCCATCAACGGAATAATTAAAGAAATTAATAATAAATATATTTTAATAGATAAAATTTAAAGGATATTGATATGAAAATGAATTCAATCGGTTTGGTTGAACTCTCAAGCATTGCAGCCGGAATGGAAGCAGCGGATAAAATGTTAAAAACATCCGAAGTTGAGTTGTTGCTTTCCCGCAGTATTTGTTCCGGTAAATATATGGTAATGGTTGGTGGGGATGTTGCCGAAGTGCAAACATCCGTTGATGCCGTTGCCGATTCGCTCGATTATGCAATCATCGATACGTTTGTTATTCCCAATGTTCATCAAGATATTTTTCCGGCAATTTCCGGTCATTCTTCCGCCGGTAAACTCGAAGCACTCGGAATTCTGGAAGCATTTTCCGTTGCATCATTAATTGAAGGAGCCGATGCAGCGGTTAAAGCCGCAAATGTTAAACTTATCGAAATAAGATTGGCAATGGCTTTGGGAGGAAAAGCGTTTTGCACACTTACCGGCGAAGTTGCCGCAGTTACAAGTGCTGTCGAGTCCGGCGCTCAAATCATCGGAAGCAAAGGTTTACTGGTGAACAAAGTAGTAATTGCCCAACCGAGAAAAGAGCTTTTAAGTGAAATGATTTGATTATCTAAAAGTTTTCCGGTCAACCCAAATTTAAGGTTGACCGGCAGGTTAAAAAAAATCCATCCTCATTATAATTTGTTTTCTTCTCCAAGCAGTTTACTTTTTGAAAGTTTATTTAATGCAAATTTTATAACTTTGTAAATCTTATAAATAAATCAAAAGAAGTTAGCGGTTTTGTTAATCCGTCCATTAAATATTGAGTTCAGGCTTTCCAACGATTTACTCCGTACTACGTTGGATAAAATTTTCAATGGTAATCATTCCATGTTAGCCGGATTTGTTGCCGGGAATCTCACTGAATCCGGCAGACAAAAATTAATAACCGTTTTACAAAAATTTCCGGGCAAGCATCATATTGTTGAAAATGACGGATCGAACCAAATTGAATTTTATATTGAAAAAAGTGTCCTTGCGGACAAATTGAATCTTACTGGAAATGAAAACCCGGTCATCAGAGAACTTTTGAAAGTTTTTGAAAATTATGAAAATTATAAAAGTGGAACCTTCGGGATTGGCAACCGTATTTACAAGATGGATAAATTCCACATTATGGGAATTGTTAATGTTACACCCGATTCATTTT
>Ga0256833_1003181_pt1 | contig 11331 bp, 12 predicted proteins | sample 356284metaG_FD_190535 | JGI IMG/M metagenome (GOLD analysis project Ga0256833, IMG submission 190535) | Hydrothermal vent microbial communities from Mid Atlantic Ridge, Atlantic Ocean - 356-284 | ecosystem: Environmental > Aquatic > Marine > Hydrothermal vents | place: Atlantic Ocean: Mid...
CCTCTCAGGAATATAGCCTACAGCCTCCCTACTGGCAGGATCCCATAGCGGGTCCCTGCCAAGAAGGCTAACACTACCCTTATCCCTCCTCGCTATTCCGAGTATTACGCGTATGAGCGTGCTCTTCCCGCTACCGTTAGGCCCCACGAGGCCAGTTATCTTACCGTGCGGGACCCTCAGCGTCGCCCCGCGGAGGGCATAGAACTTCTTGTACCGTTTCCAGACGTCTAACGCTTCTATCGCGTAGCCCAACCCCTCCCCGTCCCCCCTTCAGGTTTCAATTCACAGGGCGCTACAGGCGATAAATGCTTGAGACTAATACAGCCCTAATAGTGCAAGTTTAGGGTTTAATCATGCAAAGTATTATAAACAGCATCTAAACTATAGAATAACAGTGTAGCGGAGGGATCAAGGCTTGACGGCTAGAAAGGTAAGACTCCTCCTAGCACTCGCCCTTCTAGCAGTGTTAACCCTTATACCTGTGACCCCCCTGGTGCACGCGCAGCCCCCGAAGGGCCGGGTCTACACGTATAAGGGGAACATAGACTGGAACCTGACAGTCCACGGGTTCATGAACGAGACTCAGAACGGCACGCTGTCATGCGTTTTCACAGTAAAAGTCGTGCCTGTAGACGTCTCGTCTAGCAATATAACTTTCAATGTCACCCTGGAGAGCATCAACTGTACAGCTACAGGGGTAGCCAAGAATTTTGGTAATGTGACGTTAAACCTGTTCGGGAACGGGCTATCCAAGGCGAACAGTACTATCACCGTGACACTCCCGAAAGACTATAAGCCAGAGCTAAATGTGACCTCCGAGAATGAGAGCTCGAGCGGGTCGAGCGTGATATTCTACTACTCTCCCAGCCATATGAAGGGGAAGGGCATCATAGAGGTATCCTATAATAAAACAGTCAATGGTGCCAGCATAGTATACCATGGGAGGTACGTTTACGACACCAAGACAGGAATGCTCAAGAGCGCTGAGATCTCGATAGCATCGAACAACGGCTTCTTAGAGATGAGGGGTAACAGTACTGTAAAGCTTGTGGGCGAGTCCGGAGGCCAGGCCGGGCACGGTAAGACGGCCGAGTATGCGGTAATACTACTGGTCATTATCGCCGTAGCGGTTGCCGCGCTCGCAGTGAAAAGATAGGGGAGAAAAGTCCCGGGGGGCAAGCCTCGCCTCGCAGCCCCTCTACTGTGCGAGGGGCTTGGCGGGCTCCGGGAGCTGTTCCACTGTTTTCCCTTCCAGCTCCATGACCGCGTAGTATAGGCTGAAGATTGTCGTCACAGTATAGAACGTCCATGCCAGGGCGTATAGTGCTCCAGCATAGTATAGGAGCCAGTGCTCGTCTGGGAAGTGCAGGTATAAGTGTATCGTCGATATCGTGTAGGCGGCCACGGGGAAGACGAAGGCCCACCAGCTCTCCGCGAACTCTACCTCTCCCCTGGCAAGGTAGCCTGCGGTTATGAGTAGTACTATGAGTAGGAATACGCCTGCGGACCCCCAGAAGGTGTAGTATACGATACCGTACAGGAGGGATAGTTCTTTTGCTAGGAGCGGCGTGACATGGCTCAGCTGGCTGGCCATGACGTGGAAGCCTCTAGGTGAGAGGCCGAACATTGACTCGTAGGCCATGGGCACTATGCTGGGCGGTGCCAGGTTTATCCAGAGGGTGCCCAGGAGCCTGGCGTGCGGGGGGTGGTGGAATATTGTGCGGTATATCCATATCGTGGCGAAGGCTATCCATAGGATGACCCCGCTCCCGAGGTATATGCCTAGGAGGCTCTGGGGTATGTTATAGCCTGCCTCCCTTAGGAACCCGCCGATGTACGGTACCAGAACGTTCCCCACGGGGGGCATGTACCATCCAGGGTTTACCGTGTGGACCTCTATCTCGGTGTGCATGAAGAACACGTAGCTTATAGCGGCGAATATTAGGGTGTGCAGCACGGTTCCAGCGACGAAGAACCAGAAGCCAACGCTCGGATCCCCCCTTACCACGCCCCAGTCCAGTGAGAGCAGCATTATCGATATGCTAAGCACCGACATGAAGGGTGCCTGTACGGGGTGGTAGAACATTCTCTTAACAGTTTCCCATGCCAGCACGACCTTCAGGAGGAAGAGTGTGGCTATCACTATGAAGATTGCAGTGTTCAACAGCGCTAGATGGTCGGAGAAGCGGACAAGCCATCCAATACCGGCCGCGTTGCCTAGGGCGTACCCGCCGAGTACTATAGCGCTTGTAGCAACGTTGAAGCTGAACCAGACGACGCCCATGCCTTTTATCCTCTCGGTAAAACTCATTTTCAACTCACCCCCGCTGATTGTTTGATACAACCGTTAGGCCTTCATGATCGTAGCTGGAAGCCTTTAACAAAAACATACATATTCTCCTAAGCATACTAATATGGCCACTCCTGGAGGGGTCCCCCGGGCATGGAGGAAAGGGAAGACCTTATAGTGAAGCTCGCGCGGCTCGCGAGACTGAAAGTGGAGGACCTGGAGGAGGCTTCCAAGTACATAGAGGACGCAACCAGGTTCCTCGGAATGCTTGGAGAGGCGAGGTCAGAGTATGAGAACGCGGAGCCGCTATACTATGTTTGGGACGGCATCCTAGCCCCGGGAGAGCTCCCCCGCAGTGTCGACAGTGACAGTATAGATCTGAAATCGATCTTCCAGGACAGGCTAGACCCTGAGGGGAGAGTCGTTCTACCCTGGAAGCCTAAAGGTTAACAGGCCAGCTACTCACGGGCAGTCCTCCCCCATTAATAGTCCACCCTGTCAGGCGTGCAGGCCGGCCCTTCTCCAGGCTCCCCAGCAGCGACGCGGGACCCCCGCTGTTCAAAGCGGCAACTATCGTGTAAGCGTTAATCGCTGAGCCTAGCGGCACGTTCCAGCCTGGACTGCAGGATTCCTGCCAAGCACAGTCGACTCCAAGCGCGGCCCTAACAGTCTTCCAGGGCTCGAAAGGCTCCACGGGGCTATCGGTGCTGTAAGATACGAGCCCTTCCAGAGCGTGGTGTAGGAGGCGTAGAGGGTATAGCATATGGCTCCTCCTCGCCCCAAGCCTCCTCACAGCCCACCAGTCGCTCACCCTGAAACGGGGCTGGACGGCGACGCCAGCCTGTACCGCCCTGAAAACCCTAATACTAGCCGTGGATGGTAGGCTTGCATGCTCAACCCTGCACGTCCGAGGCTCTCCGCAAGCGCTAGCGTAAGCCTCAGCCACAGTATCGATAGCGGCATCCCCTATAGCGTGTACTGCAACCCTCAAACCCCTACCCGTGGCCTCTCTCACCCTGCGCTCAAGGCTTCCCCTGTCAAGCAGTTGGAGCCCGCGGGTCCCAGGATCGTCAGTGTAGGGCTCCGATAGGAACGCGGTCCTCGCCCCCAGGCTCCCGTCAGCGTACAGTTTAACCCCCACGATAGACCAGTCCCTCCCGCCTAGTGGGGCCTCCCAGCCGCCTCCCAGTAGCTGGTCATAGTCGGGATAGCATGAGACCTTGACGGGTAGCCCTCCAGCCTGGGACTCTATCGTTTCGAGGCCCCTGGCCTCCCACTGGGTGCAGCTCATGCTTGACACCGCCTGTACACCGCTATCGTGGAGGGCTTGGAGTGTGGAGCGTATCTCGCCGGTCGGCGGTGCCTCGCCCAGCAGCTTCTCTAGCGTGTAGGATACGGCATCCTCAAGCAGGACCCCCTCGCTCCTGTCTACGAGGCCGGGGTATCTCTCCCAGGGCCTGGCGATGCTTAGAGCGGCAGTGTTCGCTACTGCCAGGTGGCCGCATACCCTGACTGCCACGGCCGGCCTGTCGGGGACGTGCTCGTCTAGGAGCCTCCTGGTAAGCCTGTCTTTCTCATCGTTGAACTCCTCCTCGCTCCACCCCCTACCATATGCGATCCCGCCCCGGGCCCGGGCGAGCCTCCCCGCTATTTCAACGCTGCTCTTAGACCCTCGAAGGTCCACCCCCGACCTTTGGAGTGTTAGGCCCGCGATATGCATGTGGGAGTCGACGACTCCTGGAGTGATAATAGCGTCCTCCCCGGCCTCGAGAGTCTCGGCTGACGGGTCGTGGAGGCCCCACCCGGTCCTAGCGATACGGCCGTCAACGCTCAACACGCTATCACAGCAGGGCTCTCCGTTCTCGTCCAGCACTAGCCAGGCCTTCAGTAGTCGCGTGGGCATCACGCGGTCCTCCTCACGAACCCACAATAATCCTCTAGGAGGCCTGCCAGCCTATTATCCCCCATAGCGCACTCCACCGTGGGCCTGCATGTCTGCTCCATACAGTCGAGCGCCCGGTGTATTCTAGCAGCGAGTACCGCCTGGTCGCCGTAGAGGGTCTCGAGTATCCTTAGGAGGAGGTTCCACCCGCGCTGAGACGTCCAATCGTGGGCCCCCACACCTTTAAGCCTGCCACCGGAGAGGACCCATGAGAGCGCGTTACACTCCCACGAGCCCGTCTCAGCGTTAGAGTTGCAGAGCCTGGCGTACGCCTCCCTCAGCAGGCCGCGGGCCCGTGTGGGATGGTCTACTAGTGTTTCAACCGCCGCGACAGTCTGGGGGCTCGGCTTGTAGCCTAGGCGCCAGAGTATTTGTAGGCTGCACTCCACGTGTACCCTCCGCTCGGGCATGAGGGCCCACCAGTCCGAACCCGCTACTACCTATTAGTAGGTTAGAGATTTAAGAGTCGGCTGCAAGAACGCTTCATAAACAGGCTTCACAGTAGTCCAGGGCTTTACGGGTGGAGAAGAGTGGCCCCCAGGATAAGCGCGAGGCTGAAATACGGGCTGTGGGCTGTAATCATAACCTTCCTCTATATCGGCATGCTCATACGCTACAACCAGCTCATGAAGCTGAGCCCCGGCACCGAGAAGGGCTACCTCCTATTCGACGCGCTCGGCACAGTATTCTATGTGGCCGCCATGGCCGCAACATACTATTTCGCCCGTGCAGAGGAGGAGACCGGGAAGGCTAGAACCATTAGAGGAGCTGGGCCAGGGGTAAGAGGCTGAGCACTACAAGAACAATACTAACAGCAGCCCCCCGAAAACCGGGTTCACCCCCGGAAACAAGGCCCGGGGGGAGCGGCGTCCTGCGCCCCGGGAGCTCCCCGCCCCTAACATAGAAGCTCGCCCTCATATACTCTATCCTCCTGAGAGACTCCAGCGTCACCCCGGTAACAGCCTCGTGAGCCCCCTTCCCCAGGAGCCCCTGGGCCAGCAGGGCCTCCCCCGTATCGGCGAGCAGCTGGGGAGTGCTCCTATAGAAGACGAGCAGGGGGTCGTGCACCCTACGGCCCAGGCGGGCCGTGATCCTCTGCGCCCCATGCGGCCCCAAGCCCACGAGGACGAGCAGGCCCGAAAGGCTATACTCGAAGACCCGTAATGTTACAGTACCGAGATAGTAGAGCCACGCGCCCGTAAGGGGACGGTAGGGGTTTACCAGCGCCACGAGCACGGCTACCGTAAGGGTAGATAATCCTACCGCCCACAATATAGGGCCTGAACCCTTCAACCCCCTCAACGCGAGGAGGGCCGCAACATAGGGGAGCCCCAGGAGCAGGCCGCGGAGGCCGGCCACGCCTATCACAACCCAGTAGGCCGCGAGCGACAAGGCCAGAGCCTCCGGGCTGGCCACGGAAAGCCCGCCCTGCTCCCCGGTCAGCGCGGCCTCCGCGTTCGACAGGAACCAGTCTAGCACTCCCATACCCTCCCATCCCCCACACAGTACACCCTGCCTGCAACACTGCGAAGCACGGGGTCATGGCTCGCCGCCAACACGGCCGCCCCGCGCCCAGCAATATCCCTAAGGGCCGAGACGACCCTCGCCTTATTCCACGGGTCCAACCCTGTGGTCGGCTCGTCGAGGAGCACCACACGCGCACCCGACTGGAGGGCCAGGGCCAGCGCGGCGAGGCGTAGCTCGCCCCCGCTCATGGAGAGCAACGGCTTACATGAAAGGTGGGAGGCCCATGCGGGAGGGCTCTCCCAGCCCGGCTCGTCGCACGGCCTCCCCCTACTGAAAACCAGCAAGGGGTCCGCCGGCACGTAGACCCGCCGGCCCTTAACGCTCACCCGGCCCCTAACAGCTAGCCCCCCGCCCGCTAGGGCGCGGAGAATACTAGTCTTACCCGAACCGTTAGGCCCCCATAGCACTGTGATCTCTCCTGCCCTAGCCTCGAGGCTGGCCCCCGCCACTACAGGCCTGGACGCGCCCGGGTAGGAGACGCTCAACCCCTCCACGGCGACAAGCACCTCCCCGCCCCCAGAAGCGGTTGCACCCGGCATTCCAACCGTGCTGTGCAGGGCTTGTGTGAGGGGCCTGTCGGGGGTGCGTACCGTCTTGTCCACGACTAGCACCGTGTCGGCGATACTGGTGAGCCTCGGGTCGTGCGTGGCAGCTATGATCAGCCGCTCCCGGGCCTGCTCCTCCAGGATCTCCAATACTCTCCTGCTGGAGGGCTGGTCTAGGAAGCTGAGGGGCTCGTCGAGGAGGAGCAGGCAGGGGTCCATGCTTAGGACCCCGGCGAGGGCCGCCCTCTCCAGCAGCCCGCTGCTTAGAGTGGAGACATGCCTGTCCCAGTAACTCTTGAGGCCGAGCATGTCGAGAACCCGCCATGCCCTGCCCACTGCCACGTCCGGGGGCGACCCGTTGAGCACCCAGTATAGTGAGGCCTCCAGGAGCGGGGTGGCAGTTACAACCTGGGTCTTGGGGTCCTGGGCTAGGAGGGCGGCCCGGCCGACAATCTTCCCCGGCTCGCCCACAGGGTCTACACCGCAAACCCTAACGGTCCCCTCAACTCTAGCGTTATAGAATACTGTGAGGATCCCTGCCAGGAGGCGGAGCAGCGTTGTCTTCCCGCCACCGTTAGGGCCTGTCAGCGCGACGAGGCCCGGCCCTTCGAGCCGGAGCATGTCAACCTCCAGCACGGGCCCCCTCACGCCAGGATAATCTACCCTCACACCCTCCAGGCTGACAACCGGGCCCCCTCCACGCCCAGGCACGCTACAGCACCGTCCAGGAATAATACTCGAAGCCCCGAGGGGGCAGTATTAATATGGAGGGCCCAGGAGGGAGGCCCCCGTCAGTGCCGCGCCCATCCCCGCCCGGGAGGGTATAACCCTGGAGGGGCTTCCCCTACTGTAATGGTTGGCAGGCCAGCTGTAAATGCTTGTATATGGGTCAGCGTATTGTCCACATTGTAATGGTAACGCTCTATACTGGTTGGAGGGGCTGGTAGGGTTTGAGCGTTAAGGGTAGAGGTGGAGCCTGGAGCTCTACTGCGGTCGTCTCAGGCGTCATGGCCGCCCTCGTGTTCGCCGCTACCATGGTCCAGGTCCGCACGCCCATAACGAGGGGGTACGTCAACCTTGGCGATTCGATGATATTCATCGCGAGCCTCATAGGAGGGCCGTGGGTCGGCTTCCTGGCGGGGAGTGTAGGGAGCGCCCTGGCAGACATTGTTAGCGGCTACGGCTACTACGCGCCCGGCACGTTCATCATTAAAGGGCTCGAGGGCTTCATAGCCGGGTACCTCTACAGCCTCCTAGCAAGGAAGGCCTCCGGCAGGAGCTGGAAGGCCATAGTCGCCGGTGTAGCCCTAGCAGTGTTCGCCGCAGTCGTAGGGTTCGGCTGGGTCTACACTGGAAAGTACGGGGGCAGCACGGCCTTCTCCATCGCGGGGAGGACCGTCACCTTCACAGTCCCAGGCTGGGCCTGGGCAGTGATAGGAGCAGTACTAGCAGGAGTCATACTATACGCCGGCCTCAGCAGGGACCCCAGGCTGGGCGCCGCAATAATAGCATGGTTCATAGCAGGCCTATGGATGGTCACAGGCTACTTCATATACGAGGCAACAGTTGTCTACAGCCTGGGGAAGCTCGAGGGCAACAATCCCCTCGCGGCCGCGGCAGAAATACCGGCGAACATAATACAGGCAGTAGCAGGGGTCGTACTGGCAGCATTCATAGCCGGGGCAATATCCAGGGGCACGGAGCCCACTGATGGGCAGGCCTGACAGTATTTCCCATGCAAAATTTTGACTAAAAGGTCGGGTTTAGAGGCTTACACGTACTTATTATTTTGTCCCCGATATATGGTTGTATAAGTGTGTACTTCTGGCGTGGGAGGGAATTGTCGGGTTGCCGATACGTGTTGAGGGGTTGGAGAAGAACTATGGCAGGATATGGGCTTTGCGCGGCGTGAGCCTGGAGGTCGAGGAGGGCTACACGCACGCTCTAGTGGGGCCTAACGGGAGCGGGAAGACGACGCTCATCAAGACTATTCTGGGCCTTGTAAGGCCGACGAGCGGTACTGTCTCGGTCGACGGTTATCCTGCCGGCCGGAGGGAGGCTAAGCGGCTCCTGTCCTATGTTCCCGAGGTCCCGGAGGTCCCAGGCTGGCTTACTGTTGAGAGGCTCCTAGACGTTGTGGGCCGCCTGGAGGGGCTGGGACCCGCCGAGAGGGCCTCCGAGGCCCGGAGAGCCTTGGAATTGCTGGGGGTCTCGCATCTCAGGGCGAGGCCTGTCGGGGGCCTGAGTAAGGGCCAGCGGAAGAGGGTGCTAATAGCGGCCTCCCTCGTGGGCATGGAGGGTAAGAAGTACTTCCTGCTCGACGAGCCCCTTACAGGTTTGGACCCGGAGGCTGTCGAGACTGTGAGGGGCCTGCTGGCGGGGCTCTCGAGGGAGGGTAAGACCCTGCTAGTCTCCAGCCACATACTCAAGGAGCTCGAGACTATAGCTAACAGGCTCATAATAATATACCGCGGGATACTCCTCTACAAGGGAACCCTGGAAGACCTGGCAGCGACGGTCAAGGCTAAACCCTCAATAGCGGTGAGAACCCCGGACCCCGCACTGGCGGCCCGGGTCCTTGAGAGCCACGGGTACAAGCCTGATATCGTGACCAGCGCGGGTCTCAGGGTATATTTGGACGACGCCTCGGAGGCGGACAAGATACTCGACCTGCTCCGATCCGCGGGCGTGAAGATAACCGCCTACCAGGTCACGGAGGGCACGCTCGAGGACGCGTACAGGATGCTCGTTAAAAGATACCTTGAGAGGGGTGGGGGCAGTGCCTAGCGCGAGGAGCACGTATATCGTTGCATGGTACGAGGCGATGAGGGGGCTGAAGAAGAAGACCACGATCCTAGCCATAGCACTAGTCGTCATACCCCTAATAGCGGCGGTCATTGCTAGGAGGTACGTGGACGTATCAGCCATGGAACACCCGGAGAGGCTCTGGGCCGTGATGGCCGGGCTCGATGAGAGCAGCGGGGTCCCCCTAGCGCTGGGAGGGATCTCCGGGCTAACAATCGTGGGGTTATGGTGGCTTATCGTAATACTCTACAGTGGAGACCTATACTCTAGCGACGCCCGGGACGGCGGGTGGAAGCTCCTCCTCTCCAGGCCGATACATAGGAGCGACTACATACTCGGCAAGCTCGCCTCCCTCATAGTAGAGCTCGCAGTACTGGCGTTCCTAGGCGTTATGAGCATTATCGCGGCAGCATGGATAATAGCTGGGAGGCAGGAACTGATAGGGTACGCTGTGATCGTGAGCCTCGCAATGACGTTCTCCGGGCTACCCCTAGCCCTGCTGACAGCCCTTATAGGGATGAAGTTCCGGAGCCCGCTGGCAGGGTTTATCGGCGGCCTCACGGTCTACCTGCTAGCATCTGTTATCTCAGGTATTCTAGCGGTCTACCTGACTATAACGGGGACTGGCGGGAACCTGTTATCGTCCGGCTATATAGCGGCGCTAGCGACAGGTGTGAACCCGAAAGTCCTGGCCCAGGCGGTCTACCTGAGACTGGCCTATGGGAGCGTTTACAACCCGTTCGGGGCTCCTATGAATATTACAGCGGAGGTCATGGGCCATACCATAACGGTGAGCGGCACTGTTAATGTGTCCCACATACTACACTTGGGCCTTCTAACCGTGACCGCCTGGACAGCATTGTATGCGGCACTGACGCTCCTGTATTTTGAGAGGATCGACATGTAGGGGTGCCCCTAGTCGGGGGGTTCTCCCCTCTCCTATCAGTGTTTGTGGCCTGCGGGTCAGCCTTATTAGCGGGCCCAACTATACACCACTCGAGAGTGGTGTATGCAGGGTTGGGCTCCCTCTCAGACCTCTGGTACAGCTTCCGTAAATGCAGGGTGCCCGAGAAGAAGGGGGAGACGAGCAAGCCCATACTCATAATAGCAGCCTCCAGGCTATGCGTCATCCCAATGACAATATACAGCGTCATAATAGGGGGGCTCCTAGCATACCTGACAAGCGGCCACGTGAGCATCCCAATACTAGCCCTACTACTCGCAGGCTTCACCCTAGCACACCTCTCAGACAACCTCATCAACGACTACTACGACTACAAGCGGGGGCTCGACACGTACGGCTACTTCAGGAACATGTACGGGCCGCACCCGTTCGCCGACGGGCTCCTAACCGGCAGGGACCTCGCACTATTCCTAGCGGTAGTGGGACTCCTAGACGCGGGACTCACAATATACCTATCCGACGCGAGAACACCCCTCATAGGACTACTAGCAGGGATAGGAGTAGCAGTAATGGCGGCCTACGCGGGGATAGGATTCGACGCTAAAACCACAGGCCTCGGAGAGCTGCTCGTAGCCATAGTATGGGGGCCGGTAATGGTTGGAGGCACAATACTAGCACTCACAGGCCACCACCCCCTATGGCTACTCGCAGTATACATGCCCTACGCGCTATCTGTCTCGAACGTCCTCATCGGGAAACACCTAGACAAGTACGGGCAGGACGAGAGGAAAAACGTGGGCACGCTCCCAGTAAGGCTGGGCTTCCACAGGGCCCAGCAGGTCTCAGCCCTCCTAGCAGTAGGCCTACCAGTACTGGCAGCAATCATAATAGCCTATGAGTGGGGGTCCCTCTACGGTCTACTCCCCCTCGCGGGCCTCCCGCTAGGAGTGGTGGCCGCCAGGATACTCCTAGGCCCCAAACCCGGCAGGCCCCCAGAGGCGTGGGACGTCTGGCCCCTATGGTATGTGGCCGCCGCCTACGCTTCTATGGACGCTCTCGGCAGGGACACTATAGCGGCCCTCCTAGCAATAATCCTAGCATCCTCCGGCCACGGACACCCAGCACTGGTAATAGTGGCGGTTGAAGCATTATGGGACCTCTACAGCACATACGCGTTCAGGAGGCTGACAGGAATATAGACTACGCGTAATGCTAACACTCTAACACTCCCAACACAGCCATTATACCGTGGCCGGGAACCGCAACCCGGGAACCGGAGGAGGGTCCAAGCATTGCCTGGAGAATCACGGGGAAGCAT
>Ga0256833_1003182_pt1 | contig 11327 bp, 9 predicted proteins | sample 356284metaG_FD_190535 | JGI IMG/M metagenome (GOLD analysis project Ga0256833, IMG submission 190535) | Hydrothermal vent microbial communities from Mid Atlantic Ridge, Atlantic Ocean - 356-284 | ecosystem: Environmental > Aquatic > Marine > Hydrothermal vents | place: Atlantic Ocean: Mid...
CTGCATTACCCCGGTTGTACCAGACGGGAAATGTGATAAACAGGACAAAAATAATCAGTCCCGGAATAATTTTACCACCATCATACATTGTTTTTCCTCCACTTCCGCCAGGGAATTAAAAAACCATGGTCCGAAGACCTTCGGTAAGATCCGCTCTCTTTTCCCCTTCGATAACAAGGGCATTGCCGACCAGTTCACTGACCCCGCAGACATCGACATCGGGATTCCAGTAATTCATCAGGGTTGTCAGGGTTGCCCGGTCAATGGCACAGACACAGGCCAGCATATTGACGGCATGCTTGTCGGCCACATAACGAACGGCGTTGGCTCGCGGTAGACCGGAACGCATTCTCAGTTCCATTATTTCATCGGTATTCAGCGCCGTGCCTGATCCACAGCAAAACGTCTGCTCACGAATGGTATTTTCCGGCATCTCCACCCAGTTGTCAACAACATGGTCAAGAATATAACGAGGCTCTTCAAGCAGCCCCATGGCTCTGGCCGGATTGCATGAGTCATGAAAGGTCGCTTTGACATGGCTGTTTCTTGACTTATCAAGTTTAATCTTGCCATTATAAATAAGGTCAGCAGTAAATTCAGATATATGCACCATCTTGGTTGATTTGGCATTTTCAAACACCGTGCCGGTAATCGGTGATTTCGGCACTTCAAGAAAATCAGCCGGTCCGTTCATGGTGTCCATGTACTGATGAACTACCCGCCACATATGGCCGCACTCGCCACCTAATATCCACTTAACGCCGAGCCTTTTTGCCTCGGCATACATCTTGCCGTTGAGCTTTTTCATCATCTCGTTGGAGGTAAAAAGTCCGAAGTTACCGCCTTCGGAGGCGTAGGTAGACCAGGTGTAATCCAGACCAATGGCCTCAAAGAGAAGAAGATACCCCATGCAGGTAAACAGACCGGGTTCGGCAAAGACATCCGCCGATGGCGTGATAAACAAAACCTCGGCCCCTTTGCGGTTAAAACTGGGCTCAATATGAATTCCGGTCAAATTCTCTATATCCTCACAGAGAAAATCGATATTGCCCTTGAATGCCTGGGGCGTAAGCCCCATATGGTTACCGGTCCTGTTGGAATTGGCAACCGGTTCCATGGCCCAGTTGATACCGCAACCAACCAGATGCAGCAGTTCACGCAACATCATGGTTATTTCAGCGGTATCGATTCCGTAAGGGCAAAACACGGAACAGCGTCGACATTCCGTACACTGATAGGCATACATAAACCATTCTTTCAGAACTCCGACCGTCATTTCTCGACCACCTGCCAGTCTGCCTAAAATCTTACCGGCTCTGGTGAATTCCTGCCGATAGACGGAACGAAGCAGCTCGGCCCTTAACACCGGCATATTTTTCGGATCACCGGTACCAAGGAAAAAATGACATTTATCCGCACAGGCGCCGCAGCGAACGCAGCAATCCATAAAAATTTTCAGGGAACGAAATTTTCCCAGCCGTTCCGCCAGGCCATTAATGATAATCTCCTTCCAGTTTTCCGGCAGTTTCCAGTCATCATCCTCCGGATTCCACTCGCGGGCATTGGGGAAGGAAACCCCGGACTGGCTGTCAAGATATTCCAGAATATTCGGTTTAGTCGGATAAGCATAGTTACCAGGCTTAAAGACGGCCGGCACTTCCATCCAGTCACGGGTCGGTATGGAACCGGTCATCAAGGATGGCCCTTCTACTACGCTTCGCGCTAACTTGTCTACCTTTACAACAGCCATTGCTTGTTCCTTATCCTCTTGGTGGTTTACACTCGATTACTTAACGATCATCCTCTGAAGCGCCGGACAATCCCGCCCCGGTCTATTCTTCGACAGCCGCCTTCTCCTCAGCAGACAGCGGTTTTTCCACCGGAATGCCCTGCTCAACCATATCCTTACGGAATTCATCCTCATAACCAGCATAGGAATGCGGTTTAATATCAGGATCATTCCATGGATTTATGTGTCTGCGCATTCGGGTATCGTTAGCCATGTTCCTGGTCGGGCTGAGAAACACTCCACCCATGTGCATCAGTTTGGAAAAGGGAAAGTAGGCCAGCAACGCAGATACAAGAAAAAGATGAATATAAAATATAGAACCAATATCGGAAATTATCGATGGGTGAAAGGTAACCAGACCAACGGCCAGCCGCTTAATGGCGATAATATCAACTCCGGAGCGGAGGAAAAAACGCATCAGAATGCCGCTTCCCACAATGGCAATTATCAGATACAGGGGAAAAAAATCATTGGGCTGTGATATATAACGGACATGCCGGTTGAAATAGCGTCTTGTAAGCAGAAACAAAAGCCCAAGCAGGATGGAAACCTCCGTCATATATATTTGCGGCGCGCCGATCTGCAGGATACCGTCAAGGTAGTCAAGATTGGCAATGACTGTCGGGACCGGATCAAGAAACAGGCGCATATGCCGCAAAACGATGATCAGGAAGCTGTAATGAAAGAGAATAGCGAACAACCACAACCACTTACTTGACTCATAGGTCAATTTGGGTCCCTTGTAGGCCATGGCCTTGGTATTGCGCCAGAGCGAGCGAAACAGGACCACTTCAAGAAACATCCGGGCCATGACCTGCGGGGTAGTCAGCGGTGCCTCAAGTTTGTTGTACTTGATCCAGGGCAGGGAAAACTCCTGGCCGCAGGTCGTCGGTATCTTAAAGGGTACCGGCGATTTCGCCCACCAGATAACCCGATAACAAAACCCGCCCAGAAACAGGGCCATGGCCAGATACGGCACGACAATGCCGAAAATGTACTGCATACCCGGTATGCTCGCCCCGATCCAGGAAAACAACACCAGAGCAACGACCGCCGCCAACGGGAAGGTGTACTTCATTGATCACTCCCTCGCTTCAAATGAAAACGATAACATTATGATGACGTCGTAAAAACTTCGATCTACCGTGTCGTGTTTTCTGTGGCGATTCTCAACATATTGTATGTCTAATTAAGACCAGCCGCTGAACACTACTCCTTGTATATCTATGTTTTTACTTAGCCATCTAATAACATGATTTTTACTGATTACGAGTTCATCACATTACGCATTATGAAAAGATGAACTACGGCCACCCATATCCAGATAAGAACCGATCAAATACTTGCTGCAACCGTCAATCAACCACAGCTTCCACACAATTACTCCTGCTGGCGCCCACCAGTGCCGATGAACAGGCAGAATCAGTCAGGATAAAACGACCACTCTTTATCTCGTGAATTCGATTTTTATATAGCGACTCCCGGCATTCCGTATACATATCAAAGGCAAGTAATGCCAGTCTATCCATATCGCAATCGAATTCATCCAGTTCCGCAGCATCAGGCCGGACTTTCTTGCCGGATTTCAAAATCTGCCGAACCACCCACTTCAATTCCAGAATAGGGGCAACCGCCTGTGAGGGTGAAAACTCCTGCACCGCCCGAATACGAATGACCTGATCAAGTGGAGCAATCATCTCTTTCGGCGCTGCTTTGGTCAGCAGCATTTCATACAGGTCGGTCAACCCTTCACGGATATTTGCCCCGACCGGATTGGCAAACCGGTCGGCTGAAGATTTAAAAAAACCGGAAGAGATATAACTGTCCAGTGTCCTGTCAACCCACAGGGAGATTATCTCGTCTTTTTGCGCCAACAGGGTTTCTTTGAGGGAACTCATCTCTGTTCAATAATTTTGCTGATAATCTTCAAAAGAAAATGAATGATGATTCATATCACGTTCATTTATTCATTTCAAGTGAAAAAGTCATCTGTCACCTGCGCCGCAACATGGATTCATTATCCATGAGCAGAAGCCCGACACCAACAAAAGGATCCCCTTTGATTTTCTCAAGCAGGCTTTTTTTCTCTTTTTTACCCTCTCCTTCCTCCGTCAGGCCGGGGCCAAGAAGTCCGGCTGCTTTCGCCTCTTCCCTGGCCTGCTTTGCCTCGGCCCGTTCTTTCTTCATTCCGGCAAGGAAAACGGCAACCTTTGTTTTCTCCCGACGTTGTTCCGCCTTTTCAGACAACCGCTTAATCTCCTGAAATTTTTTATTGACCGCTATCCACGATTCTGCCTTATCCCTGGACAGGGGGATATTAAAGGCAAACCCGTGCCATGGTTGAAACTTAACCCGTTGCACGGTATCCCAGGGAAGGGAATAATCCATATACTTTTCACCGGTTTTCAGATAATCGAGCATGCTCGGGGCGACGATATCCGGTTCAACCCCCTTATATTGTGTCGAGCCACCGGTAATGCGATAGAATTTCTGAATGGTTACCTTGAGCGCACCCAAATCATCATATCTTTTCAAATGCAGAAGCGGCAGGTTTCGATTCAAATCAATAAGCGCCTGGACCGTTCCTTTACCGTGGGTATGTTCGCCGCCGATGATGATGGCCCGTCCATAATCCTGCAGGGCTGCGGCAAGGATCTCGGAGGCGGATGCCGAAAATTGATTGACCAGCACAATAACAGGGCCGTCATACAGGACATTGGGGTCGTCATCATCAAGCACCCGTATCATTCCCTGCGAATTTTTTACCTGAACCACGGGACCTTCGGCAATAAACAGCCCGGAAATATTCACCGCATCGGTAAGGGCACCACCACCGTCGTTGCGTAAATCAAGAATAAGACCCGTCATGCCTTTCTTTTTCAATTTCACCAGGGCATGCCGGGTATCATCGGTTACGTTTCTTCCCCGCCCTCCGTCCCTGGCAGCATTAAAATCACGATAAAAGCTTGGGATCTTGATGTAGCCGACCTTTTCTCCTTTATGCCCGGTCAGCATGGTCGACTTGACATAGGTTTCTTCAATCTTGACCACATCTCGAACAATGGGAATCACCTGTTTAACCCCGTCGGGTTTGCGGACGGTCAATATCACTTCCGTTCCCTTGGGACCGCGAATATAACTGACGGCTTCCCGGATTCGCATATCGTTGATGTCTATGGCCTTTCCGCCTTTTTCCGCAACGGACAAAATAGTGTCCTCCGCCTGCAGCTGGCCCTGGCGCTCGGCAGCACTGCCGGGGATAATACGCACCACCTTGATATGGCCGTCATCCTCCCTGAGCAGGGCACCGATTCCCTCAAGTGAACCCGACATATGGATATCAAAATCTTCCCTGGAGGTTGGCGGCATATAGTTCGTATGCGGATCAAAGGCACGGGCCACCGCATCAAAATACCGATTATAATGGTCCTGACGGCTTTCTCTCAGCAGCCGATCAAAATAATGAAGGTTACGTTCGCGGACGGTTGCCAGGGCTGTTTTCCAGGATTTACTTCTGGTGATTGTTTCTTCTTTCCCCTTCTTATTTTTATCTTTTCTAACTTTTTTAACTTTTTTATCCTTGTTTTTGTCTATGGTATTCAGGTATTCATCAAGGACCTGGAGCTTCAATATCCGCCGCCACCGATCACGCAGTTCTTCCCTGCTGTGTGTCCAGACTATTTTTTTCGGATCCGATTCAAGATAGTCCTTGCGGTCAGGATCAAAGCCTTTCTCCATAAGAGGAACAAGCATGTCCCTGACCTGACGAATCCGTTCATTTAACATCTGCATGCCGGCGTCGGGCAACACGATGCGCCCCCGCCGCAGTTCATCATCAATATGATCGGAAAAGGCCGTCAGTTCATCGACATCCGATTGCAAAAGAAACCGTTTCCTGGGATCAAGCTGCCGCAGATAGAGGGTAAAAGCCTTTGCAGACAGGACATCATCAAAGGGAACATGACTGAAATGCTGAGCAGGAAGCTGATGGCTCAGCATGTAGGCAATAATCCTGTTCCGGGCGGCATCGAACTTCACCGGCTTCACATTTGCCAGTACCGTTGTCGACATCAGGGTCAACACAATCACCAAGCCGGTAAAATTACGCATAACGCGCATAGTGTACTCCACATGTAAATGCTGATATAAGAAAGATAAGAAAGATGCTCATATAAACAAAACCGGCTTAATTAAAAACAGGTCTCACAATGATATAGGCGCCATCATGAAACGTTCTCCGTACCGTATAACATCTCACCCGCATCGGACAACTGCCTGCAAAAAAACAGATAGCAGGAAATGACACATACGCACCAAAAAATTTTCACAGTGCGCAGCAATACAGTTTGTCGGTACTGTTTCTAAAAATCAATTATTAAAAAGGACTTACCAGTTTTCCTGCTTCACTCATGGCCGTCATGATCTCATACATATTGGAGATATGGCCGATTTTAATTTCAGATTTTAAGCCAAAGAAATCCAGACAGGTTCCGCAGGCCAGGATCTCGACTCCTTTTGCCTGCAGGGATATTAAGGCATCCAGGGCGCCGGACTGGCCGGTAACCAGTTTTACCCCGGAATTATAAAATATGATTTTGGACGGCAACGGCTCCACCTGTTCAATGGTTTGTACATAGGTCTGCAACAGCGCCCAGCCCAGTTCATCGCTGCCGCGTCCCATGGAATCGGAAGAAATAACGTAAACCATGTTAACAGTGGCCGGGACGGAGCAACTGAAATCAGCGGCATCAAATGCATCGGAAGCAACCACTTCGCCTGGGATAATCGTCAGGTGAAAATTACCATCCTCATTGGTTCTGCATGTCACCTCGCACCCACGGCTGCGGGCAAAGCGGGTCACATTGTCCCTGGAAGCAGCATTATCAACAATAACCAGCAACTTACCAACGCCCTGGTCCAGTTCATTTTTTGTCTGAATGACCGGTTGCGGGCAGGCAAGCCCCCGACAATCAATAGTTTGAATAGTCATAATATATTGTAGTTTTTATTTCAGATATACATCATGCCATAGTGGCACAACAGATTAGTGTAAACTGCGAACAATGAAACAGCGGATATAAGGGGGTAGTCAACCGCAGTTATATACGCCGCAGGCGAAAATTAGACCGTCATGTGACCGCTGTCCTCTGTTATGGGTAAAACAGTCCGCTGAAAAAAGAAAATAAAGGCGGCAGGAAGGTAAGATATATTTCTCACACCTAAGTTGAGCGGTTCATCCATCTGCAAGTTACAAAAAGATGAATAATTATAAAATGTTTTCTTTACAAAGTATTGCAGGCAAGCAAAACGCTCAACTCAGGTCATAAAATGATTTCCATTCCTTCCCGGGCAAAAAAAATCTTCGTACCACCTGCCTGCTCATTGTTGCAGTATTTCTCTGTCAGCTGGTCCAGTTGTTCATCCGTTCGGTCCGGATCATGATGAAAAAGGGCCAGCCTTATTACGCCCGCCCTGGCGGCGGCGTCAATCGCATGCTCAATGGGGGAATGGCCCCACCCGACTTTGCCGGCATGGTACTCCTTGCTGGTATATTGAGCATCGTGAACCAGCAGATCGGCGCCGGCGAAAAAATCCTCCAGCACCTGATTTTGTTCCCGGGCCGCCAGTTCACCTTCATGGGCCATGAGTTCATCATAGGATGGATGGTCGGGATCGGTAACAAAGAGATTACGAAACGGTTCCGTATCATAGGCCGTGCAGAAAACAGCCCCCCGGTAGGCAAAACGATATCCCAGAGCAGTGATCGGATGATTGATGATGGCCGTGGAAAGAATAATTCCGTCACCAAGGTCAATATTGGGTTCCTCACGCAACCGTTTATACTCGATTGAGGCAGCAAGTTCCCCCATATTTACCGGGAAATACCGATATTTCATCTGTCCGCCGACCACCTCTTCCAGGGGATCGTCCTCATAGGTGACCGGGCCGTACACCTTGATCTTGGTTCCAGGGATATAGGCCGGTACAAAAAATGGAAAACCCATGATATGATCCCAATGGGTATGGGAGAGATAAATCTCCGTGGAAATCGGACCGTGGGGGAGGTCATGAACCATCATGTGACTTGCCAGCTCCCGAATGCCCGAACCGGCGTCGATGATTATATGGCGATTTACCTCGGGAAAACGCAACTCTATACAGGCAGTATTTCCCCCGTATTTCATTGACTGAGGGCCGGGGCACGGTATGGAACCACGCACCCCCCAGAATCTGACCTGAATCATTGCTCTGCCCTCCTGATCAAGAGTACGGTAACTCCGGACAATTTTTTTTGACAACGGCCGGCACATTCCAACCAGCCACGCCTGTTCATGTCATTCATAGTCTATTATGAAGGCGACGTAAAAACTTCGATCTACCGTGTGGTGTATATCTGTGTTTTTACGCAGCCATCTGATTAGTTGCTTTTGACTTTTTACGAGTTCATCATCTATCATACCTGCAGAAAAACTTCCGCATTAAATATTTCTTCTTCCACCGCATCTGATAACCCGGAAATCGTATCCCAGGAAAGCCCGGTCAATTCCAGTGATCGGGCAAACTGCTCTTCGTCCGGAAAAGAATTGCCGGCATAGCCGATATCAAACAGACAAACATAACAGTCGGCAAGGGTAATGGCGGCAACCAGCAATTGATGGCTCTCATCGGCAAGGTCAGGGTTGTGATGATAACAAATTGCCTGGGTAATGGCCGTGTTCAACTTCCATTTTTCGGCAATTAATTTACCGACCACCTGGTGATTAAGACCCATAAGCTCCTCTTCGACGTGTACCAGCGGCACCCGGCGCTCTTTTGTTGCAGCCAGTACCTGTGCATACTCATCACCAAAGGGGATTTTACCCAGGTCATGTAACAGACCGGCTACGAAGTACTCTTCCCGATCACCCAGCGGCACATCAAGTTCGGCGGCAAATATCTTGGCCGTCACCCCGACGCCGATGGAATGGGCCCAGAATTTTTGAATGGGCAGAACTTTTGATTTCTTGGTCTGGCCGACGCTGCGGATGATTGCCGTTGACAGGGCAAGATTTTTTACCGTGTTCAGTCCCAGCATGATAATGGCACGGGTAAGGGAGGTAACCTTATTGACCAGGGAATAATACGCCGAGTTAATGAGCTTGAGTACCTGGCCGGTCAAAACGGGATCCAGGGAGATGACCTTATTCAGATCATTGGGGGCGGTATCAGGTCGGCTGCAGATTTCAAGTACTTTACTGACCGTTGTCGACAGAGGGGGCATTCTCTTGACGAAATTTCGAATTTTACGTAATCGAACTTCCTGATTATCCATAAATAAGTCACATTGTACATGAAAAATTCATCATCCCCGTCCACATGAAAATACCCTGAACAACCTTAATTTCCGCAAACGATCACCTGACCATTCTTCAGTCGGACAGCAGAGGGGAAAACACGCTCGGAAAAAACCGTGAAAAACGGCCTGAAAATATATTGTCAATATACCCCATAGTAAAAGAAGGAAGACTGCGGGTCAAGGATGGCGGCAAAAATAGGTGAAAAAACAAATGAAAAAATCCTTCCTTCGACCTAAATTAAACGATTTTCATTGCATCCGGAGTCTGCGCGCAGCAAAGCGTTCCTGTAACACTTTATAATCATTTCTGAGGAACTCGTAAAAAGTAAAAACACAGATATACAGGTTGGCCCAGACTCCGAGGAGTAGTGTTCTGTGACCGGTCTTAATTAGACATGCAGGATGTTGACAATCGCCACAGAACACACGTTGCCGGCGATCGATTTTTTTACGACGCCGTCATTTATCTTTTTTCAATTGCAGATAAATAAAAGGCACAACTCAGGTCCAATAGACTGCACGACCATGGATCCGTATTTCTCAGCACCCATGCTTGATCAGAAAATCGAGCACAACCTCCTGCATGATGTCAAGCCGATCCCGTCCGGTTTCGTGTACCAGTATCCAGACACATCGTTGAAAGGCTCGATACAGCTCTTCGCTGACAAAGAGTTTAATCTCCGCAAGTTCTGCCGGCACGGCTTTATTATCAGTCTGGGCCGCCACGCTGCTGCTCCGCACAAAAGGCAACCACATCGGCATATCGTAGCCCTGTTCCTCCGAAAATGTCCAAAGCCGAACCAACCGTCGCATCCAGCCTGCCGCGACCTGCACCGGCAATCAACTCCAGATCAGCCATATCAGACACGCCGCCGGCGTAGGTAACAGGCACCCTGCTTGCCGTAGAGAGCAAATCAATCAACCTCTCATCAACACCCATACATTTACCTTCAACATCGACAGCATGAACAAGGAATTCATCACAATAGACGGCCAGTTCCTGCAACACCTGCCCGGTAACTGCCAGAGAGGTAAAATTTTGCCAGCGATCCGTAACCACGTAATAGTTGTCCTCCTTATAACGACAACTCAAATCCAATACCAGATGTCGGCGGCCAATCAAATCACAGAGTTTCTGCAACCGCCCCTCATCAAGGAGACCGTCATGAAAAACATAGGAGGTAACAATGACATGGGAAGCTCCCCGCGCAAGCCACTGTCGGGCGTTATCGGCGGTAATTCCGCCACCGATCTGTAAACCGCCGGGCCAGGCGGCCAATGCCTCAGCCGCAGCGTCTTCGTTACCGGGACCAAGCATAATCACATGGCCGCCGGTGAGATTGTCCTGCCGATACATTCGGCTGTAATGGGAAGGGGAAAATCGGGAAGAAAAATTAGTGAGAGGTGCAGCAGAATCGGTATCGCACAAAGTCGACCCGACAATCTGCTTTACCTTGCCGGCATGCAGATCAATACAGGGACGAAAACGCATGGTTTCAACAGACGGAAGCGGAATCCGGGAAGGCGATCCGATGATTAACTAAACAAAACATGCCGACTATCCGCCTCCCGGACACAACTAACCTTCTTTAATCATCATTGTGGAGGGATCCAGCTTCAGACTCGTACCTGAATTATCTTCAATTCCATTATTTCTGATAATTTCAAGCTCAATGGTGGCATCCTTTTCCGGTTTGAGGAGAATAACCGTGTCAAAAAGATCGTCCACCTCATGACACGGAGCCGGTACGCCGGCGGGAGAAATCCGCCCATCAGTGCGATGACTTGTTGCGGAAAACCAGGCCTGCAAACTCATACTTTCCAGGAATTCTTTAATATCTTCAACAATTGCCCGACCGGCACCAGCAAAATCAAAGCCGTCAACAACCAAACAGTTCGGCCTGAAAATATCCTGCAAAATCAGGTCGTTTAATCGTTCTTCCAGCCTCGGTCGGCTAAAGGTGTCCTCCTTAAAGGTCATGATCATTCGATGCCTGGCAACCATGTCGATAAGCTCATGGGGATGGGAGACGGAATGATCCTGCAAAATAAACTGGAGGATATCATCATACCACGCCTTGGTTTTATCTATGGATTCACCTATGCTGACATGAATTACCCGGTTACCGCGCAAAATTGATTCAAGGGCTATCTGAACCAGCAGGGCCGTTTTTCCCAGTCCGGCCCGAGCCATAACCAATC
>Ga0256833_1003183_pt1 | contig 11325 bp, 7 predicted proteins | sample 356284metaG_FD_190535 | JGI IMG/M metagenome (GOLD analysis project Ga0256833, IMG submission 190535) | Hydrothermal vent microbial communities from Mid Atlantic Ridge, Atlantic Ocean - 356-284 | ecosystem: Environmental > Aquatic > Marine > Hydrothermal vents | place: Atlantic Ocean: Mid...
AAAGGAGGCTCTGGATCTGGCCATAGCCTACGTCAAAAAGGCGGCTGGATTGGAGTAGCCCTTACGCGTTAAAATACCTTCGTGCCCCTGACGTTTGACCACTTAGCCCCGGTATATGACCATTTTATGTGGCCGTTTGAAAGGGGGGCGCTGCGCGCGTGGAGAGCGATGCTCTGGAAAGGCGTAAAGGGGAGGAGGGTCCTTGAGGTGGGCGTAGGGACGGGGGCTAACTTCCAATTTTACCCCAACGGTCTATCCGTCGTCGGTATGGACAGGAGCCGGAAGATGCTCCTGAAAGCCAGAGAGAAGGGAGGGTATCCGTTGGTGATGGGGGAGATAGAGCATCTGCCTTTCAAAGATGGGGCCTTTGAGGAGGTGGTCTCCACGTTGGTATTCTGCTCTGTAAGGGACCCTGTACGGGGGCTGAGGGAGATACGCAGGGTGCTTAGAGAAGGCGGAAGACTGCACATGTTGGAGCACGTTCGTCCGGACGACTGGAAGGGTAGGGTGTTTGACCTCCTCAACCCTATAACCGTTCTCTTGATGGAGGAGCATATAAACCGGAACACCCACGCGCTCCTCCCCAAGGCGGGATTCAGAGTGTTAAGGGCGGTTAAGCTAACCTCGGACGGGCTCTTCAGGTACGTGTTGGCAGAGCGCCTTTAGCCTTTGAACGGGGCTAAGATCTGTGGCAGTACGCGGCCGGGGCTATCTGCCAACGACCCCGACGCCGGCGACGGCGTACCCGACTCCCTCTATAACGTCCGCAGGGTCCGGGCAGGAGCATGTACCCTCGCATCCGCACTCAAACACCACGACCTCCTCATCGCGGCTAACCTTAAGCACGGTGTATCCGGCCTCGCTCAGGGCTTTCTTTACCCTCGTCTCACAGACGGAGCAGTGCATACCTTTTACCCTTGCTATCCTTCTCATGGTACGGGTACCTTAAAGGTGCCCCCGCCCTCCCTGTGAGCCGATTTGATGGTGTTGCGTACCTACTCCTTCTCCTCTATGCCGGCGTCCTTCACCTTCTCCCCGGGCTCTATGTACATACCTTTAAAGAGGTGCCGCTTTATCTTCCGGGTGGTGGTCTTTGGGAACTCCTCGTACCGCAGGGCGAAGCGCTTTATCCTCTTGTAGGAGGCTAAATCTCTGGACAGCCGCTCTATCTCCTTCTCTATCAGGCCGTAGATGAAGTCGTCGTCGGGTTTTATCCCCCGCCTGTGGGCCTCCTCCCTTACGGAGTCAAGGTTGGGATACACCAGAGCCTGAACCTCCTCGTCCCCGGTATCGGGGTTTCTGGCACCGAAGACCAGAATCTCCTCCACGAAGGGAGACTCCAGTATCTTGCTCTCTATCTCCTCCGGGTAGATGTTCTTCCCGCCCTTAGTCACTATCACGGCCTTCTTGCGGCCCGTTATGTAGAGGTATCCGTCCTTATCAAGGTACCCTATGTCCCCCGTCAGGAACCACCCGTCTTCCGTGAAAACCTCCCTCGTCGCCTTTTCGTTCTTGTAGTACCCCTTCATCACGACGGGTCCCCGGGCTGCTATCTCACCCTCCCCGTCCTCGGTCGGGGCGACTATCCTTATCTCCACGCCGGGTATGGCGACTCCCACGGAGGGGAGGCGGGGGTCGTGGGGAGGCGTAACGGTCAGTATAGGTGAGGTCTCCGAGAGACCGTACCCCTGAATGACGTGGAAACCGAGCTCTTCCAGCCCTCTGGCCACCCACAGGGGAAGGGCGGCCCCCCCGGACACCATGAACTTCAAACGGTCAAGCCCCAGCTTCTCGTGTAGCGGTTTAAATAGGCGACGGTTCAGTCGTTTGCCCACTACGGGAAGTCTGGAGGTGCTTCTCATAGCGTTGAATACTGCCCTCCGGAGTGCCGGAGCCTTAGCCACCTCCTTCATTATCCGTGTGTATATCTTCTCCAGTATCAGTGGAACCGTGAGCCACACGGTGGGACGGGTATCCCTCATGTCCTGCATCATGTGGTCCGGCCGCAGGGAGCGGGAGTAGGAAACCGTAGCACCGATGTATATGGGAGAGAGGAAACCCACCGTGCACTCGTAAACGTGGTGGAGGGGGAGGATGGAGAAGAAGATGTCCTTCTCGTATATCGGTATAACCTGATACACCCCCTCTATGTCGCTCATTATGTTCCTGTGTGTGAGCATGACCCCCTTGGGGGAGCCGGTCGTACCCGAGGTGAAAAGGACTTCCGCCAGATCCTCCGGTGAGACCTCCACCCTGTCCACGCCAGCGTACTCCCCGTCCACCGAGGAGAAGGTGGGTAGCCCACCGTTCTCGTCCATAGATAGGATCCCCTCCAAACCTAAGTCCTTGCGGGCTTCCTCCAGCTCCGGGACGTACCTACCCGAGGCTACGACGTGCTTGACCCCGGCGAAGTCTAACAGGTATCGCCTCTCCATGGCGCCAAGGCGGGCGTCTAAGGGGACGACCGTGGCACCGGCCCAGAGGATTCCAAGGTACGCCTGCCCCCACTCCGGCCTGTTCTCGGATACCAACGCGACGAAGTCCCCCTTCCGTATTCCCCACTCCTTCTGGAGGAAATCGGCTATCCTCCGCACCCTCTGATAGGCCTGGGCGTAGGTGTAGGATACCCAGCGCTTGTCCCTCCTTATCCGGGACATCTCCTTGTTGGGCAAGCGTCTCACCGTGGCCTCAAACATCTCCGTTATAGTCTTGAACCCTTTAGGTTTCCTGATTATCCTGTGACCCATATTAGGGTATTATAGTCCGGACGATGGGAACGGAAAAGGGTGGAATGGATGCAATTCGGAAGTGAATCAAATTCAATACGCCCCATTGTTATGGAAAAATATTGCAGTTTGTTCGTATATAACGCATTTACGTGCATAAATTATGCACCGTAGCTGTAGAACACGGGATCCCGGATGTACAGAAAACGTTAGAGGTTCTATACGGGGAATGTCGCACGTGGGCGAAATCCCTATCACCCGCAGGAACCGAACGAATCGCCTCAGCGAGAATCCCTCGTTATGCGGCAATATCCACGGTGGGCCGATGGGCCTAGCGTAGAATACCCGTATGGTTCTTCTTGTATCTTCCCTACTCTCCATAAAACCCGTAAAATTGCCCAATGCCCATAGGCTACGTACGATGGCTGACAGCCTGACCCCGTACCGATTGATACAGATTATACCCGAAGAGGATTCGTTCCCCACAGATTCGGCTCTCGTGTGGGTGGGTTATACTTCCGAGGAGCTGGTAATATACGCCCGTCTGTATCAGGGGGAGATAAACGCTACGAGTAGGCGGAGGGACTCTAAATCCGTACTTGAGGGTTCGGAGGATGCTCTGAAGATTTATCTCCAAACCAAAGGTTGGGGTATTGCGCAGAGCGATTACGTAGTTGCCGTCAACCCTCTGGGAACGGTGTCCGACAGGTACGGCCATGGGCCATGGGACGGTGAAAACTACGCTGAGACGGTCGTCCATCCGTGGGGGTGGGAGGTCCTGCTCCGTATCTCTTTTCTAACTCTGGACTACGTGAAAACCGACTGGGGCTTTAACGTGGAGAGGAGTATAACCTACAACACCTCCCGCCAGATGCTCGTTCCTAACCTTAAATCCGACCCAAAAAGGTACGCAGTACTGAATATAGACTGGGCGTACGTAAAACGCGAGAGGGACGTTAGTGTGGTGGTTATACCTTCGGCTCGCCTCCAATCGGAAGCCGACGAGGGCTGGGACGGTGATCTCAAAAAGAGAAAAGTTCTACCCATGGCCGGCATAACCCTAAGGACGAAGCGGGGGATAGGCGAACTCTTAGACGCCACTTTCCTGCCGGACTTCTCGGACGTGGATGTGGATATGGTGGAGTTCCGTCTGGACAGACTTCCGGTCAATTATCCGGAGAGGAGACCCTTCTTCGTTGAGGGAAGGACTTACTCCCCATCGCAGCGGATAGTAAGGACCAGGAACATCGTTCAGCCTATCTTCGGAGTAAAATTCTACTCGTCGCATAAGAGGAACGACTTCTACGTAAATACCCTGCGGGACGTGTTTTTAGGATGGGTATCCTTTGGAAAGGGAGAGTGGAGGGCCACCGACAACTTGAGCCTATCCTCATCCTTCGCCGTAACTGATAGCTCTAACTATCAGGTCTTTGGAGGCGCTATCTCTTATTACCTGCCCCCTCTAAAGGGCTACGTATCCGTCTCTCAATACAGGAACTTTCCTGTGGGGGCCTCCTACCGGAGCCTGAACGTAGGGAGGTACGCGGACGTGGGAGTATCCGGAGAAATATGGTACAATGAGATAGAGAGAGGGTACCTCTCCTCCTTCAATGCCATAGCGTTGAATTTTGATGACGTCAGAAAGTACGGGGTGTGGATGAGGTACAAGTACTATACCAAGCTGATTGGAAGGACCTTTTATACGGAGATCAACGTGGAATGGAGCGAGAGAAAAAGGTTAAGCAGCGGTGTGCCTATAACCGTACACCGTGGGGCCTCACCGATGCTCTCACTTCTGCCGTTCGTGATAGGTTTCAACTTCACGTACGCCCGGTACGACTATCTCAAAGAGTACGGATACGATTCGCTGTACGGTATATCGGATTTTTCTACCCGCTATATGGACATAATGCCGGGGTTATACGTATCCAGATGGAAGAACCTCTTTGTAAGTCTACGCGTGGGGACGTATTTGGGTCATCCTCTGCGAGCCTTGAGCGTATCCGCAGGCGTCTCCCCCTACGGTTTTAACACGGACCTCGCTCTTTTTACCTACAGAACCGTCCTTGACGATATAACCACACTGCAGTACAGCGGTGAGATACCCCTTCCTTTCAACTTGATTCTTAAACCCTACCTGAACTACACCGTGGAGAACTTGTGGAGGTACTCCTACCTTGAGGGCAACTTAGTCCTTATATGGGAGCCCAGACCCCTAACCGGTGTCTATCTGGCTGTGAACAAGCGACTTTACGGGGAAACTCCGAGGGACCTCCATCACCTGTACGAGAAGGAGGTCCTGAAGGTGCAAGTACGAAAGAGGGTTTGGTAGATTTCTATTAACGGTGGGTTGCACAAACGTACAACGGAGCGCTTAAAGAAAGGGGGGAAAGTGATGATTCCGGAGGTCAAGTAGAAGGAAAGATGGGGACCACACGTGTATTCAGAATCCTCACATGTTATGCTCACATTCAGCGGGCGCTCTGATAGTAGGTAGGGACACCGCTCCGGCAGGATATCCACACGGGTCGTGTTTCCCCCTTATAATAGTCGGCGCATGTGAATGATAGGATGAGATAGGTTTGACCGTATTGAATACAAGGGAGGGGTATCCACTTGACAAATTGTGGTACCCCCCACATTATTCTATGCTTCTGTATGAGAGGCCGAGTAGGTAGGGAGGGAAGGGAGAGAAAGAGGATCTTTTCCCTTTAAGGCGAAATTCTTCTGCCTTGGAGGGTTTGATCCTGGCTCAGGGCTAACGCTGGCAGCGTGCCTTAGCCATGCAAGTCGAGCGAAGAGGTCTCCTTCGGGAGGCCTCTTAGCGGCGGACGGCGGAGTAATACACGGCTAACCTGCCCCGGGGAGGGGGACAACCCGGGGAAACCTGGGCTAATCCCCCGTACGCTCCCTCGGGGGCATCCCTGAGGGAGGAAAGGGTATCGGGGGGAAACTCCCGATACTCGCCCCGGGAGGGGGCCGTGGCCCATCAGGTAGTTGGTAGGGTAACGGCCTACCAAGCCTAAGACGGGTAGCCGGCGTGAGAGCGCGGCCGGCCCGAGGGGCACTGAGACACGGGCCCCACTCCTACGGGAGGCAGCAGGCTGGAAATATGGGCAATGGGGGAAACCCTGACCCTGCGACGCTGCGTGCGGGAAGAAGCCCTTCGGGGTGTAAACCGCTTTTGTGGGGGACGAGGCCCCCATCGTAAGGGATGGGGGTGACGGTACCCCACGAATAAGCCCCGGCTAACCTCGTGCCAGCAGCCGCGGTAATACGGGGGGGGCAAGCGTTGCCCGGAATCACTGGGCTTAAAGGGGGTGTAGGCGGCCGGGTGTGTCGGGCGTGTAATCTGACGGCTCAACCGTCAGGCTGCGTCCGAAACTACCCGGCTAGAGGGCGCCAGAGGGAGGCGGAACTCCTGGTGTAGCGGTGAAATGCGTAGATATCAGGGGGAACGCCGAAGGCGAAGGCAGCCTCCTGGGGCGCTCCTGACGCTGAGGCCCGAAGGCCAGGGGAGCAAAGGGGATTAGATACCCCCGTAGTCCTGGCAGTAAACGATGTGGGCTAGCCGTCTGGCCCGCCTCTGGCGGGCTGGGTGGCGCAGGGAAACCGTTAAGCCCACCGCCTGGGGAGTACGCCCGCAAGGGTGAAACTCAAAGGAATAGACGGGAGCCCGCACAAGCGGCGGAGCGCGTGGTTTAATTCGATGCTGACCGAAGAACCTCACCTGGGCTTGACATCCCGCCGTCAAGCCCGGCCGAAAGGTCGGGTGAGCCCCTTCGGGGGCAGGCGGGACAGGAGCTGCACGGCTGTCGTCAGCTCGTGTCGTGAGATGTTGGGTTAAGTCCCGCAACGAGCGCAACCCCTGCCCCTAGTTGCCAGCGGGTCGTACGCTCTCGCGTGCGACGCCGGGGACTCTAGGGGGACTGCCGGCGAAGAGCCGGAGGAAGGAGGGGACGACGTCAAGTCCGTGTGGCCCTTATGCCCAGGGCTACACACGCGCTACAATGGGCGGCACAGAGGGATGCGAGGCCGCGAGGCCAAGCTAATCCCCCAAAACCGCCCCCAGTTCGGATCGCAGGCTGCAACCCGCCTGCGTGAAGGTGGAGTCGCTAGTAATCACCTATCAGCTATGGGGTGGTGAATACGTTCCCGGGCTCTGTACTCACCGCCCGTCACGCCATGGGAGCCGGGAGCGCCTGAAGCCCCGCTACGGCGGGGTGAGGGCGAGCTCGGTGACTGGGGCGAAGTCGTAACAAGGTAGCCGTACGGGAACGTGCGGCTGGAACACCTCCTTTTCAGAGTTTCACACTTCTCCCTTCCCTCCCTACCGAAAGGTCTTTTTTTTATTTTTGTCTTCGCATTTTGGTGTTATTCTCTGGTGATAGCGTTGAGGGAAGAAGGAGAGCGTCCCTGAAGGCGGGAAGGCACTGGAACCTTTGGCTTTTGTGCGTTCCATATCCTTCTGGAACGGACGTAGATACTCTGATCCCCAGTAGTTGTGCGTTTTTGCCCCATAAGTTTGTATATAGTGTCTTATTTTTATATTTTTATAAAGTAGATAGCGGAGTTGATGGGGTACGAAAAAGCGATTACGACGGCGGGGTAGAAGGGCCTTTTACCATAATCCCCTTTTCTCTGTCTGGCCGCGCAGCTACTGTATAATCTAAGGAATCCACCATTCTCCCATCCTTGAAGCGCTTGGGATCCCGGTAGAACCAACACTTCAGGCCTTTATCCACGTTGAATAAATGGAATGCTACTTAGTAGAGGGAAAGCGGTACCTCTCCAGCCGATACACGCTAACCACCATTTTCATCCTCTCCCTCCTGTGAAATCGCATGCTCCTCTTGAGGGTAAAGGGCAGGTCCGTCACCCTCTCCGCTCTAAAACCCATGTCCGTAGCCAGCCTAACGACGAAGGGATCGCTATCCCTCCCCAAAAGGGTCCATACCACGTCCGCCCCCTCCATGGCCGCCATAAGGAAGACCCTGTCGCTCCCCTTCCTCCTCATACCGAAGGGGGGGTTCATCACAACCGTGTCGGCCCTGAAGTGAAACTCCGGTACTCTGGCCCGTACGAAGGCTACGTTCAGATCTCCAAACACATCGGAGGCCAGACGCAGGTTCCTCCGGGCTATCCTTAGGGCCCCGACGTCCATATCCACCCCGATGGAGACCTCGGCCCCTAAGAGGGCCGTCCCAACGGTAAGTATCCCCGTACCGCATCCCAAATCCACCACCCTCTTTCCCACGATGTCTCTGGAGGCTAAGTTCAGAAAACGTACGGCCACGTCCGGAGGCGTGGGGTACTGCTCCAAGTCGGCGTCGGGATGGGGGAAACCGCCGAAGGCCTGAAAGAGTATCTCGTGCTGTTTGGTCAGCAAGTTAAAGCACCCTCAGAAGTCCCCTTATCCACGTGAGTACCTTGAGAGCGGACGCTACGGGGTCCTCCGTACCGTCTACGGAAATGTGAAACATCTCCTCCGGAGGAAGTTCCGCGCTCTCCTTCAGGGCTTTATACACCTCGTAGTTCGCATCGGAGTTGTGCCTCGGAAGGGATAGCCTCCGCGCTACGACCTCCTCCGGGGCGAATACGTGCAGACCTATGGTGGGGGTACCCGTCTCAAGGCCAACGTCTATGAAGGGGCGACGGTACTCCCTCCGGGTAAAGGTAGCATCCACTATTACGCTCCTGCCGTTTTTTAAGTCCTCCCTGACCCCGTCCCGTATGAAAGCAAAGGTCCTCTCGTTCACATCCGGGCTGTAGAGGTGTCTGGGCAGAGGTCTATCTATAGGATATCCTACTATCCTCTTCCTGACCACGTCCGACTCGTACACCGTCACTTCACCCATCAGCTTCACCAGATGTTTAACCAGAGTGGTCTTTCCCACCCCCGGCAGCCCTACAGTCAGAAGGAGAAACCTCTTCTTGAGGGGTCGCACACCGGATATTCTACACCAAAAAGGGGAGGGGTAGCCCCTCCCCCTTAGCGTGGTGCTTAGGCCCTCAACCTAAGAGGGCGTCTACCTGCTCCTGGAGCTTCTTTACGTGCTCGGCGCTGCGCTTGAGGGCCTCTAACTCCTCGTCCGTTAGGTCAACGACGAGGACCTTCTTTATACCGCCCTCACCTAAGACGATGGGTACGCCTACGAAGACCCCGTTTATGCCGTACTCACCCTCAAGGTAGACGGAGGCGGGAAGCACCCTGTTGGTGTCAAGTATAACGGCCTCCGCCATCAGACCGGCGGCGTCGCCGGGGGCGAACCACGCGCTGGTACCCATGAGACCTACTATCTCACCGCCCGCCTTCTGGGTGCGTTTGATTATCTCCTTCATCCGCTCCTCGCTTATGAACATGGTGGCGGGGAGACCGTTTATGGAGGTGAATCTCATAACGGGAACCATGAGGTCCCCGTGGGTACCAAGTACCATCGCCCTGACGTCCGCTGCGGAGATTCCCAGCTCCATAGCTATGAAGGCGGCGAAGCGGGAGGAGTCCAGAAGTCCGGCCATTCCCATGACCCTGCTCTTCGGGAAGCCCGTCACTCTGTAAGCGGTATATACCATGGCGTCCAGAGGGTTGGTCACGACTATCACCACGGCGTTGGGGGCGTACTTCTTGACGTTCTCGGCCACGGAGGAGACTATATCAAAGTTCACCTTGAGGAGCTCCTCCCGGGTCATACCGGGCTTACGGGGACGGCCGGCGGTTATGATGACGACGTCGCTGTCCTTTATCAGCTCGTAGTCTCCCGTTCCATGGATGACGGTGGTGGAGGGGATGATGGGACCGGAGTGCCAGAGGTCAAGGGATTTACCTTTGGCTATACCCTCAACGATGTCAAGGAGAACAACCTCGGCTATGCCCTTCTGGGCGAGGTACCTTGCAGCCTCGCTTCCAACGTTTCCTGCGCCGATTATAGCTACCTTTTTCATGAGGCAATATTGTAAGGACGGCTCATCTCCGTACCCTTTACGTATCTAAGAATGGTGTCCCTTACCGTATCACATTATTACGGTCCTCATGAGGTTATACCCGGGTATCCGGAGGATATACACGCCCTTCGGTAGGTTTATCTTAACTCTACCCTCCGTCGTCCTATAGCGATGCACCAGTCTGCCGTCCAGGGAGTAGAGTACGACCTCCACGTCCCTCCCGGTCTCTACGGTCAAAACGTTCCCGTTCCGTCTTACCTTGATGAACACCGACCTCACCGCTCTGTTCTCCCGCGCCGATAAGGGGTCGTCGTACCCTAACACTCCACATCCGCTAACGGGAGTGGAGGAGTCAAACACCCTTATCCCTCCGGAGGAGGTCCAGTCGGGGGCCACCACTATCTCCATACATCCGTCGTTATCCACGTCCCCGATGGAGGCTCCCTCCGTCCCCTTTCCGGAGACGTCGTAGGTCCATTCCGGCGTTCCGGTACTTCCGTTCAGGACTATGAACATCGGGGAGCTCCCTACCCTGCTCCCATAGCTCGTCAGTACGACCTCTATCTCGCCATCGTTGTCCACGTCTCCCAGCTTCCGGGCGAAGGCCTGCTCGTAACTGTAGGTATGGCTGTACGACCACACGACCGTACCGTCGGTTCCCCGCAGGGCATACACCGCGTTCCCGGAGGTATTCCCTATGAGGACCTCCTTTACGCCATCGCCGTTCACGTCGTATACGGAGGGCGTTCCCCTGTTGTTTCCGCCCACCGCCACGTTCCACAGTACGGTGCCGCTTGGTCCGTCCACCGCCACAACCCTGCCACCGGATGTCCCCACCACTATGTCGGGGGTGCCGTCGCCGTCAATGTCGGATACGGTCGGAGATCCCTCCGTGGATCCGCCTAAAGAGACCGAGTAATCAAGGGTGCCGGTGTTGGCGTCAAGGACCAGCAGGGTTCCCCCCGAGGTCACGTCTATCACTTCGTACTGCGAGTCCATATCCACGTCGTACACGGCGGGGGAGTTGTACCTGCCGGAGGCGGGATAGCTCCATATCGTGGTTCCGTCCGTGCCCCTGAGGGCTAAGACCTCGCTGTTGGTATGCACGAAGACCTCTCCGATGCCATCGCCGTTTACGTCGTATACGGCCACGGAGCTCTGCATGGAGAAAGATACGGTGTCTATGTGACGACTCCATAGGAGAGTACCGTCCGTACCCCTGAGGGCGTAGATATAGCTGTTCCACGACGTGGCCACGACCTCCAGACCGGGAACGGAGGGGTCCAGCTCTCCCACGGCGGCCGTACCCCATGAGGTTGCGGATATGTCATAACTCCACAGGAGGGTACAGTCCGTACCCCTGATCGCTATGACCTGTGCCGGGGAGTAGGCCGAGAACACTATCTCGTTAAGTCCATCGCCGTTTATGTCGGCTATGAGGGGGTCCCCCTCCCCGGTAATCCCGCTGTAGGAACAGCGCAGATTGGGTCCGGATACCGCTCCCTTCAGATTCTGAACCCCGGAGTGGGAGAGGGCACCGTTCCTCATATACCACGTAGCAGTGGCGTAATCAAACGGAGCAAAGGATTGCGAAAGTATCACCGCTATCATCGTTCCTATTCTAAAGGAGTGAGGACACGCTTTCGGGCCCCATATC
>Ga0256833_1003184_pt1 | contig 11325 bp, 7 predicted proteins | sample 356284metaG_FD_190535 | JGI IMG/M metagenome (GOLD analysis project Ga0256833, IMG submission 190535) | Hydrothermal vent microbial communities from Mid Atlantic Ridge, Atlantic Ocean - 356-284 | ecosystem: Environmental > Aquatic > Marine > Hydrothermal vents | place: Atlantic Ocean: Mid...
CCCCGAGATACCATTCATTGTCTTTCTTACGGGCAACTACAATATATTCCGATACTTTTGCCATGATAACTTTTGTGTCGTCCCAGGTTGTCGGAACCTTAGACAAGAAATTCATCACAGGCGAGGCGGATGTATAATTACTGGGCGAATCGGCAAGCATTTGCAAGGGAGCGTCGTAAATGATAAACATAGCCAGTTGATGACAGCGCGTTCCCTGACTCATCGGCTTGTCGAAAACGGCTCTGAAGTTCTTTTTATTGGCGTTGATCATAGCGCCGGGAGTAAAATCCATCGGCCCGAGAGCCATGCGCGTAAAAGGAATGGTTAAATCATGTTGCGGCGTTTCGTCTTTGCTCCATTTATTATGTTCAAGGCCTAAGACGCCTTCACGGTTGATTACGTTAGGATAAGCTCGCCGTAATCCGGTTGGCTTATATGCGCCGTGAAAATCGACCAATAGATGTCTTTTTGCCGCTTCTCTGGCAATTTTCCAGTAATAATCGACCATTTTTTGATCGTCCCGCTGCATAAAATCAACTTTAATGCCTTTTATACCCCATTTTTGAAACGCATCAAGAGCGGGTTGTAACTGCTTATCGAGCGTATACCAGACGCACCATAGAATGACGCCTACATCTTTTTTCTTTCCATAGTCGATAACCTCCTGCATATTTAGCTTAGGAACGATTTTTAATAAATTTTCGGTATCGGACCAGCCTTCATCCATAATAATGTATTCGAGATTGTTTTTTGCGGCAAAATCGATATAATATTTATATGTTTCGGTATTAATTCCCGCTTTAAAATCTACATTGATAAGTTGCCAATTATTCCACCAATCCCAGGCCACTTTTCCCGGTTTTATCCATGACGTATCTTTTATTTTTACATCCTGAGCCAATTTATAAATCATGGTTGTTGTCAATAAGGCGCCGTCATTATCGGTAATAATCAGGGCGCGCCAAGGGAATGTACGTTGTCCCGATGTTTTGGCGAGATAATCGGCGTATTGGGTTACGGGGACGCTACGATCGTTTTTTGCTTTTTCCTTCAGCGGATAATGAGGAAAAATAACGTCCAATGCATAAGGATTTTCCTGAGAACCCGTTAAATAAAAGCCGGGATAGTCATAAACATCCGCTTCACTTATTAAAATGTTGGTATTATCTTCTGTCTTGATTAAAGCCGGCAAAATACCCATCTCTTTATCGTTTATATCGCTTAGCTTCTTTTTTAGATAAAGACGTTCCTGATGCGTGAAAACGCTTTTGTCCTTAGGAAAGAGTATTTGATAATTTTTGGGAAAATTATAGCGGATCAATTCATTGTCGACGCGTATATTTTTATTAAAACCGGTCTTAAAGCGATAAGCGACGCCGTCGTTATAAGCGCGAAAAATCAGGGTGTACTTTTTTTTAAACGTTATTATCAGTTCGTTGTAATTATTTTGCAGTGTTTTAAACTTTTCCGCAACAGCCGGTATAATGGTTTTATTTACGCTGTATTGTTTACTTTTTTTAACGGAGGGATCTTTATCAGGATAAATTTGCCCGTTGATTGTCATGGAAAGCGGCGATGGTTTTAAAATTTCATTTCCTTTAAATAAGACTTTATAGGTCATGGGAGTAGCGATATTGATTATAATTTCAATTCTTTTATCCGGAGAGAACAACGTTTTCGTATCGGCGTGTGCAGCCGCGGTAAGTAGTAGTGCCGTTATTAGGTAAAAAGGGTTTTTAAACATGGTAAATCTCCTCTATTTGTTAAAAAAAAGGCATACGGTAAGGATGCATCGGGGTAATCTTCATATTGTCCATTGATAATTAAGATACGAAATAAAGAAATAATTATCTATATAAAAGCAGTATAGCGAATATAAAAGAATAACATGAAACAAGATTGTTTATTTAAAGCGTTCCGGTTTGAAATCCAGTTTATCGATAAATCGTTTATCGCGGTTCGGGTAACCGAGTTTGGCCACATTTTCAAATCCGGGATCGGTCTTATCTTTATAAAACTTCAATTCTTCGATGGCGTTACAAGCGCCGCAAGTAGAACCGATATCTTTAATTTTTTTACCGGCCCCGCCGCAGGACGTGTGGATCGGTTTTCGTCCTAAAATTCGTCCGATTGAAAACAGGACGAAAGAGAGCGTAAATAAGATTAAGGTTAATAAAAATTCCATGGTTTTCCCCGTTATTTCGTTTTTTGAATTATACGGTAAAAGATTATCGGAAACAAATATTTAAGAGGAATAATCAAATTATTTTATCCTTTATTATAATTCTATTGTTCAAAGCACTGATTGAATTTATAATATTCGCCGGCTTCGTCTTCAAGATAGTACAATCTGCAAAAGGAAGAATTTTTCTCTTTTGTGGGCGCGTTTAGAAATTTAAGGCCTTCGTCCGAATCTCTTCCTATGAGGATTTCAAGTTTGCGAATACGGTAATCATAATTTTTTGAAATATTTTTTGCCATTTTTAGCAGATTATTGTCAGTTATGGAGTCGGGGACGGCAATTTTGACGGTAAGTGCGTCTTTTGTATTAAGCGTTAAATCAATCAAACGTCCGTATGTCAAAATCGGATAAGCAATATCCGTATTGGCCAGCGCTTTAAGTTTGATTTTTGTAAAAAGCGTTTTCTTGTCCGGTTCCATAATGCGTATTTCCACAGCTCCGGGATAAACTTTTCTTTGATATTCCTCGCCGATTTTCTTCGCCTTCTTTTTAAGAATCTGCCGATTGTCATAGTCCTGCATGGGAAAAATCAGGTAAACGGTGCGATACAATCTTTTTTTATCGAAGAACATTTTAGCGTTATAATTCGGTAAAACGCTATCGACAAAAACCGAAGCCGTTAAGGTGCGGCTTAACTTTTTCGGCCCGACCATATCGCTGCGCAGCCAGCCTGTTTTTTTGTTTTCGGTATTGATCCTATACCAACCCATGCGGTTCTCTAGCAATTCTACTTTGTCACCGTCTTTCAAAGCCTCGATAATTTGCGATTTGCTATTAGGCGTGGAGCGCAGGTTAACCGTTTCTTTGATAATATAAGCCTGAGGATATACAATGGCTTTGGGCGTTATTACCTCAGGAGGCGTCGATCCTTTTTTTACGACTGTTTTTGTGCATGCTATGAATAATATAATAAATAAGAGAGAAATGCGTTTCATTTTGACTCCCGTTAATTGATTCTTAATTTCCAAAGCGTTAATCATAATACCAAATCGGTTAAAAACCAAAAAAAGTTTGGCAATTTTGTTAAAACGGTAATAAAGATTTGTTTGACATATAAAAAAAGAATATATGTGTTACTCTATCCTATATATAAGAACGGAAAGCCAAAATTTAGTGTATCATGCAATTATTCCGTCATACGCGCCCCAATTATCATTCCCGAATGTTTCTATGGGAATCTAAATCTCGTCATTTGTTGCAGTTAGGTTATCCCATTAAATCGGACAATCTAAAATGGTTGAAATAAGTTATTTTTTTGTAATTATGAGACTATAAAATATAAGTTTTCTTCTCACTTTATATTTAGACTTCGGAATAATTTTTTTTACTCTGCGAATAAAACGCGCCTATTTTCAGTTATTTCTTTCATAGCTTTTGAATAATTTTTATGGATTTGCCTAAATACTTTATATTTGATAAATTAAATGATTTATATGAGTAATTTTATGAAAAACAAAGCGATAGAAAATATATTAGAAACAAAGATTCTGCCCTTTGTTAATAAGCCCGGACGCTATGTGGGAAACGAAATAAATATCATTAGAAAAAATATAGAAGATATTTCCGTTAGAGTTGCGCTGGCTTTCCCCGATGTTTATGAACTAGCCATGTCTTTTATCGGTTTTAAAATTCTTTATAATATTTTGAATAAAGAAGATGATATTTGGGCGGAGCGCGTATATGCGCCGTGGAAAGATATGCAGGAGAAAATGAGGGAGCAAAATATTCCCTTATACAGTCTTGAGTCCTTTACGGCGTTGAAGGATTTCGATATTGTGGGCTTTACACTGCAATATGAACTGACCTATACGAACATTTTATCCATGTTGCATTTGGGCGGTGTTCCGCTGTTTCAGAGAGACAGAAGGGACAACGATCCCTTTGTCATCGGCGGCGGTCCGAGCGCAGCCAATCCCGAACCGGTGGCGGATTTTTTTGACGCTTTCTTTATCGGAGACGGAGAAGAGGGCTTTATAGAAATTTGCAGAGCTGTAAGGGATGCGAAAAAAAACGGTTTAAAACGCGAAGAGATTTTGTTAGAACTCGGTAAGATTCGCAGCGTATATATTCCTTCGTTTTATGAACCGCTCTATGATGAAAAGGGCAATTTTATGCGTCTGAAAAAATGGGAGAATTCCGCTCCGGACGAGATATTAACCCGCATCATCGCCGAGTTAAAGAACGATTTTTATGAAGATGCGCCTTTGACCCCCTTAATAGAGGTAACCCATGATCGGCTTTCTCTTGAGGTTATGCGCGGCTGCACCGAAGGATGCCGCTTTTGCAATGCGGGCATGATATATCGCCCTACTCGCGAACGTGAGCCGCAGGAAATTGTACGGCAGTCCTTAACGGCTATCGAAAACAGCGGTTATGAAGAGGTTTCGTTTCTTTCGTTGTCCATTTCCGATTATTCCCGTTTGTCGGAGTTGATGGCAAAAGAGAAAGCGGCCTTGGACGGTAAAAATATTAATGTATCATTCCCCTCCATGAGGTTGGACAGTTTCACTGAAGAGATTGCCGCGTTTGCTTCGGATGTGCGCAAATCGGGGTTTACCTTTGCGCCGGAAGCGGGCAGCGAACGTCTGCGACAGGTAATCAATAAAAATATTTCCGCCAAAGATTTATACACTTCGGTTGAAATTGCCCTGCGCAACGGTTGGAAAACGCTGAAATTCTATTTTATGATCGGTCTGCCGACGGAAACTATGGAAGATATTGAAGCCATTGCCGATCTTTTGGAAGAGACGATAAAAATGAGCAAACCTTACGGTCGGGTGCGCTTTAATGTTTCCGTTTCGCCGTTTTCTCCCAAACCGCATACGCCGTTTCAATGGGAAGCGCAAGATACGCGGGAAGTTTTTCTTGAAAAAATAGAGCTATTGCGCAATCGTTTTTCTAAAATGCGGCAGGTCAAATTTAGTTGGCGCGATCCCGATGTTTCCTTGATTGAGTGCGTATTGGGACGCGGCGATCGGCGTTTGACTCAAGTTATATATAATGTATGGAAAGCCGGCGGTGGATTTGACGGCTGGACGGATTATTTCAATATGGATTTATGGCGGAAATATTTTAACGAGAATGATCTTGCTCTTGAACAGTATGCGCGGGAATTTTATCTTGATAGACCGTTGGTTTGGGATCATATTAACAAAGGGGTGACCAAAGAATTTTTAGCGAAAGAGCGGGAAAACGCCTATAAACAAAAAACTTTAAAGGATTGCAAAAAAGGCTATTGTTTTTCCTGCGGTATTCAGCGCGATGGTTTTAAAGAGTATGCAAAATGTTACGATGTTGATTTTAAAAAGAAAATGATGGATGAAAAGTCCGTAAAATTTAATTTTGTTAAAAGCAATAGAAAAGCCGAAGAGCAAGAAGAGACGTTCCGTTTCCGCGTTCATTATCACAAGAAGGGTTACAGCCGCCATTTATCGCATCTTGATTTAATCCGAATCTTTTCTCGCGCTGCGAGGCGCGCCGCCATACCCCTGGTCTACTCGCAGGGTTTTAATCCGCATCCCAAAATGTCGTTCGGGCCCTCGCTTTCTCTTGGCGTAACCAGCGACGCCGAATATCTTGATATGGAAATTAAAGGCTCCTTTAAAGGGGATGTGGTTGAAGCCTTTAATCCTTATTTGCCCGAAGGATTAAAGTTGATAGCGGCTCGCAGGGTTAAAGGGAAAATAGCTGCATTGAGTCAAATTATAAACGCGGCTGAATACGAGGTTGATCTCGGGGAAGAAAATTTGGATGAAAAAGTAATACAACAGGTCTTAAGCCATAAAGAAATACCAACGCAAAGACGAGTTAAAGGGCGCTATAAAATGGTCGATATTCGTCCCTATATTGAGAAGTTAGAGGTTAATGGCCGACGCTTGAAAGTCCGCACGCGCACTATTGAAAATCGTACGGTGCGTATGTCGGAAATTTTACAATTGCTGTTTAATGGAAAAACGGCAAACCACCAATTCCCTGTTCATAGGAAAGCGCAGCTTGTACAAAATGGAGAAAGTATTCATACGCCGATGGAATTGGTACGATAAGATCGTGAATAAACCGTCATATTTTCTCCGGAAAAAGACGGAGCATAAATATTTTTATAAAGGAAATTTTGAATGAAGAAAGAAATTGTAATTAATGCAACCAATGAGGAGACCCGCATTGCGATTGTGGAAGATTCCAAACTGGTTGAGCTGTTTGTAGAACGCCCCGATTATGAAAGGATGGTAGGCGACATCTACAAAGGAAAGGTGAGCCGCGTTTTGCCCGGAATGCAGGCTGCTTTTATCGATATTGGGCATGAGCAAAACGCTTTTTTGCATTTTTCTGATATATCTTCTTCTTATCAGGACTATTTTATCGATTATGAGGAGACAAAAGAGAATAAAGGCAGCCGAAAAAAATTTATTGTTGAAAAAAATCTGAAAAAAGGTCAGGATATTTTAGTTCAAATAATAAAGGAACCCATTAGTACAAAAGGCTGTCGCGTTACCGCGGAAGTTTCGCTGCCCGGCCGCTTTGTCGTTCTGATTCCCAATAACAGTCAGATAGGCATATCGCGTAAAATATCCAATCAGGCCGAACGACGCCGTTTGAAAGAGATTGCTCAGAAAATTTTACCCAGAAATTTCGGCGTTATTATCCGTACGGTTGCCGATGGTAAAAGCGATAAAGAGATCAAGAAAGACTTGAATAAATTGTTGAGCGTTTGGCAGAAATTGGATAAAAAAATTAAGGGCGAACCGAGTCCTGTGCTTATTTACAAAGATATGGCCATGGCTTCCAGTATAATTCGCGATTTGTTTACCATTGATGTGGATAAAGTAATCGTCGATTCGCGCAAATTAATGCGCGAGATACAGCAATATGTAAAATATGTAGCGCCGCAGTTAGTGCATAAGGTCCAATACTATAAAAATAAAGAACCTATATTCGATTTTTACAATATTGAAAAAGAGATTGAAAAACTAACGGGCAACCGCTCATGGATGAAGAACGGCGGTTATATTATTATTCAGCAAACCGAAGCGCTGGTTGCGATCGATGTGAACAGCGGTAAATTTATCGGACGCGAAGACCATGAAAGTAATTCCTTTAAAATTAATATGGAAGCGGCGCGAGAAATTGCGAGACAAGCCCGTTTACGTGATCTCGGCGGTTTAATTGTGATCGATTTTATCGATATGATGGATGATCATAATAAGAAAAAAGTATATATGGAGCTGAAAAAAGAATTTGGCAAAGACCGCTCAATTACGAAAATTGAAAACATCAGCCGCTTCGGCTTAATAGAGATGACTCGGCAGCGTGTTCGGCCCAGCGTAATTCATACAATCAATGATACCTGTCCGGTATGCGACGGTGCCGGTTTGGTGCCCACGCTTAATACGGTTGTATCCAATATTGAGCGTTGGATTCAGCGTTATAGAGCCAAACGTTTGGATCGGCGTATTACCATTCGAACAACGCCCGAAGTCTATTCTTATATGAAGAACGGACGTTATAATCGTCTATTAAAACTGATGTGGAAATATTGGATAAAAATAAAATTGGTCAAAGAGGAAAGGCTACCAATCGGAACCTTTGAAGTATATGATCGTAAAAATGAAAAAGCGATAAAATTATAAATAAATAATTTGACAAAATACAATAGAAATCTTAAATTAAATGCTCGTTCAAAAATAAAATATTAAAGAAGTGGAGAAATCGGATGTACGCGATTGTTGATATAGCAGGAAAACAGTTTCGTGTTCAGGAAAAACAGATAATAAAAGTTCCTCTACTACATACCGAAGACGGTAAAAAAGTGGAATTTGATAATGTATTGTTTTTCAATGACGGTGGTAAAAAAGTAGAATTCGGTGCGCCGTTTGTAAAGGGCGTTAAAGTTGCCGCTACGGTTCTTGAGCACGGAAAAGATAAAAAAGTAATCGTTTTTAAGAAAAAACGCAGGAAAGGGTATCAGGTAAAAAACGGGCATCGCCAGCAATATACTATGATACAGATTGATAAAATCGGCGCCGTAAAAAAAGCGGCCGCCCCGAAAGCCGAAAAGAAAGAAGCTCCGGCTACGAAAACAACAAAGAAAGCGGATGTTGCGGAAAAAGAGGTAAAGAAAACTAAAGTTGCGCCTAAAACGGAAAATAAAAAGACCGCCGCTCCTAAGAAAACCGCTGAGAAAAAGGAGGCTTAATTATGGCTCATAAAAAAGGTGTTGGTAGTTCCAGAAACGGTCGCGAGAGCGCCGCGCAAAGACTCGGCGTCAAAGTATTTGCCGGTCAAAGAATCACAGCCGGTTCAATCATCGTTCGTCAGCGTGGAACTAAAATCCATCCGGGCAACAATGTCGGCATCGGCAGCGACGATACTATTTTTGCCAAGATTGACGGTTATGTAAAATTTGAAAGAAAAGACAGAAGTCGTAAACAGGTCAGCGTTTACAGCGAAAAATAAAATTTATTGATATAGGGTAAATAAAAAAGGCGCTTTAAAGCGCCTTTTTTCATTTATTTCGTCTTGCATATTACTTGCTCTTTGCCTTTGTTACCGCAATAACACGCCCCTTCTCTCTAAATATAAATGGGTTTTTACGCATCCCTTTTTTCCCGTTGGAATATTGAAAACGCAGCGTATCGCTGGTTAAATAGCGAAAAACGGAATTGGAATCGGTTAAAGCAGGCGAAAAATATACCTGTGCATAAGGCCTGTCGAGATAAACGGTTTGCAATCGCACAATACCCGTATCGGCCGAGATATGAGCCGTTAAATATTTAATATTACGCATAGCGGCCGGAGAGAGAGCCTGCGGCATGGGAATGCGGTAAATGGAAAGGTCTTGCCGGTCATATTTTCTGTAGCCGTTAAAGGCGCGGCTGTAAGGGCTAAACATCTCTTTTACGAAGATATCTTTTGTTATTGTTTTTATGGAATCCGCAATATACGAAACGGAAAAATTCAACTCCTGATTATATGTTTTACCGCGGCTGGCGTATGTTAATTTAGGCGATTCAATCAGCTCCTTGATTTTTTGCGGTGAAGTCATGTCTTTTGAAAAATAAATATCCGCCTCAACCGGTTCGCCGAATTTTGTTTTAAATCCGTAAATTCCCTTATTGCTTTGCAATAGTTTTGTAAAGTAAAATACATCGTACGTATCGAATAGCTTGTCGATTTTCATTATTACGATAGAGATATCGGCATTGTTTACCTTAGGCATTCTAAGCAATGTGCGCGAAGGCGTAAAAATGGATTCCTTTAGTTTCTCGTCGTTAATCACTTGCGGATCGTAATAAATTTCTACCGTATGCGACTTAACAAAAGCTTTTACGCCGAGCACTCCTTTTACGCGTCTCATCTTAGCCGCAAAGGAGGATGCGCTGCCGAAGCATTTAACATTTTTCAAACCGCTTTGCGTAAAAACGGCGGCTTTTTCAATTTGGGATTCCGTTGCCCATTTTTTATTAATTGTCGGTAATTCGATTGTCGAAGCGGCGATTAATCCGGCGACAATTAAAACGATTACTGCGGAAGCGGGCAGCCAGCGGCGTTCTTTTTTATTAATTTGTAAGGTGTTGGGAACCGGACAGGAGTAAATACAATCGTTGCACAGATGACAGTCGATATGTTCGACGGTTTTCAATTCCGATACGTTAATATCAACCGGACAGGCTTGGTCGCAAAGTTTACAATCTGTACAGAGATTTTCATCCCTGGTTATTTTGAAAGGAGGCAGTTTCCAACCTTTTAAGCGCACTATTTCTAGAATGTACCCTCCGATTGTAATAATAGCAAGCGGCCATATCCAGCTTATTTGCAATCCCAAAGATAGGAGAATTAAATAGATGGCAATAATACCGATAAAAGCCAGCCCGTAAGTAAAAATATTGGTAATCGCGCCGAGCGGACAAAAATATTTACACCAAAATTGTCTGACGATTATCGAGCCGATAATGGTAATAATTAAGGCGATAATTGCGTACCAAAAAACTACATCATGACCAAAACCCGTTACCGAGGCATAATAGGGGTCGTACTCTTTGCAGAACAGTTCGCTTGAGGTGACCGTAAAATAGGCGGTAATGAACAGCAGAGCGTATTTAAAAATACGTAGGATTCTGTCTGCAATTCCGCGGACTTTAATTTGCACTTTCCATTTACGGCCTAATTTTCCCAGCCATTCGGTTATCGTACCGATTGGACAAATATAGCTGCAAAATAACTTTCCTAGAATAATTACGCCTGCAAAAAGCGCGATACCGAGAAAAATTTGCGTTTCCGTCATGCTGCAAGCGAGAGAAGTGTTGACGAAAAAACTGGTAAAGGCAAGCATGCCCCCGAACGGGCAGTAGGCTTCAAAATCGGCCAGATAGGTTGGGTCAAAAAACGGACGAATTAACATGTAAAGCAAAAGCGATAGAATGCTGTATTGTAAAACGTACCGATAGATATTTCTATATTTAAACATAGCTTTCCCCTTATTCAACGTCTTCACTTTTAAAAATCAAAACGGCAATAAAACCGAAAATTCCGAAAATTATAACGAAAATGAGATCAAGCCAGTTTTTTGCCAATGCAATATGCGATTTTTTGTAATAGGCAATCAAAAGGATTAATAAGAAAAGATTTAAATAAACTGCATTATAACTGAGATGTTTAATAAATATATTATTAAAATAACTGCTACGGTCTTCCGTTGATATGGTGAAGGGGAAAATATAGGAGGCGACTATCCCGGGTAGCAGCTGATTTTTATCTTTCCAATGCGTTTCGTAACGGTCAACTAGTTCATACTTGCGATTCAAAACAAGGCTTCTGACGGAATTGGTAGAAATGTATGAAATAGTACGATAAAGAAGATTACCGACAATGAATATATGATCTCTTCTTTGGTCATATCCCTCGCTTGGAATTTGCTGAAGTTTGTAATTATCATACATTATAAAAAACACACGGTTATCTTCGGTAATGATATAGCCGTAAAATTCTTTTAAAACCATTTCTTTGATAATCATCTTACGGATGCGAATATCGTTTGGAATGCTTGTTTTTACGCAAAAAGGCTTTCCTTTAATCATTTTAACATG
>Ga0256833_1003185_pt1 | contig 11323 bp, 4 predicted proteins | sample 356284metaG_FD_190535 | JGI IMG/M metagenome (GOLD analysis project Ga0256833, IMG submission 190535) | Hydrothermal vent microbial communities from Mid Atlantic Ridge, Atlantic Ocean - 356-284 | ecosystem: Environmental > Aquatic > Marine > Hydrothermal vents | place: Atlantic Ocean: Mid...
CCGCTTCGCCGCGATCCTGGAAGCAGAGGGCATCCCCACCACGATCCGCTGGAGCCGCGGCGTGGACGTGGGCGCCGCCTGCGGCCAGCTCGCGCTCAAAGAGGCCGCCCCCCTCGCCTTCCACCCCGAACGCTAGTTCTCCTCCCAGTCGGCGTCGAAGTCGTACTGCTGGAGGAGCTCCCGAACGGTCAGCGAGAGTACTTGGGGGTCCAGTCCTTGGGAGGCCTCGGCTACCAGCTCGGCCGAGAGCCGGGCCCGGCCGCCCGCGTCCTCCAACCCTCGTAAGAGGTCGATCAGTGCCGGAATTTGCTCCTTGCGCACGGTTTTGAGCACGATGCGCACCCTCCGCGGACCCCGCGGCCCCCGAGTGCGCCCAATTTCATCCCCTGGCGGTTCGATCCCGCCCCTGCCTCCGCCACCGTCATCGTCTTTCCTCTCGCCACCTGGCTCAAGAGGCTCGGGTTTCGGCAACACTCCTGAACGCACCAGGGCGTACCGCTCACTAAAGATCACCCGTTCCGGCGGGTTGGCCGTCCAGTGAAGTAGCCGGTAGCCCCCGTCCCCCTTGGCCGCCAGCTCGAAAAGCCCCTCCCTCACTCCCTGGACTACCGCATCGGCCAGCACCTGCAAGCTGGTGAGCATCGGCAGCTCGGGCAAGCGGTAAAAGTAGTCTTTGAGCTCGTCGAGCGGAAGGAAATCCCGCTCCTTTGGCCAGATCGGGGGTTCCCCGTGGGTAATGAGCCCAGGGTCGAGCGCGCTCAGCAAGCGGTCGGCCCGCCTCAGTTCTTCTTCTACCGCAGTTACCAGGTGCTCGGAAGACTGCACCGCCGGGCGGATCATGCGGTAGCGAAAGGTCCCTTTGCTGTCCTCAGGGTCGTACAGTTCGGAATAGGCAGCCCGCACGCGTTCGGGGACGGCTTCCCGGACCCGCCGGAGCTTCTCTTCGACCTCGTTTCTTTGCTCCTCGCTCAAGGAGAAGGCCCGCCCCTCGGCAAGCACCTCCAACGCGATCTCACGGCGCAAAAGCTCGAAGAGCCCAGGTTTTTCATTGATCGCCATAAACAGGTGCACCAGGGTGTTCTTGTAGACCCTGGGTCCGCCGGGGGCGTTTTGCTGTACCACCCCGCGAATGCGCTTCGACTCCTCGGTTTCGTCGGCGTATTCGGGTCCGTAGACCACGAGTTTGAGCGAAGTGTCGTCGGGGACGTCCTTGTGGTTCTTGGGCCAGAGAAACGCTCGAAGGAGCCCTCGTCCCACCGCGCGGCGCAGATGCTCCATGAGTCGCTCGGCTACCCGTGCCTCTTCCACCTGCGCGAGAACGTTGTTCAAAACCGCGTTCAAGTTGGGTTCGGCGCGGAAGACCCAGGCGCCGTTTGGGTAGAGATAGAAGAGTTCTCGCTCCAGCCGGTCCAACGCGTCGCTCACCAGCTCGCGGCTCGGTCCCTCGGGAGTGGTAAGCGCCACGTCGAGCCAGGGCTTGGTCACCCCGTCCTTGCCGCCGCCGGAATGGCTGTACATGAAGATCGCCGTCGCCGTGCGCTGAGCCAAACGGTGACGTCGGTACTCCCCGCCTTGGCGGAGGTCGAGCTCCCGGGCCTTGTCCAGGATGTCGGTATCCACCACCGACTCCCAGCGCGCTTCGCTTAGAGGCCTGAGCACCGCCGCCCGCAGGTCGGGGTTTTCAAGCTGCACGTCGCCCGGTCCGATCACGGGGCCAGCAAGTGTAGAACGATAGCTCTGTTCCACCACCCGAGCCAGGAGCTGAAGCACGCCTCGAGTTTTTTGGAAACGTTGCAGCGTCCCCCACCGCTCGTAAAGCAAATTGACGAGCTCCGGGTGGAAGGGATACGCGCGTTCCAGTAGCTCCCGGTAGGCGGCCACCCGGGTCTCCTCGGGGTAGTCTTCCGAGCCTCGGTAGAGGTCGGAGAACGCTCGGGCCACTAAGACAGCGGCCTTGGGGTCGATCTGCGAAAAGAGCCGGCGGCGCACCACCTCGAAGATCTCTTCCTTCTGCACCGGAACCCGCACCGCCTGTACCCGGCCGAAGACCTTTTCGAGCCGGGCGAACACCGCCTCGACCCGGTCGGGGTCGGCTTCCATGTACTCGAGCTGCGACTCCGGGAAGGTGGTAAGCAGGGCCACCCCCGCCACCGCGCCGGCTGCCTCGGTGAGCTCTTGAAGGAAGGCAAGCGTCTGCCCCTGGAGCGTTCCCTCGCCCACCGTCTCCCCCGAGGCCTTGACCAGGTAGAGCAGGACCTCGTCCATCAGGATGAGCACCGGTGCGTGCTTTTCCAAAAGCTCGATAAGCCGGTCCTTGCCCGGGGCCACCCGGTGGGCGTCGGCCTCGGCCACGAGGGCGTAGGCCTCGGGTCCCCCGAGTTGATAGGCGAGCTCGCCCCAGAGGGTGCGGATTTGAAGCCCCTCCTCGGTCTCCCGACCCTTGGGGGCTAGGGCCGTACCTACCAGCACCGCCACCCGGGCCCGCGGCAAGTCGGGAAGCCCCGCTTCCTTGAGCACCGACTGGACCTCAGGCAGCTCGCCGCTTTTGGCGGCGTCGTTGACCAGGTGGTAAAGGGCGATAAGCGCGTGGGTCTTGCCACCGCCAAAAGGGGTCCGAAGCTGCACCACCGCCTCGCCGCCGGTTCCAGCAAGGCGGCGCAGCGTGTCGGCCAGGAGGTTTTTGAGCTCCCTGGTGAGGTGGGTCTTCCTAAAAAACTCGTCGGCGTACTGGTATTCCGGCCCCGCCCTTCCGGCGGCGACGTCGTCGAGCTTGGCGGCGAACGTGTTTTCGTCGAACTCCCCTCGCTTGATGTCGGGGTGGGGTTCGGCGTACCTCCACCAGGGCCCGAGAGGGTCACGCTCCGGCGCGGCTTGGGACGGTTCCCCGGTGGGAGAGGGGCTCGCTCCGTCGCGAAGGGCTTTGACCTGGGTGGCGGCCTCCTCGGCCCCGGCCGCCATCAGGAGGCGCGCGATGTTGTCGAGGGCGCGGTAGAGGTCGTCTTGGGGCACGGCCTCCTGGTGCGCCCACTTATTGCGCACCTCTTGAATCTCGTCGGCCCAGGTGACGGCCCGGTTAAAGCTCCGCCCCAGCCGGGGCTTGAAGACCTCCCGGTTGCCGAGGAGAACGTCCTTGAAGTGGGCAAGGTCCACTGCATCCTCGGGGGACTTGCCTCTTTTCAAGTCCTCGATGAAGTTCTCCCGGCGCTTTTCGTTCAAGGCCTGGAGGTAGGCCTCGACCCACCCTCGTCCGAAGCCCCTATCCGCCTTCAGCGCCTCCACTAGGAAGCGCCCGAACGCGTCGGCGTAGATCTTGAGGGCGGTTTCCAGTCTTCCCGACATGCTCTAGCCCTTTCTATCAAAAAGCGATGCCTGGATTCCCTTGGGCGCGGGGAAGTTGTCGCGGTAAGCGAGGAGCTCGTGCAGGGCGCGGCCCTCGTCTCCGCCTTCCAGGATCTCGGCGATCGCTTGCGCGGTGAGCCAGAAGGTCTCGTTCTTTAAATGGCCCACCGCCGCCAGGTACTCGGCGACCGCTTCCCGCCCCTTGGTCAGGAGGAGGATCGCCCGGCCCAGCGCGTCGACCACCGGGATGCGCTCGCCCTCGGTCCGGGGGAGGCCAAAATCGCGGTCGGACCGGACCCGCTCGGCGGCCTTCTGAATGCGGGTCTTTTCGCCCTTCACCCGCACCAGGCTGCCAAGCTCGTGGAGCTCCACCCCGGTGCCCTGGGCGAGCTTTCGCGCCTCGTCCGAGGGCAGCTCATAGCCGTAGGACCAGAGCGCCATGAGCGCGAACTGGGTGGGCGCGTCCACGCTGGCCTCGCGGCCACCATTGCCGAAGATGCGCTTTAGGACGAAACGGAGCACGATCTTTCGCACCTCGTCCAGAAACTCCCCCACGCTCACCCGCTCGCCGCTCATGCGGCGGACCTCGGCGTACTTGCTGAAGGCCTCGAGCCCCGGCCCGATGGCGCTCATGAAGAAGTCGGCTCCTCGGATGCCGTTCTCCCAGAACTGCTGGAGTCGGGGCTCGATGTTTCGCTCCATCTCTTCCAGCACCCGGTTTAAGTAAGCGCGGCCGGCATGGGTGCGCTTTTTGCAAACCAAGAAGGTGGAGGAGGCGAGCGCCGCAGATCTTTGTGCTCGGAGGCGTCCCGGCCTTTCGGTATGTAGGGGCCAACTCGCCTCCACCGTGAATCCGGCGCCGATTAGGGCAGCGATCAGCGTTTCCCAGGCTTCGGTGCTCTTGTGGGCGAAGACGACGGTCGCCCGGCCTTCGGGCTTGAGCACCCGGTGCATCTCGGAAAAGGCCTTTTGCATCATTTGTTCGAAGAAACGCTTGGCCCGCTCGTGGTCGCCGTGGCGCACCGGGTTTTGCACGATCTCCTCGGCCTTAGGGGTGAGCGGGGTGCGGAAGTGCTCGGGGTAGAGGTGGCCGACGGTGCGCTTCAGCCAGACGTAGAAGAAGTCCGAGAGATCGGCATACGGCACGGCGTCGTAATAGGGCGGGTCGGTGACGATAGCGTCGAAAAAGGCGTCTTCGAAGGAGAGGCGGGCGGCGGAGGCGCGTGCAACGTTAGCCACATCGGCTGATTCACTTGTGGTCGTGCAAGTGACAATTACGTTAGCCAGTGAATGGAGGTATCCGATTAAGGCTAGTGGATTATTCTCTGTATAGTCCCATACCATTGGCAGAGCTTGCCTACTAAAAGTGTTTGCATGCGCTTCGGTTTGAGAAATCCAACGCACTAAAGAATTTAGTGAATGAACTAGTTTGTCCTCAAATAGAGACAGGTACGTCCCCACCGCCCGCGCGTACGCCTCGTCCCGCGTCGCCCGCAGCACCTCGGCGTGGGCCTTTCGCACCCACTTGGCGAAGGTGACCAGCGCCAGCGCCTGGCGGGGGTTGAACAGCTGGCCCCAGGTTTTGATGCCGTAGTTGTTCACACGAAAGCCCAGGGTACCCAGGGGAGGCAAGGGCTCATCCGGAACCAGGGTCAGGGGCCCTTCATGCTTGGCTTCCAACTCCGCAAGCCTGGCTCTTGCCCCTTCGAAGGCCGCCTCATCGTCTGCGGTAGCCGCGCGGTACTCCTTGCCTTCCCCATTCCCAACGAGCACCACCGCAAGCATCCGCTCGCCCCAGTTTGCATCACGGGCTTCTCTGCGCACATTCTCTACGGGAATGGCCGTCCCACACACCGGGCACACCGCGTTCCCCCGGTGAACCGTCCCTTTATCGGGCCAGGTCTCGCCCTCTTTCACGCGCACCACTTCAAAGCGCACCCTTTTTGCTTCCTCGTCCACGATGGGCTTCAGAGCGATGCGCTTGTTTTTCTTCTTCGCCAGCCACCACTGGCGCACCAGCGGCACCTCGGCGCGGCAGGTGGGGTTGGTGCAGGTCACGGTGCGGGCCCAGAGGTAGGCCACCGGCGTCTTGCCGTCGGGGTCGGGCGGGTAGAACTCGGCGAGCTCCTCCCTGGCCCGTTCCAGCACCCATTCCCCCCAGTAGCGCACGTCGGTGGCGAGGGGGTTTTCCCTGTAGGCACGTTCCCAGGGGCCCTCGACTTCGAAGGCCCCGCGCTCGGCCTCCCGGTCCTTCGCCCGGATGTACTCCGGGACCGGCCGGCTGCCCGGCTGCCCGAACTTTTGCGGGTACTCGAGCGTGGCTTTGAGGATCAGATAGGCCACCGGGTTCAGGTCCATGGCGTAGGTCTCGGCCCCAAGCCGCAGGGCTTCCAGGGGGATCGCCCCGCCCCCGGAGAAGGGATCGAGCACCCGGGGCGGTTTGCCGCCGCTTGCTTCCAAGATGCGCCGCCGCGCCTCGAGGATGGCCTCGTTGTTGCCGTCCTTGACTGCCTCCCAGGGGACGATCTTTTGAACCAGCTTGTAGTTCTCTTCGGAGTCGGGCACCAGCGTGCCAAACACCGCGGCCCGCGAGGCGGCGAGCGGCCTCCGCGCCCACCAGATGTGGAGCGTCGAGATATGCCCGTGGCGGATGGACTTTTCCCGGGCCGACTGTTCCGAGATCTCTTTCAGCGGAAGTCGGGACTCGATCAAGCGACGCTCGTTCATGGGGACCTCCTGGGAACTATCTATGAAGCGCTGCTGACTTTTTGATTTTTAGGACATAGGGTTTTTCCGCCTCCACGCGCTTTTCTTTACTCGTGGATATCGAAAAATCCGCCACGGTCGATAGTGGTATCAATAGTTGCTTGCGGGGAAGCGGCTTAGCGAGGCGCATAATGCTTACCTCCCTTTCTTCCTTTTTCGATAAGCAATCCCTTACGCACCAGCGACGCGAGAAGGTAAGTGGCTTGGGATTCGCTGAGGTCGGGAAAGAGCTCGAGCACATCCTTGCGGCGAATCGTTCCGAACTTTCGGGCGTGCTCCAGGACGAGCTCCTCTTGCCGTTTCCTGGCGATTCCCCGACGACGCGTGTAGGCCGCGCGCTGCCCCAGTACCTCCGCGACCCCCCGGCTCAGGTAGTACTTTCTTCCCCTCGCGTGCCCTTTGGCCTCGATCAGGCCTAAACTCCGTAGCTCTTCCAGAATCCTGCGCGTGGCGCGTTGTTCTTGCTGGATGATCAGTGCGGCATCGGTTGAAGTCAGCTCCCCTTGCTCGCGAACGGCCCAGAGAAGGAAGAGATGGGCGAGATCCAGGTTGCGGCCCGATCGTTCCTGCACCTCGTTAACCATACGGAGGAACGCGGCATCGGCGGGCCCCCCGTAAAAGACGACGCGAACCGCATTCGCGCCGGAGCCCATGTAATCGGGCGGGCGCCTTCCAAGTCTGAGGGTCTCCCTGAAAATCTTTTCCACGCCGCGCCCCCTGCGCTCGGCAATACCGATTCGCTTGAAGGCATCAGCGAGGACCGGGTTTCGTGGAACGGGGCCGACCGAGAGTAGGTTTTCGAGCGTCACGCCCTGAGGGAATCCGCCGGGATTTTGTATGGTCAACGTTGGCTTCCTTTCGTCGATCTGAACATAGACGGCGTTGAGACGCGCGTAGTCCCGGTGGACCAGGGCGTTGGCCAAGGCTTCTCGGAAGGCCTCGGGCGGGAAACGGGGGACGTCGATACGGAAGAGCCCCGAGCGAAACTCTTCCTCCGGGTTATAGGCGGCGAACAGCTCGCTTAGACGCTCAAAGACCTTGATCAGTGGGTCCCGGGTGAACTCGTTTTTCCGCATGCTTAGATCCGCATCGTTGACCTGGAAGGCGACCTCGTGCGCAGGCAAGTGTCGACGGATGGAGCCCGTTTTTCCAAGGAGCAAAAGTCCGGCTACGGTCGGAACAAGCCGTCCCTCAAAATCACTGACGAGCCCAAGAGCCCGGGCAATTTGCTCGTTCGAGTCGTCCAAAAGCGCCTTGTCCGCCCCGGGGTTTCGCTGAATCGTCCGCCGAAGACGCTCGAACTCGAGGGGATCCAGGTCTTCCCAGCCCGCCCTGGGGACCGGCTGGGCGCTGTAGTCGTAGTTGCCCACGTCGGCGAGGCGCGAACGGATCTGGTAAGGGTAAAGCGGGCGGCACTCGGGTCCGCTCTGGGCCTGCACGCGCTGCAGGTATTTTCCGCTGGAGGTGGCGTAAATCCCTCCCGTGTGCGGTACGTAGATCGCCGCCACGGTGGCATCGTCCACTTCGGTCAAATGGACCTCTACGTGCAAGGGCGGCTGTGTACGGCTGGCCACCAAGCCCGCAAATGCGTTCGGATCGAAGGGCTTCTGGATCCCAGAGATGCGACCGTCGTCCTCCACGCCGAGTAGGATCCAGCCACCGGGGCCATTCGCAAAGCAGACGATCGTTTCCACGAGCTGGTCGTCGCTAAGATCGTCGCGCTTGAACTCTACGCTCAGAGACTCTCCTTCGGCGATAAGGCGCTTTATCCCTTCAGCGTTCACCGGCCACCTCCGCCACCCCGCGCCAGGCTTCCCAGGCAAGCAGGTAGCGGACCACGCCGACCTCTTCGCCGGGGTCCAGCTTGGCCGCCGGGTTTTGAATGATGTAGAGGGTGGGGGAAGTGAGCGCGTTGACCACGATGTAGAGGAAGTAGTCCTCGCCCAGGTGGCGAGCGGTGAACCATTCGTTGGGAGTGAGGGCCACCGGGCCCACCCCGGCCTTCCCCTTCACTTCGATGAACCGGCCGGAGGACGCGATGTCGTAGCCAAGGTTTTCTTGGCTCACGTCCTTAGGCGTGCGTCCCTGGCTGCGTTCGTACTCGATGGCTAGGCGCATCGCGGCTTCCTCGACCCGCTTTCGTTGCTCGGGGCCCTCCTCAAGGCCGGCTTCGGATAGCGGGAGCAACCAAGCCAGTGCCAGCGTCTCCGCCGCTTCCGCGTGGATCTGCGAGGCGCGCTCGAGCTCCTCCAGAAAAGCTTCTTTGCGTTGAACGAGCGACCGAAGCCTTTCTTCCTCCTGGCGGATAGGCAGGTCGAGCTCTTCGCCGGCGTCGGCCCGTACCTTGAGATTCGCTAGGCGCTTGCTGGATTCCTGGATCAGGAAATCCAGACTCTTGAGCCCGTACTTTCGCCGAATGGCGAGCTCGCGCTCCTGCTCGCGCCGTACTTCCTCTAAGAAAGCGGTTAGCACCTCGCCATAAACCCACTCCTTTAACCCTTCGGCTTGAAAGGCAACGTTCCCCGGGTGTACACGGTGCCCAGGCGGGCGCGCGTCCACCAGGAGATTGGCCGGAACCGCCTTGGGGGGCTTGGTTCCTTGGATCGCCACCAGCCTGCGCGAGACCACCTGACCGAGTCCATTTTGCACCCCCAGCCGAAAGTACGCCAGTCCAGCGGGACCCTCGACGTGCGGACTTTCCAAAACTGCGCCGGTGTTCAGAGCGGGGCGGGCCTTTTCGATGACCGCGTCAAGAACGGCGTCGAAGACCGGATGCCCCGGGGCTAACAGCTCGGCCTCGTAGCGGGCGCGAGGGTCGAAGGTGGCCCCCTTGAGGCTTCGCGGGACACCGCGCTTTTCCGCCAGTTGGGGCGGCAGGGTGATTTGGTAACGGTTGCCCCGCCGCCGCTCGGCCCGGCCGCCGAGCAGCGTTAGAGCGCGAACAAAGAAGCGTTCGGTATATGCGGGTTCCAGGCGGACCGCCTCGCTCCGTTTTAAGTCCTGACGCAGGCGGGAGAGATCCACCTCGCGCTTGGCGAGGGCCTCGAGGGTGATCTCGCGCAGGCGTTCGATGCGGTCGGGGTCGAGCCGGGCCTCGACGGCGGCGCGGATATCGGCGAGGCGCTTGCGGCCGGCGATGTGCTCGAGAATCAGCCGCTCGAGGTCCACCCCCGCGAGCAGCTCGCCCACCACGTCGTACACCCGGTCGGAGCCCAGCTCCCGTCGCATGGCCTCGAGCTTTTCCAGGAGCAACCTGAGGACCTCGCCCTCGCGGGTGTCCTCGGCGACCAAGTTGTAGATGTTGACCTCGTACTTCTGACCATAGCGGTGAATGCGGCCCATGCGCTGTTCCAAGCGGGTGGGGTTCCAAGGGAGGTCGTAGTTCACCATCACCGAGCAGAACTGAAGGTTAATCCCCTCACCTGCGGCCTCGGTGGCGACCATGACCTGGGCCTCGTCCCGGAACTCTCGCTCGCGTTCGATGCGGTCTTCGAGCCGCATGCCGCCCTCGATCGAGGTCACCGCATAGCCCTTACGTCGGAGTACGCCCACCAAGAAGCGGAGGGTGTCGCGGTGCTCGGTGAAAACGAGCAGCTTTTCGCCATTGAGGCTTTTGAGAACCCGAAGGAGCTCCTTGAGCTTGGTGTCGTCCTCAAGCTTGGCCAAAAGGCGGGCTTCCCGTGCCAGAGCCTTGAGCTCGGCGATCTCGGCCTCGAGCTCGGGAAGGTTTCGGGCCAGGGTAAGCTTCAGGAGCTCCTCCTCTACCCGCCAGCGCTCCTCTTCGGGGAGATCCTCCAGGTCCTCTACGGCCTCTTCGTCTTGACCAAGGCGGTCGCGGTACTCGATCGTCTCTTCCTTGAGGCGCTCCAGTCGCTTAAGACGGTTCTCCAGCGAGGTGGCCACCGCGTAGGTGCTGCTCGCAAGCCTGCGTTGGAGCACGGTCATGGCCAGTCCGACGTTGCGCTTCTTCTCTTCCAGCGCCCGGTTGAAGTGCTTTTTGACGTACTCCGTGACCCTCTCGTAAAGCCGGCGCTCGGAGGGTGAGAGGCGGAACGAAGGCGTGTGCACGTGGCGCGGGGGGAAGAGGGGCCTGCCCTCAAAGTCGGTCATGTCCTCCTTGAGTCGGCGCAGGAGGACCGGGTTCTCCCCGGATCGGGAGGCTTCCTCCAGGATCGCCTGGCTCGCGAAAAGGTTGGGCTCGAGCAAGTCCAAGAGCAGGCGGAACTTTTCTGGGTCGCCCTGGTGAGGGGTCGCCGTCAGAAAGAGCAGGTGCGTAGAGGTCTTGGACAGGACCTCTCCCAACCGATACCGTTGGGATCGTTTGATCTCCCGTCCGTACCGGGTGGCGGAGAGCTTGTGCGCCTCGTCCACGATAATCAGATCCCAAGACACGCGGCGCAGGTCATCGATGTAGGGTTCGCGCTTGGCAAAGTCCAGGCTGGTGATGACGTGGTCGTGCTTTTCCCAGAACGACTCACCGAAGTAGGCGCGGGTGGTCTCGCGGTTGGCAACCACGAAGGTTTCGTTGAACTTCTCCTTGAGCTCTCGCCGCCACTGGTCGGTAAGGTTGGCGGGGGTTACCACCAGAACGCGTTTCAATACCCCGCGGTACTTGAGCTCCTTTAAGAAGAGCCCGGCCATGATCGTCTTGCCCGCGCCGGGATCGTCGGCCAGGAGAAAGCGGACCTTAGGGCGCTTTAACAGCACCCCGTAGACGGCCTCGAGTTGGTGGGGCAGGGGGTCCACCCGGCTGGCCCAAACCGCAAAGTAAGGATCGAAGGTATAGCCGAGCTTGATGCGGTGAGCCTCCACGCCGAGCAAGAAAAGTTCCGGGTTGGCGCTGAAAGGGGCCTTGGCATCAACTTTCCCCAGCAAGGCTTGAAGCGCATTGGAGTCTAAAACCTGCTTGCTCACTTGCCCTGAATCGAGAAGCTCGACGATTACCTCAAAGCTGGCACCCACTGGGCGAACATCGAGAACCTCTACGGGCTCCGGCCAGTAGGGTGCTTCGATCCGCTGCCCCTTCAGCACCCGGTGGTCGTCCATGGTTGCTCCTAATCTACCGGAGCGCGACAGGTCGTCGTGGGTCAAAACCGGTAGCCTCGTTTCGTGGCCTACGTCCTCGCCGCCGCCCTGCTCTGGGGCCTCGGGGGGGCGCTCGCGGCGCGGTTCATGGCTGCGATCCCGCCCGGGGTCCTGATCCCGCTCCGCTTTCTCT
>Ga0256833_1003186_pt1 | contig 11322 bp, 6 predicted proteins | sample 356284metaG_FD_190535 | JGI IMG/M metagenome (GOLD analysis project Ga0256833, IMG submission 190535) | Hydrothermal vent microbial communities from Mid Atlantic Ridge, Atlantic Ocean - 356-284 | ecosystem: Environmental > Aquatic > Marine > Hydrothermal vents | place: Atlantic Ocean: Mid...
AATAAATTCAATCATTTGTTTTTTTCTTTCTTCATCGTCCTCATCTTCAACAGTCATTGATCTAAACTTATAAAATTTAAATACTTTGCCATCTTTTCCAATCCTGTCTTGTTGAAAAAGAATAGGACCTTTGGAAGAAAGCCTTACTAAAATTGCAATTATAATAAAAACCGGAGACAATAAAATAATACCGGTTAAAGATAAAATGATATCAACAGTACGCTTAATTTTAAGACTTAACGAATTATTATAATGAGGGGAAACGCCTAAAACAGGAATTCCGGCATATTTTTCTGTTGAAACTTTTTTTGTTACAATATTAAAAAGCTCAGATGTCAATTTTACCGTAACACCAAGAGAATTACATAAATCCAATAACTCTAATAATCTTTCATATTTAATATCATCAACTGCAATTATTATTTCATCAATTTTAAATTGACTATTAATTCGTTCCAGTTCGTCAATAGTTCCTAAAACTTCAATTCCGTTTAATTTTCTTTCATCTGTTTTTTGAGTAACAACAAAACCCAAAATATTAATACCTTCCGGGTTCTCAAATAGTAGTTTTGTTGCTAATAGTTTACCTGTTGTTCCATCGCCAACAATTACAATATTGCTGTTGAATTGTTGCTTATATCTTAAAAGTAACTTTCTACCTAATTCTACTCTAAAAATATAGAGAAGAGGTATTAGAATAACCACAAAAACAAAAATAATTAATCTGGAATCTAATAATTCGGATGACTTGACAAGATGGGAAATTACAACAACATTTAAGGTTCCATAGTACAAAGACTTAATAATTGCTGTTAAATGGGCAGCCCTGTTAAAAATTACATTTATTTTGTAAAGTCCATTTACTTGAAATATAAAAATAAAAAAAGCAGCTGCTACAAAAAATAATGCTAAAACAGAATATGATAATTTTAAAAACTCAAATAGATTTAAGCTTTTATCATATCTAACAAAATAAGCAGAAAGAACAAAAGCTATCGAAACTAAAATAAGATCAACAATTGAAAAATAATATTTATATTTAGGAACTTTAGTCATAAAATATTTTTACTATAATTATAGATAATAAATATAATCATTAAAATAGGTTTAATAAATAAAAATCTTAAAGCTTAAGATATTTTTTTATAATTTCATAGCTCAAAGATTGTGCCTAAAATTATAAAAAATATTTGATTTTTTTGATTAACATCACTTTTAGGATGTGAGCTTAATCATAAATCATTGAGTAATAATTATTTTTTTGATATCCTTTAACAATATTGAGACACTTTTTGTTTCTGTACTGTTTTGATTCAATTTTTTTATAAAAAAGCCAGACTAATAGTCTGGCTTTTTTATTATGAAAACAACTAAAGTTTATTTAAGTAGTATCATTTTTTTAGTGTTAGCAAAGTTCTTGCCACTAACACCATTTGCCGTAATGGTGTAAATATAAATACCACTTGTAAAATTATTAGCATTAAAATAAACAGTATGATTACCGGCAGATAATTCTTTGTTCAATAAAGTAAGAACCTCTTGACCAAGTAAGTTAAATATTTTTAGTGTTACATTGGATTTTTCCGGCAATCCAAAATTTATTTGTGTTGTAGGATTAAATGGATTTGGGAAATTTTGGGCTAAACTATATACTTTTGGTATTTTAGCTCCGGTTTCAATTCCTGTTAGAACTTCTACAAATAAATCTTCACTATAACCTGATAATGTATCAGGATTAAAAGCATAAACACGATAGACGTAGGCTGTAGAATCATCAACTGTTACATCTGTAAAAGTAGTAATATTTTCTCCAACGGTATCAATGGCTGAAAAATTGGCTCCGACAATACTAATTTTTCTCTCAATAACAAAGTTTTTTTCGGTAGAAGAATTATCAACCCAAGTTAAAACCGGAAAACCTGCCTCGTTAAGTGTATATGCAAGATCTGAAGGAGCCGGTATTGGAGTTGTTAATGTATGCACAAAAACAGTATCTGTATAATCCGATTCAGCTAATGAATTAAAGCCTTTAACTCTATAGGCATAATCTCTATTATCAACTACCGTTGAATCTACATAAAAAGTAGAATCAGCATCTAAAGAATCTAAAACTGAAAATACTAAAGGTATTCCTTCTCCTCTTTCGATAACAAATTTATCTTCATTTGTAGAGTTATCAGTCCAAGAAATAGTTACTTTCCCAAGTTGGTTTGATACTAATTGTAGGTTAGAAGGAGAAATAACAACACCATAAGGACCAAAATTATAATTGCGTAAAACTTCAGGTTGTCCTAATTCTCTATTATAAACAGCAATCAGATTTACTAAACCTAACCAATGTTTATCCACACCAAACTCATTTGCTAAATTTAATAAATAACTATCATCCCAGTTAGAAAAATCTCCGGCAATTGTACTTGAAATTCTTTCCGTTCCATTAATGTAAATTTTGCTAGTTCCATCGGAAGCTCTGGTAAACACTATATGGTCATAACCGGTAGTTGAAACAGAACCAGCTGAACTACTTAAGGATGGTTGTCCGTTATTATCTGTACTTGTGGTTCTTACAGCAAAATTATAGCTATCGCCATCTTGGGCTAAAGTAAAGTTCCTATTACTTCCATCCGCTGATAAACTAAAGATATTAGCCGGTCCTGTTTGAGTAGTGTTACTAGGTGTAACCCAAGCTTCAACAGTTATTTCATTAGAAGTTTTACACGATGAAGTAATTTTTGAGGCTGCTGTTGTTGTTATAATTGAAGGAGTTGATAAAATTTTTAAACCATCTTCTTGCCAACTGATAGCATCAGATGAAAAGATATTTAGATTTAGTAAAGGATTAACACCCGATTGATCGGTTATGGTTGTTCCACTTCCACCATTAAGTGTATATAACAATTTTAATCCGCTGCTAACTCTTCCTCCCAACGGAGTTACATGAAGAGTAGCTGTTTGACTTGCAGCAATTCCGGAGTTAGTAGTAGCAACGCATTGAATTTCAGCACCATCATCTGTTGCATCAATATTTGTTAAAGTTAAATGCCGTTCGGTAGCCCCTGATATATTGACCCCATTCTTTTTCCATTGATATGAAATTTCTTCTGTGCTAACAGCATATGCTGAAAAAGAAGCTGATTCTCCTTCCAGTGCATATTGATCTTCTGGGTTAATTGTAAAAGCTGGCGAAGCATCAACAGATACTCCAATATTATAATTATGTGTTACTTCTTCGTTTGATAAAGCTCTGTCATAAACAGATGCTAAATAATAAACTCCTCGCCATTCCAAACCACCATATGGTTCAGAACCTATTGCTACAAAAGCATCATCTTGGAAATTAAATTCTCCAGGAATTACTGTTGAAGTATCAAGGGTTCCGTTTACATAGATTTTTGCATTTCCATCTCTATCTCTTGTATATACTAAATGAGTCAGATCAGTTGTTGCTGTATTAGGTGTTGTAGATATACTTGGTAATCCATTTCCATCAGTTTCTAATGTTCTTAATCTGAATTCATATTTATCACCATTTTCAATTATAGAAAAATTCCTAAAGTTGCCGGACAAAGAATAAGTAAATACTCTTCTGCCATTTTGGCCACTAGTAAATTCAGGCATTATCCAAACTTCAACGGTTATTTCATCGGAGTTATTACAATTTGCTGTTATTTTTGATCCCTTAGAAGGTGCAGATGTTCTTGCTCCATAAAAAGTTTCCATTCCATTTGGAGTCCATGCAACATTTTCCGGAGTATAAATGGTAATATCCTCAGCATCTCCTACATTAGCTACATCATGAATAGTTTCACCACTTGTTTCATTAAAATCATATAGTACTTGTATGCCACCAGAAACTCTTTCATCAGGTTGAGTTACATATAAAAAAGCTCCTTCACTTTCAGCACTTCCGGAATCGTTTGTAACAACACAAGTAAAAACTGTTCCGTTATCAGCTAATATTGCAGCAGGGGTTGTATAAGTTGTATTTGTAGCTCCTGAAATAATAGTACCGTCTTTTTTCCATTGATAATGTAAAGTATCACTTCCAGTAGCAGAAATAGAAAAAGTGGCTGTTTCGCCTCCAAAGACACCATGATCTTTTGGCTGTAAGGTTATTTCAGGTGCTTGCGCAAATATAGTTGTAGAAATTAAATAGACCAATAACATCAGTATTGGTATTTGTTTTTTAGTCATATCTCTCTCCCTTTTATAAAATTAGTTGTTGGTTTATAGTTAATAATAATTTCCTCAGAATTATTAATAATCGTAGTTATTTTAATTAATGTTAATTTGTTTTCAGAAAATATCACAAATTCAATTAGTATGATTTAAAATGATACATAATTGATAGAAAACCAAGAAGATTTAACTTCCTTTTAAATATAGAGTTAGATAAATTATTTAATGTGTTTATTTAAATAATTAATTCTAAAAATAATTTACACTTCAAATAAATAGTAATTTCTTACAAAAGAAAAGAAAAATTTTCAGGTGTCTTTTTTCGACCGGATTTTTTTTAATAAGTAGTCATTGAGTAAATTCCTATATTCTTTTGATATCACAACAAATAATCCAAATACAATTATACTAATTACTGTTTTTAGAAGAAGTGTAAAAATTAAGTTATCATTTTGAATATTTAATGATATAAAAAACAGAATAACCGCTAAAAAAAAACTAACCACTATTGGATAAATAAATATTTTGAGAAATTTTATATATGAAAATCCTAGTGAGTATTTTACTAATAACAATAGCGCTTGTAAAAAATTAATCGTAAAAGCTATTATAAGTCCATAGCCAACTGAAACTAAATTTTTGCCAATAAAGATTCCATATCCTATACCGCTTAACATTAATATTGCTCCAAGTAATCCGGCATAAAAAAGTAAGTCCGTTCTATTTGTTGCTTGAAAAATTGACCCTGTACTAGATAATACAATTTGTATTGCAACAGTTAGAGCCAGTAGTTTGAAGACAGGAATACTTTCAATCCATTTAGCTCCGTACATTATTGTTATTATTTCAGTTGCATTAAAGTATAAGTAAACTGATAATGGGAAACCGATTATTGCTAATAATTTAACAATTTTAGAATAAGCATTGTATATTACTTTTTTATCATCTTGATGTTTTGACAAAACAGGGTGTAAAACCGGTGTAATTACATGGGTTAAATTTTGCACAGGCATCATCATTAATTTATAGGACTTATCATAAAGTCCTAACGCACTCATATTAAAATATTTGCCGATTAATAAATTATCTGCATTCCTAGAAAAATAATTTATAAAACTAAAGAAAAATTGAAAAGTGGAAAATTTAGCGATTTTTTTAATTGCACTTTTGTGAATTATGAATGTAATTTTTATCGGTTCTAAAAAATAATAGGCCGAAAATAGTAAAAGACCACTTATAATGCTGTTAATTACAAGTGCGTAATAACTAAAACCCTTATATGCAAGAATTATTGCAATAATTCCACTAATTACATAAGAAGATACACTTATTATTCCTATTTGCTTAAAACGCAATTTCTTACGATTTAATGCACTCGGAACAACTTGTAATGATTGAAAAAGTATTGCTAAAGACATTACTCTGGCAATATTAGTAATAGTTTCATTGTTATAATATGATGCAATTAAAGGAGCAGCCAAGTAAAAAATAATAGCTAATGTAAGACCAAATAGAATTGAAAAAGAAAAGATAGAAGAAATTTCTTCATCGCTAAGATCTTTGTTTTGAACTACAGCGGGACCAATTCCAAAATTGCTTAATAAATTAAAAAATGATAAAAATACACTTACCATAGCAACAATACCAAATTCGGCAGGGCTAAGTAAACGTGCAAGTACTGCACCAATAAATATACTTATAAATACACGACTATATCTTGATAATGCCGTATAAAATATACCTTTACCTATATTCTTACTAATAGAAGACATCTTAATTCCTTAATTAAAAAATCTTTTCTTAAGATTTCTTATTTTATATTCAAATGGAAATTTATAGTAAAAAGTTTTTAAGTTAGAATATTTTAATAGATATGGTTTAAGAAAATTTTTATAAGTTTTTTTTTGATTTTTACTCAAAGAAATCTTTTTAATAGTTCTCAATTGAATAATTAATTTTAAAAAATTTATAATTCTTTTTTCGATAGTTTGCTTTGTTTCATTAGAAATAAAATTTAGTTTTTTAAGTTTGGCTAAAGAATTTACAATTTCAAAATATCCAGCAATATCGGAAAAGTTACCACTTTTTTGCATTGTAGAACCGCTTCTGACACGTCTTTTAAATAAAACTTCATTGGTTATATATGTTTTACCTGCATACAAAAATAACTTATGCGTAAATTCTTCATCTTCATACCTAATAGAATTAAACTTGATTTTGTTCTTAACCAATATGGATTTTTTTAATATATAAAAAGGTGGGCCTGGGAAAAACCCTTTGTTTTTTATCAACAAATTAAACGCAACTTCGCCTGATTTACAAATTTTATTTACTTTCCTTTTATAAGAAGAATCGGAAAGTAAGCTTTTGTTTACAATTTCTTTTGCAGAAGTGTCTTTGTCTAAAAAAGATTGTCCGGAAAAACAAAAAAGCTCAAGAGCAGGATTTTCTATTAAAGCATTATTAAACTTCTTGAATAAATTTGGCTCAACAATATCATCCGAATCAAAATAATAAATGTAATCTCCTGTGGAATTTAGTGTCCCTAAATTTCTTGCGTAACCTTGTCCATTGTTTTCCGTATGGAGTAATTTTATAAGTTGATTTTTCCCATATAATTTCTCAAGTAATTCACCGGAGCCATCAGTTGAACCATCGTTAACTATAATTATTTCTTTAATAAATTCTTTTTGAACTAATAATGAATCAAACGCTTGTTGAAGATATTGCTTGGTGTTATAAACGGGAACTACAACTGATACATTGAGATTCATTTTATTTAAGATTTTTATTCATCGGAAATTTAAAAACTTTAATCATTTTATCTACGCCTTCATAAACCATATACTTTCTATACTTTTTATAAAAATTCATTTCGAATAAATAATTTTCCGGATATGTAATGAACCAAATTGTAGATTTTCTATTTTCAATAAAATTAATCAAATCTTTATTTGTATAAATTAATTTTGCGTTTGACCATCTTTCTTTTGTTCCTCTCTCAACCGAAAAAGAAACAAACGCTTTATGTCTATAATCAAAACTAAAATAATCGACTCTTGGTAAATATTGTTCATGGCTATTTTCGTTAATCATAATAATATCACCATCATGTAAATTTTGTTTTACATAGTCTGTTGGTGTTTTAATATCCCATCTTCTATACAAATGACGTTTTATTAGATTACTTTTATATATCATTCTATAGTTAACTTCTTGGCTATCAATATTTAATAGGTGATACAAATTAAAATCTCTGGAAAAGATAAAGACTGCAAAAATAATTGCAATAAAAGTAATATTTCTATAAAGCTCATTCTTTAAGAATTTATTTAAAACGAAATAAATAGAATAAGAAACTAAAATAACTAAAAGGGGAACTAAGAAAAAAGTATAGCGAGTTTCACGATATAATAAGGTTGGTATAGTTGCCAATAAACTAAGAAAAATTACTGTGCCAAAAAGAAATTTAATTTCACTTTTGGGTTCATTTTTACTTTTTAGTAAAAATGGAACGAGGGAAACTAAAGATAATACTGCAAAGATAGTCAATAATGGTAATGTTTTTGTATAATTTACTAGTGAATAAAAATTATCAGGATAATTAAAAAATCCAATTAACAATCTTTTTGTTATTCCCCATGTTGAGTAGGAAGAAAAATCATTAAATAATTCATACCAATTATTGGACAACAAGCCAAAACCAAACCAATAAATGAAATTAATTATAAAAATAGAAAATATAAGTAAGATTACTTTTTTATCGGAAAGAGATATATCTAAAAGATTCCAAAAGCTAAAAATTAAAAGGGTGAAAATAAAAAAACCGAATTGATTTAGTAATGCAAATACTGCTAAAGCAACTATTGATAAAACAGACCAGAAATTTTTATTTGGCAATAGTTTGATAATCTTTACTACTAAAAATGTAGTTAATGAAATTATGATAATTGTAAAAATCAAACTTAAAACATTATCAAAGGCGTACAATAATAAAACTTTAGGAATCTTTATAGGGGGTTGGCTAATTGAATTTTTAATAGTTTCGCTTAGCTCAGGAGGAAATATTGGAGCTATGTTAAATGAACGAAAATCAAATTCGTTAACAAAAACAGAAACTATAAAAACAACAAACGCACCCGATAAAAAGTTCAGCTTAATTTTTCGGTTTAATATAAAAGGTACAAAATTGAAAACTGCCAGGAAAATACTACCTTCATAAACAAAAATACTTATAATAGAAAGTAGCAACATCCATTTGTAGTTTTTAAAATTATGGTTTTTAATATCCAGCAAAGCGAAATAAATATACCACATAAAAATTGCTTGAAAAGGAGCGTACATTCTGGCAAATCTTGCAAATTCAATTTCCCATATAGAAAGAGAAAAAATTATTACTACAGTTGTTGCTAATAAATTGTTGCTTACCTTTTTAGCAATTAGAAAAATTGCAGGTAAAGCTAGGAGGTTTGAAATTAAAGAAAAAAAACGCCCTGCAAATTCTGCACTTATACCAATAGAAAGCAAAGGAGCAATTAAATACTGAAGTAGAACACCACGAAAATAATATCCGCCATTGGGAAATTGAGGCAGACCATATTTGAGTATATTTTCTGAAGATTTAACAAGATAGTACTCATCTAAGGCCAAAGGCCAAGTACCTAATCCTTTAAATCTAATATATATGCCTAAACTAACAACTATTGTTATTACCAACCAATAAATTTTTGATAGTTGATTTTCTTTTTGATTCATATTGTTATAAAGTAATGAATGAATTATAAATTTGCGACATCCTTAGATTCGGTTTCTTTGTTAAATTGATAAACATCTTCTATTATATAATCCTTTATATCTTTTGCATGCGTAAAAATTATCAATTCTCCAATAAGTCCAATAGCAAAGGCTAAAATTCCAAAAACAATTAACAAAAGACTTACAAGAACAATTGGTCTATCGGCTAAAGGTACATCAAAGAATAACCTTTGTACAAAAAGAATCAATCCTAAAATTGTACCTAAACTAAAGATTATTAAACCGGAAGAACCGAAAAACCGGATTGGCTTTTTGGTAAATTTAATTAAAAAGAATAGAGAAATAAGTTCCAATCCTCTTTCCATATAACTTTTTAATGGATAGAATTTTTGCCTATAATCAGCTTTATGTTGTTTAACTTTTATTTCTTTTACTTTATAGCCTAATCGCCAAGCCCATAATGGAAGAAATCTATCTTGATCTCCATACATATAAATATTGTTAAGAATTTCCCGTTTAAATAATCTTAGATTATTTTTTAAATCGTGAAATTTGGTACCAATAAAAGTTTTAATTAAACTATTGAAAATTTTAGATTGAAGATTATTTAAGAACCCGTCCATACGTGGGTATCTCCAACCAATTACCATATCGTAACCTTTAAGATTCTCAACCATTTTCGGAATTTCTTCAGCTTCAACTTGTTGGTATGAAGGCAATGTTAAAATCAGTTTCCCTTCGGAAGCTTCAAAACCGGCTTGCAAAGATGTTGCATCACCAAACCATCTACCAAGTTTTATTATTTTAATATTTTCGTTTTCATTAGCTATGGATTTAACTTCATTAAGTACTTCAGGCATATTACCATCAATAACAAAAATAACTTCGTAACTAAGATTTGTTTTATCTAAATTTTGTTTATATGATTCATACAACGATTTAATTTCATCATATTCATATTTTTGGTAATATATTATTATTGCTGATAGCTCGTATGATTTTTTCATTTTTAAAAGATATCTCCTAATGTACTTTTAATTTTTATTAATTTTTAGTTTGTACATCTTTTCAATTTTTAAATTTCCACTTTTATATATAAGATGACAAATGATTCCAAGGAAAACCAACGTAAAGCTTAAGATACCGAATAAAGCACTTGAACCTAATAAAACAACCAAAGGATAGCCCGGATTAGTAAACCACACATAAAATGTGGACGCTAATGCTATAAGAAAAAGTAATCCTGATATTATTGCCGGTGTTCCAAAACCAAATAGTGGTTTATTAAATGATGAAAAAGTTGTTTTAAGTGCAACTAAATCTATAATAACTTTATAAATTCTTGAAAGTCCGTATTTTGATGCTCCAAACTGCCTGGCATGATGTTTAACAGGAATTTGAGTAAAGGAAGCACCGGTTAAAGCATTAATAACAGGCAATAACCTATGCATTTCAGAATACATTGGGAATTTGTTAATTGTTTCGGCTTTGTAAGATCTTATTGCACATCCATTATCTTTTACCGGAATACCTGTAACATTACGCACTAACCAATTGGCAATTTTAGAAGGCAGTAATCTGGTAAATTTACTGTCCTGTCTGTTTTTCCTCCAACCTAAACAAATATCGTTTCCCTCTCCCAGCTTATTCATCATGTTACCAATATCCGCAGGATCATTTTGTAAGTCACCATCCATTGTAACTATATATTTTCCAATAGCATTTTGAAACCCGGCGTGTAAACCTGTTGTTTGTCCATAATTTTTCTTTAGTTTTACAACTTTTAATCTGGAATCTTTTTGAGCTAATTCAATTGCATTTTTTAATGTATTATCTTTGCTACCATCATCAACAAGTATCAACTCGTAAGTATATGGCAGTTCCTTCATTGCGCTGGTTACAGCATCGTAAAGAGGTTTAATAGAATCCTCTTCATTATAAAATGGTATGACAATTGATAAATCCATTTAACCTATTTTTTGTTAAGATAATAATACTACATATAATGTACCAAAACTATATATGTAATTAAATTCCAAAATAATACAAAATATTATTAAAAAGTATCATAAGAAAACATTTTTTAATAAAATATTCTCATTTTGAGATAAACAAAAATATAATAATTAAAGTTACTATCGAAGTTTATTTTGCGATTTTTATATTTATCCCAAATTATGCTTTAGAATTTAGAAATTGTTTATAAAACTATAATATGCAATAAGTTAAAGAAACTTTTTAACTTAACCATTCCTAATGCTTTGCATGAGAATAATTGCTTTTATTCCAATAGTTTAGAACTATTGTGTTTTTCTATTGCATAATCCGGGATTTATATAACTTTTGATTTTAATCTGACAAATTACAAAGAAAGAAAGTGCCCCGAAA
>Ga0256833_1003187_pt1 | contig 11318 bp, 12 predicted proteins | sample 356284metaG_FD_190535 | JGI IMG/M metagenome (GOLD analysis project Ga0256833, IMG submission 190535) | Hydrothermal vent microbial communities from Mid Atlantic Ridge, Atlantic Ocean - 356-284 | ecosystem: Environmental > Aquatic > Marine > Hydrothermal vents | place: Atlantic Ocean: Mid...
AAGAAGAAAATGGAAAGAAAAGGAAAAACGAAATTTTAAAATTAGCAGGTTCAATAGATAAACTTGGAATATCTCCGCTTGAATATCAAAAAAAATTAAGGGAAGAGTGGGACTAAATGAAAGTATTATTTGATACAAATGCAGTTTTATATTATTTAACAGATAAAAACATATCCAATATCAACTGTGAATTTGCTGTTTCATTTATCACAGAAATAGAGCTTTTAGCTTATCCTATGATAGAGGAAAAAGAAGAAAAAATAATAAGGCAATTTTTAGATTTAGTAGATATTATAGACATAAATACTTATATAAAAGAAGAAACAATTAATCTCAGAAGAAAATTCAACATTAAAATACCAGATGCAATAATTTGTGCAACGGCAAAATATCTAGATGTACCACTGATAACAAATGATAAACAAATTTTAAAAATTAAAGATTGTAAATGTTTGGATTATGAAAAATTTAAGGAAATCTACGCAAAATAGTTTAGTAAGGCTTTCTGAAGATGAGATAAGAATTATAAAAGAAACAGCAAAGGAAATCTTTGGTAAAAAAACAAAGGTTTACATTTTTGGCAGTAGAGCAGACCTAACAAAAAGAGGTGGAGATATAGATATATTTGTAATTCCAGAAGTTAAAAACAATCTCTTTGAAAAAAAGTTAAAATTTTTAGTAAAGTTAAAAACCAAAATTGGTGAGCAAAAAATAGATGTTATTATAAGAGGGCTTGATAAAGGTAATATACTAAATATTGCAAAAAAAACAGGAGTTTTAATCTAACAAATGGAACCACATATTTTAAGGTATAAGAGTTATTATAAAGAAGTCAATAAACATTTAGAAAGGTTAGAAAAAGCCTTTAAAAAACTACAGAACTTTGGATATCTACCTTTAGATAAGGAAAGTGTCAAAACCATTTTAGAGAATGATGATTTAATTCCAATTTTAGACCAGATTATATACAGATACTCAAAACTACAGGAAACCCTTGGAAAATTAATAAGAACATATTTGTATCTAAAAGGTGAAAATGTAGAAAATATGCCAATAATTGATGTTATAAATATGGCATCAAAATATGGAATTGCATTAGATAAAGAAAAGTGGTTTGAGCTTAGAGAACTGAGAAATATGCTTGTACATGAATATGAGGATGAACTATTCAAAATTGCAGACACGCTAAATAAGATATTTAAAGAAATCGATTTAATAAAAGAAGTTATAAAACAGTTGAGGATAGATACATATCTTTCATAAAAACAGAATTGGAAAGAAAAGTAGATTTAGTGATAAAATCTAAAAACAAAAAGGATAAACCTATTTTTGAGGAAGCTAAAAGAACTGGGGTTTTACTGTGAGTTGCCTGGAGGTATAAACAGGAAATAGATGATAAACAAAATAAAAAATAAAATAAACAACGATATTCATCTAAAAGAGCTTTTAAAAGGGTCTTCTATTGCATTTGTCCTTAGGATTGTTGGAATTATAGCTGGATATATTTTTACTCTCCTTATTACCCGTGGATATGGTGCCGAGGCAATGGGAGTTTTTGCTCTTTCTTTTACTCTATTACAAATCTCCTCTGTTATTGGTCGCCTTGGAATGGATACAGCACTTCTTAGATTTGTTGCTGAATACTCATCACAGGGAAAGTGGGAAATTGTAAAAGATGTATACAAAAAAGCTATAAAACTTGTTTTACCTTTTTCTGTATTATTGTCAGCTTTAGTATTTTTCTTATCTCCGTATATAGCTGAATATATGTTTAAAAAGCCTCATTTAACTCCATATTTTCAGATAGTATCCATAGGAATAGTTCCTTTTGTTTTGCTTTATATTCATGCAGAAAGTTTAAGAGGATTAAAAAAGATAAAAGAGTATATGTTTCTTCAGCAGGTAGGTATATTTATTATTGCTTCTATTATTTTAGGAACTTTGACTTTATATATGTCTTCTTTACAAACTAGTATAAATTTAAATAAACTTCCCATAACTGTATATATATTTTCTGTTTTTATTTTATCTGTAATTGCTTATTTTATCTGGAAAAAATATACAAAAAAAGAGCCTTCACAATCAGAAAAGAAAGTACCTGCACAAAAGGGGTTATCATACTCTTATATCTTAAGTGTTTCTATTCCAATGCTGTTTTCAAGCTCTTTAGCCTTGATTATGGGCTGGACAGATACTATAATGTTAGGTATATTCAGGACAGAAGAAGAAGTAGGAATATATAATGTAGCTCTAAAGATTTCAATGATAACGAGTATAACACTAATGGCAATAAATACAATAGCAGCACCAAAGTTTGCAGAATTTTGGGGAAAAGGAGATATAAAGGGACTGGCAAAGGTTGCTCAGCAATCAACAAAGCTGATTTTTTGGACTTCTTTCCCTATCTTATTGGTATTTTTAATCTTTCCAAAACCTATACTTGGGATATTTGGAAAAGAGTTTAAAGCTGGAGCTATAGCTTTAATGATATTGACAGTTGGGCAGTTTGTGAATGCTGCTGCGGGGAGTGTGGGGTACATATTACAAATGACAGGACACCAGAAATTTCATCAGAATGTAATTTTAATAGGAGCTTTATTAAATACAATTTTAAACTATTTACTTATTCCAATCTATGGAATCATTGGGGCAGCAGTTGCAAGTGCTGTAAGCATGATTTTTTGGAATGTGGCTTTTAGTGTGAAAGTAAAGACTTCTTTAAAAGAATTTATATTCTATTTTCCAATATTGAGGAGATAAAATGAGCAAAAAAATAAAAGTAATTTATATTACTGGAGAGGGTAGAAGCGGGAGTACTCTTTTAGAAAGAATATTGGGTCAACATAAGAAAATTTTTGCAGCCGGTGAACTAATATATATATGGGAGAGAAGTTTTATAGAAAATCAACTTTGCAGTTGTAATAAATCTTTCTATGAGTGCGAAGTTTGGAAAGATATAATTTTAAATTTCAGAAAAAAAGTACCTAACATAAATCCATCAGAAGTTATAGATGCATTTATGAATACGTCGAGGATAAGACATTATTTTTTTAAAAAAGATTTTAATAAAACAAAATATGCCCAATTTATTAACAACATTTATACAAATCTTTATACAGCTATATTAGAAACTGTAAACAAAGAGTTTATAATTGATTCGTCTAAACAACCTGTTTTTGCCCATATTTTGAAAGATAACCCAAACTTAGAATTATATATTCTACATCTCATAAGGGATCCCAGAGCTGTAGCTTATTCTTGGCAGAAAAAGAAAGTTAGACCAGAAATAAAAAATAAAGTAGAATACATGCCCAGATATTCTCCAATAAGAACTGCTATTTCTTGGAACGTTGTTAATAAGATATGTTTTGATCTATCAAAAGAAGAAAATCTTAAATATATGTTAATAAGATATGAAGATTTAGTATCCAATCTTAAAGAAATTCTAAACAAAATATATAGTCTTTTAAGTTTAGAAAATAATTTCAAGGATCTATTTTTGGATGAAAAAACTATTTTTCTTTCTAAGAATCATACAGTAGCAGGAAATCCAATAAGATTTAAAACTGGGGAGATTAAGCTAATTCCTGATGAAAAATGGAAACTCTCTATGAACAAATGGAACCAACTCTTCTTAAAAATACTTTGTTACAAAGCATTAAAAAGATTTGGGTATGTTTAAATATATTGTCTATGTTTTTTTTGCTCTCATGTATCAATCAATATATATGAGGTCAAGTACATTTTTAATAGAATTAGGTATAAAAGTTTCTTTTAGTGATATACTAGCTTTAATAGGGCTAAATATAATTATTTTCTTAAGCTTGATTAAACAGTTAAGCTCAAAGATAATATATCATATCCAAGATATATTTTTATTTCTTATGATTCTGACTTTATATGAATTTTTATCTGTTGTTTTTATAGATAAAGGAAACCCAGATAATATAACTCTTGGAATATCCATTCTAAGAAATCTTTCCATACTATTAGTAATAATAATTTTGATACAATATGTAAATTTCAGAAACATAATTAGGATATTCACTATTGTTGGTCTCTTTAACAGTATTATTGCTATTTATTATTATGCTATCAGCCTAAATAATATAACTTATATACTTTTTACTAAGCATCTATGGGATCCTGGAATCTATTACACGTTAGATAGCGGAATTCTAAGACTTCAAGGTTTATCTGACGATCCAAATTTCTTTTTTATAACAAATTTTATAGCACTACTTTCCAATATAGCGTTAATCCTTAGTAAGAATTCAGGGAATAAATTAAGAAAATTATTCTGGATTATTAGTTTTATCGTAATACTAAGCACTAATATACTCACCTTTTCAAGAACAGGGTTTTTGATGGTAGGAATCTTTTTTATAGTTTTCTTAATTAATTACCCTAAATATATAAAATATGCTTTTGGGTTTATGGCTATACTATTGTTCCCAACTTACAAAATTTTCGAGTTAAGATTCGAAAATGCATTAGAAACCGGTGGATCTGGGAGAATTGAGCTATGGAAAGTAGCTATTGAAGGATTTAGTAAATCTCCTTTTTTTGGAGAAGGAGGAAGGTATGTCTTGAAACATGCTGGGAATTATGCGCATAATGACTTACTTGAATTACTTTCTTCTCATGGTTTACTTTATGTAACCATAGTATTATTTTTATATATAATCGCTATTTTAAAACTAAATAGATACAAAAAACAACTCAAAAAACTTTCCAAACATAATGATTTCTTATATTTTCAGTTGTTCAAATTAGGATTTATAACTCTTCTTTTATCCCATCTCTTTTTTAGTGTATTTTATAATATATTTATTTGGTTCACACTCGGTATTGCTATTGGAATAGCATACAACTTACTTTTTAACAGAAAGAAATATTCTAACTATATAAAATTAGCAAAGGAGTACTAAGATGCTATTAGAAATAGCGATATCTACGAATAAAAAAAACATAGACTTCCTTATAGACCGCATCAAGGATCAAATATTCAACCCTAATATACTTTTCACAATTATTTGGCAAAAGGAATATAAGAATGAAAGTGAAGAATGGATAAATGATAATATCAGAATTATTAAATTCAATGAGCATGGATTAAGTAAAAGCAGAAATAAAGCTATAAGAAATGCAAGAGGTGATATTCTTTTGTTTTCAGACGATGATATTCATTATGAGCCTAATATTTACAATACTATTACTATAGCATATAAAACAATACCTGATGCTGAAATAATAACTTTTAAGGCTTATACTAAAGGAAAGAAACCTTTTAAAAATTATCCTAATCAAGTTCATAAACACAACATTAGAACAGCAATGAAAGTTTCCTCATGGGAAATAACTTGTAATGTCAGCAAGATAAGAAATAGCAACTTGGAATTCAATGAATTATTCGGTTTAGGAAGTATATTTCCATCTGCTGAAGAAAATTTATTTATTATAGATGCCTTAAAAAACGGATTAAAAGTTTATTTTTATCCAGAATTTATAGTAGTTCATCCAGAAGAAGAAACAAGCAGTCATAACTTTTCCCAAAAAGTAATAGAATCAAAAGGAGCGTTCCTTTACGAAGTTTTTAACAAGAGTAGTTACTTTATTTCTTTTTTCTTTACGTTGAAAAAATATAAGAAATCAAATTATTCTTTATTTAAATTTTATAAAACAATGATTAGAGGTATAAAAAGTTACAAGGAAATTAAAAATGGATGATTTAGTTTCTATAATAACTCCCTCTTACAAATCTAGAGATTATATAGCAGAAACTATAAAAAGTGTTCAAAACCAAACATATAAAAATTGGGAAATGCTAATTATTGATGACAATAGTCCAGATGATTCAAATATGATTATAGAGGAATTTATAAAAGAAGATAACAGAATTAAACTAATAAAACTAAATAAAAATAGAGGACCAGCTATTGCAAGAAACACAGGAATTTTAAATGCAAAAGGAAAGTATATCGCATTTTTAGACAGTGACGATTTATGGAGTCCAAAGAAACTCGAAAAACAAATAAATTTTATGAAAAAAAATGGAATTCACTTTACATATAGTTCATATTTTATAATAGATGAGTTTGGAAAAACACTAGGAAAATTTATTACTCATGAAAAAGCTGACTACAAATCTTTGCTAAAAACAAACTATATAGGATGTTTAACGGTAATATACGACTGTGAGCAAGTAGGTAAAATACTTATGCCAGAAAATTTAAGTAAACATGAAGATTATGTTACATGGTTAAATATAATAAAGAAAATAGGAAATACGAAAGGAATATTAGAGCCTCTTGCTTATTATAGAGTAAGAAAAAATTCGTTTTCTGCAAATAAAATAACTGTAGCTAAATACCAATGGAAAATTTATAGAGAAATAGAAAATTTAAATATTTTTAAAAGTATGTACTATTTTATTCATTATATCTATAATGGGATAAAAAAACATAAAGGGCATTTATTATGATAGACTTAGCACCTGTTTTTTTTGTTAGTTTTCTTTCAAGTTTATTTATTACATTTATTATCATAAGAATGGCAGAAAAAAATTACAAACTCTTAACAGATCATATTCATAAAGGACCTCAAACTTTTCACCTTCAACCCACACCTCGCCTTGGAGGAGTAGCAATATTTATGGGTGTTTTTTTTATTCTTATATTTTCTTTTATTACAAATTCTCCAGAAAAATATAAAATGTTAATTTTAATTGGATCCTCAATTCCAGTGTTATTTGCTGGTTTATATGAAGATTTAACAAGATCCTTAGGGCCTAAAATAAGGTTACTATTAATCTCATTTGGTGCAACTTTATCTTATTTTTTATTACAATCTAAGATTATTAGAACTGAAATATTTTTTATAGATTATCTACTTTCTCTAAGTATAGTTTCTATTGGTATATCGGTATTATTTATAACAGGTCTTACGAATGCTATCAATATAATAGACGGATTTAATGGACTTGCATCCGGTATTAGTATTATGATATTTGTTGTAATTGCCTATGTTGCATTTCGTGTTGGAGATATATTTGTTTTCCTGTTCTCTTTATCTATGATTGGAGCTATACTTGGATTCTTCATTTTTAACTATCCATATGGACTTATATTTTTAGGTGATGGTGGTGCCTATTTTATAGGCTTTATAATTGCTGTCTTATCTATACTTCTTGTAAAAAATCATCCAGAAGTATCAGCTTGGTTTCCCATTACTGTCTCAATATACCCCATATATGAAACAATTTTTTCGATATACAGAAAAAAAATCATAAGAAAAAAATCTCCAATGATTCCAGATGGATTACACTTCCATATGATCATTTATAAGATCATTGTTAAAAAATTATTTAAAGTATATAATCCAATATATAGAAATCCAACAACATCCTTATTCGTATGGAGTTTAAACTTAATTGTAATTATACCTACTATACTATTCTGGAATAAAACTATAAATTTAATCATTACTTCAATTATATTTATAATTTTATATACAAAAATTTATTTATACACAATAAAATTAAAAATTCCAAGGAGCATAAAATGAAAATTATTGTTACCGGTGGAGCAGGTTATATAGGAAGTCATGTTGTTAAACTCTTAGGCGAAAGGGGTTATGATATTTTAGTTATTGATAATCTTTCAACGGGGCATAGAGAGGCTGTTCTGTATGGAGACTTAGCTGTTATTGATTTAGGAAATAAACAGGCATTAGATGATTTCTTTAAATATTTCAAACCAGATGCTGTTATGCATTTTGCAGCTGCTATAGAAGTCGCTGAGTCTGTTGAAAACCCAGCAAAATATTACAGAAATAACACAGCAAACACTTTAAATCTTCTTGAAGTTATGGTTAAAAATGATGTAAAAAACTTCATTTTTTCTTCAACTGCTGCTGTTTATGGAATACCTGAAAAAGTTCCAATAAAAGAAAATGCTCCTTTAAATCCTATTAATCCTTATGGACAGTCTAAAGCATTTGTTGAAAAGATGTTAAAAGATTTTGATAATGCTTATAATTTAAAGTACATATCCCTTAGATATTTTAATGTTGCAGGAGCAGATCCGGAAGGAAAAATAGGACAGAGCTATAAAAATGCAACCCATTTAATAACCAGGTCACTGAAAACAGCAAAAGGAGAGTATGAAAAACTTTATATTTTCGGAACAGATTACAAAACACCAGATGGAACTGCAATAAGAGATTATATTCATGTTATGGATTTGGCGGAAGCACATATTTTGGCCCTTGATTACCTTATGAAAGAACATAAAAGCGACGTTTTTAATCTTGGATATGGACGCGGATATTCTGTTAAAGAAGTTGTAAAGACAGCAAAAAAAATAACTGGTATTGATTTTCCTGTAGAAGAAACAGATAGAAGGCCTGGAGACCCTGCAGTTCTTATTGCAGACAGCACAAAAGCAAAAGAAACTTTAAACTGGAAACCAAAGTATGATAACCTTGAGTTTATAATAAAAACAGCATGGAACTGGGAACTGAATAAAAAGTTTTAAGATTTTTATTAGGAGAAAAGATGAGCAAAGGAAAGATGTTATATCTGTATTTTCTTATAATTTTCTCTTTTATTTCTATATCTGTTTTTGAAATTTTTGTAATTTTGGGTTTAGTATGGGCTATCATGGATTTTATAAAAGAAAAGAGAATAGAAGGAAAGTTAAAAACTCCTGTGCTGGCTTTTTCTACTGTTTCTATGATTTCTACAGTTTTGTTTGCTCCAAAGATGATTTTTAAAGCTGTAGAAGAGGGTATATTTCAGCTTATATATTTTTATAAAACAGATGTAAACAGGAGAACAGTTAGAAACGTTATTTATCTGTTTGTATTCATAGGGATTTTCCTGCTGCCTGTTGTTTTTTTCAAATATTTTACCGTTGGAGAGACCCGTCCCATATGGGGTGGAACATTTGAGGTCGGACAGTTTTACGCTGAGTTTGCCTTGATGACTGTTTTGTTAGGAATTGCTGTGTGGAAAGAAAAAGATAATAGAAAGATTATTCTATATGCAGGGCTGTTTTTTATTTTTGCAGTGGTTTTGATTTTGACACATAGGCGTTCTCCAATACTGGGATTTTTTATAATTTTTGTTCTTCTCAGTTTTGTTCTTAGCAAAAATGGGATTATTAACAAAAAGATTTTTGCAGGATTGATAATTTCTTCTCTTGTTGTAGGAGTGTCAGGGTACATATATCTGTCCCAGACAGATGTTAGATTCAAAACATTAAACAATGTGATAATGGGAAAAGAGCCTTTGAACTATCATACACTAAATAGGATAAGTTCTGCACGGGTCGGTATTGGCTACGATGCTGTGAAGATAATACAGAATGACATAAAGGAGGGGAATTATATTAATCTCCTTATAGGACACGGCGTTCGCTCAGGTTATTATCTGCCTCACGAGAGAAGTCTAAAAACGTGGGTCAAGTATGAGTCTGTGTTTATACTGTCTGAATTTATTGAGAAAGGTATTGTTGGTCTGATAGCAGAGCTATTTATCATATTTATTGCTTTTAAAACTTTCCTTACTGTAAAGATAAGGGAGAACACAGATATTATTGCATTAGGTCTGTTTATTCCCCTTCTTATCCATATTATTGGCTCTGTGTTTACCTTTTTCTGGGATGCTCTGCTTCCCTTGTATCTGTTACTGTTTAAGGTGGGTGAGTTATACTTTAGTAAAAGGGCAGAAGAGGTCGGATGATATACTTAGACAGTGCAGCTACGACTAAGGTTTTTCCTAAAGTTTTAGATAAGCTGAAAAAGATTCATCAGGAATATTATGCCAATCCAAACTCTATACATCCAGATGGACAGAAAAGTAGAAGGACTATAGACGAGGTTAGGAGATTTTTTTCACAGATGGCAGGTGCTGAGGAAGAGGAAATAATATTTACATCCTGTGCTACAGAGAGCAACAACACTGTAATAAAAGGGCTTTATGAGGCTTTTCCTGAAAAAAATCATGTTATTGTATCTCCTATTGAACATAAATCAGTTTTAAGTCCATTAAGATATCTGGCAAAAAAGGGAGTTAAAGTAGACTTTCTGAATGTTGACAAAAATGGAATTGTTGACATTGATGAAATCAGGGAAAAGATAACACCAAAAACATTATTTGTTGGGATAATCCACGTTAATAACGAGACAGGGGTTATACAGGACTTAGAAGAGATAGGTAAGCTGTGCAGGGAAAAAGATGTTCTGTTTTTCTCTGATGTTGTCCAGAGCTTTGGTAAGATAAACGTGCCTTTTGATTATTTAGACTTTTTCTCTGTTTCTGGTCATAAGATTAATGCTCCTAAAGGTGTAGGATTGCTGAAGCGAAAAAAGGAAGTTTCAGTTGTGCCTCTCCTCCACGGTGGTGGACAGGAGTTTGGTCTGAGGTCTGGGACAGAGAATGCGTCAGGGATAGTATCTTTGAAGATTGCTGCTGAAAAGTGGCTGCAGATAAGGGAAGGTTTTTTAGAAAAAAGCAGAAAATTAGAAAATATGCTAACTTTCCGTTTAAAATCAGAAATTCCTGAAATAAAAGTGGTTTCAGAAGGTTTTAAGGTTCCTTACATAACCACAGTGCTGTTTCCCGGTGTAGATGGACACAGTATGGTTATTGCCCTTGGCAGGAAAGGGATTGCTGTCTCCTCAGGTTCTGCCTGTTCAACAGGCAGTCCATTGCCTTCCCATGTTTTGCTCTCTTACGGTTTTTCTGAAAGGGATGCCCTGTCTGGAGTGAGATTTTCTTTTGGTTTTGATACAACTGAGGAAGATGTTGAAACGGCAGTTAAAGAAACAGTAGAGGTTTACAAAAAACTCCTCTCCTTTACCGATTTTTCTTGATAAACTCAAGTATTTTTTCTGCTACCTTTTCAGGGGGAATGTCGTATTCTCCCCTTTCAATCAGCTGTTTTAACTTTTCTATCTTTTCCCTTCGCAACCTCTTCTCCTCCTGAAGGTATTGCTCCAACTTCTCTAACTCTTCATCACTGAGATTTTGTAAGGCTTCCTGTAAGATTTTTTTTATCTTCTTCTCATCCACCTTTCACCATTCACTACTCACCATTCACCATTACACAATTTTTCGGTATAATCATTTAATCACTTTAAAGATGAAATGGGAATATAGTCAACTACCTCTGTCTAAAGACAGAGACTTGTAAGTGAGGTTAGCTATGGGAAGATACAGCCAACCTCCTTACATTAGGCTGGTTGACAACAGCCCACACAGGGAGACTTGCTACCCTGTGCCCCAGTCTCTCTTTTTGAGAGACCAGATAGTT
>Ga0256833_1003188_pt1 | contig 11318 bp, 13 predicted proteins | sample 356284metaG_FD_190535 | JGI IMG/M metagenome (GOLD analysis project Ga0256833, IMG submission 190535) | Hydrothermal vent microbial communities from Mid Atlantic Ridge, Atlantic Ocean - 356-284 | ecosystem: Environmental > Aquatic > Marine > Hydrothermal vents | place: Atlantic Ocean: Mid...
CCGTGGTTAGGTTCGTGATAAGACATGTTGGGCCACTCAGGATGGTCCTCATATCGGACTCAATATGTGCAGCGGGTCTTCCAGATGGAACATATGAGTTGGGCGGATTAAGGGTAATCGTTAAGAATGGTGTTCCAAGGCTTGCCGACACTGGTGCCCTGGCTGGTAGTACATTGACCTTGGACCGTGCTGTAAGGAATGTACATAGCCTAGGCTTTGGCTTAAGAGAAACACTGGTTATGGCCAGCTATACGCCGGCGGCATCGATCAATGCTCTCTACAGGGACAAAGTAGGGTTGTTGGCTCCAGGTTTTAAGGCAGACATGGTATTTCTTGATGATTCACTCAATGTTGTTAGGACAATGATTGCTGGAGAAATAGTTTATGAGAAGAGCTAAGCTGTTTTTCCTGTCTCTATAACTTTTTTCAGCCACCTACCACTCCTTATCCATGCCAGTGAAACTATTCCGGCAACTATATTGCTTATGGACATACCGATGTATATGCCTTTACTGCCGAGTCCGAGCATTAGGGCTAACAGGTAGCTTAGACCTACTCTTAGAATCCACAGCCTCACAATAGATATTATCGCGAATGCCCTAGTATGTCCAGAGCCGTTAGCTATTGCTCCCGCTACGAAGAATAATCCAAAGAACGGTATGCTCCACACGAATATGCTTATAAGCAGGGAACCCTCAACTATAACCATTGGGTCATTAATAAATATGGATACAAGACCTTCACGGAAGAAGTAGATCAGGATGCCACCGATTACTAGGCTTGAAAATACGAGTAGTAAACCCTTCTCTGATATCTTCTTAGCTCTATCATATTTCTCCGCACCAATGTTTTGTCCGATCATGATCGATACGGCTCTACTGATTGATCCAACGAACGCCGTCAGGATGTCTATGATCCTAATCGCTACGCCATAGGCTGCTACAACCACACTACCAAACATACTTACGAGACTCATCATGATAGTGAATCCCAGGGCATTGCTGCTCTGCTGTATTGCTAGTGGTGTACCTATGCGAGATATTTTCTTGATCCACCACTTCTCTATACGCATGTATTTCAGCTCTATCTTCACTCCCCTGATCCCTTTTGCGAGGAAGTATCCACCGATGATGCTTAGAAGAGATCTTGAAAGTATTGTCGCGACAGCCGCACCTACAACACCTAGTCGGGGAGCGCCAAGTAGCCCAAATATTAGGATGGGGTCAAGGATCATGTTGGCTATACTAGATATTATGCTCAGCATTGTGGGGGTCCTGGTGTCTCCCATGCTATTTGCTATAATCATATATGCGAAACCCAGGAAAACAAGGGGGATACCAATGAAAATTGTTCTCGTGTATTGTACGGCTAATGGATATATGTTTTCGGGAACATGCATCCATGAGAGAAAATATGTGCTACCAATATATCCTACTAGACTGAACGACACAGCTAAGACAAGTGCGAATCCGACGAACATGCTCGCGGATTTTTTAACCATTACTTCGTCTCCTGCACCATGATACTGGCTTATTAGGCTTATCGCTGCATTCATATAGCCTAAGCCTATTGAGTAGACAAGCATTATCAATGGCCAAGAGACCGTGGGTGCTCCAAAAGCGTATCGGCCGAGGCGCCCTAGCCAGAGTGCGTCAACTAGATTGTAGGATATATTCACTAGGTTTGCCAGGAAGACAGGCCAAGCTAGCCAGAGGATTGTATGCAGTATTGGTGCCTCTAGTATTCTCTGTCTGAAAATCCTCGTCCTAGCATCCATTGGTAGCACCAATAATACGGCGTTATATAGAGCGTCGTCAACCTGGTCGAAAAATATGGTTCATGAATCCTAATAATAGTGTCCCTATAATTGATGGGTACCCATAATAAATTTGATAAATTGTTCAAAACATAGCAAGAAGTGTACCTATCCCTATTACGGGGTGATATCTTTCATGAGCTATAGAACAGATAAGGATAAGCTCTTCCAAACCCTCAAGAAGCTGACCGACGTACCATCACCATCTGGGTTCGAGGACAAAATACGGGAAGTAGTGATCGGGGAGCTGAAGCCATATGCCGACAAGATATGGGTAGATAGCATGGGGAACGTGATCGCCCTAAAGAAGGGGGTCGGAGAAGGAAAAATAATGCTTGCCGCACACATGGACGAGATAGCTCTCATGGTGAAAGCTGTCGATAAGAACGGATTCATAAGATTCGTACCCATAGGGGGCTGGTCTCCTAGAATACTTCCAGGCCAGAGAGTCGTAATAGTGACTCTAGACGGTAAAATGATCAGAGGAGTGATTGGTAGCAAGCCTCCGCATATCATGAAGCCCGAGGAGCAGAACAAGGTTATCCCGATACACGAGCTATTCATAGACATCGGCGTAACAAGTAGGGAAGACGCCGAGAAGCTCGGAGTAACCACTGGGAGCGTCATTGTAATGGATAGAGAGACCGTGAGGATAGGGAATGGCGACATAGTAACTGGTAGAGCACTGGACGATAAAATCGGGGTATCGGTAATGATTGAAGCATTTAAAGAGCTTGAGAATCCAGCAATAGATGTTTACGCCGTGGCCACGGTACAGGAAGAAGTGGGACTAAAGGGAGCAAGGACAGCCGCCTACAGCATTTCTCCTGACCTAGCTATAGCTCTCGACGTCACAGTAGCTTCAGACATACCAGGTGTGTCTGAGGAAGACTACGTGACGAGAGTCGGGAAGGGCCCGGCAATCAAGATAATGGATGGTAGAGCTGGGACAGGACAGATAGTGCCTAAACCAATAAGAGACTTGCTGATTAAGACTGCCAAGGAGGATAATATACCGTATCAGCTCGAAGTACTGCCTGGCGGAACAACTGATGCTGCGGCAATACAGTTGACTAAATCAGGTATTCCCGCTGGTACGGTGAGCATACCGACAAGATATCTGCATAGCCCTGTAGAGCTGTTGAGCCTTGAGGACAGCGTCAACGCGGTTCGATTGATCAACGGGTTCATTAAGAGGCTGAATAAAGACTGGATAAATAATGTCCTCAGACGTGAAGTCAAATAATGTTTTTATAGCACATCATATGCCTCTTTCTATAAACGGTAGATAATCTTGAGGAAAAACACTGAACACAGGATCGTATTCGCGTCACTTATCGCGATTGGTCTAATAATCAGGTTTGTTCTAGCCCCATTTACCACTGGGAGCGATATAGCCCAGTTCGCTGGTTTCGCAAACACTTTTCTGAGACACGGCATCTGCTTCTACAAGTACAGCGGCTCTGCTTCCTTCATCGTCGAGAACTGGCCCTATAATTGGCCTTATGTATATGGTTCACCACTCATATTGTTTCTCGGCTTACTCCGTCTATTTGTTCCTGACAAGGTGATCCATTATTTCGACACATTAGGTCATTATTACGTCTATGTACCCATGGATTGGATCATAGCTTGCAAGGCATTATTCATATTATTTGATGCCTTGTCAGCAATCATGATATATCTGATAGTAAAGAGGATCGCAGGCAGTGGCAGTAAGGCATTGCTCGGTATGTCTATCTACTATTTCAACCCTATGACAATCTATGTGTCGTCTATATATGGCATGTTCGACCCGATACCGTTCTTCTTCCTGTTAGCATCACTATACCTCATTATTAATAACAAGAGAATTATGGGCGTCCTTTCTATGGGATTATCACTGGTAATTAAGCAAACAATGTTGTTCCCAACGATCTACTACTTATTATATACTCTTCGAAGCGGCGGCATAAAGAGACTCGCTACGGATACAGTTCTAATAATTCTTCCTGGACTAGTTTTCATGGCTCCTTTCATGCTTTGTCCAGGATCGATAAATGTTTTTCTCGAAAGTCTGAAGTCAGTGAGTACCCCGGCATATACTTACCCGATATCATATAGTTTCAACGGGTTCTCGAGCCTGGCCACGTATCTAAATAGCGTATATGGTTCCGACACATTGTGGGTTATGAAAGACTGGTTCATCCCGGCACTAGCGCTGACCCTGATCTATGTCGTCGTGCTTGCGTGGAGGGGAGGTGATCCGCTATTATCGGTTGTCATAGGTTATCTAATATACATCGCGACCTATTGGAGGGTTAATGCACAGTACTTGTTACCTGCAGTTGGGGTTCTGGCTATAGCTCTTTTTCATCCTGCAATAAGCGGTAAAACAAGAATAGCTGTGGGGACATCGATATTCCTTATTGGATTCTGGCCCATCATGTTCCCGACGAGCTGGTGGGCACATGTACATATAAGGAACCCCAACATGTTTATCTGGAGGCTTTTAGACTTCTTGAGCTTGATGATTTTTGATCGTCTATACTATGTCTGCTACAGTATTCTATTAACATTAACACTTTATGTTTCCATAATCACATTAATATCTAGAATGCATAGAAGTATTATGTAGGTATTGTTTCACCATAACTGGTGGTGCCGCTCTTGTCAACAGACACTCTCAAGAAGATCATAGAGGATACATTGATGCAAATGATATCTTCAGGAGGTGCTATGGCTGGTATTGCTGGACTACTGTGGGGTCTGAGAGAAGAAATTTTCATAAAAACAATTACGCAGAGAGCACCACTCATCACTGATGGTATCTACATAGGTGTTGATCCGGCGCGGCTATCCTCCATGAACATAGATATGAGGGCTCATCTACTCTATCATGTCGGTCTACACATGCTGGATGGTGATCCACCGATTATCTATGGGCGTGGAATATATAGTGGACTGGCCGAGGCGGTAATAGATCCCTATCTCAGGTATGGAGAAGTGGAAGAGCTCGTCGACTACTTTGTCAAAAAGATCAAAAAGGAAACAGGCCTATTAGTCTATGCTGATGAGTTCGACCCGTACCTTGAAGACCCGGGCATACTCTATGGTGTACTCAAGTCGCTTTGCCTTAGGAACAAAGTTGATCCAAACAATATTTTTGATTTAGAGCGGCACGTTGTTCCACCCGGGAGTATCTGGGGGAAAGGTCTGGACGGTAAAACGAAAAACCCGCCTGAAAACCCATATGTTGTCGCTGTGAACAGGTCTAGGCGTATGATATCCGACCTTAGGCGGAACGCTGATACACAATCCTTATTTCTCGTCGAGAACCTTCCATCAACGAGAAGGCCTAAGAAAACATGGATTGACAGGATCAGAGACATAGTCGCGAGTCTTTCAGGCGAGAAAGCAAGCTTGGTACTAGTTATTGATCTCCCAGGCGTGACCGAGGAAGAAGCAGAGATATTCACGGATACTATGAAGGCTATGGTTGGTGAGGCAAGCTATAGCCTTGATATTATTAGAACGATGTGTGTAGCAGATACGATATGTACATCGTATGTCGGCTTAACGCCTAAATATAGAGAGATAAATGAGAAGTGCCGAAGATCGGGAGAAACGCTGATGGCGGAGCCCCTAAGACTAGTAAAGTCGATGACTTTCGAAGCAGCCATAATATTTACTGATGGATACTGGGGAGATGAATACGAGGAAGAGCTGCTCAAAGACGCTAAAAGCATACGCGCTAAGTTTAGAAAACCGGTAAAGAAGGGATTCCTTATTAGGAGAGTACTACCCCGTACAGTAGATACTATTGTTGTAACGACCGGGCTAGAACCCGGGGGATTGAAAGATGCCGGATGGGAAATATTATTCTTCTATGAAGGCATGTATAATGGGTTGAGAGAAATTTTCATAAGACGCTAGTGGATTGCATTTCTTCTTCACGTAGTAACATTATTCATTGCATCTAGACTATATTATCCAATAAACATAATTCCTATGGGTAGGTGGAGACTTTGCTCAAGGCGGTAACATTCGATGTATGGAATACTCTCCTAAGACTAGATGTTATGAGAGAACGGATGGCCGAGGGAACAGCTGAGGTAGTGGGACGAGATCCTATAGAGGTGAGGCTCGTCGTTGAGGAATTAGTACGGGATATTAAGGCTAAGAGGCAGAGACTCGAAGTAACAGATCCTCTGAAAGCCTCGTGGGAACTGCTCGCCGAAAGGCTGGAGTGCAGAATAAATGATATCAAGAACGGGGTCGCACGAGGACTACTTAGAGTCCTAGAGGATCCAGAGCCTCTCTTGTTCCCAGATACACTAGGTGTTATCAGGTCTCTAAGAGACGAGATGGAGAAACTAGCAGTCATAGGCAATGTCCTTCTATGGCCTGGAAGCTATACTAGAGCAATACTCGAGAAGCTCGGTATAGCTGAGTACATGGACCTAATAATATTCGCGGACGAGGCAGGCGTTATGAAGCCTGAGCGGAGGCTCTTCTTGAACGTTCTAAAAGAACTTGGGGTAGAGCCGCCCGAGGCAATACATGTAGGCGACGGGATAGTAGAGGATCTTGGCGGAGCACTCTCTTCTGGGATGAAAGCGGCGATAATAAGACCTGAGGTCAGGAAGACAACTATCATCAAGGAGCTGGGAATAGCGATCATACCAGATATTGGCTCTCTTCCTAGAGTCATCTACATTCTTAACAGGTGATCCGCACCCGATATATGTGTCCAACCACTAGTTTTTATATGGGGACAAATAGTATGCAGCCATTGATTAAATCATATATTTTCGGAAAAATAGCCGTGGACGACAAGACATTCTCCAGTGACATAATCATACTTCCGGGTAAGATAATTGACAATTGGTGGAGGAAAGAAGGCCATAATCTTCAACTTGACGATCTAAAAGATGTGGAGGATGCGATGGTCGACGCGGTAGTTATCGGGACAGGATATTATGGATTAATGCGTGTCGATAAAGAAGTGATCGAATACTTCAAGCAGAAGGGTATGGAAGTATATATGGCTGAGACAGGGAAGGCTGTCGAGAAATACAATGAACTGGTCAGGAAGGGTAAGAAGATTATTGGATTATTCCACCTGACCTGCTAGCGTTTCCCCGCTCACGGTACTTTTAGTTAGTTTTAATTATTTTTAATTCTGTCAGCGGGGTTAGCCCTTGGTGCGGGATCACCAGCTTCACCCGCACCTCATGGGGGTCGGTCGAACCCAACGCCACAGGGCCCCCATCTGAGGAGAGATACTTTAAACCTATATTTATTGCTCCGATCACATCTCTGTCTAGGACTAATCCATTATCTAGTCTTGCTGGTTTAAACTGAACCCTGATTACTCTTAGTCCTCTTTATTCCTCTCGCTGCAAAGCGGATCATCGGGGGAGTGAACCCACGAATGGGTTTACCCGTAAATGTGTCTATGGTGGAAGTATATACTTCCGATACCTCAATTGCATGTAATGGCTTACTGTTTAGTACTTCTACGAGGGTTGAAACGCTCTACAGTTGAATCCTATGCCTCTGGCTACTCTTCCTATTCTTTTCCACCAGCTTCTTCTTACCTCTATGTACATTACCGATAATTATAATAGCGTTGTTGCGCACCGCTAGTTCTTCAATGATTCTAGCTGTCTTATAGATTACGTTCATTTTTCTCTCTTTTTCCCCAAGCTTCTTGAGAGCCCTCTTAATTCTTCTAGTCTTCGTGGATTTGCCTGTTGATATCCTTCTTCTCTCAGGATATGTTATAACCAGTCTACCGAGACCAGTTTCGATCCTGTATACTTAACATAGTTTTCTCTCCTTGGACACAGCTAATGTAACATTATTCTCGTTAACATCAACAGCTACAATATTACTGGGATTATATATGACTTCAAAGTTGTTCTCAGGGATAAGTGGTATACGTTAAAACTAGAACGAACATAGAAAAGAATACCTTGAAAGGTTCAAGAGTCTTAGTTGGAAAGAGGTTCATATAAAGTACTGTAATGAGGAGCTCTACGTGAGCATAGTATTTAAAGTGAGGTATACTCCCTACACTCCAAGAGGTGTCTTAGCACTTGATGTTAATTTAAGGCATGTTGTAACTTACAATGGCTCAAGTATTAGAAGGTATAGGACGAGATTTATTGATGCCATTGAGTAAGAAAGCTAGAGCTGAAGAACTACAGAGGAAGTATCCTAAGAGATGGAGGTATAATGAGAGAATACTGAACAGAGGAAGGTGTCTGCATAAGAGAGCAAGAAATATAGTAATTGATTGGTGTAGGAAATTCGCAAAAGAAATAGTTCTAAAAGCAAAGAAACAGAACTACACTATTGTTCTAGAAAACCTAACACGCCTACACGAGAATACGAGTAAGAACAAAGACATTATTGTCTGGAAGTTAAGCATGTTCGCTTATAGGAAACTGGAAGAAGCAATAGTAAATAAGGCTATTGAATTCAATGTTCCTATAGCGTACATTAATCCATGGAACACATCATCTAGATGCCAAAGATGCTACGCAAAGCTTTCCTATAACTATAGGTTAGCGATATGTAGTAGATGCGGGTTCGTAGCTGATAGAGATAGAGTTGGAGCAGTGAATATCTGGCTAAGATACATATACGCATACGCAGGGATGCTTGGGTCATCCCTAAGTGTTCCTGCAATGAAGGATGAAACCAAACAGAGTGGGAGAACCATGTATGAGGGGATTGAAGCAAATAATTAGAAATATTCAAAAATAATTAAAAGCATCATTCAGACCTGAATCCATACTCTGGTCCGAAGAGCATTTGCACAATATATGAATCACTCTTTAAGTCTTTTATCCTCTTTGGCTTACATTTATCAATATTTTTATTTTTGTCCATAGGAAGGTCTCTGGGTCAGTCTTCCATTTCAGGTCATAGAAATTGGGGAGAGGTTTAGCTCTCTGAAGTTTCTCCAAGCTTAAATGGATACACCTATCCATCTCCCTGATCTTGGCTTTTCTATTGCTTAGGCTGGGAGACAATAGTTTTAATCGTGTGTTCTATTAGTGGGTCTATTATCTTGTATTGGTCTTCCTGTCTTTCTATTACTCCATACTTTACCAGCTTCTTTAATAGGTCTGTGAAGTTTTTGTCTGCTATCCGTGTTCTCGTCCTGTATTCTACGTAGGTTTTTATCTGGATCCAATGTGTTGCTCCACGTGTTATTGCTTCTAATATTGCTAGATATCTCCATCTTGATGGGGCTATGATCTTTTCAAGTTCTTCTATTACCAGCTTAGAGCCGGTCTCAAATACTTTTTCTAGGGCTCTTCTGTGGTTTAGTTTTGTACTCCACGATAGTAGCCGTAGAGTGTAAGCCATCCCGGTATTCCATCTAGCTTGTTGATAACTTCATCTATCTCATGATTGGCTATATTCATGCCTAGTTCATTGAATCCTCTCTTTAGGAACTCCCTACTTTGATTAGGAGTGAATTTTCTAAGCATGATCTATCGTACATATCTCCCGTAGAGGGGGGCTTTCGGATTATCTAGTTTTAGGAAGTCTCTAAGAATACCTACTTCGCTACCAGTTACTATTATTGTTAGGTTTTCTAGGTTATCATAGGCCCATGTAAAGATTCCATCATACCTGGTTGCACCCTAGAACCTCAGGTATTGTGCTTCATCAAAAGCTATAATGAACCTAGTGTTATGCTTCCCGGCCCAGCCATTGAATATCCTGAGAATACTTGTTACATCCACGTTTACAGACGGATTTACCTCAATACCTATACTGCTTAGGCGGAATGCCTTGGCTCGCCTCAGTAGATCCTTTATCTGGAACCCATGTTTCTCGAAGAACTCGAGGTTGCTGTGAAGAACCGGGCCATTTGTTCATAGAAATTACTCCTAGTAATATAGCCGTGTTCTTCGAAGATCTCACAAACATCAATTAATACATATGGATAACCAAACTCGTTGAGACACGCCCTTATTAAACTTGTCTTGCCGACTCTACGTACACCATAAATAATAATAGGTGGTTCTCAAAGCTTAAGGCTTTGTCTTAGTTCATCAATCTCTTTTTCTCAGTCAAACAAGTCTTTGAGCTACGTCTTTGGCCTTATATCAAATAGCATAATCTGGTACGCCTACTAGTTTATAAGGATTATCCTCTCATTACCAATAATACAATAATATCATTACACCATAATTTATTATCCTGAAAAACATTGCCTCGGGGCTCTCTGCTGATATGAGGAAAACTATCAGTATTGACGAGATAATAAGAGATATATATGTGTCGCCAAGCAAGCTGGCCATCAAGCTAGCTAGAAAATATAGGTATCTTCCCTATATGATTGAACGATATATCCGGGTTCTAGGCGTTAGAGAGACCACCAAGCTACTGGAGGCATTCGAGAAACCCCTCGCGCCCGTCATAAGGACAAACATAGTGCTTATCAAGCCAGAAAAGCTGACAGAAAGACTGGAAAACCTTGGGTTCAAACTAGAATCTATAACGTGGCTACCATACGCGTACAGAGTAGTAGGCGCCCCGGGATCACCAAGTATCGGTAGTACACACGAGTATTTAAAAGGGCTATACTACGTCCATAAGGATGCAGCAGCATTACTTCCCCCGGTTCTCTTGATCAATGATGATTATGAAGGCGATGTTCTTGATATGTGTGCAGCACCCGGTGGTAAAGCTACGCATTTAGCCCAGCTAATATATGGGCGGGGAAGGGTTATCGCCAACGATCTGGTCCTCTACAGGATAAAATCGCTTGTAGGCCACGTCATGAGGATGAGGCTTAACAACATCGATGTGACATGGGCAGACGCCCGTAAACTCCCCAGTATAATGAAGAGGAGATTCGAGAGAATACTTTTGGATGCCCCATGTAGTGGAGAGGGAACAATAATGTTTGATCCAGGCAGGAAGACTAGGACGACGATTAAGGATTTAGCCGTGATCGTTAAGCGTGAATTAGAGCTCCTCGTTGCCGCTCTAAATATGCTTGAGCCTGGCGGCATCCTCGCTTACTCTACCTGCAGTATAGCTCCTGAAGAGAATGAGTATGTGATCTACAGGTTAATGATGATCAGGGATGACTTCGAAATAGTTGAGCCGCGCAACAAACTATTTGAATGGTCTCCATGGCTTACCAGTTATAAGAACATGGATTACCCGGACGACTATATGAAATGCGTGAGGATATGGCCACACATACACGGAATGATGGGGTTCACCGTCTGCCTGCTTAGGAAGATTTAGCCTAGAGCTCTGAGGAACAAGCCTAGATCGTAGATGTTTCTGTAAATCTTCTTCCGTGGATCCCATCGTACAACCCCGATTACTTTGTAATCGCTACTATCGATAACAGCCAATGGATACTTCTTTGGCCCGTAGACTCTCTGTATGCTCACAGGGAGTAGATCATTACCGTAGAGGAAAGCCTTGACGCCTTTGTCCTGAGCTATCACGGCCGCCCTGTATCCATGTTCCATAT
>Ga0256833_1003189_pt1 | contig 11317 bp, 11 predicted proteins | sample 356284metaG_FD_190535 | JGI IMG/M metagenome (GOLD analysis project Ga0256833, IMG submission 190535) | Hydrothermal vent microbial communities from Mid Atlantic Ridge, Atlantic Ocean - 356-284 | ecosystem: Environmental > Aquatic > Marine > Hydrothermal vents | place: Atlantic Ocean: Mid...
AGTTTAACGCAATTTTAAGTATAGAGAGACCACTCCTTAGAGTTGCTACAAAATCTCAAGAGATTAAAGAGTTTTTCCCTCATAACACTTTGGTAAAGTATCCAGATGAAGGTTTTTCTATACTGATTGCAAAAGAGCTTACAAAGCTTGGGGTTGATTATATCTGTTACGAAGAGGCATCAAAGAGTGAAGATGCAGACTATTTAGTAGATTTTGATTTACCAATTACAACTCAAGAGGATTGTAAACTTTTTGTAAACCAAGATAGTAAACTATTTGTAAATGGAGAGAGATTAATCTATCCCTTGCAAGTTGAAAACCCAAAGGGCAGGGTAGTAGTTGCCAATAAAAAGCTTATAAGCAGTAATATTGCAGATAATTTAGAACTGTTTGATATAGAGCCAAAAGATTACTATCTTCAAAAAGGAGATAACAGAGTATTTACTACAAATAGAGTTAGAGAGTTTTCACCTGTAAAGGCATCTGTTATATCAGTTGTAGCAGAAAATAGTTTACTAGAAGATAAAGCAGTTGCAATCTATTTTGAAAATGAGTTGCATTTTAGTTACTATAACGGTAAAAGCGTAGTAGATGTATTGAACCCAAGCTACTTTAATAGCCAAAATGTATTAGGGCAAATTAGATTACTAAGAGAAGGCTCTGATAGGTTAGTGGAGAATTATAAAAAGAGTTTTGCAAATGAGTATAACAGACTATTTACTCTTGGTAAAAATGAAGAATTTTTTAAAGTTGTTGCAATAGCTTTAGGGCTTGAAGATGAGAGCATAGAGGCAATAAGTAGCGAATCTTTGCACTTTATGGGCAAAGGTGGTATTCAAATAGATACAAAATTAAGTGATAATAAATTTGATTATATAGCCTTTTTGGCATCAATTTTAAGTTATAAAGTTGCAAATGTGGAGAATAATCTTATCTGTTACAGTATATATGAATCTTTTGGAGACTATATAGGAGATATTGTAAACCAAATATCTCAAAAAGTAGATACAAAAAATATCATTTTAAGTGGCACAGCCTTTGCAAATCAGCCACTATATGCTAGAATTCAAAAAAATCTATCACTTTACAATATATTGACAAATAAAAATATACCTATCAATAAGGAGAGTGCTTTATATGGAGCACAATACCTATAAATTAGTAATTAAAGGCACAGTTCAAGGGGTTGGTTTTAGACCCTTTATATTTAAATTAGCAAAAGATTTTAATTTAAGTGGCTATGTTTTAAATAGTGGCAGTGGAGTTGAGGTTGTCATAAATTGTAAAAAAGATTGTATAGATATCTTTACAGAGAAAATAGAGCAAAATAAGCCTCCACTCTCTAAAATTGACTCTATATCTGTAAATCAAATTGACAAACAAAACTTTACAAACTTTACAATAAAAAATTCAACCAATAAGAGTGATTTAGTTGCCAATATACCTCCTGATATTTCTATATGTAAAGAGTGCGAAGCTGAACTCTTTGACCCAAACAACAGAAGATATCTATATCCATTTATAACTTGCACCAATTGTGGTGTTAGATACTCAATAATCTACAATCTGCCATACGATAGAAAAAATACATCTATGAAATTTTTTAAAATGTGTAAAGCTTGTAAAGAGGAGTTTACAAATCCACTCAATAGGCGTTACCATGCCCAACCAATTGGCTGTTTTGAGTGTGGACCAAAATTAGAGCTATACGACAATCTAGGCAAAATACTCTTGAATTCAACAATAAAAGATATTGTAGAGTTAATTCTACAAGGTAATATTTTGGCAATAAAAGGTGTAGGAGGGTATCACTTAATTTGCGATGCTACAAATAAAGAGGCGATAGATAGATTACGAGAGAGAAAAAGACGCCCAAGCAAACCATTTGCAGTAATGGTTAAAGATATAACTACGGCAAAAAATATTGCCCACATTAACAAAAAAGAAGAAGAACTCTTAAGCTCTAAAGAGAGGCCAATTGTAATTTGTAAATTAAAAGATAACACACTTTTGGCAAAGCAAAATATCTCTCCAAATATCAGTAAAATTGGGCTGTTTTTGCCATATACCCCTTTACACATTTTGATTTTAAATGAGTTAAATCGCCCAATTGTAGCAACCTCTGCAAATTTGAGCGATGAGCCTATTGCAACTAATTTTAAAACAATTAGCAAATTAAGTAGTATCTATGACTATCTTTTAGATCACAATAGAGAGATTGTAAATGGCTGTGATGATTCTGTTTTAATGGTTGTTAAAGATAGAGTAATGACTATCAGAAGAGCTAGAGGATACACACCCTGCGAGATAGAGCTACCATTTAATTTAAACACCCCAACACTAGCACTTGGGGCGAATCAAAAAAGCACTATTGCCATAGGATTTGCCAATAAAGCTATCTTATCGCCCCATATTGGAGATTTAAACTCTATCTCTTCTATTGAGTATTACAAGAAAAATATAGATAATTTAACAAGAATATATAATTTTAAGCCAAAATTAGTCGCTTTTGATTTGCACCCAAATTACGAAAGCACACATTATGCGAAAACTCTACTTGCAAAGAGCAATAGCTTAAAAAGTAAAAGAGTTCAACACCATTTTGCTCATATTCTAGGAGTTATGGCTGAGTATAAGATAGATTCAAAAGTTTTAGGAGTAGCTTTTGACGGAACAGGCTTGGGCGATGATGGAAAACTTTGGGGAGGTGAGTTTTTAGAGTGCAGTTATAGTGGCTATAAAAGGGTGGCACACTTTAAATATTTTAAACTACTTGGAGGAGAAAGAGCAATAAAAGAGCCTCGCCGTGTAGCACTATCACTTTTATTTGAGATATATGGCAAAGAGGCAATAGGGCTAGATAATAGTTGTGTAAAATCTTTTACAAAAAAGGAGTTAAATAACCTCTATAAAATGTGGAAAAAGGGTTTAAATGCACCTCTAAGCTCATCTGTAGGAAGGTTATTTGATGCAGTAGCATCTATAGTTAATATATGTCAAATTATGAGTTTTGAGGGCGAGAGTGGAATGCTACTAGAAGAGTTATACTCAAAAGAGATAAATAAAATCTACCCATACACAATTAAAAATAGAGAGATAGATATTTTACCAATGGTTAAAGAGATTATAAAAGAGCCAAAAAAAGAAGTAGCAGTAACTGCTTTTTTTAATACACTAGTTGATATTATTGCAACAATATACAAAGACTACAACTTGCCACTGATTTTAAGTGGAGGTGTATTCCAAAACAAAGTTTTAGTTGAGCTAATCTTAAATAAGCTACCAAATGCCATATTACCAAAGAATTTACCACCTAATGATGGAGGAATTGCTTTAGGCGAGATTGTATCTTTATATCAACTGCAAAGAGATTTACTTTGAAGAAGAGCCCTTGAATAACCAAATTAAGAAGGCTACACCCAAACTAATATTTATATAACTAATCTTACCATTAAACTGCTTTTGAGATAGCCACACTAGCGTATCGCCCAACTTTGTTGATGGAGCCTCTTTCGCAAGGTCTAATATATAGTTATTAATCTGCTCACTATAGAAGTAACTTAGATACTCTGGAACAAAAAAGAATAAAATTATCGCCAAAAAGCCAAAAATAGAGCGTTTTGGTTTTATTTTTTTAATACTCTCTTGGAAGTTTGGATCATCTTTTAGTTGTTTTTGAATCTCTTTGACTCTATCTAACAATTTCGCCCCTGTATGTTACAATACCACCTAGGTGGTTAATCCCATTTAAGCCATTCTCTCTAAAAATTGCAGCAACTTGACCAGAACGGTTATCTGTTCTGCAAGTAAAGATTACATCTTTCTCTTTATGCTCTTCTAAAAAATCTGCTGCCCAAGCTTGAAAAGATGAAGTTGGTTTAAGCATATCTACCCCTTTTATATGGGCATCTTTATACTCAAACTCCTCTCTTACATCTACGAGTAAAAAATCTATTTCGCCCTTTTCTCTAGCCTCTAGTAACTCTATAAGCTCACCTGAATTTACACCACTTTTTGTTAATATACTATCTAAATCAATCATAAGTAGCATTATAGCAAATTAATTTGAATATTATCTGTATTTTGATAATTTTTATTTATATAGTCGAACTCTCTATCTTCTCTCCATCTTTTAGTGGTATAAACTTACCACACCCCTTTTGAGGAGTTCCACCAAAGCTTTTAACCTCTCTTGCACTCTTATTTACATATATCAAAGTTCTTCTACACTCTAACGCTTTTACACACTCACTATTTTTACAACCTACATCTTCTGGGACACTCACTACTGCTCCTTTTTAAACTCTATTTTATCAAAATATCATTAATTCTATCTTTATGTATAAATTTTAAAATAAGAAGGGTATAATTTATAATAATAAAAAAACCTGAGTTCGACGGAGTATCGTAGCCACAGCTTACAAGGTTTCTCTTAGGCTAAATTAAATTTTTGCAGGACTACCCATAGGTAATTCAAAAAAATTTAATGATGCATAAGGGAAACCTTGTAAAGCCCGAAGGGAAGCCAAATAATACACAATCTTTCTTAAATAAAATTCTTGAATTACCTACGGGTAGTCCTGCGAATTTGATTTAAAAAATTTTATGTATTCTTTGGCTTCTGTGGCTATGATATACCGTTGAACTCAGGTTATAAGGAGGAGTGATGGCATATCCAGATATATTTGATGAGTTAAAAAAAGAGGTTAAAGATAAGGGATTGCTAGATAGAGTTCCAATTAGAGGTAGTTTTGAAATGGCTTTGGTTGTTATATCTTTAATAATTGCATTAACTACTGCGCCAAAGTGGAACCCATATCTACTAGGACTCTTTTTAACCATCATCTTTACAAGAGCTGTATTTGTATCTCACGATATTCTTCATCTTCAATACTTTAAAAATAAGAGCTTCTCTTTTAATCTCTCTTACCCCTTTTCGGCTATAATTTTAAGCAACTCATCATCTTGGTGGGATTATAAACACAATATTAATCACCATACATACTGCAATATTATACAAAAAGATGAAGATATAAGAGCAATGGATGGGGCATTCACTAACGATAAACACAGAGGCAATAAACCATTTTTAAAAAAGTATAAGCATTTAATATTTTGGGGAGCTATGTTCTTTATGTATCCAGCATTTATTGCGCAATCTTATAAATTTGTAATTAAGAGAAAATTATGGAAAGAGTTTGCCTTAATGCTCTCTCACTGGGTTATTATTTGGGGTGTTATATTTTATCAGTTACCATTTGCTGATGCACTAAAAGTTATGCTAACCCTCTACATCACACTCTCTGCTTGGTTGGCATTTGGCTTTATTACTAACCATTTAGGATGTGATGTCTTTGAAGAGGAAGAGGGGAAAAATTTAAGCTGGATGGAGTTACAAATGAGAGGAAGTCGCTCTCTTAAAGGAGGAGCATTTATCCATTGGTTCTATGGAGGGTTAAATACGCAAATAGAGCACCATCTATTTCCAAAAGCACCAAGATTTAATCTCTTAAAGGTGCAAAAGATAACAAAAGAGTTTGCTAAAAAGCATAATATTTTTTACTTTGAGACAACACCATTAGAGGCATATATTCAGATAAATGAGGCGATAAAAAACTATTAATTAACATTTTTTTATTACTTAAAATTAATTATATTATAAGTTTTTCTCTTTCAATATGCTCAATTTAAGGGTATAAAAAGAAAATTAATATATAATTTTAATAAAATTATGTCAAAAAAAGGTGTTTAGATATGTTTTTATCATTTAACTCAAAATTAGAAGATATGCAAAAAAAGCAATTAGAGAAGATTTTGAATTCAAATCTTTCAAATATTCCTAAAGCGTGTAAAAAGATGGGTTTTAAACCTCTTAAAGTTGTAAATGGTGTTCATATTGCAAATAGAGGAAAGGTTTTTGACTCAATTATAATTGGCTCTGCAAATAATAAAACATATACAGTTATGGTTAGAAAAGGTGGAGATTTCGTTCCATTAACAGACCCAGAGAATAAAATTAACGACTATTTAGATGAGGTCTCTTTTGAAGGTATGAATAAGTCTCAAATGGTAATTACAGTTGCAACTAAGATATCCGAGTTACTACATTTAAAAGAAGTCTAATATTAAAATTAAACACTAAAAAAGTAATTTCAAATAAAACGGACACGCGAATTTATTCGCGTTTAATAGATATTTAGCTCACTTCTATATAGATGTAAGCTAACCTTACTTTTTGGAATTTTTAACTTATTTGAAGATAAAATACCCCAAAATTTTAATTACCTTGCTACTAGCACTTTAATTAAAGCTCTAATAACCTCTAATTGTTACACCTAAAACTATTGCAATAATACCCAAAACTATATTTATAGGCAATAGCAAATTTGGAAGAGGTTTTGCCTCTGCTTTTGCTTCGGCTAATTTACCTTCGTTGAATAGTTTTTGAGCCTTTGCTCTCTTGTAATACATAAAAGAGTAATTTAGCGTCATTATAGTCCAAATAGCCTCTTTTGTATAAACTGCTCCACCTTTTAGCCCAAGAGCTACTATCATTATAATTGCCGTAACTAAAGAGATTACAATAAATGGCATAACAATTTTAAAAAGTCTGCCTACTATCTCTAAAGTCTTTCCCAATTTTATCTTTCCATCTTCTATACTCTGTAAACTTGGATGAACAGCCCCTCTAATTGCTATCATCCCACCAACCCAAACAACAGCCGACATTACATGTAATACTACAATTATAGTTGAGTAGTTGTTAAATAACTCTTTCATAAAAATCCTTTTTTTAGCAAGAATATACCAAAGAAAAATAAATCTAAAATTAAACTACTTTTTTATATAATTACCTACAATATAAAATATAAGGAAAAGTAATGAAATTAAGTATGGTAAAAGAGAAATATCCAGTTATGAGTCTTGAATTAGATAAAAGTGAAGTAAAATTACAAACTATAGATGAGATTATCGATTACTTTCAACAAAAGATTGAGGAGCATCCAATAGCAACTTATATAGCAACTTTTAATCACTATGATCATACAACTTCTCTACCAGAGCACAATATAGCACCAGAAATTAAAAATGTAAAAAATATAATCTTCTGCTTTGGAAAGGCAATTCCAAATACAAAAGTTACTGCTGTTCGCCCAAGAAGCATTGCTGTATGTGAATTAGATACAAAGTGGGCAATAGAGTTTATGGAGGCACCAAACGAAGCTATGAACCCACTAATGGAAGGTTGGGCAAAAGGGCTTAAAGCTTAAGCTTCAATACCTTTGCCTATTTAGGCTTTTTGGCTCAAATAAATTTGAGCCATCTTTATAAGCTAAGTTCGATGGATTATCATGGAGCATCTAACTTATTATAGACTAAAATATTCTAAGTTAAGCATATTATTGGATTAAGGCTTTAGCCTTAGCAAAAAGTCAAATACTCTTAAAAGATAATTCTAGCTTTAAAAGCTTTACTATCTTTTGGTGAGACTAAAATCTCACATCCGACAACAAGCGAAATAATTGCAATTTTTTCTTTATTTTATTGGCATTGCTAGTAGTCCTGCGAATTTGATTTAAAAAATTTAATGCACTCTTTGGCTTATGTAGCTATGATATAATCCATCGAACTCATCTTTATATTAATATCTATTTTTTAGCAATAAGAGATATTAACCATTTTGTTCCATCTATTATCAGCATCAATACCCCACCAACTATAAGTGCCACTATCAATTCTGCTGCAAGAGTTGGAATTGCATGAAACAGTTTATGGAGCAACTCTATTTTATGCATAAATATTCCACCAGCAACTAAAAGCATAGCAATAACACCTACAATAGCCAATATCTTTATGATAATTGGTAACAAGGAAGCCATCTTTAATCCAAACTTCTCTTTAAAGCTACCCTCTTTTGCATCTCTTGCTATTGCGTATCCTATATCATCTAGCCTAACCAAAAGTGCAACAATACCATAAACACCAATAGTAGCAACAAATGCTACAAATGACACAACTACTGCTTTTTGCACAATTGGCAACTCATTTACAGTGCCTATTGCAATTAGGACAATCTCTATAGATAGGATAAAATCTGTAATGATGGCTGAGCGAATTTTTGCCTTTTCGCTCATTTTTTTCTCTTGATGCTCCCCCTCCTCATGAGGGAAAAGCCACCCCCAAACACCATGAGCTCCCTCGTAAGAGAGATATGCTCCACCTAAAATTAAAATAGGAGTAATTGCGCTTGGATAGTAGTAACTTAAAAGTAGCATTATTGGAATAATTACTATTTTATTAAGGAACGACCCCTTTGTAATTGCCCATATTACAGGTAACTCTCTCGAAGGCGAAAAAGTTGAAGCCTTTGCCGCATTTACTGCTAAATCGTCGCCTAAAACTCCTGCTGTTTGCTTTGTTGCTATTTTTGCTGATGCTGAGACATCATCCATAAGCATTGATATATCATCTAATAGTGCAAAAAATCCACTTGCCATAAAGCCCCTTTATAGTTAATAATTGTATAATCATATCCAAAAAAGGTTTATAGTTTATGGATTTTAGCTCTCTTGAAACATGGGGATATTTGGCAATCGCATTTTTTAGCTTTGGTGGCTCGTTTGTAATAGTAGCAGCAGCTGGAGTTTTTGCATATCTTGGTAAAATAGATTTAACTACTGCTTTGATAGTAGCTACTTTTTTTAACTTTTTAGGAGATAATTTTCTCTTTTACCTTGGGAGATATCAGAAAAAAGAGATTCAAAAATATATAACAAAACATAGAAGAAAACTAGCAATAACAACCCTTATTATGCGTAAATATGGAAATATAGCAGTCTTTATACAAAAATTTATATATGGGGTTAAAACACTAATTCCTATAGTTATGGGCTTAGGCAAGTATGATTTTAAAAAATTTATAATACTAAATATATTTGCTTCTACTATTTTTGTTTTAACAATTGGGTTAAGTGCTTACTACTTTAGCGATTTTATAATTAACCTATTTAATATTATAAAAAGCAAACCATATGTAGCACCTGTTTTATTAGTTTTAATAGGCTCTTTAGTATGGTTTTATCTTGAAAAGTTAGAGAAAAAAAGTAAAAAATGAGCAAAAGTAAAATATTAAAAGATTACTTTGGACACGATAACTTTAGAGAGCTTCAAGAAGAGGCTGTAGATGCAATAATTAACAAAAGAGACCTCCTTATGATACTACCAACTGGTGGAGGCAAATCTCTATGTTACCAATTGCCAAGCCTTCTTATGGGTGGTGTTACGGTTGTGGTATCGCCCCTTCTTGCCCTTATGCACGACCAAGTTGTAGCACTTAGGGCAAATGGAATTAACGCTCAAATGATTAGCTCTATGCAGAGTTTAGATGAGATAAAACAGATAGAGCAAGAGTTAGTAGATGGTAAAATAAAGCTTTTGTATGTAGCACCAGAGAGATTTACAAACAACTATTTTTTATCTCTTTTGCATAGATTAAATATAAACTTTTTTGTAATAGACGAAGCTCACTGTGTATCAGAGTGGGGGCATGAATTTAGAGAAGATTACAGAAAATTAAATATACTAAAAGAGCACTTTCCAAACATATCTATCGCAGCTTTTACAGCAACAGCAACTGCAACAGTTGAGAAAGATATCTCTATAAATTTAAATTTAAATAACCCTCTTGTTTTAAAGGGCAAACTATTTAGAGAAAATTTAACCCTAAATGTGGCATATAAAGTTGGCGACGGTAAAGCCCAACTTTTAGATTTTTTAAAATCACACAAAGGCAGTGCTGGTATTGTATATACTTTGTCGCGTAAATCTACAGAAGCCATTGCAAAATTTTTAGACTCTAAAGGAATTAAAGCAAAAGCATACCACGCAGCACTATCTACTGAGGTTAAAAATAGAACATATGCTGATTTTGTAAGCGATAAAATAGAAGTAGTAGTAGCAACAATAGCCTTTGGTATGGGTATAGATAAATCGAATATTCGTTTTGTTGTTCACCTTAATATGCCAAAAACTGTAGAGAACTACTATCAAGAGATAGGAAGAGCAGGAAGAGATGGCGAAAGAAGCGAAACTCTGCTACTGTTTGGAACACAAGATATAGTGCAACAAAAGAGCTTTATAGATGATTTACCAGACAACCCATATAAAAAACACGCTCTTGATAAATTGCACTTTATGGTAAAGTATGCAAATAGCCAAGTGTGCCGACATAAATATATTGCAAACTACTTTAATGACAATATAAACGAGTGCAAAAACAGATGCGATAACTGTATTGATGGCAGTAGAAAATCTGTAGAGATTACAACCGAAGTTTTAAAACTAATATCTGCAATAGCAAGAGTAAATCAGAGCTTTGGAATCCACTATATTGTAGATATTTTAAGAGGAAGCAAAGATAAAAGAGTTTTACAAAACTCTCACGACAAATTGAGTGTATATGGCATAGGCAAAGATTTCTCAAAGAGCCAATGGTTAGCTATTGCCGATAGAGCACTAGAGCTAGAGCTAGTTGAAATTGGAGAGTTTAAAGTATATAAAATTACACAAAAAGGAGCATCCTTTCTAAAAAGCAGAGAAAAAATAGAAATTAGAGAAGAGAGAATAGATATAAAAGAGGCAAGAGCTAGAGCAAAAAGAGTTGTAGTAGAAGATACAAACTACAATAAAGAGCTCTTCGAAAAGCTAAGAGAGTTAAGAAAAGAGATAGCAACAAAAGCCGAAATACCACCATATATCGTATTTTCAGACAAAACACTAAAAGATATGAGTAACAAAATACCTAAAACAAAAGACGAGATGCTAAATGTCCACGGAGTAGGTGAGGTAAAATTTGAAAGATACGGAGAGAAGTTTTTATCTCTTATAAACTCTAACTAAATTTAATCTTATATTTTTTAATAATCCAGAATACTTAAATTCAATAATCTTATATAACTAAATATAAATTTAAAAAAATTGGAGATGATGGCTTTAACCTCATATTACTTGAGATTAAAATAGCTAACTCTAAATGAATTTAATATTGATACAAGACTTATACTAAGTTGGCATTAAAAACAAAACCGACACGCGAATTTATTCGCGTATGGGCTTGTAAACCAAACTGTGTAAACCACCTACTACCCCTTTAAATCACTTTGTATATTTTTCCATAATTTCACTCAAGATTATACAAAGTTGAGGGTAAATTTCACTCCAATTTCTTAATTTAGTAGTTTTCCATTTATTTTGCACCTCCTGTGTAGTAAGATATAGCATTTTAAAAGCTGAATCAACTGTAGGAAAAGAGCCTTTA
>Ga0256833_1003190_pt1 | contig 11316 bp, 10 predicted proteins | sample 356284metaG_FD_190535 | JGI IMG/M metagenome (GOLD analysis project Ga0256833, IMG submission 190535) | Hydrothermal vent microbial communities from Mid Atlantic Ridge, Atlantic Ocean - 356-284 | ecosystem: Environmental > Aquatic > Marine > Hydrothermal vents | place: Atlantic Ocean: Mid...
CACAGGGGATAAGAAGATAAAAGCTATATATTTTGTATGTTTTCCTCTAAAGATATATCCTTTAACCAGTCTTTATTTTCTAAATACCATTTGACAGTTCTCTTTAAGCCTTCATCTATGTCAATTTTCGGTTCCCAATCAAGTAATTTTTTTGCTTTAGAAATATCAGCCCAAGTTTCCTTCATATCAGCTTTATTAGGTTCCAAATATTGTATATTTGCCTTTTTACCAAGTAATTTCTCAATCTTTTTAATTATTTCTTTTAAAGATATTGGATTTTTTCCTCCACCTAAATTTATAATCTCATAACCTACAGGTTTCATAGCTAAAATTGTTCCTCTGGCTATATCATCAACATAAGTGAAATCCCTCGCCTGTGTTCCGTCCCCAAATATTTTTATTGGTTGTCCTTCATCTATCCATTTTATAAATCTGAATATGCTCATATCAGGTCTTCCTGCTGGTCCGTATACGGTAAAATACCTAACAACAGATATATCTATCTTATAAAGATAGTGATATGTGTATGCCATTACTTCGGCGGCTTTCTTTGAAGCTGCATATGGGGAAATAGGGGTATTTACAGGTAAATCTTCTTTAAATGGCATAGGTAAACCTGCATATAGAGATGATGTTGAAGCTAAAACCATCTTTTTTATTCCTTTCTCTCTCATAAGCTCAAGAAGGTTTAATGTTCCTTGAGCATTAGTTTGTAAATACACATGTGGGTTTATTAGGGAGTATCTTACACCTGCCCTAGCAGCAAGATTTAAAACAACATCAAATCTAAATGTATCAAATAGAACCTTTAAAGCTCCTAAATTTTCTATATCTACATTAAAAAATCTAAAATTTTCATATTTTTTTAACTGCTCCACTCTCCAGTTTTTAAGTCTAACATCATAGTAGTTGTTAAGGTTATCAATTCCAATTACTTCATAACCTTCATTTAATAAAAATTCAGCAGTTTTCCAACCTATAAATCCAGCTGAACCTGTAAGTAAAACAGTTTTTTTCAATGTAAAACCTCCAATTAATATTTAGTAAAAAAAATCCTCTTCCTGTTTTTTTTCTACCACCTTAACAGGAATTTCAAACTGTTTTTTATCTCTAATAATTGTTAGTATAGCTGTTGAATTTGGTTTAAGTCTAGCTTCTATTTTTTTAAACTGTTCCCTGTTTTTTATAGATACTCCATTTATAGCTATAATAATATCACCAGCTTTTATTCCTGACTTTTTAGCTGGGCTATTCTTATAAACATTTATAACTAGAACACCTTTATTTTTCTCATTTATAAAATCTGCAGTGTTTTCAACTAGTAGTCCTAGCCAGCCCCTTCTAACATGTCCAAAGAGTAATATTTCTTGGCTTATATATTTAACTGTATCTGAAGGTATAGCAAATCCTATCCCCTGCCCATATTGAACTGTAGCTACCACCATACCGATAACATAACCATATATATCAAACACAGGTCCCCCCGAGTTTCCCGGGTTTATAGCAGAGTTTAACTGAATGAAATCTTCAAACTCTGATATTCCGGGGTTAACATGCAAAGCAGAAACTATTCCTAATGTGTAGCTTAAATCAAGATTATAGGGAAAACCGGCAACTAAGATAAAATTACCTACCTTTAAATCTGACTTTTCTTTTATTTTTAAAGGCTCTATTTCAGCTAAATTTTCGTCTAATTTAACTTTTAAAACAGCTATATCTGTAGCCTTATCCTTTCCTATAAGGATTGCTTCCTTTTGATAATTGTTTAAAAAAGTTATCTTTATTTTTTTAGAATTTTCTATCACATGGTAATTACTCAATATATATAGATATTCATTATCCTTTTTAAAAACAAAACCTGTTCCTATAACCCAATCTCTAAAATCAGATTGGGAACCGTAAAAAAATGTTGGGATTTCCTTATCTCCTGTTATTTTTACAACTGAGGCTCTAGTATAGTTTACTATCTCATTAAATCTATTCTGTAGTTTTATTAAAGGGTGATTTGATGGCAAATGATGTGAGAAATTTCCTCTTTTATCACAGTTGTATATAACCACAACTATAACTAATAAAATTGGAACTACCAGTAAAAACTTTTTTTGCATATACATCCTCAAAATTTGTTAAACATTAAATAAATTTAAACATAATAAATTAACTTTTTAAGAAAAATTTTTTATTTCTTTATTAAGTTAGAATAATTTTAATAAATTTTGTAGATAAAAGGTTCCTTTATGAAAAAAGATAAATATATTTATAAACTAAAACTCAAAGATATTCCAAATGATTTACTTCCTAGAGAAAAAGCTAAAAAGTTTGGATTATCTGTTTTATCGGATGTTGAAGTCTTAGCTATAATTTTAGGAAGTGGAACAAAAGAGCTTAATGTTTTAGGTTTAGCAAATTTAATTTTGAAAAATAAAAATTTAAATGATTTAAAAAGTATGAAACTGGAAGATTTAACGAAGATAAAGGGAGTTGGAGAAGTTAAAGCTTTACAGATTTTAGCTATAGGTGAGTTATTAAAGAGAGCTAATGAGGAGAATGAGGAAAAAATAGTTTTTAACTCCCCAAATGATGTTTTTAAATACTTAAAGGACCTAAGAAAGGCAAAACAGGAAAAGATGATAGTCCTCTATACAAACACTTCAAATGAACTGTTAGGCAGTGAGACTGTGGCTATAGGCTCATTAAACATTTTATCTGTTAAACCAAGGGATATTTTTATATATGCATTAAGATATAATGCATATGGGATAATAATTGCACACAACCATCCGGAAGGTGAGGCTAAGCCTTCAAAGGAAGATATAAACTTCACTAAAAAAGTTCAATCACTTGCTAAAGAGTTAGGTTTCGAGATTTTAGACCATATAGTTGTGGGAAAGAAGGATTACTTTAGTTTTTTAAATAATAATCTTATCTAAATTGTTATACTAATTTTCTTTAAGTTATTAGGTTCAACAATAACAGCCCTATCTGTAAGTTTTTCCTCTTTTAACTTTTTATTCAATCTTTCTAAAGCCCTTTCCTTCTTCAGATTTTTAGGGATAGTGTGAAAAGTGTCAAAGTGTATTGGGACTAAATATTTAGCATTTAAATCTTTGAAAGTTTTTACAGCTTCTTCTGGGTTCATATGGACTTTCTGAAGCAATACCCTAGGTTCAAATCCACCTATAGGTAAAAATGCATAATCTATATTAAAATTTTTACCATACTCCTTAAATTTATCAAAATATCCTGTATCTCCTGCAAAGTATAGAGTTGTATTTCTAACATTTATAATATAACTATTAGTTTGAGTGTTAGGATAAAGTAATGAGCGACCTTTATTATGTTGAACAGGTAAAGCTATAATCTTAATATTTTCAGCTTTGAAATCTCTAAAATGTGATATTTCTATAATTTCCTTAAATCCTAAAGGTTTTATTACAGCTTTAGTTTTGTCTGGAATGATAATAGGTATAGATTTATCAAACTGCTTTAAGGTTTTCAAATCTAAATGGTCATAATGGGCATGAGATATAACTATAAAATCAGGTTTAGGAACAAGTTTAGGAAGTAAAGCTGGTTTTTTTCTTTTCACACCTAAAATATGAGGGCTTAAAAAGGGGTCTGTAAGAATTCTCAATCCATTTATCTGAATTAAAAAAGTTGAATGCCCCAAATTAGCTATAAAGTCTTTATCTAAATTGCTTATCAATTCCTTATAAAACTGGGAATTTTCATCAAGTATGAGATTTTTAAATATCAAATTTTTTGGCTTCTTCCCAATACTTATCCATCTCATCTAAACTCATCTCCTCTAATTTTTTGCCTTTTTCCTTTGCTTTTTCTTCTATATACCTAAACCTTTTTTCCGATTTATCTAAAGATTTATGTAAAGCATCTTCCGGATTTACTTCATAAAATCTAGCTAAATTAACTAAAGCTTGAAAAATATCTCCAATTTCTTCCTCTACATCCTTTTTAGATTTAGCCCTTTTTAACTCATTTAATTCTTCATAAAGTTTATTCCAAGCACCTTCTACATTTTCCCAATCAAAACCTACAGAAGCCATTTTCTTTTGAATTTTATAAGCCCTCTGTAAAGCTGGCATTCTTTTAGGTATCCCATCAAGTATAGAGCTTCTTTTTTTCTCCTTTTCCTTAAGTTTTTCCCATTTCTGTAGATGACTTTCTCCCTCTAACTTATCATAATCTACATTTCCAAAAACATGAGGATGTCTCGTTATTAACTTTTTCTTTAAATTCTCCATAACAGAGTTTATATCAAAACTTCCTTCATCCTTCTTTATTTGTGAATGAAATAAAACTTGTAAAAGTAAATCTCCTAGCTCTTCTATCATTGCTTTGTCATTATTTTCCTCTATAGCTTCCAGAAGCTCATAAGCCTCTTCTATAAGATTATTCTTTATACTTAAATTAGTTTGTTCTCTATCCCAAGGACATTCTCTCCGTAATCTGTCCATTATCTTTACAAGCTCTTGAAATAAAATCCCTTCCTTTTCACACTTTTTCATAAATTTTCCCCTTAATTATTGTGTTAAAAGTTTATATAAGATATTTTAATATTGTTTTATTTTAATAAAACCTTAAGGTTTAGGAGGATATACATATGCCTAAAAATAAGCCATTAGTTCTATGGCTAAATGAAGTAGGAATGGAAAACATAGATTTAGTTGGAGGAAAAAATGCATCACTTGGAGAAATGATTAAAGGATTAACAGAAAAGGGAATTAAAGTTCCTATGGGTTTTGTAATAACATCGGAAGCCTACAGGGAGTTTATTAATTTTAATAACTTAGATGAAAAAATAAAAGAAACATTGAAAGGATTAAATCCAGATGATATTGAAGATTTAAGAAAAAGAGGTTTAAAAATAAGGGAGCTAATAAAAGGTGGAAAATTTCCAGAGGATTTAAGAAATGAAATTATAGAGTATTACAAAAACTTAAGTAAAATGTATAACCAATATAGAGTTGATGTTGCTGTCCGTTCATCTGCAACAGCTGAGGATTTACCGGATGCGTCCTTTGCAGGTCAACAGGAAACATATCTAAATATTAAAGGAGATGAAACATTATTAACTGCTGTTAAAAACTGTTTTGCTTCGTTATTTACAGATAGAGCTATATCTTACAGAGAGAAAAAAGGATTTGACCATTTTTCAATAGGTTTAGCTGTTGGTGTTCAAAAAATGGTTCGTTCAGATTTAGCAGCTTCAGGTGTTGCTTTTTCACTTGATACAGAAAGTGGATTTAAAGATGTTGTTTTAATAAATGGTTCATATGGTTTAGGTGAGATGGTGGTTCAAGGGGCAGTTACACCGGATGAATGGTTAGTGTTTAAACCAACATTTAAAAAAGGATATGAAGCAATTATAGAGAAAAAATTAGGAAGAAAAACCCACAAAATGGTTTACGGTTCTTCAGAAGAAGAGAGAGTAAAGATAGTTCCAGTTCCTACAGAAAAACAAAAACAATTTTGTCTGACAGATAAGGAAGTTTTACAGTTAGCAAAGTGGGTGATTGATATAGAAGAATATTATTCAAATAAATATGGCAAATGGACACCTATGGATGTGGAATGGGCTAAAGATGGAGAGTTAAATGAGTTATTTATAGTTCAAGCAAGACCAGAAACAATCCATTCACAAAAAGACCACTCAAAGATAGTAGTTTACAAAATTATAGAGCCTTATGAAGAAAGAGTTAGCAAAAGATTAGTTCAAGGTATAGCTGTTGGAGATAAAGTAGCAACAGGAAAGGTTAAATTACTTTACTCTCTGGAAGATGCAAAGGATTTCCAAGAGGGAGATGTTTTAGTAACAGATATGACAGACCCAGATTGGGAGCCTATTATGAAGAAGGCAGCAGCTATAGTAACTAACAGAGGTGGTAGAACTTGTCACGCAGCTATAGTTGCTAGAGAGTTGGGAGTTCCTGCAGTTGTTGGGGCTGGAAATGCTACAGAGATTTTAGAAAATGGAATGGAAATAACAGTCTCCTGTGCTGAAGGAGATGTTGGATATGTTTATAAAGGTAAAATCAATTATGAGATTGAAGAGGTTGATATAAGTTCCTTACCAAAAACTAAAACACCTATAATGATGAATGTTGCCTCACCTGAAGGAGCTTTTGATTTCTCATTCCTACCTAATGATGGGGTTGGATTGGCAAGGGAAGAATTTATAATTAATAACTACATTGCAATACACCCATTAGCCCTAATAAAGTTTGATGAAATAAAGGATATAGACCCAGAGTTAGCAGAGATAATAGAAGACAAAACATTTGGATATGATAATAAAGAGGAATATTTTATAAAGAAACTATCCTATGGAATTGCAAAGATTGCAGCAGCTTTTTATCCAAAACCAGTTATAGTTAGATTTTCAGATTTTAAAACAAATGAGTATGCAAATTTAATAGGTGGGAAGTACTTTGAGCCTAAAGAAGAAAACCCAATGATAGGATGGAGAGGTGCTTCAAGATATTACTCTGATAAGTTTAAACCTGCATTTGGTTTAGAGTGCAAGGCAATATTAAGAGTTAGAAATAAAATGGGATTAACAAATGTTAAAGTAATGGTTCCTTTCTGTAGAACTCCAGAAGAAGGAAAGAAGGTTTTAGAAGTAATGGAGGAGTATGGATTAAAAAAAGGGGAAAACGGCTTAGAAGTTTATGTAATGTGTGAGCTTCCTTCAAATGTTATACTTGCAGACCAGTTTGCAGAGATATTTGATGGTTTCTCAATAGGTTCAAATGACTTAACCCAGTTAACATTAGGTTTAGACAGGGATTCTTCACTAGTAGCTCACCTATACGATGAGAGAAATGAAGCCGTAAAGAGAGCTATAGCTCAAGCTATAAAAACTGTGAAAGCAAAAGGTAAAAAGATAGGAATATGTGGACAGGGACCTTCAGACTATCCAGATTTCGCCCAATTTTTAGTTGAGCAGGGAATAGACACAATATCCATAAATCCAGATGCAGTTTTAAAAACAACTAGAGCAGTTTATGAAATAGAGAAAAAATTAGGATTACAAGAAGAAAATAACTAAAAAATATTCTTTTGATGGAGGCTTTTAAGCCTTCCTTTCTATTTTCCGAAACATATATTTGAATAATAAGTTCTACTCTACAATAAGGGTATAAATATACTTTTACAAAAATTAAGTGAGGTAATTTATGAATATAAAAGGATTTAATTTTAAAAATATCCTAAAAAATATAAAGTTGAGTTTACCTTTTGGACATAAGAAAGCAGTGGGAATACAGATGAAAAAAGATTTTGCAAGAGTTGTTGTATTAGAGAAGGAAGATAAATATTTAAATTTGCCTATAATGCCATTTCAAATTCCTTTAGTTGAAAACGCTGAACATTCAGGACAGATGATAAAAGATGAATTTGAAAAAAGGGGAATTTTTATTAAAAATATAGTTGTAAGTATCCCTATAGGTTCAACCTTATTTAGAATAATCAAAGTTCCTAAAACTTCTAAGAAAGAGCTAGAAGAGAATATTGAATGGAATATAAAAGAAGATTTAAAAGCATTACACGGAGAGACTGTTTATAGTTATGATATTATAAAGGAAGAGGAAAATGAGTATATTGTTTTAGTAGTAATAGCTAAAAAAGATATTTTAGAAAAAACTCTACAAATTTTAGAAAATGCAGGTTTAAATCCTAATGTTATAGATAGTGAAGGAGTTGCTTTAATAAACTTAGCTGATGCAGAAAAGGCCAAAGAAGAAAAACTAAAAGACGAAGATAATATATGTATAATGCATTTAGATTTAGATGAATCATACTTACTATTTTTCCACCACAATATTACAGTTCAAAGCTTAAACTTTAATGTTAGAAATTACGAAGATATGGAGGCAGACGATAAAGAAGAGGCAGTAAATAGGTTAATTAATGAAATAGATTATTTCTTCCTAACTATCAACGAACCTAGAGTTATATATGTTTCTGGACTTGCTTCTAGATATCCTGAAATAGAGGCTTATATGCAGTTAAAGTTTGCAGCTAGATTTACATTAGTTGATTTAAATCCTGCTATGGCATTAAATCTAAATATAGAGATGAACAATAAGAAATATTTAAGTGAATATAATGTTCCATTTGCATTAGCCTATAGAGGTTTATAAAAATGATAAAGATAAACTTACATCCAAAGAAGAAAGGTGTAGCAAAGAGTAGTGCAAAGGATTTTTTTAAACTTGAACTTCCGAGATTTTCTACTCCAGATTTTAAATTAAAAGGTAGTGTATATCTCTTGATTCCTACAGTTATATTAGGATTAGAGGCTTTTTACTATTTAAAACTTGATTTACAGATTTCTAAACTATCTAATGAAAAAAAGCAGGTAGAAATTCAGATACAGAGATTTAAAGCTATACAACAGACTATAAAGAATTTAGAGAAACAGTTAGCAGAACAGAAAAAGATAAAAGATAGAATACAAACTCAGATACTAGTTTATAAAAATTTTGCCGTAGAGAAAAAAGATGTTTTAAATATTTTATATCAAATTTCAGACAGTATGCCTGATGGTGTATGGTTTGTCTCATTAAACATTGGAAAAAATAATGCAGACTTAAAAGGATACGCTCTAAATCCTGATATTATTACAATTTTCTATAAAAATCTATCAAAGCACTTTAAAAATATTAACTTCAATGCAACAGAAAGGGAAAAAGGGAAAATTATAGAATTCTATAGATTTGAGTTAAAAATGAATGGTTGGATAAAAAATAACATAGGAGGATAATTTTGGATTTTGATATATTAAAAGCTCAATGGGAAGAGTTAGCAGTTTGGAAAAAACTCCTTATAGTTATTGGTTTAAGTTTGGGTATAGCTTACTTGGTATATATGTTTATCATATCTGAAAAAATAAATGAGATAGAAAACTTAAAGAATGAAATAGAAAACTTAAATATAGAGTTTGAAAATATAAAGAGGAATGCTACCCCTGAAAAAAGGGCAAAACTACTGCAGGAGTTGGAAATTGAAAAAGAAAAAACAGAGTTATTAAAAGTTGAACTAGAGAATGTAAGAAGCAAATTTATACCTAAAGATGATGCCCAAACCACCCTTGTGTTTATAACAGAGGAGGCAAGAAAAAATAACCTAATACTGAATAGATTTGTTATAGAAGGAATAAACGATGTTTATCTAAGATATAATCCAGCAACAAACAAAATAGAGTATATAATTAACACTAATCAAAACGCAAATAATAACAAAGGAAATTCTTTAGTTCCAAAGAAACCAAACTTTGAAAAAAAACAACAATCTCAAAAACAAAATGTAAATGATCTGCCTACAGTCCATTTAAAGAAAGTAGATATGAGTATAAACATAATAGGTTCAACTCCTGACATAATTAAATTTATTAAAGATGTTTCTTACACTAACAATTATGTAAGAATAGAAAACGTTTCCTTAAGTAAAGGCTCTAAAACTAATATTCTTAATGCTAATGTTGAGTTGTCTGCATTCTATTCTCCAGAAGCTTATACAAAAAGTGCAGATAATAAAAAAACAGATATTTATTGTGAGATGAAAGATGTTTACTATAAATGTAATGAAATTGCCAAATCACAAAATATATTGAAAAATTTAGATAGATGCTCAAATTTAAGTGAAAATTTCACTAAAAATGAAAAAATAAAGTATAAAAAGGATATAAATTCTGCATGTTTTGCAGGCTGTGTAGAAGATAAAAACTTTATAAAAAGTATACAGAAGAAATGTAAATAGGGATAATTTTAAAATGAGGAGGAAATTATGAGAGTTATAATTCTTTTAACTTTATTAGTGTTAATAGGTATTTTAGATAATGTAAAGGCTAAAGATAAAGGAGAAAAAAGTTTTATCGGTATGGAAAATACAGTTGGATATATTACAGATAACAATGGGAATAAATTTATTATAATTGAGACTGAAGATGGAGCTAAACTTGTAAAAGTAAAAGAAAATCCTAAAAAAATGTTTAATGGTGCTCTAGGAATATCAAAGGAAGATTTAAGGGATATAAAGATAAAATAGGAAAAAACAAAAGACAGAGGTATAAAGATGCTAAAAAGAAAGTTTTATATTATCACTTTGTTTCTTTTACTTCTTATATTAAATGCTAGTTATGGATTAAGTATAAAAGGTGAGTTTTATGGTGCCAAACTTGGAACTGTAGTTGATGCTATAGCAAAAATATCGAATAAAAATATTATATGGAGCTCCGAAGCTGTAGGAAAAAAAGACATACCTGTTTATCTAAACATTTCTAAACCTACACCAATCAATACCGTTTTTAATTTTGTACTAAAGGAGAATGGATTAACTTATATCATCCAACAAAATATGTATGTTATAAAACCTGCTTCTGAAACAGTTATCACAGTTCCATCTGACGCAGTTAGGTATATGGGAAAAGAGGCTTTTTACAATATGTTAGATTTGGTTAGAAGAAATATATCAGCTACAGCTGAATTAAAGGTTTATCCAGAGAGTAATACAATTTATGTAAAGGATACAAAGGATAGAATTGAAAAAATAGAAAAACTAGTTGAAAAATACACTGCATACTTAAATGAGGAGGCAAAGAGATTAGCTGAAGAGTTTAAGAAAAAGGAAAGTTTAGAAAAATTAATGGCTAGAAAGGAGGTTATTATTTCTCCAGAAGAGTTTGAAGAGATAGAAGATGAACTTTTACAGATACTATCTCCAAACGGTAAGTATGAGTATGACCCTAATACAAACAGATTGGTAGTCAACGATTTAAGAGAAAATATAGTTAAAATAAGTAAACTTATAGCAAAAGCTCAAAAAGTAGATATAAGAACAAAATGTTATTATGTAAAAGGTATAGAGCCGGGAGAGCTTCTTCTTGTAATTAAACAGAACTTTTTATCTAAGTATGGAACAGTATTCTATAAAGATAAAAAAACTACACAGGTTGTAAAATCTACAGAGCAAAATGAAAATGTAAAAAAGGAACAACCTAAAGCAAATGAGGTTATAACATCATTACCAAAAATATGTATAACAGATAAACCTGATATTTTAGAAAGAATTGGTAAAAGTTTTAGTAATATCTTGCTTAAAAGACCTTACCAAATTGCTATAGAAGCTAGAATTGTTCAAATTGCATCTTCTTTCAAAAGAGACTTAGGCATACAGTGGGGAGTTCAAAAAGGAAGTCCTATAAACGTTTTAATGGATGATACCCATGCAACAGTTAGAGGTGGTATAAACTTCGGAAGTGGAAGTTTATCCTTTGATTTAGGAACAGGTAATATA
>Ga0256833_1003191_pt1 | contig 11312 bp, 13 predicted proteins | sample 356284metaG_FD_190535 | JGI IMG/M metagenome (GOLD analysis project Ga0256833, IMG submission 190535) | Hydrothermal vent microbial communities from Mid Atlantic Ridge, Atlantic Ocean - 356-284 | ecosystem: Environmental > Aquatic > Marine > Hydrothermal vents | place: Atlantic Ocean: Mid...
ACGAACACAGGCAGATTAGAAGAGTTCATGGTTCCTGGCAGAAAGGCCTTTTGTGTCTCCAAATCCGGTGGAAAGACGGACTTCGTTCTGGTTGCCTTCGAGGACTTAGAGGGAAAGGGAGCGGTGATAGACACCAGAACCCAGGCCAAAGCCTTTGAGAAGGCAGTTAAGCTCGGTATGATACCATGGCTGAGGAACTGTCGGATAAAACGGAAGGAAATCCCCCTCGGTAAATCGCGCCTCGATTACCTTTTCAAATGTCCACAAGGCGAGGTCTACGCCGAGATGAAGAGCGCCGTTTTAAGGGGAGGTGAAAAAGGGGAATATGCGATGTATCCGGACTGTCCGAGCGTCAGGGGGCAGAAGCACATCAGGGAGCTTATAGAGCTTTCAAAAGCCGGAAATGGGGCCATGATTTTCTTCATAGGTGCCTTACCAGGCGTTGAGAAATTTAAGCCCTTCGAGAGGGGAGACCCTGAGATAGCGAGGCTCCTTAAAGAGGCAAAGGGGGCGGGCGTTGAAATCTATGCGCTCAGCATCTCCCTCCTGCCCGATGGAAGGGTAGTTCTCGAGAGGCCGAGCCTTGAGGTCGAGCTCTAAACCGCCGTCCGCGGGGTCTTGTACCAAACCTTCTTGGCTTTTCTCCCCTCCCAGAGGCCGGCAAGCGAGATTAGCACCCATATCTGGGAGTAGGTGTAGTACATGAGGGGTGCGAGGAGCCAGCATCCAACGCTCTTCACCTTTCCGTCGTAGAGGCCGGCGAATACCTCCAGCAGGAAGGATACGTAAACAAAGCCTAAGACTGCCTCGGTAAACCATGTTACCTGGCCGTACGTTAGGAAAAGGCCCACGAAGGCAGCGTCAGCCAGCAACACAGCTATCGCCAGGAGGTAGTATATCATGAGCGTTAGGAGTAGGTCAAAGCGCAGACCCCACCCGGGGATCTCGCGGAACCTCTTTAGGTGTTCTCCAACCGTGTAAACGTTTCCGGCCGCCCACCGCGTTCGTTGCTTGAACCACACGCGCCAGCTCTCAGGCTCCTGCTCCCAGGTAACGGCGAGGGGATTGTAGGCTATCCTCTTACCTACGGCTATTATCCTGAAGGACAGCTCCAGATCCTCGGCGAGGGCATTTTCATTCCAGCCGCCAAGCTCTTCGAGCAGGTCTTTTCTGATTACGAAGTTCGTTCCGGGCAGTATGGCGGTCTTGTAGAGCCCACTCTTACCACTTTGACCGGCGAGCTGGAAGTATAGGTACTCCATGCATATGAACCTCGTGAGGATGTTCTCCTTCCAGTTTATCGTTTGGACTTTTCCGGTCACTGCCGGGTTCTCGTCGCTCAACATTGCTACCAGGCCCTTAAGCGCTTTCGGTTCGGGCCTGTTGTCTGCGTCGTAAACTGCTATAACCTCTCCTCTCGCCAGTCTCAGTCCATAGTTCAGGACGTAACTCTTTCCCTTTCCTCCCCCTTTTACGCGGATGACCTTGATGAAGGAGTGTTCCTTGGCGACCTCCTCGGCTATCTCAGCCGTTCCGTCGGTGGAGCCATCATCGAGGAGGAGAACCTCAAGTTTGTCCTTCGGGTAGTCGAGGTTAGCCATCGCCAGAAGAGTGTCCTTTATCACAAGAGCTTCGTTCCTTGCCGGAATGAGGACCGTGACGTGGGGGAGCTCTTTCGGAATTTCAGGCCATCTAAACGTTGAATTATATCTGAGCCCAACTATCGTCAGGGCTATGTAGTAGAGGAATATGGGGTATATCACGAGTGCCGAGAACATCCATATTGCCCGGAGAAATTGGAAGATCCCATTGAGTACCCAGATCAGAGCATCCATGTTTCCACCTATTTTTTCTCGGTTTTCACCCTTATAAGACTGCCCAACGCGGAACCGTTTTAAACCCGAATGCAGAGGAATCTAACGGGTGGTATATGTGGCAATAGTTGATGTCCGAATCCTGGTTGAAGGTGCGAGCGACGTGGAAGTTGTTAGTAAGGCGCTTCAAGGTCTCGCTTTAGGGAGCGAGTACAACATCACGATATCCTCGATTATTCCCACTACGAACGTCGAGATAGCCAAGAGCGCTGCTGCTGGGGCAGATTTGCTTATCATAGCGACGGATGCGGATAGAGTTGGTAGGGACTTGGCCGAGAGGCTCTTTAACGAACTGAGCGAAATGGTGGGAAAGGTAGAGAGGATGAAACTCCCCCTGGGCCACGACTTGGAGCATGTTGACGTTGAGCTCGTCAGAAAGGAGCTCAGGAACACCCTCGTTCGTGCGGGCCTGAAGAGCCTTCAGATACTCCCGGAGTATGTTAACCTTAGAACTCAAGCCCTTGACTTGAAAGGAAGGTACGAGAACTTGATGGAAGAATATCAGCGGCTCAGGGAGGAGTTTGAGGCGCTCAAAAGGGCTTATGAGGAAGTTAAAGCTGAGAAAGAGAGGCTTGTTGAGGAAAATGAGGGCCTCAAAACCCTGTTAGAGAATTCTAAGAATGTGTATGCCCTTGAAGAAGCGTGGAAATCCCTTTTCCCTGCGGAGCCTCTTCCCGATGAAGAAATAATCTCCACCGCAGTCCGACGCCTTGGACTTGAGGGGAAGATAATTGTGGGTCAGGGATACGTGTTCGCGGAGGACAAATCCCTCTTGGACGAACTCCTCAGGACGGTGTATCTCAGCCTCTCTATAAAGGAACCTGAAGTGGGAGAAGAACCTGCCGAGGGGAACGAGGAAACGCCCGTGGAAAAAGTAGAAACTGAAGGGGCACCAAATGAGACCGGGGAACAGTCGTCTCCTGGTGAAGAGGAAGTGAAACCTGAGACCTTCGAAGGATTTATCCAGGGGCTCTGATATGGAGGATGTTATAGCCGAATTTGAGACATACCTCGACCTTGAGGGTAAGAGTCCGAATACTGTGAGGATGTACTCATACTACATTAGGCGATACCTTGAGTGGGGCGGGAAACTCAACTCCCGCTCCGCCCTCCGTTTTCTCGCGAGACTCAGAAAAGAAGGCTATTCCAATAAAAGCTTAAACTTGGTTGTCCAGGCGTTGCGCTCCTACTTCCGCTTTGAGGGTGCTGAAGAGGAAGCGGAGAAGCTTAAGCCCCCAAAGGTGCCAAGGAGTCTTCCCAAGGCCCTAACCCGTGAAGAGGTTAGGAAGCTGCTCTCGGTAATTCCTCCCACGCGGAGGAGGGACAGGCTCATAGTTCTACTTCTCTATGGCGCTGGCCTGCGCGTTAGTGAACTCTGCAACCTGAAAAAGAGGGATGTAGACTTGGAAAATGGCTTAATAATTGTCCGCGGTGGAAAAGGGGCCAAGGATCGCGTAGTGCCTATTCCGGGTTTTCTGAGTGCTGAGATTGAATCCTATCTCCAAACTCGTTCCGATTCCAGTGAATATCTGCTCGTTGAGGAAAGGAGAAAGGATAAGGATAGGCTTTCTCCAAAGACTGTCTGGTACCTCCTGAGGAAGTATGGGGAACGAGCAGGCGTTGAAGTGACACCCCATAGGCTCCGCCACAGCTTTGCCACCCACATGCTCGAGAGTGGCGTTGACATAAGGGCAATACAGGAGCTCCTTGGCCACTCCAACCTCTCAACGACGCAAATCTACACTAAGGTTACGGTGGAGCACCTCAGAAAGGCGCAGGAGAAGGCGAAGCTCATAGAGGGGCTGATGGAGTAGCTAACAGGAACTTCCAGAGGGGTAGGACGTTTATTCTACGGCCGTTCCGTTCAATGGTTTCCTCTTCCCCAAGTGTCACAACCGTGAGGTTCTCGCAGCCAAGATTTCTACCGGCCATGGATAGGGCAGACAGCTCCCGCTCCCGTGCATCATTAAGACTCAGAGTTACCTGAATCAGTTCCACAACCCTCCCCGACTCTGAGACGACGAAATCAACTTCCTTCTCACCGGAACCTCCGTAGTAGTGAACGTTGAGAAGCGGGTTCAGATAGTGTTTCCTTCTGAGAAGCTCAAGGAACACGGCATTTTCCATATCCCTCGCGGGGTCCTTCTTTGAGAAAAGGGCTAGGCCGGTATCGACGAGGTAAACTTTCTTGGGGGCTCTGAGGGACTCTTTTTCGGAGTGGGCAAACTTCGGAAGGAAGAAGACGAAGAATGAATCTTCGAGTGCTCTAAGGTATTCAAGGACCGTCGTTTTTGATGTTCCAAACTCGGACTTAAGGAAGCGGTGGATTGAGCTGTACGAGGTGTACCTCGCGTAGTTCGATAACAGAAGCTTGACAAGGGCCTCAATCAGGGCCACGTTCCTTATCCTGTGTCTCTCTACAACGTCCTTCGTTATCATCACCGAAAGGTACTCTTCAAGTATTCTGACCTTATCGCCGAGGAGGGCCACCTCTGGGAAGGCGCCGTATCTTAAGTACTCATCCAGGAGATTCTTTATCACGTGCACCTTTCTGCCGTAGAGGTCGCGCTTTTTAAAGTCCACCCCGTTGAATCGAAGGAACTCCCTGAACGAGAGGGGGAGGAGTGTGTATGAAATCCCGCGTCCTCTCAGCTGGGTCGCGACCTCCCTTGAGAGCAGCCGTGAGGACGAACCCGTAACCGAAACCATGAAACCCTCGTCAAGCAAATACCTTACACCAATTTCCCAGTCGGGAACATTTTGAATCTCGTCAAGAAGGAAGAAGACCTCTTTTCCAACGTTCTCTGGATAGAGGTCAAAGTAGGCATCAACAATTTCCGGAAAGTCCCGTCCAGTTATCCCGAAAAGGAGCGGGTTCTCGAAGTTCAGGTAAACGTAGCGTTCCCTTTCTTCCCCAACCATCGAATAGAGGAGGTACGTCTTACCGGAGCGCCTTGGGCCAATTATTACCGTTGCCTTCCTCAGATTCAGGGGAGGCTTTAGCTCCCTCTCAACAACTTTGGGTAAATCCCTCTCGTGGAAAAGGCGGATGTAGCGTTTGACCTCGTCCGGCTTCATGGTACGGTATGAGATACCAAAATTTATAAATATTTGGTACATCATACCGTACCAAAAATTGAAAATTCAAAGCTCTCCCTTCTTCCTAAGCATCGCGAGGTAGCTCGTGAATGCTCCAGCTGAAATCGTGTCCCCAAGCCCTACTGTGGAAACCGGGTTCTTGACGAGTCTTGTCGGAATTATCACCACTTTGTATTCCCTTGTTCTGAGTTTTCTCTTGGCCTCTTCAAAGCGTAGCTTGACGTATTCACCGCGCTCATTGTATGGGACATTCATTCCGACTTTAATGTCTTCTGGCGAAGTTATCTCTCCAAGAGATGCCCTTGAAGCGGCGAGAGTTGTTGCCAGCTCAAGGCTCTGGGTGAGCTCTTTCTCGGTGAGCGGGTTGTCCGAGTGGGTGATGTACATGATGTAGTAAATCGTGTGAATCTGAAGCACCTCGAGGTTCATCTCGTCGACGAGGATTTTACCGCCGAGAACGGTGTCCTCTATGCGGTTGTAAGTGAATATCCTATCCGCGAGCTTGGAGTAGCCGAGGGCGTTGAGAACGTGGGCTATCTCCGCTTCGTCCATGCCGACACTGTCAACGAGGGGGAAGAGATTGTAGATAACCTTCTTCCTGAGCTCGCGGTTCTGTATCGAGGCAAACTCCAGGTGTATCTTCAGGTTATCGTGTCTTTTCAGGAGCATTATGTCCTCCTTGGCCTGCTTTAAGTAGTAGTTGGCATCCTTCCCGTCGGAATAGCGAAGTTTTATCCCCTGATAGCCGGAGAGGATGGCACCGTCAACCTTCTCGCCTATAACTGGGAGGAACTTCTTGAGACCCTCTTCGGTGTATATTCTTATGCTTTCGAATCGGGCGGAAACTATGAAGCGGCCAGAAAAGGGGACCGTAATTGTTTCGTTCCCCAATTTGAACGTCGTTCCAGCACGGAACTCAAAAATGCGATTCACTTTTATTGGATCCTCTTCCCTATAGGCTTCCCACGGATGTTTGAGGGTTAGTTTATCGCCTTCAACGACGGGATAGAACAGGTTGGGTTTTTTAACGAACATCTCCGCCTGTTTTTTGGCCAGGTGGGGGGTGTAAACGATCACCCTGCTGAAATCCAGATTCGCCAGGAGATTGGCTATGATTCCCGCCTGACCTCCCATCCTTTCGAGGTCGTAGTCAAAGCGGGAATCGAACCAAGAGTGGAGCTCCTCGTTAACCAGCGGCACTGCCATGGGCTTGCCCGTCTTGAGGGCGTGGACGAGCCTCGCCACAAAGTCTATAGGTTCTTCAATTTGTCTCGGATACTCCTCCATTCTCCTCCTGACGTTTTCAGCACCCAGCTCATCTATAAGTCTTTGAACTGTTTCCCCCTGCAGGTAGACTATGGCATCCACATTGGTGTTGTACGCGGTATACACGGCAAGCCTTCTTGTATCATCAAGGAGCTCCATTTTGTATCACCCTCAGTGATTACTACCTAAGAATGACGTTTAAATTTTAAAAGGCTTTCGGATGTGTTTCCGATAAATTTGGAAATGATAAGGATTCAGAACTCGGTGAAGAGCCTTCCAAGTTCGGGGATCCTTTCCATAACGTCCATCTCTCTGAGGGCAAGCCACAGAGATGCCTGATTGCTCGTAACTACTGGAATCCCGAGGTCTTCTTCGAGGGGCTCGATTATTTCAAAAGTTCTCCAGTTTGTGCAGCTTATGAAGATTGCATCGGATTCGTCACTAAAGCTCGCCTTTGCCAGCCGGTAGGCTTCGTAGGGTTCCAGCCGTCCTATCTGGAGATTGTCTTCTATCCCGAGTCCCCTGATGTCGAGAACTTCAAAGCCGTTGGCCTCAAGGAACTCCCTTTCTCGGGTGTTTATCTCATCGGTGTAGGGGGTTATCACAAGGATACTCTGTGCATCGAGCATCTTGAGGGCCTCCACCACGGCGGTGCTCGTACTCACCACCGGAACGTTCACATCTTCCTCAATCTTTGCCTCAAGCTCCTTCTCGTAATCCTTCCCGCCGATGAACGACCCGCTGGTGCAGCCGTAGAGTATAATCTCAACGCCTGCATCGCGCAGAAGCTTTGCCGCCTCGACGGCGAGGACACTCATCTTGAGGAGTTCCTCCTCAGTAACGTTTCTAAGGGGCATTCTTGCGGTGTGCAGGGAAACCCCTTCGGGAAGAACCGAATGAAGCTCCATCTCCATGGTAGTGTTCGATGATGGGACTATAAGCCCAAGCCTGCCTCTCCATCCGTACATGCTTTCACCTCCTGGAGATTACTCGGGGATTCTCTTAAACCTTTGGTTGTGGAAAGGCTGATTAAGGCTTGCGGGAAAGCTTCATGGGTGATACCGTGGAGCTTGAGGATGCGATACTGAAGAGAACCTCCGTGCGGTATTTCGAAGAGAGAGACGTTCCGGAGGAGGATATTAGGGCGCTGATCGAGGTGGCGATAAGGGCGCCCACCGCGAGCGGCCTGGAGAACTGGAAGTTCGTTGTTTTCAGGAGTGGGGACGCGAGGGAAAAACTTTACAACCTCATAGCGGAGGGCATGATTCGATACTACCGTGCCGTGAACCTCCCGGAGGAGAAGATAGGGAAGCTCGAAAGGCGTATGCATGAACAGGGTATGTACCGTGCACCAATTTACGTGGCGGTCTTCATTGACAGGCGCGTCCGCTTCCTCCCCGGGGAAGAATTCGATGAGCCCGAGTTCATCTGGAGCGTTGAGAGTGCCGCGATGGCGATTCAGAACTTAATGCTCAAAGCCGTTGAGCTCGGCCTCGGGACGGTTTACATAGGCGTTACGAATTTTCCCGGAATAGAGGAGGAGGTCAGAGAGCTGGCAGGCCTCGATGAGAACCACTACTTAGTTGGGGTTATCCCCGTAGGCTATCCGCGTGGGGAGCCCAAACCCCGGAAGAGGAGAAAGGCCCTCGATGAGGTGCTGGTCTTCATCTAAACGTTTTTATTCCCTCTAGCTCAACTCCATCCGGTGGAAGGATGATAGAGTTCGTTATCCTACTCGGCGTCATTGGCGGCTGGATAATCGTCGCATCAACGCTTTTCCTCATGCTGGCCCTGGGCAAGGCCTGGGGGTTAGCTGGTGTGCTTCTCTTGGTCGCGGCGATTCAGATAAACCACTGGCTCAAAAAGAAGTACATGCGTGCCATAGTCGATGCCACACCGAGGGCCAAGGCCATAGCGGCGCATATATTTGAGATGAACGAGCTCATACTTCTCTCATCCTACCTGGTATCGGTGGTCCTCTACGTCGTCATACAGAAGTACGTGGAGATAGTCATCAAGTTCCCGCACGCACTGGGGTGAGAGCATGAACGTCGTCATAGTCAGATACGGGGAGATAGGAACGAAATCCCGGCAGACAAGGAGATGGTTCGAGAGCATACTCATGAACAACATCCGCGAAGCTTTAGTCAGCGAGGGGATCGGGTTCAAGAAGGTCGAAGCGAAGCACGGAAGGATCCTCGTGAAGACGAATAAAGCGAGAGATGCCGTTGATGTTCTTGGGAGAGTTTTTGGCATAGTGTCGCTCTCCCCGGCTATGGAAGTCGATGCCGAGCTGGATAAGATTAACCGGACGGCCCTCAAGCTCTTCAGGAGGAAGAAGCGTGAGCTCGGCCTTGAAAGGCCGCGCTTTAGAGTCACCGCGAGGAGAATCACCAAGGAGTTCCCGCTCAAGAGCCCTGAGGTTCAGGCTAAGGTCGGTGAGTACCTCCTTGAGAACGAGGAGAGCAAGGTTGATCTGCACGAGTACGACATCGAGGTCGGCGTTGAGCTGATGGAGGGTAAAGCCTACGTCTTCGTTGATAAAATCTACTCCTGGGGCGGCCTTCCGATAGGGACGCAGGGCAAGGTGGTGGCACTGCTCAGCGGCGGCATAGATTCGCCTGTTGCCGCTTTCCTCATGATGAAGCGCGGCGTTGAAGTTATTCCCGTCCACATCTACATGGGTGAGAAGACCCTTGAGAAGGTAAGGAAAATCTGGAACCAGCTCAAGCGGTACGGCTACGGCGGAAAGGGCGAGCTGATAGTGGTTAAGCCCAAAGAGCGCGAGAGAATCATTGAGAAGCTGCGCGAGATGAAGAAGGAGAAGTACACCTGCGTCTTCTGCAAGTACACCATGGTGAGGCACGCGGATAGGGTAGCGAGGGAGTTCGGGGCGAAGGGCATCGTTATGGGCGATTCTCTCGGGCAAGTGGCCAGCCAGACCCTTGAGAACATGTACATAGTCAGCCAGGCAACGGACCTGCCGATATACCGCCCGCTCATCGGCATGGATAAGGAGGAAATCGTGAGGATAGCGAAGGAGATAGGAACCTTCGAGCTTTCCACGCTCCCAGAGGACGAGATTCCGTTCATACCGAAGCATCCGGTAATAAGGGGCTCCTGGGAGGAGTTCAGGAAGATTTACAAGGCTCTCTTTGGAGAGGAGCCGGGGAAGAGGGAGTGCTAAGTGTTAAATAATTCCTCTACAGATAATGGGGCGGGTGAGAGCATGGGAATCGTCGTTGAGGCAATCTATGAGGATGGGGTGTTCAAGCCCCTTAAAAAACTCAACCTTCCGGACAAGACGAAGGTAACCATCAGGGTGGAAATCTTTGGCCTGCTGAGGGGATGGGAGGTAGACACACAAAGGGTAAAAGACGAACTGAGGGAGGCTCATGGATAAGTTCTTTGCCGATACGTACGCGCTCATTGAAATTCTCAAGGGAAACCCAAACTATTCAAAATACGCCGGTCTTGAACTGTACTCCACAGAATTCAACCTCCTTGAACTCTCCTACGCCCTCACACGAGACTTTGGGCCGGAGCGGGCAAAGGGTGTTCTGACTCTCGTAAGGGCAACGCTGATTATACTCTCGCCGACAACGGAGCACTATATAAAAGCCTCAGATATGAGGCTTAAAGAAAAACGTAACGGCAAAAAATTGTCTTTGATAGATTGCTTGGGCTATGTCATAGCAAATGACCTTGGTCTTAGATTTCTGACAGGCGACAGGGAATTTGAAGGAATGGAAAATGTAGAGTTTGTAAAATAGGGTGATGACGTTATGAATCAAATCAAGCTCTCTGCATACATCAGCCTCTCCCTTCCCATCATCTTCATCGTGGGGCTGCTCATCGTTCTCAGCCAGAACCCATGGTTCTCCTTCACTGGGAATGCACTCAGCGACATGGGTTCAATACGGAACCCCGTGAACTACTACTTCAACGGCTTCCTGATGGTCTTCGCGGTCATCGGCTTTATCGCCTCCATCGGAGCCCTAAGAAGCGGCCTGAGCTACCTGATGCCCCTCGCTATGGTTCTCCTCTTCCTTGTGGGGGTCTTTCCGGAGGAGTACGCACCCCACGCCCCGGCGGCGGTCTTATTCTACGTTCTGGCCCTGACTGATATAGCCATCGTCGGAATAAAACTTGGCAGAAACGGCATCTCGGCGGGCTACATCTGGTCCGCCCTGGCCGTCTTTACGTTCGCCCTGATGCTCTACCTCGTTAAGGCAAGGATTTTCAAAGGACTCGCGATTCCGGAGCTGGTTGGAGCTTTTACAATACTGGCGTGGTTCGTCTACATCGGCCTGCTCCAGCTCGAGGGTTTCAAACTTTAAGTTGAGGAAAGCTTCATATATAATTTCCCCGCTTTCATCAACCATGAATGCAGTGTCGCTCTTAAGCTCTGGCATCGATTCGCCGGTGGCGATCTACCTCATGCTCAGGAAAGGGATGGAGGTAACGCCAGTTCACTTCCGGCAGAGCTCCAGGAAGGAATCCAAGGTTTTTGAGCTCTGCGAGGTTCTCGGAAAGTACGGAAAGCTGAATGAGCCGGTTATAGTAGATGCCTACGAGGAGCAGGCGCCGGTTTTCTCGAAGCTGGCAGAGATCGGAAAGGCCACGTGGACGTGCCTCTTCTGCAAGTGGACGATGGTGAGGAAAGCCTGTAAGATAGGGCATGGAATAGGGGCAAAGGCAATAATCACCGGGGACAGCCTCGGCCAAGTGGCTTCCCAGACACTTGACAACCTTGTGATAATAAGCACCGCGAGCGATTTGCCCATTCTGCGGCCGCTCATAGGGATGGACAAGGAGGAGATAGTAGGAATCGCCAGGGAGATAGGGACGTTCGAGATAAGTATCGAGCGGGAGGAACCGTGCCCCTTCGTGCCGAGGTATCCTGTTGTGAGGGGCTCGCTCGGAGAGTTTCTTTGCATTCTGGAAGAACTCCAAAATACTCTCCGTGATAATGTACTGTTTTGTCCTTAACCACATGTTTACGGAAAATTTTTAAATGGGGGATTGGACTTTTACCGGTGGTTAACATGAACGTCTTCAACAACAGCGTTG
>Ga0256833_1003192_pt1 | contig 11312 bp, 9 predicted proteins | sample 356284metaG_FD_190535 | JGI IMG/M metagenome (GOLD analysis project Ga0256833, IMG submission 190535) | Hydrothermal vent microbial communities from Mid Atlantic Ridge, Atlantic Ocean - 356-284 | ecosystem: Environmental > Aquatic > Marine > Hydrothermal vents | place: Atlantic Ocean: Mid...
CCCCGCCGACGCCCGGGTCATTCCCCAGGGGCTGACGCCCGAAGAGGCTGTGGTGGCGGAGACCATCGGCGTAGCCGAGCGCGCCCTCATCATCTCGCACGAGATCATCCAGCCGGGCGAGAGCTACACCGTCACCAGCTCTGTTAGCTTCGCCACCGAATCGCAACTGCGCAGCGATAGCACGGTTTACGCGCCCGAAATCCGAGAGCGCTACCTGCAATTACCCGACACCATCCCCCAGCGCGTGTTCGATCTGGCGGAAGAGATCGCCGCGGGGCATGACAACCCTTACGATATCGCCAGGGCTGTCGAGACCTATGTCCGCACCTACGCCTATAATGATCAGATTTCGGGGCCGGCGCCAGGTCAGGATGCGGCTGATTATTTCCTTTTCGATGAAAAACAGGGTTACTGCGATTATTACGCCACCAGCATGGCGGTGATGCTGCGGCATCTGGGCATTCCCACCCGTCTGGCCCAGGGCTACGCCACAGGCGAATTCGATTCCCTGACGGGCGGCTATCGGCTGCTGGAAAAAGACGCCCATACCTGGGTGGAGGTGTTTTTCCCGACTTACGGTTGGATTCAATTCGAACCCACTTCCTCAGAGCCGGTGATCGAGCGCCAGTCCCAGGCGGTGATCCCGCCCGAGCCCGGAGGCCGCGCGTCGGCTTCGAATTTGGACAAACAGAAAGAGGATGAACGCAACATACCGGTTCCCGAGGAGACGTTGCCCAGGACCGGGATCGTGGGCGTATCACAGGGGGCGTGGCAGCGCATAATGGCTAATCTGGGATTTTTGCTCGTGGCGTTGGCGGTGATTGGTCTGACAATTGTGGGGCTGTTGTTGTGGCGGCTGCTGCAAACGCCCGCCCGCGGCGCCGGTGTGCGCTTTCGCAAATCTCCTTCGCAGGATGTGGTGGAAAGGCTATGGGAGCGCCTGTTGTGGTGGGGCGGGCGTCTGGGCGTGCCCGAGCCGTCCAGTCTCACGCCCATGGAGCAGGCCGCGGCCTTTGCCCGCGTCTTGCCGCAGGTCTCGCATGATGTGGCGGCGCTGGCCCAACTTTACGCCCGCGACCAATACAGTCCCCACCCCCTGCAAAAGGACGACCTGGATGAGGCGCAATTCACCTGGCTGAAGCTGCGCAGCCAATTCGTGCGGGCCTGGCTGGATCGCCGCTTCCAGATCCGCCATCGCATTCGTTTTTGGGGATAGAGCGCTCAGGACATGCGCTTCCCCAGATTATTATTGGCTCTCCTGAAAAAGGTCGGAATCAGTAGCGACGGTAGCTGAAACAGCAAAAATAATGAGGGTTCAGCCAGTCTTTCTTGGCGAAACCCTGGTATTTTTCTTTGCGCCTTTGTGGCTTTGCGTGAGATCAATCTTTTTTCAGTCGATCCATTATTGCGCCAGCAGCCAATCCGCCAGGCGTTGCTCCGAATCGATGGGCCCCACATAGGCCAAAGACAGCTTTTGCGGCTGCCATAGTTGGCGGGCCATCTCCTGGATGTCCGCGGCGGTGACCGCCTCGATATGCGCCACGGCTTCGTCCAGCGAGAGCGGTTCTGCGCCCGAGGCCAGTTGTTGTCCCCACCAGGCGGCCACGCCCATGGCGTCTTCACTGGCCAGCTCGGTGCGGCCCCGCAGATATTCCTTGAATCGGGCCAGTTCCGCCGCGGGGATGGGGCGCTCCTGCAATTCCCGCCACACCGCCATCACGCCGTCCAGGGTCTCGAACAGCCGCGAGGCGTCGCAGCCGCTGAAGACGCCCAGAACGCCGGCGTCGCGAAATGCGTTGACATAAGAACCGATGTTGTAAGCCAGACCTTTTTCCTCGCGCAGGCGCTGCCACAACCGCGAGCTCATGCTCTCTCCCGCCAGCACATTCAGCAGGCGCAGGACAAAACGCCGGGGATGCAGCCGCGGCAGGCCGGGGACGGCCAGTTGCAGATGAGCCTGTTCGCTGGGACGTCGGGCGATGCGATAACGGGGCGTGGCCGGAGCCGGGGGCGCAGGCGCCATTTCGGGCGGCTGGCCCGCTCCTTGCCAGCCGCCGAACTCCTCGACGACGGCCCGGCGCAACGCCTCCTCGTCCATCAGTCCGGCCAGGGTGAGCACCGCGCCCTGGGGCCGGTAGGCGCGGGCGTGAAAAGCGCGTAGCGCTTCGGCGGTCAGTGCGGCCACGGTTTCGGGCTCGCCCGCAATCTCCCGGCCCAGGGGATGCCGCCCCCACATGGCTTCATTGCTCAATTGTGAGACCAAATCCTCGGGCAGGTCCCGATACATGGCGATCTCATCCAGAATCACGCCCCGCTCCCGCTCCATCTCTTTTGCATCCAGCAGCGGCGCTTGCACCATGGCCGCCAGCAGCTTCAGGCTTTCGCGCCAGCGCCGGGCCCCGATCTTGATCCAGAAGGTGGTGAACTCCTGACTGGTGGAGGCGTTGAGAAAACCGCCGCGTCCCTCCACCGCGTTGGCGATATCCAGAGCCGTGGGCCAGCCATTGCAGCCCTTGAACGCCATGTGCTCAAGAAAATGACTGACGCCCGCCTCCTCATCAGTCTCATAACGGGCGCCAACAGGGATATAGATGCCCATGGCCAGGGAGCGCACGCAGGAAATCGGCGCATACGCCACCCTCAGGCCATTGGGCAATCGATACTGTTCGAATGTCTGCAATGGCTTTTACTGTCCGCTCTTCAGTTGCTTGAGATTGCGCTCGGCTTCGCTTTTGGCCCGGGGATCCTGCGCGGGCGGGCCGGCGAGAAAGATCTCGAATTCCTTGATGGCCAGATCCTTCTTGCCCTGCAGCATATACAGCGTGCCCAGCCCGAAATGCGCCTCGGGCAGGGTGGGCTCGATGGCCAGCGCTTTCTTGAACATGGTTTCGGCCTTTTCCTGATCCCCCATCTGCAAATAGGTTGCGCCCAGCAGATAAGTGGTGGCCGCATCATCGGGGTTGTTCTTCAGCGCTTTCTGGAATTGCTCCTGGGCTTCGCTGAAGCGCCCCATCTGATACAGCGCCACGCCCAGATTCGCCAGCGTCGCCGGATGGTTGGGGTTGATGGCCAGGCCCTTCTTGTAGGCGTCCACCGCCTTGTTGAACATGGCCCGCTCGGTGTAGGCGTTGCCCAGATTGAGATACCCTTCGACGGAGGGAGCATTCTCGACGCTTTTTATCATTTCCTCCAGAGCAGCATCGGGCGCGGGCGTCATGGGGAATTGCCCGGGGGAGGAGGGTTGCTGCAGGGGCGGCGGCGTACTTTCTTTGCCGCCGCAGGCCGCGACCAGCAGCAACAATGCCAATATCGCCAGGATGGTCAGTGTTTTCTTCATGCCGGGCCTCCCTGTGACGCCAGCAGGATGACGCGGGTCTCATCTCCTGTCAGGTCCGATTTGCGCAGTTTGAGACTGGGCAGCGGCTCCGAAGCCTCGGTCCCCATTTCCTTCAGGAACTTCTCCAGCGGGTCCAGCGACAGCTTCAGCCCCGGCTGGGCGTAGTGCATGGGGATGACGATGCGCGGTTCCAGTTCGGTGATGATCTCCACCGCTTTGGATGCGTCCAGAATATCGTCGCCGCCCACGGGCACGATCAACACATCAGGACTGTTGAACGCCTCGATCTGTTTGCGATCCAGGGTCTCGCCCAGGTCGCCCAGATGCCCGATGCTGAGATCGTCGAATTCGTAAAGAAAGGCGGTGTTGCGTTCTCGCTGGCCCGGCTCGCCGCGATGATATGAGGCGACGCCGGTGATGAAAACGCCGTTGACCTCATATTCGCCCGGCCCGTTGAACACATGCTCATAGCCCTTGACGGCCTTGACATAATTGTGACCCGGCGCGTCGTGGCTCACGGTGACGACCTGCGCCCGGGCCGGGGGCATGGTCAGGCCCACTTCGGGCGCATAGGGGTCAGCGATGATGGTGAGTTGACGGCTTTTGAAACGGAAGCAAGCCAATCCGTACCAGAAAATCTCCATAAAAAATGATTGATCCTGAGAAGTGGATGAGGGGAAAACATTCCTGAAATTGACATCTGCGAAAAAATGCGACGCGCCTACCGCGTCTTTCCGTTCATTATTATACATCAGGACGTCCTTTCTGGTGAATCGGCGGGCGCTGCCAGGGGCGATTTATCGTCCCACTACAAAACAGCACGCCAACGCCTCCTCCTTTTTACTTTTGGGTGCGTCCTCAACGAGTTGGAAGCATTCATGCGTCTTCGCCTATTGCCAAGCCTGTTGGGCCAGGCCCGAAAGGCCTTCGCACCGGTAGCCCGTGGCTTCTAGCCTCGGGCGATGGTAGCAATGGTAGCAAATGATAACCTCCGACTCAAATAGGACACACCCCTTACTTTTTCATGACGTTTTTCCGTGGTCGGCTCATTTGACAGATTTCCTGCATCGTGGTAATTTTTTACTCTATGGTTCTTCTGGCAGAAGATTCATAATGTGAAATGCGCTGAATCGGCGCTTGCTCTGATATTTTTTCGGCATCCTCTCCCTATTCTGCCTGTTTATTTTTTCTCGCGGCTATTTCAATGAGTGAAACGATTACAATGAGGTAATCGAAATCATCACTGAATGAAATCGATCTGATGGTTTGAAAACAGCCTTGCTTCTTTCGTTTTGGGCGCCCATTGGGCGACATCGCCTTTGACGTCGTCCAATTGTCAACCACTTTTTTCCAACCCCTTTCTTCATGTTTTTCTCAAAAAGGAGGAAAATTCCATGTCCCGTAAACTTCTCGTTTTGTTTCTGGTCCTGCTTCTGGCAGTGATGGCCCTGGCCGCCTGTGGCGGAGCCAAAGAAACTGCCGCCCCCACCGAGGCTGCCGCCGTTACATCCGCCCCCACCGCCACCGAAGCCACCGCAGCCCAGCCCACCGAGAAACCCGCCATGCAGGAAGGCGAAGGAATGCTGGCCACGGTCAAAGCCCGCGGCAAGATCATCTGCGGCGTCAACCAGGCCGTTCCCGGTTTTGGCTTCCTTCAGTCTGATGGCAGCTTCGCCGGTTTCGACATCGACTTCTGCAAAGCCCTGGCCGCAGCCGTCTTTGGCGACGCCACCAAAGTCGAGTATCGTCCTCTCAACGCCAAGCAGCGCTTCACCGCCCTGCAGGCTGGCGAGATCGACGTCCTCATCCGCAACACCACCTGGACTCTGACCCGCGACACCGAGTTGGGCGCCAACTTCGCCCCCACCACCTTCTACGATGGTCAGGGCATCACCGTCCGCAAGGATAGCGGCATCAAGACCCTGCAAGATCTGCAAGGGGCTTCCATCTGCGTCAGCTCCGGCACCACCACCGAGCTGAACCTGGCTGATCAGATGGCCGCCAACGGCATCGAATACACCCCCGTCGTCTTCGAGACTGCTGACGAGACCACCGGCGCTTATCTGGATGGTCGCTGCGACGCCTACACCACCGACAAATCGGGTCTCGTCGCCCGCATGTCCATGTTCCCCCATCCCGAGGAGCACATGATTATGGACGTGACGCTGTCCAAGGAGCCTCTGGGCCCCGTGGTGCGTCAGGGTGACGATCAGTGGTTCGATATCGTCAAGTGGATGGTCTTCGCCACCTTCCAGGCCGAAGAATCCGGCGTCACTTCCCAGAACGTGGATGATATGAAGAACGCTGATGATCCCAATGTGCGCAAACTGTTGGGCACCGAGGGCGATATGGGCGCCAAATTGGGCCTGGACAACGACTGGGCCTATAACATCATCAAACAGGTTGGCAACTATGCCGAGATTTACAATCGCAACCTGGGCCCCGACACCGTCTTCAATCTGGCTCGCGGCATGAACTCCTCCTACGTCGATGGCGGCCTGCTGTACTCGCCTCCCTTCCGCTAAATCGATACGCATTGCATGACTGGAGGGAGGGGCTTTCGAGCCCTTCCCTTCTGTTTTTCCCGTCTGCGACTTTATCTGACCGATGATCGTCGGGTTGATATGAGTCGTTGGCGTTGCAGTTTGGTGGGTGCTGATATAGACAAATGAATACAATGCGTAGCATCCTGCCAGGTTGATCTCGTTTTTTCACCTTCTCTTCTCCACAACGCCACGAAGACAGGTATGACCTATGACATTCAAAAAATCAGATCATGGTGCAGTGCCTTTCTGGAGAGATGAGCGTTATCTCCAGATCATCGCGCAGGTGGTTGTGGTCGCAGCGTTGCTTGTTTTGGGCTATTGGCTCGTTCATAATCTGTTGACGGGCTTGGAAGCGCTGGGAACGCCCCTCAGCTTCAAGTTTTTGGGCCTCACCTCCCAGTTCGATATCGGCGAATCGATGATCGAATACAGCCGTAACAGCACCTATACGCAGGCGTTGCTGGTCGGTTTGTTGAACACCATCAAAGTTTCGTTTCTGGGCATTGTTTTCGCCACGATTTTTGGCATCATCGTGGGCATCGCCCGGCTGTCGAAGAACTGGCTGGTCAATAAGCTGGCCACCATCTACGTCGAAACGCTGCGCAACATCCCGTTGCTCGTTTTCCTTATTTTCCTCAGTACGTCAGTCTTTCATAAACTTCCGCGGGTCAAGGACGCCTTATCGGCCTGGGGCTGGGCGTTTCTCACCAATCGCGGCATCTACATCGTCTGGCCGCAGCCCTCTGGCGGGTGGGACGTTTATAAGTGGTTCCTGTTGGGTTCTTTCATCATCGGATTCATCGTAGCGGCAATTAAATTTCGGGAAGGTCGGCGCACCGGGCGCATGCCCCTTTATTGGTTGTGGGGCTTTGTGGTCTTTGCCCTGCTGGCGGCCGTTTCCTGGTTCATCGCCCAATTCATGGCAGGACAACCCATGTATCTTGATTTCCCCTCCTTGCAAGGACGCAACTTCAAGGGCGGGAAGTCTCTGACGCCCGAGTTTATGGCCATCTTCACCGGTCTTGTCATCTACACATCGGCCTTTATCGCCGAAGTGGTGCGGGCGGGCATTCAATCCGTCTCCAAGGGGCAGCGCGAGGCGGCAACGGCGGTGGGGCTCAGCGGATTCCAAACTATGCGCCTGGTCATTTTTCCTCAGGCCATGCGGGTCATCATCCCGCCCATGACCAGCCAGTATCTAAACCTGACCAAGAACTCCTCTCTGGCCATCGCTGTGGGCTATCCCGATCTGTTCGCTGTTGGCAGCACCATCATCAATCAGGCCGGTCGGGCGGTGGAGATCATTCTCGTCACTATGGGCGTCTATCTCACCTTCAGCCTGCTCACAGCCCTGTTTATGAACTGGTATAACAAACATACTCAATTGGTGGAGCGTTAGCCATGACATCACTTACTCCTGCCAAAGACATCTTGCCGCCCCCCACTGAACGGTCCACCGTCCTGGGTTGGATGAAGAAAAATTTGTTCGGGTCGATCGGCGACACGATTCTCACATTTGTGGCCGGCGGCCTTCTGTTGTGGCTTATTTTCGCCATTGTGAACTGGATACTGACCAAGGCGCAATGGGCTGCCGTCACCGACAACCTGCAACTATACATGAAAGGTCAGTATCCCGCCTCGGAGGATTGGCGTTTGTGGCTGCTGATGTTCCTCCTGGCTCTGATCGTGGGCATGGCGTGGGGCATCTTCCTCAAGCGCGCCGAAGCCGTGGGCTGGGTTTTGCTGATCATTCCCGTGGTTTTGGCCGTATGGCTGATCACGCTGCACCGGGAGTCCTGGTGGAGGTTCCTGGTGGTCGATATTCTGGCCATGTTGGGCTATTTTCTGGGGAAGCGTTATCCCAAAAAGCTGGCCCGCCCCACTTACATTCTCCTGTTGTTGTATATGCCACTGGTTATTCTGGTCGTTCGCGGCTTTGGTGAGAATGGATTTATGAAATTGGTGGGCACCAATCTGTGGGGCGGCTTGCTGCTCTCGCTGCTGCTGGCTGTTTTCGGCATTGTCTTCTCCTTCCCCATCGGCGTGCTGCTGGCGCTGGGGAGGCAATCCAAGATGCCGGCGCTCAAGACGCTCAGCGTGATCTACATCGAGCTGATTCGCGGCGTGCCCCTCATCACCCTGTTGTTCATGGGCCAGTTGATGCTGCCCTTCTTCCTGCCGGCGGGCATCACCATCGATCGCGTGATTCGCGCCGTGGTGGCCATCATCATGTTTGCCGCGGCCTACATGGCGGAAAATGTGCGCGGTGGGTTACAATCCATCCCCAAAGGTCAGTATGAAGCGGCGGATGTCATCGGGCTCAGCGGCTGGCAGAAGATGGTGTTCATCATCCTGCCTCAGGCGCTGCGAGCCGTGATTCCTGTGCTGGTGGGCCAGTTCATCGGCCTGTTCAAAGACACCTCGCTGGTGGCGCTGGTGGGCCTGCTGGATCTGCTGGGCATCGCCCGCGGCATCCTGGCCAATCCCAGCTACATCGGCCGTCAGTTGGAAGTCTTCGCCTTCATCGCCATGATCTATTGGGTGTTCAGCTACGGCATGTCCTATGCTTCCGGTCGTCTGGAGACAACTCTGGGCGTTGGCGAACGTTAACCTATTCGAGTTGCAACTTAAACGTCCTAATTTCTACACAGGAGTTTTCCTATGAGTAATGAATCTTCGACCAAGTCTGGCTCCGTCAAGACCGGCGAGCCCATTATCAAGTGCGAAGAAGTCCACAAGTGGTACGGCAATTTCCATGTGCTGCGTGGCGTCAACATGGATGTGCACAAAGGCGAGGTCGTGGTGGTTTTCGGCCCGTCCGGCTCCGGCAAATCCACCTTCATTCGCTGCATCAATCGCCTGGAAGAGCATCAGAAAGGCCGTATTATCGTGGATGGCATCGAGCTCAGTCATGATGTGCGCAATATCGCCGCCATCCGCAAAGAAGTAGGCATGGTCTTCCAGCAATTCAACCTGTTCCCGCACCTGACAGTGATGCAAAACATCACGTTGGGCCCGATTTATGTGCGCAAGTGGAATAAGGATAAAGCTGAGGAGATCGCGATGCAGCTCCTGGAGCGCGTCGGCATTCCCGAGCAGGCCCAGAAGTATCCCGGCCAGCTCTCGGGCGGGCAGCAGCAGCGCGTAGCCATCGCTCGCGCCCTGGCCATGCAGCCCAAGATCATGCTCTTCGATGAGCCCACCTCGGCGCTGGACCCGGAGATGATCAAGGAAGTGCTGGAGGTTATGGAAGAATTGGCCGAGAGCGGCATGACCATGATCGTGGTCACCCACGAGATGGGCTTCGCCCGGGCCGTGGCCGACACCATGTATTTCTTCGATGAAGGGCAGATCGTGGAATCGGGCACGCCCGAAGAGGTCTTCATGAATCCACAGGAGGATCGCACCAAGCTCTTCCTCTCCCAGATTTTGCAGCACTGATCCCCCATCCTTTCGAGGTCGCCTACGCGCGTCGCAGTTGCGGCGCGCGTTTTTTGTTTGGGAGCAGGATTGGGATTAGGATTAGGAGCAGGATTGGGATTAGGAAATGTATGGGCTCTTCAATCCCAATCCCAATCCTAATCCTAATTCCGTTTCTCTTTGGAGTTCCTCATGTCTCTCCCCGCCATCGATAATCGCTATCTCACCGATATTCTGGTTGAATTGCTCAACATCCCCAGCCCCACCGGTTTTGCCGACGCGGCCATCGCTCGCGTGGCCGAGGAGCTCGATGCGCTGGGGATCGCCCACGCCCGCACCCGCAAGGGCGCGCTGGCGGCCACGCTGCCGGGGCGGGCCCAGGACGCGCCGCGCGCCCTGACCGGGCATGTGGACACCCTGGGCGCCATGGTCAAAGAGATCAAAGCCAATGGCCGCCTGAAGCTGACGAAAATCGGCGGCTTCGCCTGGAATACGGTGGAGGGCGAGGGCTGCCGGGTCTTCACCCGCTCGGGCCGGGTTGTCTCCGGCAGTTTGCTGCTGAATCAGGCATCGGCGCATGTGTATGGTCAGGCGGTGAACAAGACGCTGCGGGATGACGCCGCCATGGAGGTGCGTCTGGATGAGCGCACCTCATCGTCGGTGATGACGCGGGCGCTGGGAATCGAGGTGGGGGATTTCGTCGCCTTCGATCCGCGCGTCACCGTCACCGACAGCGGTTTCATTCGCTCCCGGCATCTGGACGACAAGGCGGGCGTGGCCGCGATGCTGGCCGCAGCCAAAGCAATGAACGACGCCGGATTGACGCCCGCCCAGCGCACGACCCTGCACTTCAGCAATTATGAGGAAGTGGGGCATGGCGCGGCCAGCGGCTTCCCGCCCGATCTGGCCGAGCTGGTGGCAGTGGATATGGCCGCAGTGGGCGCGGGCCAGACCTCGGACGAGTTCCACGTCACCATCTGCGTCAAGGACAGCGGCGGGCCCTATCATCATGGCCTCAGCAATCGCCTGCGCATCCTGGCCGACCGGCACGAAATCCCCTACAAGGTCGATATTTATCCCTACTACGGCTCCGACGGCGAGGCCTTTTGGCGGGCCGGGGGCGATGTGAAGGTGGCGCTCATCGGCCCGGGCGTGGACGCTTCGCACAGCTACGAACGCACCCACATGGACGCGCTCATCGGCGCGACCCGACTCATCCTGGCCTATTTGCTGGATGAAACTGGATACTGATTACTGAAACATGCTCCCTTCTTCCGTTACGATTCTCGGCGTCCCTGTGCATCCCATCACCTTCGACGGCTTTTTGGATGCTGTGGCGATATTCATCGCCGAAGGCGAACCCCGCCAGATTTGCACCGCCAATCCCGAATTCGTGATGACCGCGCAGCGTCAGCCCGAATTCATGGCCGTGCTGCAAAACGCCGATCTGGTGCTGCCCGATGGCGTGGGCCTGTTGTGGGCCGCCCGTCGCATGGGCCGCCCATTGCCCCAGCGCGTCACCGGCTCCGACGGCATCTATCTGCTGGCGGAGCGGGCCGCGCGCGAGGGCTGGCGGCTGTTTTTTCTGGGAGCCGCGCCGGGCGTGGCCGAGCAGACGGCCCGGATTTTGGCGGATCGCTATCCCGGCCTGTTGGTGGCGGGAACGTATGCGGGCAGCCCGCGAGATGCGGATTATCCCGAAATCGCCCGGCGCATCATCGCCGCCCGTCCCGATATTTTGTTGGTGGCCTACGGCGCGCCGGCGCAGGATTTGTGGATTGCTCGACACAGGGCGGACTTGCGCGTGCCGGTGAGCATGGGCGTGGGCGGCGCCTTCGACTTCGTGGCGGGCGTGCAAAAACGAGCCCCGGCCTGGATCATCCGCCTGAACCTGGAATGGTTTTGGCGGCTGCTCACCCAGCCCTGGCGCTGGCGGCGGCAACTGGACTTGCCCCGATTCGCCTGGCGTGTGGTAAGATCAGGAATAAGGATTCAGGATTAAAGATTAA
>Ga0256833_1003193_pt1 | contig 11311 bp, 9 predicted proteins | sample 356284metaG_FD_190535 | JGI IMG/M metagenome (GOLD analysis project Ga0256833, IMG submission 190535) | Hydrothermal vent microbial communities from Mid Atlantic Ridge, Atlantic Ocean - 356-284 | ecosystem: Environmental > Aquatic > Marine > Hydrothermal vents | place: Atlantic Ocean: Mid...
TAATTTTAAAAGAGAATTTATATAACCATCTGATGTATCTGATCATCAAGCTTGTATAAAAGTTCATTTTGTATTGTTTCATCATCAAAATGTGTTAAATCCATCATCTTCTTTATTATTTCCATTTCTTCAAGCATTATTTCCATTTCCTCAATTATTATTTCAGTTATCTGAGTTATTTTGGTTTTTAATATTGCTTGTAGAACATATGTTCCCAAATTGTAGATTAGGATTTTGAGTGTTTGTATTATTTGGAGTTTTATTATTATTTCAAGAATTATTATCTCAATTACTTGTATTTCAATTATTATTTCAGGTATTGCCATTACTATTACCATTATTATTTGTATTATCATTTTCTCAATTATTAGTATTATTATTACTTCAATTATTACTTCAATTATTAGTTCAATTATTTGAGTTATTTCAGTTTTTATTATTGTTGTTTTTATTATTGTTGTTTTTATTTCATCAACTATTATTTTGTTGTTCTTTTTCTGTATCTTTTGTTAGTATAATAGCTTTTTTAAATAGCATTTTGCTTATTCATTCAATATCTGCAAGTAAATCATAACTACCATTTGTTACATCACCATCTGCAAGCAAATTTTCTCATTTTGTGCTATTTTCTACTGCTAAGTTATTTATTTCCGTATTTGCAAAATCATCTACCATAGATTGTAGTTTTCTTTGGCAAATATAAAAATCTTCTTCTTCATATGTATTTGTTCTTTTTTTTATTCATAAAGCATCAAAAATTTTTGTACACTTTTCTATATTTCAAGCTAAAATATCTTTAACATCATTTGTATTTATTCATAATTTAGCAGCTATTTTATTATATGCTTTTTGATATGCTTTATTTATATTACTAGAATAGTAGTCTTCACTTTTTTTATAAAGTCACATAGGAGTATTTGTATTGTAAACTTGTTCTATGCTTGTGGAAAATACAGCTCATACAAATAAATATACTATTATTATAGTTAAAATGTTTTTTTTCATTTTTATATTTTAATTTTTAAATTATTGTTTTTTAGTTTTTTTACATTTTCAAACATAAGGTGACTGATTATTACAAGTTTCTGTCATATATCATGCAGCTGTTTCTTCATAATCATCTCATGCTCCATCTATATTTTTTCTTATTATATATAAGTTTTTGGCAATATTTACAATTTTTAGTGTTATATTGTGAGTAGTTCTTGATGGTTCTATATCTGAAAGTTTTTTTGTTAATGTGTTTTTTTCCTCTATTATTTTCTCTGATATATCAGATAAATTTGTTAACATCATATTTTTATCTATATTGAAAGGTTTTTGTTCTATACTTACTCATAAATTACTATTAAGTTTTTTTGTTTTCATAGTATCAGAAATTTGATTGTCATATTCTTGTAGTCTATTTTTTATTTCTTCATACCTTTCTCTTGCATCTTTCATAATTTTATTTATTCAATATATTTTTACTCTTTGATTTAATGGTACAAATGGTTTAAGTTGTACACTACCACAATTTGCTTCATTATGTTCTCAAAATAATGCATTTCTAAGTCTTTTATAATTACAAGAAAATCTATCTAATGCTTCATTTGTTTTTTTCTTTCAGTAATTACAAACTATATATTTTATTTTATCTAATGCTTGTTTCCAAGTAGTATCACAACTAGGTGTTTTTCATCAAGGTTTATAAGCATTTTTAAGTTGATTTATCATAAAATTTAAATGTTCCTGGTTTATATCATATCTTCAATTATTTTTAACATTTTTTACTAAGTCAAAATTATCATCATTTTTAACAACCAAATGAAAAAAAACATCTTCCACAGCTTGTTGATTTGACCATATATAATTATATAGTTCTTTGTAACTTGTTCAGTAAAACTTTAAAACAAAACTATTGTTGTTGCTAATCAAATTTTTTATTTTTTCCAAATTATCAGCTGGTATATTACTATTTATGTTTATTGATTTAATTTTGTTTAACATTTTTTTTGAAATATAGTTTTTTATTCATAATAGCTTTGTCCAATCTCTAACTATATATTTTTCTTCTTTTAAAATTAAAAAATTTGCAAAAAAATTTGTTCCAAAATCTGTAAATATATTTTCAGATATTTCATATGCTCATATAACTGTATTTAAAGTACTATTTCAAAGTCATTCTATATTTTTTATTTTCTGTTTTTCTCATTTAGGTATCAAATTTATAATATATGTAATATTTGACAAATAATTTTCTATTACATTTGGTGTGTTCTCACAAATAGGGTATTTAGGACTATTGTCTATGGAATTTCAATCTTCATTACAAGTAAATGAAAAACTAGTTGTAATAAATATTGGTATAGAAAATATTAGTATTAGCTTTTTCATTTTTTTCTTAAATATAGTAAAATTACTTGCTTTTTATTTAAATATTTATATATTAACCATATTTAAAAAATATGCAAGTTTTTTATAATAATAACAAAAAAATAATGGATAATCAAAAAAAATTGGAAAAAGTAATTTGAGCAATAGAGTGATTGCTTTTAAATATAGAAAATGATATTAGAAGGGTAAGAATTCTTTTAACAAGAATAAAAGATGGAACATATAGTGAAGAAATTGATGAAAAAGAATTAAAAGAATTGTCATCAAAATTACTAAATTATGAAGTTCCAAATGAAGGACAGGTGGTAGAATGAGTTTTTGACTGATTTTATATGATAGGTTCAGATGAAAAAAAATATCCAGTTCCTTTAAATTATTCTAGTAAATCAAAACTTATATCATGAGATGTTCTAAAACTTGTAATTTTACCAAATGGAAAACTAATGTATAAATTGATTTCTCCTGCTCCAAGAACTTATTTGAGAGCTACATTATCAAAATCTTGAAATGATTATATGTGAATTTGAGATAATGGAAAAACTTACAGACTTAATCCAGCTGCTGTTACATTTTTTGATTTAAAAATAGGTGATGAAATGAGTATTATAGTAAATTCAGAAAATAAAGGAGATTTTGCAGCTATTGAATCAAAATTATAAAAAAAATATATTTTTTATTGAAATACAATATAAAATCACTATTATAATGCTCACTATGTTTTTAAATAGATAAGCTTTTTAGCTTTTAGGGCCGTAGCTCAGTGGTAGAGCGGGAGTCTCCAAAGCTCCGCGTCGAGGGTTCGAGTCCTTCCGGCCCTGTTGTTATGGGCTTATAGCTCAGTTGGTAGAGCAACGGCCTCTTAAGCCGGTGGTCCAGGGTTCGAATCCCTGTAAGCCCAATTTTTTTAGAAGGATAAAGAAGAAGGAATAAAAAAGCCTTGTTCTATATCTTTCTAATAATATAATTATTTATTATTTAATTTTGTGATATGGCAGTTCCAGTAAAAAAAGTATCTATTGCAAAAAAACATCAAAGAACTAGTACATGGAGAACTTTAAAAATAAAGAAAATGATGAAAAAATTGAATTTAGTAACTTGTAAAAATTGTGGTTCTAAAAAAATGAATCATTTTGTATGTCCTACATGTGGTTATTATAATGGAAAACAAGTACTTACTATAAAAAGTAAAAAAGAAGATGTAATAATAGAAGCATAGTTTTATAATTATTATTAAAGATGAATTTATCTAGTCGTATTTATAGTAGAAAGGTATTGTATAGAGTAATATATATGTTTAATTTTTACAGGTCAATTTTAAGTAAAAATATTTACTTGGATTTTGCAGATAAGGTAGAAAATATAGTAAGACATTGATTAGATAAAATAGATGATGTAGAGTATAGTAAGTTTGACTTTACTAAGTTACTGGCTTCAAAAAAAATTTATGCTGAAAAACATAATGATATAAGTGAGTATAAATCTTACTTTGAGCCTACAAATGAAAAAAAATTTCAAGAGGTTGTATCTTATACTTCTTCTTTTTTTGTTAATAATAAACAGTCTGTATCATTAGATTATTCATATATAGTTAATTCTATGTCTTTTTTGACTAAAAATTATGAAAAAATAGTAAATAAAATAGATGAATTATTAACTACATTTAAATTTTTTGAACTTAATAGTGTAGATCAAAGTATATTACTTTTGTGAATTGTAGAGTCAGAAGTAGAGCAAACACCAAAAGCAGTTATTATAAAGGAGTGTATATTTTTAGCTTCTACTTTTTCTAGTGAAAGTTCAGTGAAACTTATAAATGCTATTTTAGATAAGTCTATAAAATAATTTAAATTTTTTTATCTATTTATAGAAACTCATTTGCTTTTCAGTTTTAGATATTATTTGTTTATATTTAAATTGTTTTTGCTTTTTATTTTTTAAGTTTAAATTATGTGAAAAACAGAAGAATTATTAGCTTTGTACAATAGTTCTGATGCTAAACTTATTAACTATTTAAAAAAATTGTGAATAGATTTGTGAGATAATTATAATATAGATCTTCTAAAAAGAGCATTTACTCATAAAAGTTTTTCAAATGATGTTCATAAACAATTAGATTCAAATGAAAGACTAGAATTTTTATGAGATGCAATACTTTGATTTATAATTGCAGATATGCTGTATAATGAAAAAATACCTATGTGAGAGGATATGATGAGTTTATATAAAATAGCTCTTGTAAATGAAAAAATATTGGCACAAGTTGCAAGAGAAATAAATGCAGGTGATTATATATTTTTGTGACTTGGTGAATTGAATTCAAATTGAAAAGATAAAGATTCTGTACTTTCAGATTTTATAGAAGCTTTGATAGCATATTTGTATATAGATTTGTGAGAACAACAAGCAAGGGAATTTATTAAAAAATATATTTATTCAAAGTTTGATGAAATAAGAAAATCTTGAAATATTAAAAGTGCCAAAAGTTTGCTTCAAGAATATATACAAAGTAAGTATAAAACTATTCCAAAATATGTAGATTATGAAGAAGAAATAGATGAAAAATGAAACATTATCAAATATAGATCAGAAGTTTATCTAGATGATAAATTGCTGGCAGAATGATTTGGTACAAACAAAAAAAAAGCACAAACAGATGCTGCTAAAAAAGCATTTGATAAATTGAATAAAGCTTAGGCTTTATTTTTTTTAAATGTAAATATAATTATTTTTTTTTAATTTTTTTTTGTTTATTATTGATATTACAAAATTAGTTTATATTTAAAAAACAAAAATGAAAGTACCACTTATAGAAATAGAAAATTTAACTTGGGGTTATCCTTCATCTCATAAATTTATATTTGAAAAATTTAATTTTAGGCTATATGAATGAGATTTTACAATACTTTCTTGAAAATCAGGTAGTTGAAAAACAACTTTAATTAAATTTTTAATAAGACAATTAAAACCACCTAAAAAAAGTATTTTCTTTCGTAAAGAAGATATTGCAAGATTTTCAAATTCAGAAGTTCAAAGATATAGAAGAAATTTATGAGTTATATTTCAAGATTTTAAACTTATAGATTGGAAAACAGTATATGAAAATATATCTTATAATTTAGAAATGAGATGAGAAAAAAAAGATAAAATAGAAAAAAAAGTAAATGAAGTTTTGTATAAGGTATGATTGTTTGATAAAAAAGATGAAAAGATTCCTTATCTAAGTTGATGAGAAAAACAGAGGGTTGCTATTGCAAGAGCTTTGGTTTCTGAGCCTAAATTTATACTTGCAGATGAACCTACTGGAAATTTAGATATGCAAACTGCAAAACAAATTGCAGATTTACTTATTGAATTAAACAACCAATGAAACACTGTTCTTTTTATAACTCATGATGTAAATTTGGTAATGTATATTAAAAATAAGAAAAAGTGAGTAAAAGAAATAGAAATTTAAAAAATATATTGACTTAACATATTTTTAATATAAAATTAACATACTTTTAACAGTAAAGTAAAAAAAATGAAAAAAGAAGAAAAAAACAAAAAAGAGAAAAATATGATAGAAATGAGAGAATATATAGTTTATAGATTATATAAAGCAGGTATAATGTGATTTATACTAGATGAGGTAGATGATAGTTTGATATATTTGAATAAATATAAATTAAAAAATATATTTGATAATGTAGATGAATTTGTAGAACATATGAAAATAGTAAACCAAAATTATATAGATTCTTTATCAAAATAAAAAAAATAAATGAAAAACATAAATATAAATAGTTTAGGAGAGCAAACACCAGCTCAGTATATAGAATTTTTTTTGATGAGACAGCTTCCTTCAAAAACACTTGAAAAATTAGGAAATCCTCGTACTTTAAATGAGTTGTTAGAAAAAGTAAAGGATATTCTTAAAGAAAAAGAAAAATTTTGACATTATATACCTTTAAAGGAAGAAATACTTACAAAAATTATATTTGAAGCTATTTCTTCAAACAGAACTATTGAAGAGCAGTTCTCTTTGTTTAAAAAGCATCACTCAGGTTCAATAGCAGCAGCAAGGGTGCTAGCTGGTAATACTATTGCTAATTTTGCAAATAATGCTTATATACCAATTACACCAGTAAATAATTCAGATTATAGTTGAAAAAATTTATTAGCATCTTAAATTTTTATTATATAGATTTCTTTTGATATTTTTCTTACAGCATTTGGTTTGAAGGTTTTTATTTTCTTTCAGCCATATTTTTGTTTAAGTTCATACACAAACTGATCATATCATGGTCACATAAATATTTTTATTACAAATTTTCAATTTTCTTTTAAAAAAGTATCATATATTGGAATAGTAGATTTTATAAGTTCTAAACTTCTTATACTATCTATATCTTTAAATCAAATAGTATTTGGTGCCATATCAGAAGTTATTAAATCAAGTTTTTCTATGTTATGTTTTTTTAATATACTTTTTACTTCATCTATTTTTGTAGCATCCTGTTTATAGCAAAATACATTAGTTTGATTTAATTTTGCATCTTTTAGATCAAGTCATATTATTTTACTATCTTTGTTTAAATTTTTTGAAAGATACTGAACCCAAGAACCAGGTGCACATCATATGTCTAACACATTTAGCTTATCTTTTTTATTAAAAATGCTAAATTTTTTGTTGATCTCTTCTAACTTAAATACACTTCTTGCTTTATAACCTTCTTTTTTTGCTTTTTTAAAGTAAAAATCTTGTGGGTTAAACATGTTTTAAATTATTGCTAAAACTATATTATATATAAATCTTTGTAAATTAAAGTCAACTTAAAATATACAAAACTATAAATAAATTTGACAAATAATTAGTATTTTGTATAATCAATTTAAGTTTTAGTAATTAAATACTATTTTAATGGCAAAAAAAGATGATTCTAAACTTGTAAAAAATCCAGAGCTTCTAGAAAATCCAGAAAATGAACTTACAGAAAAAGAACTTAATTTTAAAAGAACAAAAGAAGATTTATTTATAATTTTGGCTAAAAAATTCCAAGAATTTTATAAAACAAGTAAAATGAATTTTTCTTCTGCACAAGAGGCTTTTTATGAGTTTTTGAAAAGAGAGTGAAGTGATGAAAAAACAAAAGTAATAGAAGAACTTGAATGACAGTTATGAAGGTCTATTACTTTTTCTGATATAAAGGATTTTTATTTAAAATCATCTTATACTATTGAATGAGAATTGAATAAAAAAATTTTTAAGGATTTTAAAAGAAAAAATGCAGTTAAATCTGTAATTAAAAGATTTGAAACAAAAATAAATGAAAAAATTGAAAATGCTGGTATATGAGATAGTGCTATAATATTGAAAGTGAATTTTTCTCAATTTTTATCAAAAGATATAGAAACAGATGAACAAATAGATGAAATATATGAAAAAGTAAGGCAAGAATATTTAGAAAAATTGCAAAAAATAAAAAATGCTTCAAAAAATAATAGAATAGATAATGAACTAAAAAATAAATATTCTAAATTACTTGAAGAACTAAAAAATACAAAAATAACAAATGAAGAAGTGATAGAACAATTGGAGCAAGATGGAATTTTATCTTACAAAGAAGTAAATTTTCTAAAAGATAGTAAAGAAGTTTCAGATCTCACTGACCAACAAATGGCAGAAGTTTACAATATTTTTTCTACTCTTTTTAATTCAAGTATAGTAAATGTATTAGATGATTTTATGGAAATAGAAAGAAAAGTAAGATTGTCTATGGAAAGATTTCAAAATATGTGAAAAGTATGAGATGTGATTGCAAAAAAAATAGAACAAATAGGTATTACAAATACTGATGTAGAAAATATATATAAAAATAAGCTTGAATGAAAACTTACAGATAGTCAGTTAAAAGAATTGGAAATATGTGAAGAAAAAAAAACAGATGCTGCTATAAAAGATTGTGAATATAAAGTTAAGGAAAAACTTGTAAAAGATTATATTTTATGAAGTTTTGAAAATTTGTGACAATTTTTTTTGGATAAAGGAGATAAGGATTTTTGAAATATAATTTTGAAAATTGCAAAAAAAGAAAAGCTTGATGAAGCAGATGAAAAAATATTATATGATGAAATAAAAGATCAATATATAGATAATGTATGTGAATTTATATTTTCAGCTTATAAATTTAAAGATGATGTTCAAAAGAATGAATATAAGGAAGTTTTGAAGCAAATTTTAGATTTAGACAAAGATAAAATTAAATTTAAAGATCCTATAAATTGATGAGAAGTAGAAGTAGATGTAGAAAAAAAAGTTATCTTCAATAAAGAGTACAATAATATAAATGAATTGTTTGAAGAACAACCTTATTTTGAATTAAAAATAAAGGATAGTTTAGATATTTTTAAGTCAATATATCCTTACAATTTTGTAGAATTTAATCTAAATGGAATAGATATTTCATTTTCTAGATTTCAAAAAGTAAAAGTAAATAATAAAGATGGAACTTCAACTGAATGATATTTAAAAGATGGTGATGATGGAACAATATTTTTATGTGAAGATAAAGATGATGATGAAAAATGTAAAGAATTAAATTTAGATGAAATATCTGATATACAGCCAATAAACAATGAACTTATTTTGAATAATCATGATTTACCAAAACTTTTTTTAAGTTTAACATCAAATATAACTTGAAAAAATCCAAAGCTTATAGAACAAACAAGTGAGCTTTTAAATAAAGTAAGTAAAGATATTGAAAAAGAACCAAAAAATACAGAGAATGTAGCAGAAAAATTGAAAGAATTTAATAGAATATGGAAAAAATTAAATGGTGATGAAGATGCACAATTTGAAAAAGGTAGTGTAATAACTTTAAAATGAGTTTCTTTAAATATTCCATGATTTTTAAATAATTGGTTTTATGCAGAAATAGTGGATATAAACAAAGAAACTGGTACTGTAAAACTTAAAATTAAATGATGAGTTTTGAATTTTTCATGAGAGACTGAATATACATTACCAATTGATGCAGAATGGTTAAAAAAACTTAAAAGAGAAAATGGAGGTAATGTTTTTAGATTTAAAAAGCTAGATGATAAGAAAGATTTTGTTGAATATGTCAAAGAACTTGAATTGACTTCAAATTTTCAATGATTTTCTGATACTTTATGAAAATGGAAAAATAGTAATTTGGAAGCAAAATCTGATGGTATATATAAAAAATGAGATAATAATAATTTAGAAAAAGTAGAATATATTGGTAGAGCAAAAGTAGCTGTGGATAACAACAATGAAGCAGTAAAAAAAGCCAAATATAGATCTGATTTGTATGATGTTTGGAAGCTAGAATATAATGGTGATCAAGTAACATTGAAAGACCCAGAAACTTGAAAAATTTCAAAAACTATGGATTATAATACTTTTATGCTTGTATTTTTGCAAAATGATCTTTCACCTTGGACAGGAAAAGAGTATAGGTGAGTTCAACAAAATTTTTCTTCTGTTGCTCCAAAAGTAAAAGCAGGTATGGCATTTGCACTAAATGATATTATTTTGGCAGTAAAAAATATAAAAGACTCTTTTATGTATCATTTTAAGCAAGATGATGAATTAAGAGCAGCTATTGTGTATTCAAATTTAACAAAGGTATTGCCATGATGGTGGTTTTTTTCAGATGTAAAACTTGAAGCAAATGGTGAAAGAGAATCCAAAATATGGAATGTGATAGAATCTTATAAATCAAGATTGGAAAGAAGTGAATGAGAATGAAAATGATGAAATCATGCAAAAACTGCTGCTTGAATTATAGAAAAGGAAATTTTTAAACATAAAAATATAAAAAAATGAAAAGCTCTTCCATATAGACATAGACTTAAAGCAGCTTGATATCTACTTTATGCTTTGGATAAATGACCTTGACCTTATTTTAGAGCATTATCACAATACAATGGTCAATGAATGTGGATTAAGGCATTATTGTGACCTCAACATTATTATAAATGGCAGACAAAAGTACAGGAACTAAAAGATAAAATCAAACAAGATCCTGAAAATCAAAATTTAAGAAGCCAGCTTGTGATGTCTGAAATGTTTTATCTTAAAGATGAGGATACAACCTGACTTTTTTCATCAAAATTTTGACCTACTGTGGAGTTTTTGACAGTAAATGCTTTTTGAGATAGTGGAAAAGAAGAAAATGCTTATAAATGAGAATCTGAAAAAGGTTCATATTCTCTTATTTATGATGGTTGGAAAAGTTATGTATTAAATGATAGACCTTCAAATGCTTCATGAGCTTTAAAAGCACTTGTAGAAAATGTAGATAGTCAGAGTGAATATGTAGATTTTAATAAAGTAATTTTATCAACTATATTTACTTGATTTTTATACAACAGTCAATGAACTCCTTATGTAAGAACATTTGATAAAATTTGTAGAACCTATTCTATACCTATTTGACTTTTTGCTAAATCATATTATGGACACCACAATATATTACATATATTAGACTATATTGTTGCAAAAAAATGAATTAAACCATGAGGTAAAAAACAATCTTTTACACAGTTTTTGTATGGTAAAAAAAATCCAGAAGATGTAGATATTACAAATTATACTACTAAACCTGAAAGAGCAAAAATTATGTGAAAAATGGAAAGTTTCTGGAATGAATATGGAGAAGAAATTGTTTTTGCTTTGGATTATACAGACACTACACTTTTGGATGCTACAAAATCAAATTATGGAAAAGATGAAGTTATTGCAACTGACAAGCAAAAACAAGCTATTGGAAAATACTTATGAAAAGTAAATGCAGAGTATAAATGAGAAAGCTGGGAAATATCAAAAACTTTTGTATCATGAGAAGCTCCTTATTATCAAGAAGGTATATTTAATATTGCAGGTGGTGTATTTGAAGAATATGCTTGTAAAGTAGATGATGGTAAT
>Ga0256833_1003194_pt1 | contig 11307 bp, 10 predicted proteins | sample 356284metaG_FD_190535 | JGI IMG/M metagenome (GOLD analysis project Ga0256833, IMG submission 190535) | Hydrothermal vent microbial communities from Mid Atlantic Ridge, Atlantic Ocean - 356-284 | ecosystem: Environmental > Aquatic > Marine > Hydrothermal vents | place: Atlantic Ocean: Mid...
AACCGGGAAAATCATCAACCTGATGGCAGCGCCGGACGATTTTCCATTATTTTTTTGTCTTTTTTGCCGCCATCGGTATACTGAAAGAGTAGAACCTGATTTACTCAATTCAGGTAGAAGAAAAAAATGGCCGGATCCGGAATACTTCATTTTATCCACGGCAAAAAAAAACTGCACCAGGAAACGATCCGGGATTTTTCATAATCCCGAAAACACACAATGTCTGAAAACAAAAAACATCAGAAAATTATTGTTGTTGATGATGACGCCGCCCAACGATTGCTGCTGCGGATGTGTCTTGAAGCGGAAGGCTATGAGGTGCATGAAGCCGACAGCGGTTTTTCGGCCCAGCAGCTGATCGAAAAGCATCCTGATTTCCGCATCGTCATAACGGATTTGGACATGCCGGAGTTAAATGGTTTTGACCTGATACGAAAAATCCGGGCCAGGGAACTCCATTACACCTACATCATTGTCCTGACCTCCAAGGATGATGAGGCTTCACTGGTTCGGGCCTTTTCCACCGGCGCTGATGATTATCTGGCAAAACCGGTCAACCCCAACGAACTCAAACTGCGCATCCAGGGCGCCATCAGGGTACTTCGTCAGGAAACCCAGGAAGAACTCATCCTGGCGCTGGCCAAACTTGCGGAATATCGTAGCGATGAAACCGGATACCATCTCGAACGGGTACAACGTTACTGCCGGTTGCTGGCCATGGATCTGTGTGAAAACTGTCCCGAGCTTGAAATTCATGCCCAGTTTGCCGAAGAGATTGCCCGGGTCAGCCCGCTCCATGATATAGGCAAGGTGGCTATCCCTGACAATATTCTCCACAAACCCGGCAAGCTGACGGATGCTGAATTTGAAATTATGAAAACCCATGCCGCCATCGGCGGCCAGCTCCTCAAGGATATCTATACAAAAAACGGCTCTCCCTACCTGAAAATTGCCTATGAAGTCGCCATGTATCACCATGAACGCTATAACGGCAAAGGCTATCCCAACGGCCTGCACGGTGAGGAAATACCCATTGCCGCCCGCATCATGGCCCTGGCCGACATCTATGATGCCATGGCAACCAAGCGATGCTATAAGGAGCCCTTTCCCCATGAAAAGGTAAAAAAAATCATCCTGCAGGAACGGGATCAACATCTGGACGGCATAGTGATAGACGCATTTCTGCGGCAGGAAGATATATGGATAACTGTTCGAGACAGGTTTGCTGAAAAGTCATAGCCACAGTGCTGTTAAGAACCCCGGTAATCCAGGAACAGACCTGATGGGCCGCCCTTCCAAAACTATTCGCAAAAAGCAGATTGATTTGCTCTACAGGCAACTTCCCACCTCGCTGCTGACCACGGCAATTCTTTCAATTTGTCTGTTCTTTCTTCTCCATGGTTTTCCCGACCAGCAGGCGTTGCTCTGCTGGCTGTTACTTATGATGTCGGTGCTGTTATATCGCACCTGTTCTTTTTTTTTCTACAACAAAAGCAACAAAAGTAATTCCGTATCCGGCAATCGTGCAGAACTCCTGTTCAATATCGGCGCAGCTCTGACCGGGATGACCTGGGGACTGCTTGCCTGTTGGATCTATCCCATGACAATAAATGTCGGAGCACGGCAGCTCATTCTGATCGTTCTCGTCGGTATTGCCGGAGGTTCCATTGCCACACTTTCTTACCAAAAGCTCCCGGTAATCCTGTTCGTCACCCTGACTCTCCTGCCCATTACCTTTGGACTCTACCAAACCCCCGACAGCCAGAACATGGCAATAGGCATTGCCCTGACTATATACACCTTCTTTCTTTTGAGATCGGCACGAACATTACAACATAATCATGAACAGCTTCTTGTCCTGGAGGAGATGGCCGTCACGAGGGAAAAATTGTTGCGACAATCGCAACACCAGGCCGAGGCGGCAAGCCGTTCCAAGTCCGAGTTTCTGGCCAACATGAGCCATGAGATCAGAACGCCGATGAATGCCATTATCGGCATGACCCGGCTGGTACAGGAGACTGAACTTGATCCGCTGCAGAAAAAATATGTAGGCAGAATAGCGACCTCCTCCGCCATGCTGCTGGACCTGCTCAACGGAATCCTTGACTTTTCCAAGATCGAGGCGGGCCAGCTTATTCTGGAAGAGCAACCCTTTCTCCTGGAAACAGTGCTGGACAATGTCTATTCCACTATGATCGGACTGGCCGGGGAGAAGAAACTGGCCCTGCTCATCGACAGGGATGAAGAGGTTCCCGAGGCCTTTGTCGGTGATAGTGTCCGGTTGGGGCAGATCCTGGTCAATCTGGTCGGCAATGCCATCAAATTTACCGATCAGGGCGAGATATCCATTCATGTTTCCCGGTGCGGGACTCCGTCGTCGGGAGAAAAAACCAGGCTCCTGTTTACCGTGTCCGACACCGGCATCGGTATTCCGGAAGAAAAGAAGCGCCATCTCTTCGGGAGCTTTCAACAGGCAGACAGCTCGATCTCCAGGCGCTACGGCGGTACCGGTCTGGGGCTGGCCATATCCCGGCAGCTGGTACAGTTGATGGGTGGGGAAATCAGCCTGAAAAGCACGGAAGGGATCGGTTCCACCTTTTCCTTTACCATAGCCCTGCCTGCCTGCGCCAGGGAGGAAGTGCAGCAGCGCTGCCTGCTTGACGAAACCAGTCGACCCAGGGTTACCGGCCTTGCCGTTCTGCTGGTGGAGGACAACGCGGCCAACCGCGAGCTGGGCACAATTATCCTGGAATCATCCGGTCAGAAGGTGCAGGTGGCGGAACACGGTCTGCAGGCCCTGGAGCTGCTCTGTGAATTTTCTTTTGGTGTCATCCTGATGGATGTGCAGATGCCGGAAATGGACGGCATAACAGCGACCCGGATCATTCGGGCGGTGGAGGAAGACAGGCCGGTGGATATCCGGTTATCAGGGCAGCTGCTCACGCAGCTCAGGAAACAGATCGGCGGCGGCCATATACCGATCATTGCCCTGACCGCCCATGCCATGGACAGTGACCGGCAGCGGTGTCTGGATGCGGGCATGGATGAATACCTGACCAAACCCTTTCAGCCGGAACAGGTGGTGGCGGCATTACAGAAGTTCAGCAAAACAAAGCCGATGGACTCTCCGCTCGCGGTGGCTGAACCGATGTCCCCGACCATTGATACGCCGGGGATGGATTCAGACCTCGGCAGCCGCGTCCGGGCCCATTTGCGTGCGACCTACAAGCTTCAAGCCGAGCAGGTCGATCAATTACTGGTAACCTCGGCCCGGAGTCTGTCCGACCATCTTGCTAAGGCATCGGCGGCATTGGCGGCTGAGGATACTGAACTGTTGCGGGCGGCGGCGCACGGACTCAAGGGCAATCTGCTCAACCTGGGGCTGGTGGAATATGCGGAAACAGCAGCAGAGATTGAGCAGTATGCGCAAAACGGCGAAGCCCGTTCCTGCCGCCGCCGGCTTATCTCGCTGCAGACAGCTCTTGCCGAACTGTCGGGATAGGCGCGGCTTATTCCTAAATTGAGGTTATTCAAACTCCAATATTACCTGATCCACGTTAAGACTGTCTCCGCAACAGCTGTGTATCTTGCCAATCACACCATCAATTGAAGCTCTGAGAACATTCTCCATCTTCATGGCCTCAATCACCGCCAGTTCCTGCCCGGCCTTGACGACATGGCCCTCCTCCACCCGCAGTTGAACCAGTAACCCGGGCATGGGCGCCAGCAGTACCTTGACGCGGTCATCCTCTCTTTTCTTCGGCATAAGAAGATACAGTTCAGCGGTCTGCGGGGTCATGACCAGAGCTTTGGTTGTTTTCCCTCTATGGATAATCCGGTAGCCAAGGCCATCCCTGGCCACCTGAAAGGCAAGTTGACGCTCACCTATCGTTGCCCGTAAAATATCCCGGCAAAACGACCAGTCCGTCCTGACATTGTAGCCGGTACCATTACAACTCACTGCGTATCCGCAATCAGCCTGATACGGTTTCACCGTCACCCGGTGCTGCTCTTTTTCAACAACCACCACCCAGTCATCCAGTACCCGCCGTTCATAACCGGGTAACTGGCCGCTGATGCGGGCGGCCCGGTCCATGTATAACCGGTGCACAATGGCAGCAATGACAACAGGCAGGTTAGAATCAGCAACAATGACGTCCTCATTCCGGAACCCCTCCGGAAATTCTTCCTCAATAAAACCGGTATGTAATGCTCCCCGCCTGAACCCGGGATGCGCCATCAGAGCGCCTAAAAAACCGACGTTATGCCGAACTCCGTCAATAACATATTCATCAAGGGCGTCCTGCATGAGGTTGATTGCCTCATCCCGGTCCCGACCACAGGTGATGAGCTTGGCCATCATCGGGTCGTAGTACATGGAAATCTCGCCTCCTTCAAAGACGCCGGTGTCCACCCGCACCCGTCCGGGATCATTGTCAGGCGGCTGATAGCGGACAAGTCGGCCGATGGAGGGAAGAAAGGTACGCAATGGATCTTCAGCATAGATACGGCTTTCCATGGCCCAGCCGGCAAGCCGGACATCCTGCTGCCCCAGTGGTAACTCCTCTCCGGCGGCCACCCGCAGCATAAGCTCAACCAGGTCCAGGCCGGTCACCATTTCCGTGACCGGATGCTCGACCTGCAGCCGGGTATTCATCTCCAGGAAGTAAAAATTTTTATCCTGATCGGCAATAAACTCCACCGTACCGGCGGAACAGTAAGCAACCGCCCTTGCCAGCTGCACCGCCTGCTCACCCATGGCCCTGCGGGTATCCTCATCCAGCAGGGGAGAAGGCGCCTCTTCAATAATCTTCTGGTGCCGCCTTTGCAGAGAACACTCCCGTTCTCCAAGATAGATGACGTTGCCGTGGGTATCGGCCATTATCTGGATTTCTATGTGCCGGGGCCGGTCGATATATTTTTCGATCAGCATGCGGTCATCGCCGAAACTGGAACGGGCCTCACTTGCCGCCCGCTCAAACCCATGCCGGCATTCTTCTTCGTTCCGGGCAACCCGCATCCCCTTACCGCCACCGCCCGCGCTGGCCTTGAGCATAACTGGATAGCCGATCTCCGCAGCCACCGCTGCCGCATGATCTCCATCCCGCAGGATACCGTCATAACCGGGGATGCAGTTAACCCCTGCTCCAGCGGCAATCCGCTTGGAGGTCATCTTGTCGCCCATGGCGGTGATGGCGTCCGCGGGTGGCCCGATAAAAATAATATTTTCCCGAGCCAGCTGTCGGCAAAATTCAGCGTTTTCCGACAGGAATCCATAGCCGGGGTGGACGGCTTCCGCTCCTGTTTTCAGACAGGCATCAAGAATGGCATCAATGCGCAGGTAACTTTCAGCAGCGGGGTCACTGCCGATATACACGGCTTCATCGGCCATCTGTACATGGAGCCCGTTACGGTCGGCATCAGAATAAACAGCAACCGTGGCAATGCCCATCTTCCTGGCCGTGGCCATGACGCGACAGGCTATTTCACCGCGATTGGCAATTAATATTTTTTTGAACATAATCAAATCTATAACGGAATATTACCGTGCTTACGCCAGGGATTTTCCAGGTTTTTTCCCCGCAGCATGGCCAGAGAGCGACAGATACGGGTACGGGTATTATGCGGCAGAATGACATCATCAATAAAACCGCGACTGCCGGCGACAAAGGGATTGGCAAACCGATCGGTATATTCATCGGTTCGTTGCTTGAGTTTATCCGCATCACCTGATTCCCGGCGAAAAATGATCTCAACCGCGCCCTTGGGCCCCATGACCGCGATCTCGGCAGTGGGCCAGGCAAAGTTGACATCACCGCGCAGATGCTTGGAACTCATCACGTCATAGGCCCCGCCATAGGCCTTGCGGGTAATCAGGGTCACCTTGGGAACCGTGGCCTCGGCAAAGGCATAGAGCAGTTTGGCGCCGTGTTTAATAATAGCGCCGTACTCCTGGCTGGTGCCGGGCAGAAAACCGGGCACGTCGACAAAGGTAACTATCGGGATATTAAAGGCATCGCAGAAACGGACAAAACGTCCCGCTTTCCGGGCCGAGGCGATATCAAGGCAACCGGCCAGCACCATGGGCTGGTTGGCGACGATTCCTATGGTCGAACCCTGCATACGGGCAAAGCCTGTAATGATATTGGCGGCATAGTCGGGCTGCAGTTCAAAAAAATCTCCCTCATCCACCACTTTGACGATCAACTCCTTCATGTCGTATGGTTTATTCGGGTCGGCGGGCACCAGGGTATCAAGTGATTTTTCCGTTCTTGTAGCCGGATCATTACACGGCCAGACCGGCGGCTTTTCTCTATTATTTGCCGGTAGAAAATTGACAAATCTCCGCAGCATGAGCAGGGCTTCGACATCGTTGGCAAAGGCCAGGTCCGCCACTCCGGAGCGGCCGGTATGGGTCATGGCGCCGCCTAATTCCTCAGCACTGACCTCCTCATGGGTCACGGTTTTCACCACGTCGGGTCCGGTGACAAACATATACGAAGTATCCTTGACCATGAAGATAAAATCGGTCATGGCCGGTGAATACACAGCACCACCGGCGCAGGGACCCATAATCATGGAAATCTGAGGCACCACCCCGGACGCCAAAACGTTGCGTTGAAAGACATCGGCATACCCGGCCAGGGCCTCAACTCCCTCCTGAATACGAGCGCCCCCCGAGTCATTAAGGCCAATCACGGGCGCGCCCTGCTTCATGGCATGATCCATGATTTTACATATTTTTTCGGCATGGGCAGCGGACAGCGAACCGCCGAATACGGTGAAATCCTGGCTGAAGACAAAGACCAGGCGACCGCAGACCGTTCCGTAGCCGGTGACAACCCCGTCACCGGGAATCTTTTGCTCTTCCATGCCGAACTCGACACAGCCGTGTTCGACAAACATATCCCATTCTTCAAAACTTCCCTGGTCAAGAAAAAGCTCGATCCGCTCTCTGGCAGTGAGCTTACCCCGTTTATGCTGCCGCTCAATTCGGGTTTTTCCGCCACCTAACCGGGCTGCCTCCCGTTTGGCCTCAAGCCTCTCTATGATATCTAAATTATGCATGCAATAAACGTTTCAGGGTTCAAGGTTCTGGGTTGAAAGTTCAGGGTTCAGGATTCAGGTTTTCACAGAGTTCCGTCAACACCCCGCCGGTAGATTTGGGATGAAGAAAGGCCACCTGTTTGCCGCCGGCGCCGGGAACCGGCTGTTCATTGATCAGACGGCAACCCTGTTCTTTAAGACGATGCAACTGATCTTTCACATTGTCACTTCGGTAAGCAATATGATGAATGCCCTCGCCCCGTTTTTCCAGAAACCGGGCAATGGGGCTGTCCGGGGAGGTCGGCTCGAGCAGTTCAATATGGGTCTCACCAAGGCTGAAAAAAGCGGTTCGCACCTTCTGGCTCTTTACTTCCTCTATCCGTTCGCAGACAAGACCCAGGCCGGCTTCATAAAACTTGCCGGCTTCAGCAATGGAATGGACGGCAATTCCGATATGATCTATTTTTTTCAGCATTTTTCACCTGTCGGCGATCGAAAACTCTCTGCTTCTTCCCTGGCATTCAATCCTTTTCAGGAAAATGTTCGGTGATGAGATCATAGAGGAAATTACTCGTTTCCCGGATGACATGCACACAGTTTTTCCGGGTACTGTTTGGATTTTTATAAAAATTCAAAACAGCCACGTGATTTTTCCAGTTGATCCGGGCAATATTGGCACAGTTGGTGCCGTTATAGGGTCGGCATATCTCGTCAAACTGCTTGACCAGTTTATTACTGAGCTTCCACATCAGTTTATGATCACGCCCACCGGCCTCGGTTTTTCCCAGGGTAAACCCGATAACGGCCAGCGCCCCGGACAGGGTGCCGCAGACCCGGCCGCTGGAGCCCATACCGCCCCCAAACGGGGCCATGGCCGCCATCAACTCACCTGCAGGCGGTTCCTCGCGAAACAACTCAGCGCACGCGCTGAGAATGGCCTGACTTCAATGCATTTTTGCTAAGAACAACTCGGCGGCACGGTCCGCCATCTTTTCCCGATCTATCATTACACTATCCTTTTCAAAGTAATTACCGACCTCATAACCACAAAATCATCTGTTCAAGCGGCATAAAACCTTTTTTCTCATATAACGACCTGCCCGCTTCACTGGCGGCAAGCTGCACGCGCCCCAATCCCCGGCTTTTTGCATCGGCAAGTAAGTGATCGACAAGAATGGAGGCAATTCCATGGCGCCGCATGGACGGCAGGATGTAGACACTGTGGATAAAGCCGACTTCAGCAGAAGGATCTTCCGGCACCGGCACGGTTTGGAGAATAGACAGGCCACCGCTGCCGACCGGTTCCCCGTTCTGCTCTGCTATCCAGGCCAGGCAGGTTTTCTCGGGCAGCTGCCCGGCAAGTTTTTGCTGTTGCGCCTCCTCCAGCCGTGCGAAATCCATGGGCGGCCTTTCGGGAAAACCGGCTGATGAAGGGCTGCAATTCGGACCGCAGCAGGTTTTCTGCAGAGAGAGTCCGCTGATTGAACGCATCTCCTCAAACATCTGCCGGTGATGGGCCGCCAGCAGGGTAATATCCCTTTCCTCTGCCCGGCGATATGTAATATCTGCTACCATTGGCGCCCCCGGTACTCGCCAAACACCTGCCGCAAAACATTACAGATCTCACCAAGGCTGCCATAGGCCCGGACAGCGGCTAATACCGGTTCCATCAGGTTGCGGTCTTCGCGGGCGGCCCGGCCAAGTTCGGCAAGTGTTTGTTCAACGGCCCCGGCATCACGTGTCGCCTTAATCTGCGCCAGCCGCGCCACCTGTTCATCCTCCACCCGTGGATCAATGCGCAGCACCGGGACGCTGGTTTCTTCCTCCACCTGGAATTCATTCACCCCGACAATAATGCGCTCACCCTTTTCCACTTCCTGCTGGTACTGGTAGGCGGCGTCTTCTATCTGGGCGGCGATAAAGCCGTTTTCAATGCAGGCCACCACACCGCCCGCCTCGTCGATGCGACCAATAAGCTCTCCGGCCTCCTGCTCAATGGTATCGGTCAACTGTTCGATATAGTAGGAGCCGGCCAACGGATCAACCGTGTCGGCCACCCCGGATTCATGGGCAATGATCTGCTGGGTACGCAGGGCCGTGCGCACGGAATCCTCGGTGGGCAGGGAAAGGGCCTCGTCCCGGGAGTTGGTGTGCAGGGACTGGGTGCCGCCAAGAACTGCGGCCAGCGCCTGGATGGTGACCCGGACAATATTGTTGTCTACCTGCTGGGCGGTGAGACCGGCGCCGGTGGTCTGGGTATGAAAGCGCAGCATCATGGAGCGCGGGTCCGTGGTGCCGAACCGCTTTTTCATGATCCTTGCCCACAGCCTGCGCGCCGCCCGGAATTTGGCCACCTCTTCCAGCAGATTGGAGGAGCCGTTAAAGAAAAAGGCCAATCTGCGGGCAAAGACATCAAGTTCAAGCCCCGCATCCAGGGCCGTCTGCACATAGGTTATACCGTCTGCCAGGGTAAAAGCCACCTCCTGACTGGCGGTGGAGCCTGCCTCACGGATATGGTAACCGGAAATGGAAATGGTATTGAACAGCGGCGCCTTGTCACCACACCACTGGAAGATGTTGGTAATCAGGCGCAGGGATGGTTTGGGAGGAAAGATATAGGTGCCACGGGCAAAATATTCCTTTAGAATATCATTTTGAATGGTGCCTTTGATCCTGTCGGCAGCCACGCCCTGCTTTTCCGCCACCGCCACATACATGGCCAGCAGAATCATGGCAGGCGAATTAATGGTCATGGAGGTGGATATTTTGTCCAGCGGAATCCGGTCAAAAAGGGTTTCCATGTCGGCCAGGGTATCAATGGCCACCCCCACCTTGCCCACCTCGCCGAGCGCCATGGGATCATCGGAGTCATAGCCGATCTGGGTGGGCAGGTCAAAGGCCACGGACAGGCCGGTCTGGCCCTGGTCGAGCAGGTAGCGGTAGCGCTCGTTGGAGGCGGCGGCAGTGGAAAAACCGGCATACTGGCGCATGGTCCAGAAGCGGCCCCGATACATGGTGGGCTGTACGCCCCTGGTATACGGGTAACGACCGGGAAAGCCGATGTTATCCAGATAATTTTCGTCTATCTCCTCAGGCACTGCCAACCGCGGCACCTCACGGCCGCCGTGGGTGGTGAACCGCTCTTTGCGCTCCGGAAAGCGGGCAAGTGTTTTTTTAAGTTCTCCCTCTTCCCAGGATCGGAATTGATTGTCTGCTGTCATTCTTTCTCTTCCATTGCTTGCGTTCGGCGCAGAGCGCCGGGGAATGTAACCAATAAATCTATTTGAATTTGTTGACTTTCAGCTTTTAAGTATTTACGGTAATTACATAGCGGGTGCCATACAAACACAGGAGTCATAAAAATGCAAAAGCAATTGCGCGCAAGAGATATTAAACTGGTTTCTATCGGCAATTCAAAGGGAATTCGCATTCCAAAGGTTTTATTACAAAAATATTGCTTCGGAGACACCCTTCTGCTTGAAGAGACAGAGCAGGGCCTGCTCTTAAGAAAAAAAAATGACCCAAAAATTTCCTGGGAAGAAACATACAAGGCCATGGCCGCCGAGGAGGAAGACTGGAGTGATTTTGATATAGCATTGCTTGACGGACTGGAGGATGCAGATTTTGACGATTAAAAGGTATGAAATCTACTTTGCCGACCTGAATCCTGCAAGGGGCAGCGAAATAAAAAAAATACGACCAGTCGTTATTGTCAGCCAGGACGTGATGAATAAATACCTGGAAACCGTAGTTATCTGCCCGTTAACGTCAACACTGCATCCCCAGTGGAAAACCCGCCTCCAGGTAACCTGCGCAAAGAAAAAGGCTGAAATAGCCGTTGACCAGATACGCACCATCAGCAGGCAGAGGTTGAAAAATAAAATTGATTCATTGTCAAAGAGAAATGCCGCTCAACTGCGAAAATTGATCACAGACATGTACGGCGAGTAAAACGGCGCAGAGCGCCACAGATTGCGGTTCACCGCGGAGCGGTGGAACCAGAAAAAACCAGAGATATCATTATTTCTCCTCGTTCCTCCACGCCCATGGCGTCGTGAACGTCTTTCTCCGGCGCTCTGAGCCATTATCATTACCATGGCACTTACCAGTTCATAAACACCTGCACCGGTGACTCCATCTCTGCATAATTTCTTGCGCTTGACCAGAGCCAGTGTTCGGCTTCAGCAACATATCCGCGTTTAACAGGATTTTGATGGATATATTCCAGTTTCTGTACCAGCATTTTCCGGTTTTCCATCA
>Ga0256833_1003195_pt1 | contig 11307 bp, 7 predicted proteins | sample 356284metaG_FD_190535 | JGI IMG/M metagenome (GOLD analysis project Ga0256833, IMG submission 190535) | Hydrothermal vent microbial communities from Mid Atlantic Ridge, Atlantic Ocean - 356-284 | ecosystem: Environmental > Aquatic > Marine > Hydrothermal vents | place: Atlantic Ocean: Mid...
GGAAGGCATTTTTTGAAAGGCCCTATCTTCAAGGGCCACAGGCCCAAATCGTTGACGGCTGTACTTTGACATATTAAACTTTAATTGTCACTACAAAAATTATTATGCTAAAAAAGAATGTTAAACTGATCTTCACCATTATAGGTTTCTTGTTTGGGCTTGTCATTGCCCATCCCTACGTGATGCTGGTCTACATGATAACCCATCCCAAAGGGTGGGGCCATCCAGGTCACGATCTAAGCGTAGTAGGCACCATAAGCCAGGTCTTTTCTGTAGAGATGGTTCCAATGGCTGCTGCCTTTGCCATTTTCTGCTCCCTCATCGGTCTCCTTCTTGCCATCCTCTTTGAAAGGAACCAGAAGTTGAACGAAATGTCCTTGGCCATGAAGCGCAGAAGACAGGTCATGGAGTCCATGCACAGGCTTTTGTCTGTCCTGTCCCACTTCATCATAAACTCTACACTGGTGATAGGAACCTTGGTGCGAAGGCTTGAGAAAAGGGACGTTAAGGGAGAGCTTAGGCAGGAGCTTGAAAAGATCTTGACAGAGGCAGAAAGAAACGAAGAGGTGATGAAGCTGGTCAATCAGTGCGAGTTTCTGGAAAACTTCGAAGAAACGGATGCCTCCATGCAGGAAGTACTTGAACTGACAAGGAAGCTGGAAGAGGGGCTTACAAAGTGAAATGTTCTCTGTTTTTGTTTTCCATCATCCTTCTTTTTCTTTTTGCCCTTCCAAATCTGTCATTTTCAACCACAGCGAAGGTGTCAAGCCTCAAGGCTGCCATAGGCCTTGCCTTATCTAACAATCCAGAGCTAAATGCCTTGCGCTCAAGGTATGAGGCAATGAAGAACGTGCCTTCCCAGAAAGGCAGCCTGCCAGACCCTGTCATTGGTTTTAATGCCCTCAATCTTCCTGTTGATACCTTTGATATTGATCAAGAGGCCATGACGCAGATGCAGATAAGGCTTTCACAAAAGTTGCCTTTTCCTGGAAAGTTGTCTCTTAGGAAGGATGCTGCACTTCGCGACGCCGAGGCACTTTGGGAGCGGGTGAGGGAGATGGAGCTTAGCATCTCAAGGCAGGTGGAAGAGCGTTGGTGGGACGTTTTTTATACAGAAAAGGCCCTGTGGATAATAGAGAGAAACAAGGGCAACCTTCAGGATATGGTGGATGTTGCAAAGAGCAAGTATGAGGTTGGAAAAGGCCTTCAACAGGATGTTCTTCTTGCCCAGCTTGAGCTTACAAACCTTTTCAATCAGGAGGCACAACTAAAAGGGCTACTAAGTTCATTGTTGTCAGAACTTAGACGTCTTGTGGGTGAAGCCAAGCAAATAGAGGTGCCATTTTCAAATGGGCCTTTTCTTGAGCCTCCACCAGCTGTCGACCCTGTTGTCAAAACGGCCTGTGAGTCAAGACCTCTTATACTTTCATACAAAAAAGAGATGGAAGCCATGGAAAAGAGGCTTGCCCTTTCAAAAAAGGACTTCATGCCTGATTTCAGCCTTGGTGCTGCCTACGGTTTCAGACAAGATGGACCAAACGGGATGAAAAGGCCAGATTTTGTCTCCTTCTCCATTTCCATGAACATACCCATCTGGGCACATTCAAAGCAGTCACGAAAGGTAGCGGAAAATTCTCTAAGACTTGTCGAAAAGAGGCAGCTTCTGACAGGTGCTTTCAATGAGGTGAAAAAGGAGGTGGAAAGTGCCATCTCCATATACCGGGCCTCCTACAGGCAGGCACAACTTTACAAACAGGCAGTAATTCCCCAGGCAAAACAGACCCTTGCATCAATGATGAGCGCCTATCAGGTAAATAGGGTTGATTTTCTTAACGTCATAAGGGCACGTCTTGCCCTGATAGGATATGAAAGGCAATACTGGAAGGCGGTATCAGAGGCCATGAAGGCAAGGGCACGCCTTATTGCAGCAGTAGGCGGACAGGATGTCTGGGATCGTATTCGTGGGAAAGAAGAGGGTCATGAAAAACGTTAAGCTTGTGGTCACGGCCATTTTTTTTCTGCTACTTGGTACGGCAGCAGGTTATCTCGTGGCAAAAAAGATGGTTGGTATTCAGGGCAAAGCCAGGCACGAGGCCAAGGCTGGAAAAACCAACAAGAGGAAGATCCTTTATTACAGGAATCCGATGAATCCTTCCATAACTTCGCCTGTTCCCAAGAAGGACGAGATGGGCATGGATTATGTGCCTGTTTACGAAGGTGGTGAATCTCAGGGGCCTGCAGGAACTGTTACCATTAATCCGGTTGTGGAACAAAATATCGGGGTTAGGACAGATGTTGCCAGGATTAGACGCCTATCACATATGGTCCGCGCCTATGGCCGGATAGCCATGGACGAAGACCTGATATATTCGGTTTATCCGCGTTTTAAGGGCTGGATAGAAAATGTGAAGGTCGCAAGGAAGGGAGACGTTGTGAAAAAAGGGCAGCTTCTTTGTACCGTATATTCCCCTGAACTTGTCTCTACAGAGCAGGAATACCTTGTAGCCCTTAAGGGGATGAAGATTTTGAAACATTCGGATATTGGGCCTATCAGGGAAAATGCCTCTTCTCTTGTGGCCTCTGCCAAGAGGAGACTTAGACTATTCGGGGTTGGTTCAGACGAGATAGCACGACTTGAGCGCACACTTAGCCCTCTTACAAGCCTTGCTATTTTGAGTTCGGTTTCAGGTACGGTCATGGCGGTAAGGGCGAGGCAGGGCCTTTTTGTCACTCCAAAGTCCATGCTTTATCAGGTGGCTGATCTTTCCACTGTGTGGGTACTGGCTGATGTTTATGAAAATGACGTTCCCTGGATAGGGATTGGCAATGATGCATGGATCAGCATAGAGGCTGCCAGTGGCCGAAAGCTCAAGGGAAAGGTGGATTTCATATATCCCTACGAGAATCCAAAGAAGAGGACAGTGCAGGTCAGGATGGTCTTTCCCAATAAAGAGGGGGTTCTAAAACCCCAGATGTTTGCCAACGTTGTGATAATGGCAAGTCCAAGGACAGTGCTTGCTGTTCCCTCAGAAGCCGTAATCCGCACCGGTATCAGGAAACTGGTCTTTGTTGAAAAGGAAAAGGGCCGTTTCGAGCCAAGGGAGGTGGAAACTGGTATCGAATCTGATGGATTTATTGAGGTGCGAAGCGGTCTTTCAGAAGGTGAGAAGGTTGTGGTCTCGTCTCAATTCCTCATAGACTCAGAATCCAGCCTCAGAGAGGCGACCCTCAAGATGAAGGCCCCCAAGAAAGAGATGGACGCCATGAAAATGGACAGCGGTAAGACAGGCCAGGCAAAGGTTGCTAAATGATAGGATCCATAATTCGGGCATCTGTAAAAAACCGTTTTATTATCCTCATGTTAGTGGCCCTTGTTGCTGCGGCAGGCATCTGGACCTTAAAACACATTCCACTTGATGCCATTCCTGATCTTTCTGATGTGCAGGTGATCGTCTTTACCGAATATCCTGGTCAGTCACCCCAGGTGGTGGAAGATCAGGTCACCTACCCTTTGACAACGGCAATGCTTTCAGTACCCCGATCCAAGGTGGTAAGGGGCTACTCCTTCTTTGGTCTGTCATTCGTCTACATCATATTCGAGGACGGAACCGATCTGTACTGGGCGCGTTCAAGGGTGCTTGAGGCCCTGAATTATGTGTCCTCGCGCCTTCCCCAAGGGGTCAGTCCGGCCCTTGGCCCGGATGCAACCGGAGTGGGCTGGATATACGAGTACGCCCTTGTGGACAAGACGGGAAGACACGATCTTTCACAGCTTCGTTCCATACAGGATTGGTATCTCAGGTATCCTCTTCAGACTGTCCCTGGGGTGGCTGAGGTGGCATCCATTGGAGGTTATGTCAAACAGTACCAGGTCGAGGTGGATCCCATGGCCCTTGCAGCTTACTCGATTCCAATACAAAGGGTGAGGCAGGCGATAAAGAGGTCCAACGGGGATGTTGGCGGAAGACTTATTGAGATGTCAGAGACCGAGTTCATGGTGAGAGGAAAAGGCTATATAAGATCCATTGCGGATCTGAAGAACATCCCTTTGTCTGTCACCAAGGATGGAGTTCCAATAAGACTGGAAGATGTTGCCAACATAAGTCTTGGCCCTGAGCTTCGAAGGGGCCTGTCAGAACTAAACGGTGAGGGAGAAACAGTAGGTGGCATTGTGATAATGCGTTTTGGGGAAAATGCCCTTGCCACCATAAAGGCAGTCAGGCGGAAACTAAAAGAGCTGTCCCTTGGGCTTCCAAAGGGTGTTGAGATAGTCCCAGTCTATGACAGGGGGAGTCTCATTGAAAGGGCCATTGAGAACCTGAAGGGAAAGCTTCTTGAAGAGTGTGTGGTGGTTTCGTTGGTGTGCGTGCTTTTTCTAATGCATCTCAGATCTGCACTTGTTGCCATAGCCACGTTGCCAATGGGCATACTTCTTGCCTTTATTGTGATGAGGTTTCAGGGCATAAATGCAAATATAATGTCCCTTGGAGGTATTGCCATTGCAATTGGTGCAATGGTGGACGGTGCCATCGTCATGATAGAAAATGGTCACAAGCATCTTGAAAAGGCCGAGTCCTCAGGCAAGCATATTGATGGCCCAACCAGGTGGAAGATAATGACAGAGGCGGCCCGGGAGGTTGGTCCTGCACTATTTTTCTCCCTTTTGATAATAACCTTTTCCTTTTTACCCATATTTTCCCTACAGGCCCAGGAAGGAAGGCTGTTTAGCCCCTTGGCCTTTACAAAGACTTACTCCATGGCAGCGGCAGCCCTTTTGTCTGTAACCCTGGTTCCCGTCCTCATGGGATATTTCATAAGGGGAAGGATCATGCCGGAGGCCAAAAATCCAATAAACAGGCTTCTTCAGTTTGTGCATGGTCCCTTACTGGAGCTGTTCATAAGCTGGCGCTGGTTGGTGGTATTGATAGCGCTCATCCTGCTTGCCGTAACCTATGTGCCTATTTCAAGAATTGGAAGCGAGTTCATGCCTCCACTCGATGAGGGGGACATACTGTATATGCCAAGCACCTTTCCAGGTCTATCCATCACGAAGGCAAAGGAGCTTCTTCAGCAAACAGACAAGATCCTGAAACAGTTTCCAGAAGTTGCGTCAGTTTTTGGAAAGGTTGGAAGGGCGGAGACCGCCACCGACCCAGCTCCTCTTTCCATGATAGAGACTACAGTGCGTCTAAAGCCAAGGGACCAGTGGCCTGATCCGTCAAAGACTACTCAGGAGCTTATGAAAGAGATGGACAGGGAGCTTCATTTCCCTGGTCTTGCAAACACGTGGACCATGCCCATAAAGACAAGGATAGATATGTTGTCAACTGGTATAAAGACGCCCGTTGGCATAAAGGTTTCAGGGCCTGATCTTGATACCCTTCAAAAGGTCTCCAAAGAACTTGAAAACATCATGAAGGGCCTTCCTGAAACAGTGTCTGCCTATGGAGACCGGGCCGTTGGTGGGTATTTTCTCGATATTGATATAGACAGGAAGGAGGCGGCACGCTACGGCCTCACAGTAGGTGCGGTGGAGGACGTGATAATGTCTGCCCTTGGCGGTATGAAGGTGTCCGAGACCGTGGAGGGCCTTGAACGTTACCCCATAAACGTGCGGTATCCAAGGGAGCTAAGAGACAGCCCTGAAAAGATAGGAAGGGTGCTTGTGCCTGCGCCCGGAGGCAAACAGATTCCCCTTTCCATGCTCGCCAAGATACGGCTTGTCAGAGGTGCCCCTGTAATAAAGAGTGAGAATGCAAGACCAAATGCCTGGGTCTATGTGGACATTAATACTTCAGACATAGGCGGCTTTGTCAAAAAGGCCAAGGAGGCAGTAAAAAAAAGGCTCCATCTACCTCCGGGCTATACCCTCAGCTGGTCTGGTCAGTTCGAGTACATGGAACGGGCAAAAGAGAGGCTGAAACTGGTAGTGCCGGTCACCTTGCTGCTCATATTCTTTTTACTCTATTTCAACTTCAAAAACCTATATGAACCCGTAATCGTCATGTTTACCATACCCTTTGCGCTGGTAGGCGGGATATGGCTTATCTATATCCTTGGATACAACCTGTCTGTGGCAATAGTGGTAGGTTTCATTGCCCTTGCAGGAGTGGCGGCAGAGATAGGGGTGCTTGTTCTTACCTTTATCGATCAGGAGCTTGAAAAGAAGCGGATGGAAAAGGGGCGCCTTGACAAACAGGATATATTTGCGGCAGTTCATGAAGGCACTTCCGAAAGGGTAAGGCCAATCGTAATGACAGCCGCTGCCATTGTCATAGGCCTTCTTCCCATAATGTGGGGCAGTGGAACCGGCTCTCAGGTAATGCAAAGGATTGCAGCCCCAATGGTAGGAGGCATGATTACCACCACCCTTTTGTGTCTCCTCGTCTTGCCTGTCATTTATGCCCTTTTCTTACAGCTAAGGGAAAGAATTAGTAGGTAAAAATGGGGGTATAAAGCTAAGTGCGGCGTCAAGGGTCAGGAGCGCCTCATGGGAATTGCAAAGCTGAACAGGCTCCCTTTTCCTGGAGTGCTCTCTGCCCATATTATGCCCCCGTGCATGGCCACCAGGTTTTTACAAAGGGCAAGACCAAGCCCTGTTCCCTTGTATTTTTTGGATCTTGAGGAATCCACCTGTTCAAAGGCATCGAATATTCGGGTGAGATGTTCCTCTTCCATGCCAATACCAGTATCCTCAACGGATATCATCAAGAAAGGATCCTTTGTCTTTCTGCTGTTAATTATCTGTCTGTCCATGAAGGGTTCAGGAACGTTTTCAACAAGCCACTTTCCATCTACTTTGGTTGCACCAAGTTCGATTCTTCCGCCCTTATCGGTAAATTTCACAGCATTTGAAACGAGATTGTAAACTATCTGTCTGAGTTTCTGCTGATCCGCTACGATGATATCTGGCACGGAATCGTCCAGTTTGAGGGAAAGCTCGATGTTGTGTTTCATGGCCTTGTAATGGATCATGGTGAGGCCAGATTTCAAAACGTCTTTTATATTTACATCTTCAAGGTCTAACTCCACCTTTCCGGCCTCTATCTTGGAAAGATCCAGAATATCATTTATGAGTGCCAGAAGATGGCGACCACTTTCGAGCACGTCGGTAAGATAGTCCTTTTGAGTATCATTTAGCTGGCCAAAGTGTTCATCAAGAAGCAGCTCCGAAAATCCAATGATGGCATTTAGAGGGGTGCGAAGCTCATGGCTCATGTTTGCCAAAAAGTCACTTTTCATCCGTGATGCCCTTTCAAGTTCCAGGTTGCTGTGCTTCAGTTCTGCCGATTTTTTGACAAGGTCCTGGAATGTCATGGCATTGTGAATTGCCACACCAAGCTGCTTTGTTGCATTCAGAAGAAATGTAACCGAATAGTCATCGGGTATCTGGTGGACAGCAATGACAAGGGCACCAATGTCTCTTTCATGGAACCTTATCGGAAACGCCATAAGCTCTATATCAAGGGTTCCATCCTCACCCCTTTTACTGTTTATGGACTCAATCACGAACCTTCCAGTGCCCTTAACTTCCTTTGCCTTTTCTTTTGCAAGGCCGCTTAGTTGTTGCAAGAATCCTTTATGTGCATCTTCAATGCTTCCTATGGCCCCTAAGGATATGATTTTTCTTGCCTGAGGTTCTCTTGTATCTTCATCATGAATAAAAATAGCTGCCCAACAGGCTCCCATTACTTCGGCGATTTGGTTTAAACAGGTATCCACCATCTCATCCACGTCCACAGAGTTCATTCGGCTTACAAGCTCTCCATATGCCTGCTGTATCCTTTTTTGTTGCCACAGTTTCTTCTTTTGGGCCTCGCTTAGTTTGAGTGCCTCTGTGCGAAGGGCAACCTGCCTTTGAAGTTGTTCGCTGTTTTCTTTGAGCCTCTGGTCGCGTTCTTGCACCTGTTGGAGCATGTTATTGAATCCATCCATGAGCATACCAATTTCGTCTTTACCACGGCCTGAACTTACTCTTATAGAAAAGTCGTGTTGGGTTTTGACCTTTTGCATGGTCCTTGCCAGGATCTCTATTGGCTCGGAAACGATTTTCTGAAGCCTTGAGGATATGAAATATGATAAGACAATAAGAACAAACATTATCCCAAGAAGCGTGAGGGCAAAAACCTTTATGTGGGCAAGTATCCATCTTTGGTCCACCCGCATAAACACAGCCCCTATGATTCTCCCCTTGAGTCGTACGGGACTCACTACATCTAAGAAGTCTGGAAGAAAGCTGCTGGAGTCTCTCGAATAGACATAAAGGCCAGGAGCTATGGTCTTGGTCCTGAAGATTTTTCTTAGACGAAGTTGTTTGGGGATGACTTCATCCTGAATCGTCTTAATCTTGACAAAAAGTTTCCCGTCTTTGTCATAGAGTGCAGCTGCGACTATATGGGGTTCTGCCTTAAGGGCATTTAAAAGCTCCTCTCCTGTCTCAGGATCGTCAAAGCTTAAGGCTGCAGTTGAGTTTCTTGCAGCAATGCCTGCAATTGTGGATATATTGGAAAGGACCGTCTGCTTTGTAGACAGGACTTCATTGATGAAAAAGATCATGGATATGATGATTATCATCAGACCAGAAGTAGCCAAGATGATGAGGGTGAGTTTTTGTTTTAGGGACAGGTCCTTAAAATTCATTTCTCCAGATTTCCCTCTCCAGCCTCTATGTGGTAGATCTTGGCCACTTTTAGGATCTTGGAGTTAAAGGATATGTCTGCCAATTTTGCCATAGAGTCGTTTATTGCAATGCCAATCCTGTTGCCATTTGTCACAAGCCCGACCATTCCGCCTTTTTTCAAAAACTCTAAGCTTTCTCCCACAGTAAGGATGCCTTGGGATGCCATCTTAGTGAGCTGTTTTGGGCCAATGGCGTCCTCTACACTGTTAGACACAAAAACCATCTGCGCCTCTTTAAGGTCTTTAGAATCCTCAAAGAAACGCACCTCTATTGGTCTGCCCATAATGGTTTCGCCTTTGGTGAGAAGTTTCAGGTATGTTGCGATCTGACTGCTTCCAATTATTGCCACTACAAAAGGGCCATCATCATGTCTGTTTTGCCAGCGGACAAAGTTTGGAAGGTTGTATAAATATGCCGCCTTTATCTGGTCTGGTTTAAAGGCAGCACCTGCCTGGTGATAAAAGGTTGCACCAAGCAGGACCACCAAAAGTGGCAGCATTGTCAGAAGAACAAATCTTTTGTTCCTCTTTTCCTCTATGTCCTGTCTTAGAAATGCCACGTTACCTTTCCATAAAAGCTCCGGGGAACCTCTGATGCCCTCAATTTGTCTATGCTCATGTATTCAGGGTGACGGTTGTCCAAAAGATTTTGAAGCTTAAGACTTAAAGACAGATTCTTTATTGGCGTCCAGCCAAGGCGTATGTCCAGCCTGCTATAAGAAGGGACGTCCATGTCTGGCAGATCATCCACATAGAAGAACATGGTATCCAGTTGAAGGTTGTGTGGCAGATCCATGTAGCTTCTCAGTGAAAATTGATTTGTGGGAATGGTCCCTTCACTAATCTCCCTGCTTAAAACCAGCCTGTGGCTGTGAATATGAAGTTTCAGCCAGGAATAGCTGAAAGATGTCTTCCACCAGTCGGTTAACCCAAAGGTGGTGGAAAGCTCTACTCCATAGCTGTCCTCATGGTATCTGTTTATGATTTTTATTGGGAGTACATGTACGTCTTTCCCAAAAAATGGTGTTTCTGCCTCTTTCCCAACAAATGTGGTGGTGCGAATGTCATGATACACGTTATAAAAAGCGGCTACGTCAAAGGAGAAACGTCTTTTTGGAACAAGCCTGTAGCCAATCTCGTATGCAATGAGCTTTTCAGGTTTAAAGTGGCTATTTCCCTCAAGGAGTACAATCTTTTTGACACCTGCCACATCAAACCTATGGAGGACGAAATTCAGGTCATGGTCTGCCCTTGAAGGGGTTCTAACAGCCCTTGAGACAGCAGCCCAGAGGGTTTGATATCTGTCTGGTTTGAATCTTAACCTTATGCTTGGCTGTACCTCGAAGCCGCTGTAATCGTTATGTTCAAGTTTCGTACCCAAGGTAAGATCAAACCTGTCCTTGATGATAGAGATCCGGTCTTGGATGAACGCTGAATAAAGGTTGTCTGATCTGCTTTCAGGATTGAAATAGAGTACGTCTGTATGCGGGATATCGTCATGGGTAAAGCGATACTCTGCACCCCATAGGATATTGTGTCTTGAGAAGAGGCGAAAGGAGTGTTGAATGTCTATGTCAAAGGTGTCTCTTGTCTCTTTCATGTAAACGGAGTTTCTTTTTGTCCTGTCGTAGTAGAGCTGTAGGGTGAACTTGGAATCCTTCGAAAGATGATGATGCCACCTTCCAAGGATGTTTCCGCCATTTAAGTCACTTGAAACCTTGCCATTAAGGAGTTTGTCAGGTAGCCCGATAGTGGTTTTAAAGCGATCGTGGGTCTTACCAGTAAATATGTCACCCTGGAGGGTAAAGCCGTCTTTGAGAGAGGGCTCAAGATCCATCCTGAAACCAGCCCTTCCCATGTCCCACTCGTCCTTGGAATCGTGGCCAGTGGATGTTTTGAAACCATCTCTGTTAAAATATTTGGCATAGGCCCTGTACCAACCGTTTTCTCCAATTCTTCCTCCATATCTTAATGCACCGAAACCTTGCTCTAAGTTTCCTCCGCCTGCCTTTAAGAGCCCTCCCTGTGTATCTTTTGCATTTTTTGTGATAATGTTTATGACACCATTTACCGCATTTGCACCCCAAAGGGTGGCACCAGGCCCTCTAATTACCTCTATCCTATCTATGTCATCCAAAAGGGTGTCTTGGCTATCCCAATATACGCCGGAGAAAAGGGGTGTATATATGCTTCGTCCATCCATTAAGACGAGAAGCTTGTTTGCATACCAGGCGTTAAATCCCCTGGAGCTTATGGCCCATTTGTTGGCATCTATGTGCGCAACCTGCATGCCTGGCACCATTCTTAGAAGTTCAGGAATGGATGTGATGCCACTTCTTCTTATATCCTCAGAGGTAATGACATAAATGGCCGCATCTGCATCTGCCATCTTTTCCTCTTGTTTGGATACGGTTGTTACTTCAAGGGAAGAAAGTTGAGAGATGGAAAGATTCTTCAAATAGAACAGATCACTGTCTTGGTCTCCGAGACTATTTGCAGCGTTAAACCAAATAACCAGCAGACAGATAAGAACACAATTAGCAAGTGTCCTGATGATTGCGTTTATCGGGTTCATTTGTCACCTTCAGGCAAAAAAACTGGCAATTTTTGATAAAAAAGTCCTAGTAT
>Ga0256833_1003196_pt1 | contig 11301 bp, 8 predicted proteins | sample 356284metaG_FD_190535 | JGI IMG/M metagenome (GOLD analysis project Ga0256833, IMG submission 190535) | Hydrothermal vent microbial communities from Mid Atlantic Ridge, Atlantic Ocean - 356-284 | ecosystem: Environmental > Aquatic > Marine > Hydrothermal vents | place: Atlantic Ocean: Mid...
AAATGGGTGTTTCATCCGTTCTACATCAACAATGATATGTGGTTTCTTTTTCAAAATAGAATAAAATTTTAAAGTTCCAAAGATACTTATTTTTTTTAGAGTGATTTATACAAATTTATCCATTGTTTGGCAATGACATCATCATCAAATTTTTGAGCAAAACGATGTGCTTTATCAATGCGTTCTTTATCAGGGTTTTGATATATTTTTATTATTAAATCTTGCATTTCAAATTCATTATATACATCTTCCAAATAGTATGAAAATTCGCCTCCCGCTTCCGAAAATACACCGTTTTTATTGGTAATCACCGGAATTTTACTGAAAAGCGCTTCAATAATCGGGATACCGAAACCTTCGTAAATGCTAGGGTAAACAAACAATTTTGCCGATTGATAGATTATTGCAAATTCTTTTAAGGACAATCCTTCGAGAAAATGTATGCGGTTTTGCATATTATTTTCTTCAATATACTTTTGGATTTCAGATGCATAGGGAGTTTTTCGCCCGACCAAAACCAAATGATAATCTGTGTCTTTAATGGCTTTTACAATCGTAAAGGCATTTTTTCTGGGTTCAATAGTGCCGACGTTTAAAATAAATTCGTCGGGGAGATTGTATTTTTGCTTGACTTCCTGTTTGGCTTTATCCAAATACAAGGTTTTAAAAACTTGATGACAACCTTGATAAATCACATCGATTTGTTCAGCGGGTATTTTAAAAAAATCAATAATATCTTTTTTTGTTTGTTCACTGATTGCTACGATTTTATCTGCAATTTGACATGCTTTTTTAAATTTTTGAGTATATATTTTTCTATCGATAGGTTTATAAAGTTCGGGATAGCGTAAAAAAATCAAATCGTGAATGGTTACCACTGATTTTATTGGAGTTTTATCAATTCCAACAGGTAATTCTCCACTTAATCCGTGATAAATTTTGATTTTATCTTTTTTTAAGTCGTTAACTATCAATTTTGAACGCCAAAGCGAAGGAATTTTTTTGGAAATAAATCCTTGTGGTTGGCGAATAATCATATTATTTTTTATTTCCAAACGATTGATTTTAGCAGGTTTAGGATTATATAAAAAATATTGATTATCAGGGTAATAACTTGATAAAATACGAACTAAATCACGTGAGTAATTTCCAAGTCCGGTATTGTTATGAAAAATTCTTTTGGCGTCGTATCCTATGTTCATTGAATATATATTTTTTCTAGTTGGTGAATGATATTTTTATAACTGTATTTTTCTTCAATATTTTTTCTTCCGGTTTCGGACATATTTTGCCATTGATTTTTACGGCTAAATAATTTTTCAATTCCTTCAACAAGTGCCTTAATATCATTTGGTTTAACAATTATTGCTTCTTTAACCATATCTTTTACAGACCCAACATCAGTTGCAACAACAGGGAGTCCACAGGACTGAGCTTCTAATAAAACGGTAGGAAAAGCTTCTGCTATACTTGAAAGAATATATGCGTCTGATTCAATCATATAATTTCTAACATCTATTGAGGGTTTGCTTCCAACAAGTTTAACAAATTTTTCTAAATCATTTTGTTTTATCAATTTTTCCAAATATAAACGTTTATTTCCTTCTCCTATTATAGTTAGAATAAAATTGTCTATATTTTTTTTATTTTTTAGCTCTGCTATCGATTTAATTAATAAACCATAAGCTTTTTCTTCAACTAAACGTCCTACACTAAGCAATCTTATCGGTTGATGAATACGATATGGTTTTGTTCTTTTAAAAAATTCAGTATTTACAGCATTTGGCAGGAATACAATTTTATTTTCAGGTGCGCCTAAATCAACTAAACTTTTATGATTGTAGTTTGAAATGGCAATAACTTTGTCAGTATATTCGAAAACATCTTTGTAGTAATCCGGTTGATGGTTTAAACCTAGCCTAATATCAAATCCGTGAAATGTAACAATGTGTTTTACAGGAATTTGCATCTTTTTTATCCAAATATTCTTAATGGCATTTGTACCAAAATGTGTGTGGACATTTTTTATATCATTGCTGATGATAAAATGAGCCAAATAAAAATATCTGGATTTGAAATTCAATGATTTATTTTTTATAATATTTTTTAATATGTTGAAATATATCTTTCTATTTTTATTTAATATTAGATTTAAAAAAAATAAAAATTTTTGATGTAAGTATTTGGGTTTTAATATGTTATAGTTGATAACATTATCTATTAATTTATATTTTTCAAATCCTTTTAAGGCATCTTTTTCATTGGAAATTCCACCTTCCGAAAAAATATAAATTTTATGCCCTTTATCAATTAATGAAATAATTTGATCTCTGATAAATGTTTCAGAAAGTTTAGGAAAGTCGCTAACCCAAAAGAGAATTTTCATACAAATTTATTATTTATCTATATCCCAAGTTGATTTTTCGGCACTCATATCTGTGGTTAATAAATTGGGAACGGCGATGATATACTTATCTTTTTTTACAATAGATTTTGGCGACCACGACAGCAAATACCAATCGGCATCACTTCCTTGTCCTTCCTTTCCTTTGTTGGGTTTAGGAGCTCCAATATAAGGATTTGGAATTGGCAAATTATCTTGTAAATATTGTCTATGTAATAAAATATGATGTGCAGGGGCAGAACGTAATAAATATACTTCTACTTGGTTGATTTCTTTTTGTTCAAAAATTTTATGAGGTTCTCTGTGCATTCCGGTAATCACCGGTCGCTCTTTCTTGTCTTTCACTTTATCCATTACTTCAAAAAAATCATCACGTAAAACCACATCATCTTGAAAATAGTGTATCCAGTCAATATCAGGGTCTGAAAGGAAATAATTATAACCGGTGTTTATTGAAAATACCAAACCCATATTTTTGATATTATCAATATATGAAATATTTGGAAAATCTTGTTTTATTTTGTCGTATTCAGCTTGAAATTTTTCATCAGAGCCATCATTAATCACTAAAATTTCCTCGGGACGTTGGTAAATTTGTTTTAAAAGATTGCCTAAATTTTCAGGACGATTATAGGTTGTGATAAAAATTGCTTGTTTTTCTTCTCGTTTGGGTTTATAATATTTTTTTAAGTTTATATTGGTGTATAAAGCATATTTCAATGCCTTTAACTTTTCCTTTGTGCTTCTGTTTTTATTATAGACGACAAATAAATGATTGCCCCAAACAGGTTTATATTTTTCTTTGATTAAATCCAAGTAATCATTGGTTAAATCTTCGGGTAGTTTTTTATGAAAGACGATATATTCAAAATCATAATCATCTAAGTTAATATCTCTTAGGATTTGATAGGGAAAAACTTTTGGAAATTCATATAACAATACTTCGGGTCCGATAAAAATTTGATTGGACAACTCTTTCTTGTGTAGAAAATTTATCAAAGGTTTCCAATATTTGTTATGTGGATACATTATTTTTTTGTTTTCAGCAAAGATAATCAAACTTTTTTCAATAAGTGCTTAGCGTGATTTAGTGCAGACTCAGATGGACTTTTTCCTTCAATCATTTCGGCTATTTCTCTGATGCGTTCATCATTATTCAGTAACTTAACTTTTGTTTCAATTTGTTGATTATCAGTGTTTTTAAACACTTTATAATGTTGTTCGCCAACGGCGGCAATTTGAGGTAAATGAGTAATAACTATAACTTGCATATTCTTGGACATTTTGCTCAATACTTCTGCCATATTTTGAGCAACTTCACCCGAAATTCCCGAATCAATTTCATCAAAGATTATAGTGGGAAGTTTCTTGTATTTTGATAAAACTGTTTTCACTGCCAACATAATTCGTGAAAGTTCACCGCCCGATGCAATTTGTTTAATCGTTCCGAAATGTTTGCCGTCATCTGATGAAATTTGAAAATCAATTTGATCTTTTCCGTTATTTAAAAATGTTAAAGACGGTGATAAATCAATTTTTAGACGTGTATGTTTCATCGATAATTTTTGTAAAATTTTTTCGATTTGTGCTATTAAATCGGGGATTGATTTTTTTCTGTTTTTTGATATTTTTTCGGCTAATTCCGATAGCTCGTTGTGTTTATCTTTTAGTTTTTTGTCAATTTTTTGGATTGTGTTTTCTAAATCGGAAAGGTCAGCGACTTCATTATTTAATTTATTTTTCAATTCAATTAATTCGCTGATATTTTGAACTTTATGCTTTATTGTTAAACGATTAATTTCATCAAATTGCTGACGTAATTGTTCTTTTTCTGCCGGCGAATATTCGTTTTCTTCCACTAAATTTGAAATTTCAACCGAAATATCTTGCATTTCAATTTGCATACTTTCCAAGCGTTGTGCCAGTTCTTCAAACTTGGGTAATAAATTTTGAATACGCATAAAGGCATTGCGTAAATCAATCAATAAATTATGTACACCAAATTCTTCATTATCAATTTTAGCACTGCTTTCGGTAAGTATCAAGCCAATTTCTTCGGCGTGTTCCAGTTGGTTAAGACGTTGTTCAATGGCTTCAAAATCAATATTTTCTAAATCAAGAGCTTCTAACTCTTTGAATTGAAAAGATTTATATTCCAATTCTTCCTGTGCCGTATCTAATTTTTGTTGCAGTTCGGTTTTTTGTTTTTCAAGGGATTTGTAAATTGATAATTCTTCTTGATATTTACGCAATAATTCATCGTTTCCTGCTATTGCATCTATGAGTTTATATTGAAAATCTTTTTGATTGAGTTCCAGAGTTTGATGTTGCGAATGTATGTCAATGAGTTGAGAAGTCAGGTTTGAAATTACATCTAGGCGGATAGGAGAGTCGTTGACAAAAGCTCTGGATTTGCCACCGGGTAACAGTTCTCGTCTTATAATTGTTTCATCTTCATAATCAATATCTTGTTGTTTAAAAAATTTCTTTAATCCGTATTTTGATATTTTAAAATTTGCTTCGACGATACTTTTTTTATCAGGATTGTTCAGCAGACCTTGTTGGGCACGTTTTCCCAATATGAGTTCGAGTCCGCCAAGCAATATTGATTTTCCGGCACCTGTTTCGCCGGTGATTATCGTCAGACCTTTATCAAAATCCAAATCGATGTGTTTGATAAGTGCGTAATTTTTTATTTCGAGTTGCTTTAACATCAGGTTTTCTTTTTCTTTCTTTTTGCAGCAGGGAATAAAACATTGTTGAGTATCAATCTGTAACCCGGTGAGTTGGGGTGTAAATCCAATTCGGTTTTCGGGTCGCCAACTCTATGGCTGTAATCTTCGGGGTCGTGTCCGCCGTAAAAAGTAAACATTCCTTTTCCTTTAATTCCGTGTATGTATCTTGCTTCGCCGTTTATTTTGTTTTCGGCAAGGATAATAATATTGGGTTTTACCAGTTTTCGGTCAAAAGCGGTTGTTTGTCCCATAAATCCTTTGATGAGTACAGTATGATTTTGTGTAAGCATCGTAGGCACCGGATCCCATTTTGCCGAAAAAACATTCAATTCAAAGTAATCCGTCTCTTTTGGAATATGTCTTTTGCGAGTGGTATCGATATCTGAAAATTCATAAACCAATGGATTTGCTTCAAGTGTAAAATTTCGGAAAGCAAAGCATTTTGAATAGTCCAATTTATTTTGATAATTCGGTTCTGACGGGTCGCCATCGTACATTGGTTCGCAAATATCTACGCCGTCGGCAGCTAAGGCAATATCAAAACTGTCTGTTGCCGAGCACATTGCAAACATAAATCCGCCTCCTACTACATAATCACGTATTTTTTTTGCTACTGCGAGTTTCAGTTGTGATACTTTGTTAAAACCCAATTCTTTGGCTAATTTTTCCAATCTGTTTTTTCGTTCAATGTACCAAGGTGCGGCTTTGTAAGCGGCATAAAAACGTCCGTATTGTCCGGTAAAATCTTCGTGGTGCAGATGTAACCAATCATATTCCAGTAGTTTATTTGATAAAACTTCTTTGTCATAAACCACATCATAAGGTATTTCGGCATAAGTTAAAACCATTGTTACGGCATCGTCCCAAGGCATTTTGTCTTTGGGTGAATAAACGGCAATTTTTGGAGCTTTTTCAAGCACAACTGCTTCCATATTTTTTGAAGGCGACGAAATTTCTTTTAAAATTTGAAAAGCTTCGTCATCGGAAATAATTTCAAAACTGACATTTCGTATTTGACATTCTTCTTTGATTGATTTATCAAAAGGAATTAAGAATGAGCCGCCTCTGTAATTCAATAACCATTTGACTTTAATGTGTTGTGTAAGTGATTTATACACAATGCCATAAGCCTTTAAATGATTGGTTTGGTTTTCATCCATTGGGATAAGGATAAATTTTGCAAATCCGATTTGCCAAATCAATCCGAATAGGATAATAAATAATATTTTTTTAGAAAGGAAGTCCTTCATTGTCATTGTTTATATCTTTTTCAGGGGGTAAGAAATCATCGGCTGAAACATCGCTGTTTAAACTCGATTCAAATGTAAATTCGCTAGAAATCGATAGATCGGCAAAGCGTCCGATGTGTCCTTCAAATTTAAGTCGTATTTCGCCGGTTCTACCGTTACGGTGTTTGGCTATGATAAATTCTGCTTGATTTTCAGTAGGTGTATCATCTTCCCAAGTTTCAATTTTATAATATTCAGGACGATAGATAAAACTCACGATATCAGCATCTTGCTCAATCGCACCTGATTCACGTAAATCTGATAATTGTGGACGCTTATGTCCTGATTTATCCGAGCGTTCCTCAACTTTACGCGATAACTGTGAAAGTGCTATGACCGGAATATCCAATTCTTTCGCTAATGATTTTAAATTACGTGAAATAGTTGAAATTTCTTGTTCACGGTTAAAATTTTGTTTGCCACCTGTTTGGGCATTAACCAACTGTAAATAATCAATAACCAGTAAACCGATATCGTATTGTGATTTCATACGTCTGGCTTGTGCACGAATATCAAAAATAGATAACATACTGGAATCATTGATGTAAACAGGTGCGCTTTGAAATTTATCCATACTGTTATTGAGCAATGCCCATTCTTTATCGGATAATTTTCCGTTACGCAAGACTTCCGAAGGAATTTCTGTTTCGATAGATATCAAACGTTTTACGAGTTGAGCCGACGTCATTTCCAGATTAAAAAGGGCAACAGGTTTTTTATGGTCAATAGCAATATTTCGTGCCATCGTCAATACAAAAGCTGTTTTACCCATACCCGGACGTGCGGCAATAATGATTAAATCGCCGTTTTGCCAACCCGAAGTGTATTCGTCAAGTATAGGAAATCCGGTAGGAATACCACTTAATCCTTCTTGTCCTGATAAATCTTCCAGTTGTTTTTTTACATCGGCAATCAGGCTGTCAATTCCAAGTGTTCCTTTTTTCAAACTTCCTTGTGAAACTTCAAAAATTTTCTTTTCGGTTTCATCTAATAAGTTCAAGACATCGGTTTCGTCGTCAAAGGCTTGTTCCGCTACTTCACCTGAAATTTCAATTAAACGTCTTTTGACAAACATTTGTAGAATAACACGTGCATAATATTCAATATTTGCCGCAGTAGCAACAATATTTGATAGTGTAACCAAATAGTATTCACCACCCACTTGTTTAAGTGTACCTCGCTCTCTCAACAAGTTTGAAACTGTTAGAATATCAATGGGTTCTCCGTGTTGAAAAAGCTCCGTAATTGCGGCGTAAATTTCTTTATGTTCTGACAAATAAAAATGATCAGCTTCAAGAATATCAATCACTTCATCAACCCCTCGTTTATCGACTAACATCGCACCAATCACACTTTTTTCCAAGTCAATTGCTTGCGGTGGAATTTTAGCGTTAGGCATCTGAATAGGGGCAGAATTACCGGTTTTAATATTTTTTTTATTTACTTTTGCTTCTTCCATTAATTACTTGGTATTTAGTTATTTATCTTTTCTACGTGCATACAAATAAAGGGTATGGCTTTCAATTTCAATATCCATTGCTTTTTCAAAATCTTTTTTGATTTCTTCGACACGCGGGTCGCAAAATTCAATGATTTGAAAATCGTCTAATATGATGATATGGTCGTGATTTTTATTGAAATGGCTTTTTTCATAAAATGCTTGAACTTTCCCAAATTGATGTTTTCTAACCAATCCTGCATCCAATAATAGTTCCAAAGTGTTATAAATGGTTGCTTTGCTTACAGAAAAATGTCTATCTTTAAAAATTTTTGATAAATAATCAATATCAAAATGCTCATCTAAATTATAGATTTCTTCTAAAATAGCATAACGTTCGGGTGTCTTACGAAAATTATTTTCATCTAAATATTGCGTAAGTAGTGTTTTTACTTTTGTAAATTCATTCGGATTATTCATAATTTAATCGTATTTTCTGTAAAAATATTGGAAATATAAAAGTATAAAAAAACTTTTAATTTTGATGTTTTTGTTGATAAAAATTGATAAAATATTTTTTAATAATCTTTATGACTCCAAATATTTGGCAACAATAGGCATTCGCCTTCCCATTCCAAAGGCTTTGGGGCTTATGCGTAAAACAGGTGCGGTTTGATGGCGTTTAAACTCATTTCGGTTTACCATTTTTAGCACTCGACTTACCAATTTTTCGTCATATCCAAGTGAAATAATTTCATCAGGTCCTTTTCGCCCTTCGATATATAATTTTAAAATGCTATCCAGAATATCATAATCGGGTAGGCTGTCGCTGTCCTTTTGGTTTGGACGAAGCTCTGCTGACGGCGGTTTTGTAATGGTATGATTAGGAATAATTTCTTTGTCTTTATTGATGAAATGTGCCAATTCAAAAATTTCGGTTTTATAAACGTCGCCAATGACTGAAATTCCGCCTGATAAATCGCCGTAAAGTGTGCCATATCCCACTGACATTTCGCTTTTGTTGGTCGTATTGAGTAAAATATTTCCGAATTTGTTAGAAATTGCCATCAATAAGTTACCACGAATACGTGCTTGTATATTTTCCTCTGTTACATTAAATTTCTTGCCTTCAAACAAAGGGCTTAATTCGTTTAAATAAGACTCATATATATTTTTTATAGGAACAATATCGTATCTGATGCCTAAATTTTTTGCTAAATCTTCGGCATCTTTTACGGAATGGTCTGATGAAAATTGAGACGGCATCAACAATACTCTGACATTGTCTTTTCCTAGGGCTTCTACTGCTAAAACAGTAGTAATGGCAGAATCAAGTCCGCCGGATAGTCCTAAAACCGCTGTTTTGAAACCAATTTTTCCAAAATAATCCTTGATACCTAAAACCAAAGCATCTTTAATGAGTTTTAGCTTGTTTTTTTCTTGCTGATTATCATTTTTAATCTCTTCAATTTTATCATAATCTATGATTGCCAATTCTTCTGTGAAATAAGGTAGTTCGGTAAATACTTTTTGTTTGGAGTTAACGACTAACGAACCGCCGTCAAAAATAATATCTGTTTGAGCACCAACGTGATTGACATAAAAAATAGGAATTTTATAGGCTTTTACGTTTTCTTTTAAGATTTTAATCCTTTCCGAAGCGTGGTTATAATCAAAAGGGCTTGCCGAAATATTAATGATAAAATCGGGTTTATGTTTCATCATTTCATCCATTGGGTTAATCGTGTAGAGTGGATTTTCATTGCCTAAATTCCATAAATCTTCACAAACTGTCAGGGCAATTTTTTTACCTTTAAATTCTACAATATTCCATTGGTTAGCTTCTTCAAAATAGCGAGCTTCATCAAAAATATCATAAGTAGGAAGCAAGGTTTTATGCTGACGATAAATTTCTTTTCCTTGATATAAAAATATAACTGAATTATATAAATCTTTTCCTTCAACCACAGGATTTATCGTAGGCGAACCAACAACGATTGCGATATCTTTGGAAGCATTTTTTAATTTTTCAATCAGTTTTTCAGCTTTAAGAATAAAATCTTTAAATTCCAGAAAATCTCTCGGCGGATAACCTGTTGTTGTCAATTCGGGAAAAATAATCATATCCGCTCCTTGTGATTTTGCTTTGTCAATATTGACAAGTATTTTTTGTAAATTGTAATCAAAATCGCCAATGATGACATTGATTTGTGCAAGTGCTATTTTCATACTTTAATCATTTTAAAAAATATCATTATGCGTGTTCCATAAATTTGTACGAATACCGAAATAAATATATTTTGTGGTTTCATTTTTTATCAAACGAATTTCTTGGTCAATATTGGTATGTCTAAAAATGATACCACCAAAAATTTTCAAATTTGTAGCAGGATTAATCAGGTAACCTGCTTCAAAATTATCTTGTGTCAAACTCGCCAAATTACCTTGCAATGTGTGATGACTATCACCAATATCGGTTCTATAAATATAGGCATTTATATCGCCACCATAATGATATGTATCATCAAAATCGAAACCTTTTTTAGCACTGATAAACAAGTTGCTTGCGTACCATCTTTTATATCTGTATTGTATTTCCAGCAATTTTTCCTTGAAATTTGCCCCAAAAGGGTGGGCGATAGGTTGATAAAAATGGGAGTAATTAGTAATTCTCATATTGTGTCCAAAGGTATAAGGACGAACGGTATTGTATTCCATACGAATGAAAAGATGAGAAATATTAAAGGCTTTTTTTGATTTAATTCCGATTTGATACCCGAATTTATTAGCCCAGTAACCGCTGTCGCCAAAAAATTTACTCGTTGTCATTTCATCTAAAACGAGTTGTCCGTAAACCTTTATGTTATAAGGCAATTTATAGCTTCCGTCTAAGCCCAATATCGTATTTGAAGCATTTGAACCTGCTTCGTATTCAACCGTTTTAAAGAATATAAGCGGATTGAGAAAATTGACATCAAAGCCACGTTTGTTTTCGTTATACCAAATAACGGTTTCAAAAAATCCTAAATGTAATTTCGGAAGTGCGTGCCAGTCGATGTAATGGGTTGCTGAAAATTTCTTTTTATAAACGCCATTGCTTTTGTATTCATCACTGACATCTTGAAAGGCAGTCCACATTGTAGAATATTTGACTTTCCAAAAAGTAGCTTCAATTTTAAAATAAGGATAATTGGGTGCATTGTCCGATAAAAATAATGATCGGTAGCCTTCGCCTATGAAATGTTTGCCGTGTCCGAGTTCAAAAAAGAAATATTTACTTGGTTTATAGGCGATATAACCTTCGGCGTAAGGGTAATCCTCAAATTTTCTGTCTTCGCTTTTGTTTAAACCAAATCCGGGAATGGTCGGCGGGTGGTGTATCCAAGCATATCGGTCTAAAAATTTAGGAAAACGTGCCCAATTTTCCAAAATTGT
>Ga0256833_1003197_pt1 | contig 11301 bp, 11 predicted proteins | sample 356284metaG_FD_190535 | JGI IMG/M metagenome (GOLD analysis project Ga0256833, IMG submission 190535) | Hydrothermal vent microbial communities from Mid Atlantic Ridge, Atlantic Ocean - 356-284 | ecosystem: Environmental > Aquatic > Marine > Hydrothermal vents | place: Atlantic Ocean: Mid...
CGAACGGGGGAGGTGAAAATTGGTTATGAGGGCATCTATGACATCAAATTTGAATCCCGGATATATGAAAAGGTCAGTATAACCCCGTGAAGGACCTTTCCCGAGTTTCCATGTCTCAAGTGATCTTGTTACGGTCGTTCCGCAACCAAAGATCTTCGATCCCCTCTCCTTTGCTCTGATTATCACCCGCTGTGTCTCTTCCGGAATCTCGAAGTATTCACTGTCCATCTTGTGTTCCTCCACTATTTCGGTCTTAATGGGTTTAAATGTACCGAGTCCCACATGGAGGATGACGAATTTAATTTCAACACCTCTGTCCCTCAGGGTTTTCAGAATGTGTTCCTCGAAATGTAACCCTGCCGTGGGTGCGGCAATGGAGCCGGGTACCTCTGCAAAAACCGTTTGATACCTCTTTTCGTCAATTTCTGTGTCACTCCTCCGAATGTAGGGTGGTAGTGGCACATGTCCGTATTTTTCAAGTACATCAAGAATATTCTCACCGATCTCGATTATCCTTGATCCATCTTCATGTTTTTCAAGGACCTTTGCGGGTATTCCGCCTTCAAGAATTATGGTCTCTCCAGGCCTTGCCTTTCTTCCCGGTTTGACAAGGGCTTTGAAAATCTTCTCCCCTCGAATCTCTGTTACGAGAAGCTCGACCTTTCCTCCAGTTGTCATCCTCCTTCCGTAAATTCTTGCTTTTATGACCTTGCTTTTATTTAAAACAAGAACATCACCGGGGTTGAAGAACCTGACTATATCTCTGAATTTCAGGTGCTTGATTTCAAAAGGTTCCCTATTTAAAACGAGGAGTCGGGATTCAGACCTCTCGGGGGCAGGAAACTGTGCTATTAAATCCTGAGGAAGCTCGAAGTCAAATTCGTCAGTTCTTATCATGCCTTAAGTCTTCTTTCCCTGATGGAGTAAACGAGATCCGGTCTGTTTGTTGAGATGCCATCAAAGCCTTTATCGATGAGTTTTTCCACGACGGACGGTCGGTCTTCTGCCCAGGAGATTGAGCCAAAGCCGAGGTTTTTCAAGTAGGATAAAAACTCTGAGTCCACAAGTTCATAGGGTTCCGGACTCCTGTCTTCCCAGCATGGGTGAAAGTAATTGGCATTAAGAGCGGAGAGAATGGGAACAGGATCAATTATCACATCTGCAAAGAGTGCAGAAGTTTTGATAAAAGGGGACCTTTCTTTGACCATCCTCAATGCGTAGTGGTCAAAAGAGGCGATAATAGTCCCTTCGTCCGGGTAGTCCTGAAGGATTCGAATCAATGGATCGACGATTTTTCTGTCCTTTATCTCAATATAAAACTTAATTCGGCCTGAAAATTTCTCGATGACCTCTCTGAGATGTGGAATTCTGCAGTTATCCTGGAGGGAAATTTCTTCTACTTCTTTGAATGTCATGTCTTTAAAGTATCTACCGCTTATGGCATAGTTGTGGACCACGATCACCTCGCCGTCTTTAGTTCTGTTGATGTCGAATTCTATGTAGTCAGCACCTGCCCTAACGGCCTCTTCAAAGGCCTTCAGTGTATTTTCGTGGTACAATCCGGAAAATCCCCTGTGGGCTATAATCACAGGTTCCAACTTCTCATCCTCCCAGGTAGATTGCAAGTAAAACAAAAAATATGGGTATCTTGATCGTATCAAGATACCGTTTGAGTTCTCTATTATCAAGCCCATCCCTGATCCTCATACCGATCAGGATAATAGGAATATCGACAAATAAGAGGGTTATGTAAAGGTACACCCTGTTGTAAATCCCGATCCAGTAAGGGATAAGGGTTAGAAACACGAGTAATCCAAGTAAAAAGCGAGATAGAATTATAGATAGTTTTCTTCCAATAATCAATGGCAGGGTTCTGTATCCTCCGAGGGAGTCTCCATCCATGTCGTGAATGTCTTTTAGAATTTCACGGTATAGCTGGAAGACATAGGAGAGGAGAAACGGGAAAAAGAGTGGGCCATAATTCCCTGTCAATACTCCGCCAATGAAAAATGTGGCAGAGGAGATCAGGGCAACGGCGATGTTGCCGTATATGTGAAATTTTTTCAAAACCAGGTTATACGCAAGGGTTAAGAAAAACAGGCAGGAAGTGAAGATCAGCACTTTGTAGCCAAGAATGTATGCCGGAGTAAAAATCATGGTTAGGAGTATTACTGAAAGAAGGTAGGCTTCTTTGAGGGATATTCTGCCACTGACAAGAGGTCTTTCCGGATGCGCAATGAGATCTATCCTGAAGTCCCTTATATCGTTTGAAATATTGGCAAAGGCGGTTCCTGCAAAAAAGATCAGAGAGGCAAGGAGTATTTTGCTCAAATTCCTGCATCCCGCCATAAAACACGAAAAAAGCACTATAATCACTGTAAGGGAGCAGTTGATGAATCTGATAAACTTCAGGTGGTCGAGAATTTTTTTCATGACTTTAACATTATAGTGTGGAAGCCATGGAGGTTGAATGAATCAAGTAGCCTCAATATAATTAAGCTTCCCATGGCAAGAAAGAGAAAAAGGCATGAAAAAAAAGCGAGGGAGTTTAAAGACTCCAATTTTATTGTTCTCATCATCATCCTTGCCCTTGTTTACTTTTACAGGATTCTCTCGCCTGGAGTAATGGTTTTTGCCACTGATCAGATCACTGCCGGATATCCTATTCGTGTGTTTCACGCATTCGTTCTAAAGGCTTTCCATCACATTCCGTTCTGGGATCCATACCTTTTTTCGGGTATTCCTTTTATTGACGCATTCCATGGAGATATTTTTTACCCATTTTCATTCCTCAGGGTCTTTTTACCTCCGCATATAGTACTTAACTGGTTTTTTATTGTACACACCATTCTCGCGGGTGTTTTCATGTATCTCTACTTAAGACTTCTGAGATTTGATAGGGGGGTATCCTTTCTTATTGCAGTATCTTTCATGTTTACCGGCACACTGGTTTCCCTCACCTATCCCGGGCACGATGGAAAGATGGCTGTTTCTTCTTTCATACCTCTGGTCTTCTACCTTTTACACATGGGTTACGAGAAAGAGAAATTTGGTTACTTCGCGCTCGCCGGCGTTTTCATGGGGTTTGGCATCCTCTCTCCCCATGTGCAGATGATGTATTACCTCTACCTTGCCTCTTTCATCTATATGGTTTTTCTCTTTATCATGAAGTTTCGTCAGGGAAATACATCGTCAGCGGTCAAACTGGCTGTATTTTACGGGATTGCCGTATTCTTCTCGCTTCTGATTGGAGCTGTTCAGCTTCTTCCTGGATACGAGTATGTTGCAAAGTTTTCCCCCAGGGGTGCTGGCAACAGGGGTTATGAATTTGCGACATCCTGGTCACTGCCGTGGGAGGACTTTTTAAGTGCTTTTTTTGCAAAATTCTCCGGTTTCCTTGACTCTTACTGGGGGAGAAATCCTTTCAAGCTCAACACCGAATATGTGGGAGCTCTCGCCGGATTTCTCGGATTTTCCGGTTTTTTTAACAGAAAGAGGAAAGACCTTGCCCTAATCTTTGGAGTAATTGCCGGATTTTTCACGCTCATTGCACTCGGTGGGTTCACACCTGTTTATAGAGTCTTTTATTACATTCTGCCGGGGATAAAGAAATTCCGTGCGCCGAGTATGAGCTTCATTTTTGTGGCATTCTCCCTTAATGTCGTTGCGGCGTCCGGGTTTGAATACTTTCTTTCACTAAAAGAGAGTAGAGACTTTAAGAAATTCTGGATAGCAGCTGGGGTGATCCTCGTCCTGGGTTTAGTGGGGTTTTTGTGGAAGGGGCTTCTGGTCGGGATAATTAAAGGCCTTTTCGTAAAAACTGACAGGCAGCTTGCAGTTTTGAACAAATACTATGGCAATATTCCTCTTGCCTTTGTGAGATTTTCCATAGTTGCCGCACTCGTGCTTTATCTTCTGAGAGGCAGATTTAAATTCACGATACCTGTTCTTGCCGTTGTTGTTATTGCAGACCTCTGGTCTATTGACTGGAACTTTCTGAAGACCCTGCCCGGTCCTGATAAATACTACGCAAAGGATGGGGTCGTCAGGGAGCTGGAAAAGGATAGGAGTATTTACAGGGTATTCCCCATATTTTACAGGATAGACAGTAACTATCTTATGCTTTACAGGATCGAATCCATAGGTGGCCACCATGGTAACCAGTTCCAGAGGTATCAGGAATTTCTCGGTAATCCCCACCACTTCATGTTCAGACCTCAGGACGAGCCCTACCTATACAACTATCCATGGTTCGTTGACCTTTTAAATGTGAAGTATGTTATATCCCAGCCCATACCTCGGGACCTCTCGCCGTACAGGAGAAATGTGGAACTTTACAGGATGCTTTACCCCATTAGCAATTTCGTCAACGACACATCGAGATTTGAACTCTTAAAAATCGTTCCAGGTCCGGAAAATCAGAGGATTGCCATATACAGAAATAAAAAGGTCCTTCCCCGGGTTTTTGCAGTTGACTCTATCGAAGTCCATAGTGGGAAAGAAGCTCTTGAAAGGATGAAGACCAACTTTGATCCCCGGAAGGTAGCGATTGTAGAAAGAAGTGTTGGCCTTAAACCTGATACCGGGAAACTGGAATTTTCATTTAATATGCAGGACTACACACCAGATTACTGGAAGTTCGAGTATGAACTCAATAAGCCTGCTTTTATTGTCTTCAGTATGAACAATTATCCGAAGCTAAAGGTATATGTGGACGGAAAACCTGTTAAAACCTACCAAACAGACTACATTCTCCTTGGCTTTGCAGGGGAGAAGGGAAAACATACCGTTGAGGTAAAATACGATTCCAGAGACTACAACCTTCTGGGGCTTTTGAGTGTATTGACGGTATTTGTTTCAATAGCCCTGGTACTTGTAAAGGTATGAGGGGCAAAACAGATGTCTCACTTATAATCCCTGCAATGAACGAAGAGGAAAACATACCCCTTCTCTTCGAGCACATCCACGAATTTCTATTAAAAGAGAATTTACTTGACAGGTGGGAGGTTGTTATCGTTGATGACGGCTCCGGTGATGGCACCTACAGTAAGATTCTTGAGACGATGGAAAAGTATCCCGATCTCAAGGTAAAGGTCAGGAGACACCAGAAGAACCTCGGTGTAACTGCGGCTCTTGAGACCGGATCAAAGGTGGCGTCAGGTGACATTCTCGTATTTTTCCCGGCCGACCTCCAGTTTCACATCGACGATGTAAAAAGGCTTGTTGACAGGATCGCTGATGGTTACGATCTCGTTACTGGGAAGAAGAGGGGCAGGTACGAGAAGGCCTTCGTTTCAAAGGTTTACAATTACCTCTCGAAGTTACTCTTTCGGATTCCCGTTTCAGACATGAATTCTATAAAAGCTTTCAAGAAGGAGATTATCGAGAACATACCTTTGAGAAAAGACTGGCACAGGTACATAGTGCCACTGGCGTATTACAAGGGGTACAGTCTGGCGGAGGTGGAGGTAAATCTGTATCCACGGGCGCACGGTAAGTCCAAGTTTAAGGGATTGAAAAGGGTGATAATTGGCTTTTTTGATCTGCTTGCCGTAAAGTTCCAGCTTTCCTTCATGAGGAAGCCCATGCTGTTTTTTGGAACAATAGGTGGCATCTCCACCACCCTCGGTATTCTTGTGGGACTGTTTGCAGTTTACATGAGGGTATTCAGACACCATGGCTACAGGCCGCTTATTTATCTCACGATGTTTCTCGTAATCTCGGGTCTGATCCTGTTTACAGTAGGTCTTATGGGTGAGATGATAGCGGGACTTTACGACTTAATTGAGAAAAAGTGCAGAGATTAGTCGTTCTTTTTTCCCTCGTGTCGCTTGGCTACTTTGTGGGGAGCTTCAGTAATCCACAGATTTTACACCTCAGAATCATCAGGTTTATTCTGGCCGTTGCGACAGGAGTTTCTCTCTCATCAGGAGGAGCGGTTTTACAGACGGTATTTTTAAATCCTCTCGCTGAGCCCTACATAGTGGGTATTACAGGGGGTGCTCTCACGGGCTATTCTATTGTTATCCTCATGGGATTTTACAGCTTCACCCTGCTTTCGACCGGGGCATTTCTGGGAGCAATTACGGTGATACTGGGGATTTATGCATTTTCTACGAGAAAAGGGGTTCTCGACCTCAGATCTCTTCTCCTCGGAGGAGTTGTTTTTAATTTTTTCAGCTATAGCAGTGTGTTGCTTGTTATGACTTTAAAAAGGCAGGGTATTGAGAGAATCCTGTACCTTCTGTGGGGAAGTTTTGGTGTGGTACTCTCGGAAAGAGAACTGGTTTTTTCCGTCTCTGGTATAACCATAATGTTCCTCATTTTCTTCATTTTTTTGTATTATCATCGTGCGTTTGACGCACTCTCCCTGGGTGAGGATGAGGCGTACTCTGTGGGTGTGGATGTAAACTTCATGCGAAAACTCACCTTTGTCCTTACTTCCATTTCGACGGCAATTTTGATATCAATCGTGGGTGCCATAGGTTTCGTGGGGCTTATCTCTCCACACATCGCGAAAATGATGGGTTACAGGAACCACTCAGGTATTCTCGTCGTCTCCACCCTTTCGGGAACTATTATCTTACTTCTGGCAGATATGATCTCGAGGTACCTTTTCCCTATAGAGTTTCCCGTGGGTGTGATAACATCGCTAATCGGCGTTCCTTTCTTCTTCTACATTCTGACAAAAAATGGGAGTTGAATTCAGAGACTTAACAGTTTCATACGACGGATCAAATGTTGTGCTTGAGGGTATCAACTGGACGGTGAGAAAGGGGGACTTCTGGTCGGTAATTGGTCCAAACGGTGCAGGTAAGTCAACGCTCTTTAAAGCTCTTTTAAAGAGGACATACATTCACGGTGGGGACATCCTGATTGATGGTAACTCCATCCTGAACATGAAGATGCATGAAATTGCAAAACGGGCTGGAGTGCTTCTTCAAACTGAGATATACGAAAGGTCAATGAAAGTTAAAGACTATGTGATGCTGGGTAGATTCCCACATTTAGGGTTTTATAGCAAACCAGGGAAGGTGGATGAGAATATCGTCTTTGATGCTCTGCAGAAAACGGGATCCCTTGATCTCAGGAACAGATTGATAGGGGAACTGTCTTCAGGTGAGTTTCAGAGGGTGAGAATTGCACGAATCCTGGCACAGGAGTCAGAGTACATATTTCTTGACGAGCCGACGGCTCATCTTGACTACGCACACAGGTTTGAAGTTATGGAACTTCTAAAGAATATCGGGAAGACGGTGGTCTGTATCCTCCACGACTTTGACCTTGCGTACAGATATGCAGAAAAAATCATGGTTTTACACTCAGGCAGGAAGGTCGAAGAGGGAGTTACTCAAATTATTTTCAGGGACGATCTCTTTCAGAATGTATTCCGAGTGAGAATTACCCGCACCGACACCCACATCAACATAGATCCTCTACTCGAGGGATGAGAGGCGCGTCATCTCCTCTTCTTTTATCTTTATGACAATTTTCAGTCCCGTCTGAATGATGTCGGTCACCCGCGGATCGGAGAGACGGTAGTATGTGAGTGTCCCTTCTCTCCTGACCTTCAGAATCCCCGCTTTCTTGAGAATATTCAGATGTCTCGAGAGGGAAGACTGATCTATGTTCATACACGACATCAGGTCTTTCACGCTCTTTTCCCCGCTCTTTAGAAGGTAAACCACCTGCAACCTCTTTACGGAGGAGAGTGCACTGAAAAACTCCTCCAGAGGCTCCACGATGTATGACTCATTACAAAATTTCTCTTCTTTCATAGTAAAGATAGTTTAATTGGAATTAGTCTAAATGTCAATAGTTTGTTTTTTAATAAATGCAAAATCGCTCTGTGAAAGACGCTTCTGGAAATATAAGTTTAATCGTGCTAAAGGGTGATCAACGCTTTTTTTCAATTCCCCCGGTCAATTTTTTAATCGATGAGCTTGAAAGTTTTATTTTTTCGCCTGGTTTCAGCGTGGGAGGCATAAAGTAGTTCCCTATTCTCACCCTCTTCAGTCTCTTTACATCGAAACCGAGTTTTTTGAAAATCCTCCTTATTTCCCTCTTTTTGCCTTCCATTAATACGATTTTGAAAACTCCACTTTTACCCGTTGAGTGTAATAGCTGGACTTTATGAGGTTTCAAAAGTACACCCCTGTCGAAAACTCCCTTTTTGAGTCTTTTCATCACATATCTGTCAATTTTTCTCCCTTCAACCGTGACTATATATTCTTTCTCGATCCCGTATCTCGGGTGTGAAATTATGTTTGCGAGCTTTCCGTCGTTTGTCAGAATCATGAGACCTTCCGAGTCTTTGTCGAGTCTCCCAACGGGGAACACGCGCTGTTCAATATCTTTTATAAAATCAGCAACTGTTTTTTCCGCGAACCTGTCACTCAGTGTACTTGAGACGCCGGGAGGTTTGTAAAAGGCATAGGTTACGGCTTCATCCTTTCCAATGCGGATTCTCTTATCTCGAAAAATCACCGTGTCCTTTACCGGGTCTATCTCGTACCAGGGCTCCTTTACCACCATGCCATTAACCTGAACTTCACCGTTAATGATCACTCTATCGCAGAATCTACGGGATCCAACTCCAGCCTTTTGTAGAAACTTTCTCAGCTTCATGGGCTATTAGTATAACCCCCTCTTCCGGAATAGTCTTAAAATCAAACAGCAACTTATCCGGATTTTACAACTTTTTACCACCAGACAAGTTGACTTTTAACCATATCTCATACGATACTAATAGGCATGAAGGGAAAAACCCGGAAAGAGCTTGACAGGGAGTTGAAAAGAGACGAGATAATGCGTGCCGCGCTTAAACTTTTTCTTGAAAAGGGGATAAAGGACACCAGGCTCGAGGAGATAGCTGAAAGTGTTTACCTTACAAAACCGACGATTTACTACTACTTCAAAAGCAAGGAGCACATCGTTGACGCACTCGCTGCCAGAGGATGGCAATACCTCTACGAAGTTGCCAGAAGGTACTTTGACCCGGAAAACCCCAGGGATTCCTTCTTTAAAATTGTGAGGGAACAGATGAATCTCTACCGGACCAGGTATGAACTTTTAAAATTTTTATTCGTCTCTTCAGGACACATAACAGAGTCAGACGGTGAAGGTAACCTGAAGGAATGGGCATCTTATAAAAAAGAGCTTCTGAATATTTATGGCGATCTTCTTGAGCAGCTGGTTGGGGAAGAAAGGGTTCCCGTGGTACAGAAGGCCATAGGTGGACTTATTCACGGCATTCTGAATCTCGGTCGTGCGCCTGAAGAGAGGGATTTTGAAAACGCCATTGAATTTCTGAAAAAACTCGTAGATTCATGAACTTCCTTTTAACTCTTTTGATCTCTTTAAAGATCGTCTCCCTTGTGCCGAGTGTTACGGAGATAATATACCTGCTTAAAGCAGATTCCATGCTCGTTGGGACCACCATTTACTGTGACTATCCTGAAGCGGCCAGAAAAAAACCCAAGGTGGGGGACCTTCTCAACCCAAAAATCGATGAAATACTTCGTATTTCTCCGGATGTGATCTTTGTCACACTACCAGTGCAGAGGATGGTAATGGAAAAGTTGAAAAAGCTCGGGTTCAATGTGATTCCTGTAAGTCCTGAATCGGTAGAAGGCATCCTGGAGGCAATTGAGCTCGTGGGAAAGTACACGGGAACTGAAAAGAGAGCGAGTTTTGTTACAGATAGTCTCCGAAGGGAACTTTCATTAATTCATAATACGGGACCAGGGCTTCGCACATTTTTCGAGCTCTCTCCGAGGCCCCTTTATACGGCGGGTGGAACTTCCTTCATAAACGAAATAATAGAGCTGGCCGGTGGGGAAAATATTTTTGAAGATCTGAGAAATTCCTATCCCGTGGTTAGGCAGGAGGATGTGATCCTGAGGAATCCTGATGTAATAATTCTCAGCTATCCCGGTGCAGATCCCGAAAAATTGAGGGAGAGGATTGGCTGGGAATCAATAAAAGCCGTCAAAGATTCATGTGTCTTCCGGGTGGATCCAGAGCTTTTCACGAGACCTGGTCCCAGGTTTATTATTGCCATAAAGGAACTCAGCGGGATTTACCGGGAATGTACCTCGAAAGTACACCAATGAGACTGCCAAACTTTAGTCGGGATTGGATCTTCAGGGGTTCCCTCCACCCTGAATTCTGAGAGATCCACATAAGGAATGTTCCCCCGTTTTTAAATAGCCCCTTTTCTTTGAAGTCGATCGAGATCTTCTGGGCAACCAATCCGTTTAACCTTTCTTTCCCTTCAGTAAAGATCAGGGCTGTGGTTGTGATTTTATCCACATGATAAAGCGCTTTTATCGTATCCCCGTCACCCACTGATCTTGCAATATATACGAGGGACAGTGGATCATAGAAAGGTGGAGTTTTTATAACAGTGTCCGGATACACTGCGAGACTGTCTCTCACAGAATAAGTAACAGAACTTTTTGCTCTGTACTTTCCTTCCCTGAGCCTCTTGAAGTATCTGATGGTGTGGAGTGTGGCTGTGTCAACGAAGGATTGAATTTCGTCGTCAACCTTAAAGAAGGTGGAAAACACACCTGTTGTCCTGAGTTTTAACTTCAGGTGGTAGCATGAAATGTTGTTTACAACCTCTACATCTGGTGCAACCTCCAGGGTCAACTTTCCGGCTTTAACAGGGCCGAAGTAAACATCCATAAATATTTTTTCTCCGGGAACCGGATGGAAGGTAAGGAAAAAGAGAAGCAGGGTCATTCAGGTAATATTTTCAGGAAACGGCGTTTCCCCACCCTTATTACCACGGGTTCTTTGAGATCATGGAGTAAAGCAGTCTCGTCTTTTACAGTCTCTCCGTTGATTTTAACACCCCCCTGTCTGATGAGTCTCCTCGCTTCACTCTTGGATTTCACAAGTCCGGATTTAAAAAGTACATCAACGACTGGTTCACTGTTTTTAAGGCTGTACTCGGGTATTTCATCCGGTAATTTTCTTTCGCGGAACACACGGTTAAAGTGTTCCTCTGCCTGGCGTGCCTTCTGGCTGCCGTGGAAGAGTTCAACTATTTCAAATGCGAGTTTTGCTTTTGCATCCCGTGGATTTTCTTCGATAAGCCTTTTTACTTTGCTGAGTTCTCTTTCGTCGTAATAAAGGACAAGCTGGAAATACTTTAAAATTAGATGATCCGGAATGGACATTACCTTTCCATACATATCCTCCGGCGTATCCTTCAGGGCTATGTAGTTGTTGTAAGACTTGGACATCTTGAGTTTTCCGTCCGTACCTTCTATCAGGGGAACGGTAAGGATG
>Ga0256833_1003198_pt1 | contig 11297 bp, 6 predicted proteins | sample 356284metaG_FD_190535 | JGI IMG/M metagenome (GOLD analysis project Ga0256833, IMG submission 190535) | Hydrothermal vent microbial communities from Mid Atlantic Ridge, Atlantic Ocean - 356-284 | ecosystem: Environmental > Aquatic > Marine > Hydrothermal vents | place: Atlantic Ocean: Mid...
GTTTCTTTTGGATTATTAGCTAAAACATAATGTATATTTCCAAGATGGTCTTTAAAAGTTATTTTTTTAAATTCAATGCCATTTATTGTTATGTTTTCTTCATTTTCTTTTTTAACTAAACTTTCAAATTGTAATCTATATTCAACTATATCAGATATATACACAATTGAGAGGTTATGTTTTTTTGCAAATTTTTTTAAATCCTCTCTTCTTGCCATTGTTCCATCTTCATTCATAATCTCACAAATAACAGCAGTTGGATAAAGACCTGCAAGTTTACATATATCAACACTTCCTTCAGTATGACCAGTTCTTACTAATACTCCTCCATCTTTTGCAATTAGAGGAAAAATATGTCCTGGTTTTACAAAGTCATCAGGTTTGCTTGTAGGTGAGGAGAGTTTTTTAATAGTTAAATCTCTTTCATACGCACTTATTCCTGTTTTTGTTTCTTTTGCATCAACGCTGATTGTAAATGCAGTAGAAAAACTCTCTTTATTATTTTCAATCATTGGTTTTAATTCAAGTTTTTTTGCAATATCGCTTGTTAAGGATACACAAATTAATCCTCTTGCTTCTTTTGCTAAAAAATTAACTTTTTTTGGAGTAGAAAAAACACCAGCATAAACTAAATCTCCCTCATTTTCTCTATCTTCATCATCAATCATAATAATAATTTTACCTTTTTGAATATCTTCAATTGCTTTTTTAACTCTATTTATTGATTCCATTAATCTCCTTTTGAATATAACTCGCTAAAATTAATAAACATTCTAATACCATTCATCATTGCCTGATATTGAATATAGTTTCTATCACCCTTAAAATGATGTAATTCTACTTTTAAATTTTTTCTATCACAAACACCAATATAAACAGTCCCCACTGGTTTTTCTGGAGTGCCTCCAGTTGGTCCTGCAATTCCACTAACAGCAATTGCATAGTCACTTTTTGCTATCTCAATAGCACCAAGCAACATCTCTTTTACGGTCTGTTCGCTAACTGCTCCATATTTTTCAAGAGTAATGTGGCTAACTCCAAGCCATTCTTCTTTAATTCTATTAGCATAACTTACTACGCTCCCATCAAAACAATTACTACTGCCTGAGTGTTTTGTCAGATTTGAAACAATAAGTCCTCCAGTACAACTCTCTGCAAAAGTAATTTTTTTTGGTGGTAAGGTTTTAATGATATGTTCAAATATATCTCCAAAAATTACATAAGGCAAGGCTTTTAAAATCTCTTTTTTAATTATATCATCAAGTGGTTCAGTAAAAATTTGTAAAAAACCTCCTTCATTTTCAACTAAAGTATAATCTAATTTGTGGGCGTTAAAAATTGGTTCTAAAAACATTAATGTTGTTTCTTTATCAAATCTAAATATATTTATTGTTTCATATTCAGGAGTAATTATAAAAATTTCAGGAACTTTATCTTCAAGTAAAATTACATTAATATTTTTTCCATTTATTTTTACTAAAAAACTATTTTTACTGTATTTTGCATTTTCAGGCACTAAAAAATCATTTTTTACTACTAAATTTTGATTTACATATCGTGCAATAATTCTTGCTACAAGAGGATAAGTTTTTTTGTTTGTGACAATTAATGTATCTTTGTTTGGATTAAATTCAATATCAAAATTATTAACATATTTTATTTCATCATAATCAATCTGTTTTAATAATTCTTCTTTTAGAGCATTTTTAAATTTCCACTCTTTTCCAACAAAAATTACTTGCATTTTTTACTCCTTAGCTTTATAATTGTATTATATCATTTAAGGAGTATAATATGAAAAATGAATTGCCAGAGTATAAGGAGAATGCATTTAATAAAAAAGGGAAATTAAAAAAAAGTTTTTATAAAAAAGAGCTTGTAAAACTTCAAATAGAACTTGTAAAACTTCAAAGTTTTATTGTAAATAATAAAAAAAGACTTTTAGTTACATTTGATGGTGTTGATACTGCAGGTAAAGATGGGACAATAAAAAGAATACTTGAACATCTAAATCCAAGAGTAGCAAGGAGTGTTGCGCTTCCAAAACCAAGTGATAGAGAAAAAACACAGTGGTATTTCCAAAGATATGTGCCTCATTTTCCAGCAGGTGGGGAAATGGTGTTTTTTAATAGAAGTTGGTATAATAGGGCAACTGTTGAGAGAGTTTTTAATTTTTGTACTCATGAAGAGTATTTAAGATTTATAAGACAAGTACCTAAATTTGAAGATTTGATAGTAGATGAAGGTATTTTTTTTGTAAAATTTTGGCTTCAGATTTCAAAGAAAGAGATGAAAAAAAGACTGGAAGAAAGAGAAAAAAATCCTCTTAAAAATTGGAAACTCTCTTCTCTTGATTGGCAAAGTTATAAACATTATGATGATTATCAAAAATATAAAAAAGAGATGTTTGAGTTATCAGCTACACCTTATTCTCCATGGGTTGAAGTAGATGCAAATGATAAAAAACGAGCAAGAATTAATGTTATCAGGTATATAATTTCAAAATTTGATTATCCGCAAAAAGAATATTTTTATCCAGCAGACCCTAAAATAGTAAAAATAATAACAAATGCAGGATAATTTGATATAATACATCGCAAAAAAAGGAATTTTTAAATGGATTATAAAGATACACTTCTTCTTCCTAAAACTTCATTTCCAATGAGAGGTAATCTTCCACAAAATGAGCCTAAAAGATATCAAAAATGGTTTAGTGAAAATGTTTATGAAAGAATGAAACAAAATAGAAAAGGAAATGATAGATTCAATCTACACGATGGTCCTCCTTATGCAAATGGTCATATTCATATAGGGCATGCCTTAAATAAAATTTTAAAAGATATAATTAATAAGTATTACTATTTTCAAGGTTTTGATATAAGATATGTACCAGGTTGGGATTGTCACGGCCTTCCAATCGAACAACAAGTAGAAAAGAAAATAGGCAGAGAAAAAAAAGAATCGCTTCCTAAAACAAAAATAAGAGAACTTTGTCGTGAGCATGCTGCTAAATTTATTGAAATTCAAAAAGAAGAGTTTAAATCTCTTGGGGTTATCGGAGATTGGGATAATCCATATAAAACAATGGATTTTGAATTTGAAGCAGATATTTATAAAGCATTAAGTGAAATAGCAAAAAAAGGTTTATTAATTGAAAGAAGTAAGCCTGTATTTTGGTGTATGCATGATAAAACTGCATTAGCAGAAGCTGAAGTTGAATATGAAAATAAAGAAGATTATTCAATTTATGTAGCTTTTCCTTTAAGTAAAGAGGCTAATGAAAAACTTGGAAGTAAAGATGCTAAAATAATTATTTGGACTACAACTCCTTGGACACTTCCTGCAAATATGGGAATTGCTTTAAATCCAGAAGAAAAATATGTTTTAACAAGTGATAATTATATAGTTGCAAAAAAAAGATTTGAAGCATTAAAGGAAGAGGGTGTTATTAGTGGTGATATAGTTAAAGAATTTGATTCTAATCTTCTTGAAAAAGAAAAAGCAATAAATCCATTAAATAATAGAGAAAGTATAATTATATTAGGTGAGCATGTTACTATGGATGGTGGTAGCGGATGTGTTCATACAGCTCCTGGACATGGAGAAGAAGATTATAGAGTTTGGTTAAAATATGGTTTTAGTGAAATTATACAACCTGTTGATGATGAAGGAAAATATACTGAATTAATAAGAAAAGAAAAACTTCTTCCAGATGATTTTATTGGAATGCATATTTTTGAAGCAAATGATAAAATTTTAAAATTACTTGGTAATAATTTGTTAAAAGCTGACAAATTTACACATAGTTATCCACATTGTTGGAGATGTCATAATCCTGTTATATTTAGAGCAACTAAACAATTCTTTATAGCAATGGATAAAGAAGTTGAAGGTGATACTTTAAGAAATAGAGCATTAAAAGAGATTGAAAAGGTAGAATTTACTCCTTCAAGTGGTAAAAATAGATTATCAACAATGGTTAGCAATAGGCCTGATTGGTGTATTAGTAGACAAAGAGACTGGGGAGTGCCTATTGCATTTTTTAGAGATAAAACAACTGGTGAATTAATTATTGATGATGAAATAATTGAAAACATTTATAATATCTTTAAAAAAGAAGGTGCTGATGCTTGGTATGAAAGAAGCATTGAAGAATTACTTCCAGAATCTAAAAAAGATTTAGCACCTAAATTAGAAAAAGTACAAGATATTTTAGATGTTTGGTTTGATAGTGGTTCTACATGGTTTGCTGTTTTAAAATCAAATAGATATGATGCAGGGGAATATCCTGCAAGTATGTATCTTGAAGGAAGTGACCAACACAGAGGTTGGTTTCAAAGCTCTTTACTTGTATCAACAGCAGTTGAAAATAAAGCACCTTATAAATCGATTTTAACTCATGGTTTCACCGTTGATGAAAAAGGTGAAAAAATGAGTAAAAGTAAAGGTAATGTTGTTGCTCCAAGTGAAGTTGCTAAAAAATTTGGAACAGAAATCCTTAGACTTTGGGTAGCTACAAGTGATTATTCAAGTGATATAAAACTTGGAGAGAATATTTTAAAACAAGTTGCCGAACAATATAGAAAAATAAGAAATACAATAAGATTTTTACTTGCTAATATTAATGACCTTGAAGAAATAAAACTTGATAATCCAAGTATGATAGATAAATGGATTTTAGCAAGAAGTAAAGAAGTTTTTGATGAGGTAGTTTATTTATTTTCAAAATATGATTTTTCTAAAGCATTCCAAATTTTAAACAATTTTATTGTAACTGAACTTAGTGCTATTTATCTTGATGTTTGTAAAGATAGACTATATTGTGAAGCTAAAGATTCTTCTAAAAGAAGAAATTCTCAAAGTGCAATGGCTATTATTTTAAAAGAGCTTTTACCTCTTCTTGCACCTGTTTTAACGTACACAATGGATGAAGCAGTAGAGCATGCAAGTGATGTTGTAAAAGAGGGAGCAAAAGATATTTTTGATTTTGTATATACTCCATTAGCAGATATTGATAATCCTATTGATAATGAAATACTTGAAATTAGAAGAAGATTTTATGAAATTGTAGATAAATTAAAAAAAGAAAAAGTAATAAAAGATACTCTTGAGCTTGCAATTGAGACAAATTATGATAAATTATTAAAAGATGAAATGGCAGAATTTTTCAATGTAAGTTTAATAAGTGATGAGGTTGAAGGTGAAGTTTTAGATGAATTTCATATAGGAGAGAATCAATTTGTAGTTGCAATTAAAAAATCACCTCTTCATAAATGTCCAAGATGTTGGAGATATTTAGCAAAAGAAGAGAATAGTTTATGTGAAAGATGTCATAAGGTTATGAATGGATAAACCAGTTCCATTTTGGTTTATTGTTTTTACAATAATTGTTTTAGTAAGTGGGAGCTTTTTAATATATTTATGGCTTAAAAATTTAAAAAAGGATTAAGATGATAACATTAAAAGAGGCTTTAAATTTACCAAAAGAAGAAATAATTGAATTAAAAAAAGATATTAATAATAAAGCAAAAGAAAATAAAAGTCTTGGTGGGTATATTGAACAATTTTTAGATACTGATTTAGCTGAAAGTGGAGATGGTGTACCTATTGCTATTAAAGATAATATTAATGTTAAAGGTTGGGAGATAACTTGTGCTTCTAAGATTCTTAGAGGCTATAAAGCACCATATAATGCAACTGTAATTGATAAAATACTTGAAAATGGGCTTAGTGCATATGGTAGATGTAATATGGATGAATTTGCAATGGGTAGTTCTACTGAAACAAGTCAGTATGGAAAAACTTTAAATCCTCACAATCCTAATAGAGTTCCTGGAGGAAGTAGTGGTGGAAGTGCTGCTGTGGTAGGTGCTGGTCTTGCAATAGCAGCTCTTGGAAGTGATACAGGTGGTTCTATTAGACAACCTGCTGCTTTTTGTGGAGTTGTTGGTATGAAGCCAACTTATGGTAGAGTTAGCAGATATGGTTTAGTTGCTTTTTCAAGTAGTTTAGACCAAATTGGACCAATTACTCAAAATGTAGAAGATGCAGCAATTTTATATAACATTATTTCTGGGTATGATATAAAAGATTCAACTTCGGCAAGAATTGAAAATAAACCTGTTGAAATTAATGAAAATAGAAAATTAAAAATTGCAGTAATTGATAATTATATTGATGAGGCGGATGATGAAATAAAAAATGCAATTTTAGATGTAATAAAAACTTTACAAAAAGAAGGGCATACTATTATTCATAAGAATTTAATGAATTCAAAAATAGATGTAGCAACATATTACATTGTTGCTACTGCTGAGGCAAGTAGCAATCTTGCAAGATTTGATGGAATGAGATATGGAAATAGAATCGAGGGTAAAGATTTAAAAGAGACTTATAAACTAACAAGAGCTCAATTTGGAGATGAAGTAAAAAGAAGAATTATGCTTGGAACATTTGTATTAAGCAGTGGTTATTATGACGCATATTATATTAAAGCACAAAAAGTAAGACATATTATTAAAAATGAATTTGATAAAATATTTAATGAGGCAGATGTAATTATTACACCAGTAACACCTACAACAGCATTTGAATTTGGAAGTAAAAAAGACCCACTTGAGATGTATCTAAGCGATATTTATACAATTAGTGTAAATTTAGCAGGAGTTCCAGCAATTTCACTTCCAATTACAAAAGATAAAGAAAATATGCCAATTGGAATGCAAATAATAGCTAAACATTTTGACGAGCAAACTCTATTTGATGCGGCAAAAATAGTTGAAAATATTGTAAAGGAAACAAAATGAGAATAAAATATAAAGCATTAACATTTGAGGATGTATTACTTGTACCTAAATATTCAGAAGTTTTACCAAAAGAGGTTGATATTAAAACACGATTTACAAAAAATGTAACTCTTAATATTCCAATAGTATCAGCAGCTATGGATACAGTAACAGAATCAAAAGCAGCAATAGCCCTTGCAAGACTTGGGGGAATTGGTGTTATTCATAAAAATATGGATATAGAATCACAGGCAAAAGAGGTAGAAAAAGTAAAAAAAAGTGAAAGCGGTATTATTATTGACCCTGTAAAAGTATTTCCTGATGATACATTAGCAAAAGCAGAAGAGATTATGTCTACTTATAAAATTTCTGGTGTACCTGTTGTTGATAAAAATGGAAAACTTGTTGGTATTTTAACAAATAGAGATATGAGATTTGAGAAAGATTATTCAAAAAAAGTAAAAGATGTAATGACTAAAATGCCTCTTATTACAGCAAAAGAAGGAATTACTCTTGAAGAAGCTGAACAAATTTTGCATAAAAATAAAATAGAAAAACTTCCAATTGTTGATGAAAATGGTTATTTAAAAGGTCTTATTACAATTAAAGACATTCAAAAGAAAAAAGAATATCCTAATGCAAATAAAGATAAATATGGAAGATTAAGAGTAGCAGCTGCTATTGGTGTTGGAAATGGAATTGAAAGAGCTGCAGCGCTTGTTGGAGCTGGGGTAGATGTAATAGTAATTGATTCAGCTCATGGACATTCAAAAGGAATACTTGATTTAGTAAAGGCTGTAAAAGAGAGATTTGATGTTGATGTAGTTGCTGGAAATGTTGCAACTGCTGAAGCTACAAGAGATTTAATAAAAGCAGGAGCTGATGCAATAAAAGTTGGAATTGGACCTGGTAGTATCTGTACAACAAGAATTGTGGCTGGTGTTGGTGTTCCGCAAATTAGTGCGATTGATGAATGTGCAAGAGAAGCTAATAAATATGATATACCTGTTATTGCCGATGGTGGAATTAAATATTCAGGTGATATAGCAAAAGCTATTGCTGTTGGAGCAAGCTGTGTGATGATTGGTAGTTTACTTGCTGGAACTGAAGAGGCACCAGGTGAGAGTATTATGTATCAAGGTAGGAAATATAAAACTTATAGAGGAATGGGAAGTATTGGAGCAATGCAAAGAGGAAGTAATGATAGATACTTCCAAGAAGGAACCGCAGCTGATAAATTAGTACCTGAGGGAATTGAAGGAATGGTTCCTTATAGAGGAAGAATTTCAGATGTTGTTCATCAATTAGTTGGAGGACTAAGAGCTTCTATGGGATATTGTGGAGCAAAAGATATTAAAACATTTCAAGAAGTGGCTGAATTTGTTGAAATTACAAGTGCAGGTCTTAAAGAATCACATGTTCATGATGTAACTATCACAAAAGAAGCTCCTAATTATCATCAATAATTCTTTTTTTTATTATAAGAAATAGTTATATCTTCTTCTAAATCCCTTTTTTTGTTATTTTTTTGTTATTCTTAAATAAAAAAGGAGTAAAAAATGAAAAAATTATTACTTAGCACTTTAGCTGCAGCAGTATTATCAACAGGAGCATTTGCTTATGAGTTTATTACAATTGGTACAGGAAGTGTAACAGGAGTTTATTATCCAACAGGCGGAGCAATTTGTAGACTGATGAATAAAGATAAAAGCAAAACTGGTATTAAATGTACGGTTGAGAGTACAGGAGGAAGTGTATATAATATAAATGCTATTAAAAAAGGAGAGCTTGATTTTGGTATTGCACAAAGTGATGTTGTATATCAAGCATATCATGGAGAAGGTAAATTTAAAGGAAAACCTTTTAAAGGATTAAGAGTTGTTATGTCAATTCATCCAGAACTTTTAACTCTTGTAGTTAGAAAAGACAGCGGAATTAAAAACTTTTTTGATTTAAAAGGACATGTTATAAATATTGGAAATCCAGGAAGCGGTAATGAAGCAGCTGTTAAAACACTTTTTGATTATTGTAAAAAAATGAATTTAAATGATATTAAAGTAGAACAACTAAAAGCAAGTGAGTGTCCAAATGCTCTAAAAGATAAAAAAATAGATGGTTATTTTTATATGGTAGGACATCCAACTGCTAATATTAAAGATGCAGCAAACTCAACTTCTATTGATTTAATTTCTCTTGATAATGTACCAGCTGCTAAGAAACTTGTAGCTGAAAAACCATATTATGCTTGGGGAGTAATTCCAGCTGGAATGTATAAAGGTGTTAATCATCCAACTAAAACTTATGGTGTAAAAGCAATTTTAGTTACATCAGATAAAATGGATAATAAAACTGTATATTACTTAACAAAAGCAATTTTAGATAATTTTGATAAATTCAAAAGAATGCATCCAGCATATAAAAATTTAACAAAAAAAGATTTACTTAAAGGTTTTGATTTAGAAATGATGCATCCAGGAGCTAAAAAAGCATTCAAAGAAGCAGGACTTCTTTAATTCTTTTTTCTTTTTTTAATAGCTTTTAAAGAATATTCGGTATTTTTTAGAAGCTATTAGGCAAAGGAGATTTTATGAAGCCTTCTTTTTTAGAAATTGATAAAAACCTTGATAAAGAAATTGATGAAGTAGAAAAAGAGGCTTTAAAAGGAGAGATTAATAAAGACCTTGAAGAAGAGATTTTAACCGAGCTTGAAGGTCAAAGAAATTTTCCTCCAAATACCTTTTATTATTGGCTTATTGCATTAATTGCTTTTTCATGGTCTTTATACCAGCTTTATGTAAGTTACTTTCCTGTAAATTCGACAATTGTTAGAAGCATACATTTAGCATTTGCTATGGTTTTAGCATTTTTAATTTATCCTATAATCAAAAAACCTAAGTTTTTAAAAAAAATTCCTTGGTATGATTATATTCTTGCAATTATTGGAGGTTTAGGGGCTGCATATATTGCAATTGATTATGTCGGACTTTCAAATAGACCAGGAGAATATTTAACAAGAGATGTTGTTATTGGAGTTATATTTATAATTATTTTACTTGAAGCTGGACGAAGAGTAATTGGTTTTGCTTTAAGTTTAGTAGCAATTATTTTTTTACTTTATGATAAATTTGGTCAATATCTTCCTGATATTATTTCTCATAAAGGTGCAAGTATTGAAAAGATTGTAGCTCAAATGTATTTAACAACAGAGGGGATTTTTGGTGTACCTCTTGGAGTTTCTGCTGGGTTTGTATTTTTGTTTGTGTTATTTGGTAGTTTACTTGAAAGGGCTGGAGCAGGTGAATATTTTATTAAACTTGCTTATGCAATGCTTGGAAAATATAGTGGTGGGCCAGCAAAAGCAAGTGTTGTAGCAAGTGGACTTACGGGTATTATTAGTGGTAGTTCAACTGCAAATGTTGTAACAACAGGTGTTTTTACAATTCCTCTTATGAAAAAAGCAGGATTTCCTCCTGAAAAAGCAGCTGCTGTTGAAGTAGCAGCTTCCACAAATGGTCAGTTAATGCCTCCTGTTATGGGAGCTGCGGCTTTTATTATTGCTGAATTTTTAGGACTTAGTTATACAGATGTAATTATTGCTGCAGCAATTCCAGCAATAACAAGTTATTTAGCACTTTTTTATATAGTTCATTTAGAAGCAAAAAAATTAGGCCTTAAAGGAGAAGACCCATCAAAACTACCTCCTAAATGGGAAACTTTTATAAGTGGACTTCACTATTTAATTCCTGTAATTTATTTAATGTATGTTTTAATTGTATTAAGACAATCAGCTCAAATGGCGGCATTTAGTGCTATATGGCTTTTGATGGTTATTATGATTATTCAATATCCTTTTAAAGCCATCTTTATTGATAAAAGAAAAGTTACAAAAAAAGATTTACTTCAAGGATTTATAGATATTTTCCACGGAATGGTAAATGGTGCAAGAAATATGGTTCCAATTGCTCTTGCAACTGCAATTGCTGGTATTGTAGTAGGAAGTATAACCTTAACAGGTATTGGTCAAGTTTTACTTGATGTAATAGACCAACTCTCAAATGGTAATATTTTAATAGTTTTACTTTTAACAGCTATAATTTCATTAATTCTTGGGATGGGACTTCCTACAACTGCAAATTATATCGTTGTTGCTTCTCTTACAGCACCTGTTATGCTTCAACTTGCTCAAGATAATGGATTTATAATTCCTGCAATTGCTGCACATTTATTTGTATTTTATTTTGGAATTTTAGCAGATGATACTCCTCCAGTTGGAATCGCAGCATACGCTGCAGCTGGTATTGCAAAATCAGACCCTATAAAAACAGGACTTCAAGGTTTTGCATATGATATTAGGACTGCAATACTTCCATTTATGTTTTTCTTTAATACTGAACTTTTATTAATAGATAAAGTAAATGAGTGGGATTTAAATGAATTTAGTTTTATAACAAATCCAATTCATATTGCAATTATTTTCTTAGCAGCAATTTTGGGTATGTTTGCTTTTGCTTC
>Ga0256833_1003199_pt1 | contig 11290 bp, 18 predicted proteins | sample 356284metaG_FD_190535 | JGI IMG/M metagenome (GOLD analysis project Ga0256833, IMG submission 190535) | Hydrothermal vent microbial communities from Mid Atlantic Ridge, Atlantic Ocean - 356-284 | ecosystem: Environmental > Aquatic > Marine > Hydrothermal vents | place: Atlantic Ocean: Mid...
TAGGAAGAAGGTCGGGCAATTAATATTTCTCAGGTGGACCAATGATTCAAACTGAAACCATTCTCAACGTTGCCGATAATTCCGGAGCAAAAAAAGTGCTCTGTATTCGGGTTCTTGGGGGAACTCGTAGAAGATATGCCGGGATTGGCGATGTTATCGTAGTAACTGTGAAAGAAGCTATCCCCCACGCAAAAGTTAAAAAAGGTGACGTGCTGGATGCGGTTGTTGTTCGCACGAAAAAGCAAATTAAGAGACCGGAAGATACGGCTGTTCGGTTTGATGAAAATGCTGCTGTCCTGCTTTCCGACTCAGGTGAACCCATCGGGACCCGTATTTTCGGACCGGTAGCCCGTGAGCTTCGCTCTCTGGGATTTATGAAGATTATATCTCTTGCCCCGGAAGTCTTGTAAGGTTTGTATAGAGAAATGGACGGAATAAATAGAGAAGAGGAACGATAATGCGGCAGGGACAAAGTAACCTGAGGGTAAATGATCAGGTAGAAGTAATAGCGGGTAAAGACAAGGGAAGGGTAGGTAAAATTCTTCGAATCGACAGGAATAAAAACAGAGCGGTTGTTGAGCGCATCAATATGGTCAGGAAACATCAGAAACCTGTTGATGCCGGTCAGTCCGGGCAGATGATAGATCGTGAAGCTCCCCTGCACATATCCAATTTGATGCTTGTCTGTCCGGAATGTGCTGAAACCGTCCGCACCGGGAAAAAAGTTTTAGAAGACGAGACCAAGGTTCGTATCTGTAAAAAATGCGGGGCTACGATTGAAACCGCCAAGAATTAGTCTGGTCTATCTCTTATGGAGTAAATAATGGCAACACTTAAAGAACATTACGAAAAGGACTTAAGGCCGCAATTACAGGAAAAGTTTAACTTGACCAATGTAATGGAAATTCCCAGGGTTGAAAAGGTTGTATTGAATATGGGATTAGGTGAGGCCGTACAGAATCCAAAGATCGTTGATAAGGCGATTAATGATTTAACAATGATAGCCGGGCAGAAAGCGGTCGTTACCCGGGCCAAGAAATCAATAGCCACCTTCAAACTTCGTGAGGGAATGCCCATAGGTGGGCGGGTCACCCTACGCGGGGATCGCATGTATGATTTTTTGTCCAAGTTGATGAATATAGCTTTACCGCGGGTACGCGATTTCCGCGGTATTTCACCCAGGGGTTTTGACGGTAATGGTAATTTTTCCATGGGCGTAAGCGAACATCTTATCTTCCCTGAAATTGATTATGACCAGGTTGACAAGGTGAGAGGGTTAAATATAACTATAGTAACCTCGGCAAAAAATGACGAGATGGGACGGGAACTCCTTGGTCTTATGGGAATGCCGTTCAAAAAGAAATAGTTCACCGGAATTAAATTTATTCTTTGGTCTACACAGGAGGAAGCTGTGGCAAAAAAATCACTCATTGCCAAGGCAGGAAGAACACCTAAATTCAAGGTACGCTCATATAACCGTTGCCCGCTTTGCGGCCGGTCCAGAGCTTACATTCGAAAATTTGGTATATGCAGGCTGTGTTTTCGTAAACTCGCGTCCCAGGGAGAAATCACCGGGGTTACCAAGTCAAGCTGGTAATCCGGGGTGGAGAACGATACAGGTATGCTTATGAAAAATTGTCAAAGTGAAGGGATATTGAAGAGAGGTAACGTCTCATGTCTATGAGTGATCCATTGGCTGATATGCTCACCCGGATAAGGAATGGTGTGGCTGCCCGATTTGAATCAGTAGAGATGCCGCTTTCCAGGTTAAAGGTTGCGGTGGCAAAAGTGCTGAAAGAAGAAGGTTATATTACAGACTATCAAATTCTTGAGCAGGGTGTCCAGGGGGTCCTGAAAATAGACCTTAAATTCGGCCCCAACAATGAACAGGTGATTACAGGTATTCGTAAGGTTAGCAAACCCGGCCTTCGGCAATATAAGAAGAGTTCAAATATCCCGAAAGTCATGAGTGGTTTGGGTATTGGAATACTTTCAACCTCCAGAGGAGTTATGTCCGACCGTGAAGCAAGAAGGCTCAATGTCGGTGGCGAATTACTCTGTGAGGTGTGGTAATCACACTATTTGGAAAAGAGGAGGCAGTAAATGTCCAGGATCGGCAAACAACCTATTCCGGTACCGGGTGGTGTAAAAGTTGAATTACAGGGGACCCATGTCAAGGTTACCGGTAACAAGGGAAGCCTTGAACGAGATATACGTCCTGAAATTGAAATTGTTCAACAAGGAGATCAGCTTGTCTGTACTCCCAAAGGCAGCAGTAAGCGGGTAATGGCGTTTTGGGGAATGACAAGGTCTTTGGTCAACAACATGATTCTTGGGGTTGATAAAGGATTTGAAAAAAAATTAATTGTTGAAGGCGTCGGCTATCGTGCCAAGTCCTCCGGTACAACTCTTACCCTGAACGTCGGGTATTCCAATCCTGTCGAGTTTGCCGTACCCGAAGGGGTAGAGGTTAATGTCGATAAAAATAATACCATAACCCTGACTGGAGTAAACAAAGAGCTCGTCGGGATGACGGCGGCCAGGATCAGGCAGGTACGAAAACCTGAACCATACAAGGGAAAAGGAATTCGCTATATTGATGAGCATATTGTACGCAAAGTTGGTAAATCCGGCGCTGCTGCTGCATAAGAAGAATGAGGTAAAAAGAGTATCATGGCTAAAACAAGTCCAAAACTCACTGCCCGCAGGAAGAGAATAAAACGGATCAGAAAGAATATTTTTGGAACCGGAGAGAGACCGAGAATGCGGGTTTTTAAGAGTAATCGTCATATATATGTACAAATTATTGATGATCAAAAACGGGTTACTCTTGCCGCTGCTTCTTCAAAGGGCAAAGATTTTGAAGGGGTCGAATATAAGAATAAATGTGATCAGGCGACTAAAGTTGGTGAGATAATAGCCAAAAAGGCTCTTGCCGCTGGAGTAAAAGAGGTAGTCTACGATCGAGGTGGAAATGTATACCATGGCAGAATAAAGGCGTTATCAGAAGGTGCTCGCGGAGGCGGGCTGAAATTTTAAGTATTTTTCGTCTTCCACATTAGAATAGGAAAACTTTACGGGGGTGTTTCTTGGCTGATTTTAAACGTTCAAAAGATGGAGATCAGGAAGAGCTCATCGAAAAAATAGTATTTATCAACCGGGTGGCTAAGGTTGTTAAAGGTGGTCGTCGGTTCAGTTTCAGTGCCATTGTCGTAGTTGGTGACGGTAAGGGTCGTGTCGGGTATGGCCTTGGTAAGGCAAATCAGGTTCCCGAGGCGATTAGAAAGGGAATTGAACGTGCAAGAAAGGATATGCAGCCGGTAGCCTTAACCGATGTCTCGATTCCCCATGATATTATTGGTAAATTTAAATCCGGCTCGGTTATGTTGAAACCGGCCTCAGACGGTACCGGAGTGATTGCCGGTGGTGCTGTTCGTGCTGTCCTTGAAGCAGCCGGGGTCCAGAATATCTTGACCAAATGCCTGGGTTCAAACAATCCCCATAATCTCGTTAAAGCCACTATTGATGGTCTGCGGCGTGTGCGTTCTGCGGAGCAGATTGCTCGTTTACGTGGACTCAATGTTGAAGAAATGGTTGCATAGGACAAAATTTCATTACCGACGGATTGTCAACATGAGTGATACAATTACAATTACCCAGATTAAAAGTGGGATCGGCAGCACAAAAAAAATACGGGCGACGCTGGTTGGTCTTGGGTTAACCAGGATGCATAAAACCATTACCAGAAAAAATACGCCTGAAATTCGTGGAATGATCAACAAGGTGCAACATCTTGTCCGGGTAAAGGAGTAGAACATGCTGAAATTAAATAACCTTTCACCAGAAAAAGGTGCTCGCCGAAGAAATAAACGTATCGGCCGTGGCCCTGGCAGCGGTCTGGGTAAAACGGCTGGTCGGGGGCATAAGGGGGCTCGATCCCGTTCCGGTTTTAGTCAGAAACCTGGTTTTGAAGGTGGGCAGATGCCTTTACACAGACGATTGCCGAAGCGTGGTTTCACCAACATTTTCAAAACTAACTATACAATTATTTCACTTTCAGATCTTGATCGCTTCGAAGAGAATAGCGTGGTTGATCGTACCGCCTTATTCGATGGCGGTATGCTCAAGAAAAAAGAGGAGCGGGTTAAAGTTCTTGCCAATGGTGAGATAACAAAGGCTCTTACTATTGATGTGGACAAGATCAGCCGGGCGGCGGCAGAGAAAATTGTTGCAGCAGGCGGTACCGTTAAGGAGTAAAGAATGAGCGGACTTGCCAGCGCTGCACATATTCCTGAATTGAGAAAGAGGGTGTTGTTCACCATCTTTATGCTTTTTGTCTATCGGATGGGAGTGCAGATTCCTACACCCGGTATCAATGGTGAAGCATTGGCAGCTTTCTTTCAACAAAATGCCGGCACATTGTTTGGTATGTTCAACATGTTTTCCGGCGGCGCATTGAAACATTTTTCCATTTTTGCGCTGGGGATCATGCCCTATATATCCGCTTCTATTATTATTCAGCTTCTTACTGTGGTCATTCCTCAGCTGGAGACGCTTTCCAAGGAAGGAGAAGCCGGACAACGTAAGATCACACAATATACCCGTTATTCCACTGTTGCTCTGTCCATTATTCAAGGATTTTTTATTGCAACCGGTCTTGAGGGGATGTCCGGACCCGGCGGTGCTGCCATTGTCCTTGTCCCCGGTCTTCAGTTTAAATTAATGACTGTGTTAACCCTGACCACAGGCACTGCTTTTATCATGTGGTTGGGTGAGCAGATGACGGAACGCGGCGTTGGTAACGGCATCTCATTGATTATTTTTGCCGGTATCGTTGCCCGTCTGCCTGCTGCCGTCGGCAATTCTATTCAATTGATTAAGGCAGGGGAGATTGCTGTCGTCTTCGTCCCTGTTATGCTGGTTCTCATGTTTTTAGTGGTTGCCTTTATCGTTTTTGTTGAAACTGCTCAGCGAAAATTACCGATTCAGTATGCTAAACGGGTGGTTGGTCGAAAGGTTTACGGAGGACAGTCATCACATCTGCCGTTGAAACTCAATATATCCGGTGTTATTCCACCTATTTTCGCCTCATCAATTATGATGTTTCCGGCGACAATCGGATCCTTTATCAAGATTGACTGGGTTCAGCAGGTCTCCGCCATGTTGTCTCCCGGCACTGTATATTACTACATTTTATATGTAGCCATGCTTGTCTTTTTCTGTTTTTTCTACACGGCGGTCACCTTTAAACCTGATGACGTTGCAGAAAATTTGAAGAAAAACGGCGGCTTCATTCCCGGAATAAGACCGGGGAAAAAGACTGCCGAATTTATTGATTTTGTCTTAACCAGGCTTACGGTGATTGGCGCTGTCTATCTTAGTGCCGTTTGCGTCATGCCGACTTTGTTAATAAGTAAATTCAATGTACCCTTTTATTTTGGTGGTACGGCTCTGCTCATTGTCGTCGGTGTTGCCATTGATACGATATCTCAAATTGAATCTCATTTGGTTATGCGCAATTATGATGGGTTCATGAAGGCCGGTCGGCTTAAAGGTAGACGTTGAGGGTAATGTGCCGGGGAAGGGAAAAGACAAGGCTATTACGCTGAAATCTTCCGAAGAAATTCAGGTAATGTTCACTGCCAACCAGATTGTTGCCGGTGTGCTTTCCATGATAAACAGGGAAATACATCCCGGTTTGAGTACATTGCAACTGGATAAATGGGCGGAAGAATATTGTCGAGACCATGACGCTCAGCCTGCTTTTAAGGGATATAGGGGATTTCCCGCGTCTCTTTGTGTATCCATAAACGAACAGGTTGTTCATGGTATCCCTTCCAGGCATGTCATAATAAAGGAAGGAGATATTGTTTCTGTTGATTTTGGTACCCGATATAAGGGATTTTACGGTGACAGTGCCATGACAATCCCTGTCGGACACGTCAGTAAACGAGTACGACAACTGCTTCTTGTCACCGAGGAGGCTTTGAGCAGAGGAATATCTCAAGTGGTGGTGGGCAACAGGATTTCTGATATATCAAAAGCGGTGCAAAACCATGTTGAGGAGCAGGGTTTTTCCGTTGTTCGACAGTTTGTAGGACACGGTATCGGCTCTAATTTGCACGAGTCTCCCGAGGTTCCAAACTATATTCAGAAAAAAGCATCACCCAGGTTGCTGGAAGGAATGGTCATCGCCATTGAGCCGATGGTGAATATGGGGTCGGAAAAAGTTCGTGTTCTCCGTGACGGCTGGACCGTCATTACTGCTGACGGCAGGCCATCCGCTCATTTTGAACATTCGGTAGCGGTCACGGCCGATGGACCTTTTATCCTTAGTTCTCGGGAAGTTGAGTGAGTTACTTGTTGGGTAGGCGAAAAGGGTTTACTATTTATTTCCGGATGTAATTTTAAATCAGTTGTAAAAACAAAAATATTCTATATAATATATCCTTTTGCTCAAAAAATAAATATAAATGGATGATGTTATGGCCAAAGAAGAAGCCATTGAAGTAGAAGGCACAATTATTGAACCTCTCCCCAATGCGATGTTTCGTGTTGAACTCGAAAACGGGCATAAGGTTCTCGCGCATATTTCCGGTAAAATGCGCATGCATTACATAAAAATATTACCTGGAGATCAGGTAACGGTTGAATTGTCGCCTTATGACCTTACCAGAGGCCGTGTAACTTTTCGTTCGAAAGGCGGTAACGGTAGAAAATGATAGAGAATTAATTATTAGCGGGATTTACTGAATATTATCTGTTTACGGTGAGTTCCGGAGCAGTTTATGGAGGAGAGGGTTATGAAGGTACGTTCGTCAGTAAAAAAAATATGCGCTAATTGTAAAATCATCAAGCGTAGAGGTGTCGTTCGTGTCAGCTGTAAAAATAAAAAACACAAACAACGGCAGGGATGATTTTTTTTACCGTCTAACTGTTTTTCAGTTTAACAAGGAGTAATATCTTGGCACGGATAGCAGGCGTGGATTTGCCACGAAATAAACATATGGACCGGGCGTTGACCTATATATATGGAATCGGGTTGACCACCGCACGTGAAATACTTGATAAGGCGGATCTGCCTTATCAGATGAACAGTGATGACCTCAGTGGTGATGATGTTACCCGCATCAGAAAAATTATTGAAAACGATTATGTCGTCGAAGGCGATAAACGTCGTGAAGTTTCCATGAATATCAAACGCCTCGTGGATCTCGGTTGCTATCGTGGTCGTCGGCATCGTCAGAGTTTACCCTGTCGGGGACAGCGAACAAAGACCAATGCCCGGACAAGGAAAGGGCCTCGGCGAGGATCGGTTCGCAGATAGCGTTAACGGGTTATCTGCATGGCGAGACTATATCGTCGTCAATTTTTTTTTATTTTCCGGATATACTATCCATGCCACAGCGGCACAACAAGCAATGAAACAGAGGATGTTAGAACAGTCAACAGCAGTTATTGACGCCGCAGGCGGCAATTAGACCGGCATCCGGTTTCTGTCCTCTGTTACGTACGAATAAAGAGTAGATTGAGCTCAACATAAATGGAGCGGTTATGGCAAAAGCAGTGAAAGGCGGTCGCAGTAAACGCCGTGAAAAGAAAAATGTCCCGGAAGGGATAGTTTTCATATATTCTACATTTAACAATACCGTTGTCACCATTTCCGACCGCCAGGGTAATACACTTGCCTGGTCGAGTGCCGGCGTGATTGGTTTTAAAGGATCTCGTAAATCAACCCCCTTTGCTGCTCAGAAGGCATTAAGTGACGCCGTCGGCAAGGCTAAAGAACATGGTTTACGCAAGGTCGAAGTTCGGGTAAAAGGGCCGGGACCCGGTCGTGAAGCTGCCTTGCGCGCTTTAACTACGGCTGACCTGGAAGTGAGTAAGATCGTCGATGTCACCTCTATTCCCCATAATGGATGTAAACCGCCTAAACGAAGACGGGTATAAAATCGTTTTCTTTTTATTTTGTTCGGTCGCAACCGGCCCCTGCCGATCGTTGTGTAAAACCGATACCGATTATTGATGGAGGGCTACTTTGGCCAGATACACTGGAGCTTCCTGCAGGACATGCAGGCGTGAAAATTTGAAACTATTTCTCAAGGGTGACCGCTGTTATTCTGATAAATGTTCCTTTGAAAGACGGTCCTATTCCCCGGGGCAGCACGGGCAGAATCGTTTTCGAAAGGTATCGGATTACGCAATTCAGCTTAGAGAAAAACAGAAAGTTAAACATATGTACGGGATGCTGGAGAAGCAGTTTCGTCGGTATTTTCATATTGCTGATCAGGCAAAAGGTGTCACCGGTGAAAATCTCCTTATCATGCTTGAGAGGAGACTTGATAATACGGTCTATCGCCTCGGTTTTGCCGGTTCCCGTGATCAGGCCAGACAGTTGATCAGGCATAATCATTTTACTGTTAACGGGAAAAAGGTTAATATTCCGTCCTATCTTGTCTGCGAAGGTGATCTGATCAGCCTCAAGGAAAAAAGCAGGAGCAATGAAATGATTAAAGACAATCTTGAAGGAGCCGCACGTCGCGGGGTTCCGAGCTGGATTGAACTTAATCAAAAGAATTTTCAGGGAACGGTGAAGGCATTGCCTAATCGTGAAGAAATTACACTTCCGATTCACGAGCAGTTGATCGTCGAGTTGTACTCCAAGTAAACCCTAATCATCAGGTATTGCATGGTACAGGAAATCCGGGACGAGAATCCCTTTTATAAAAATTGGCATGAGCTTATCACCCCGGAGCGTTTAGAGGTCACAAGCGACACCCATACGTCAACGTATGGTCGTTTTATCTGCCAACCGTTTGAGCGCGGTTTTGCTGCAACCATCGGCAACTCTTTACGCAGAATATTACTTTCTTCCATCAGGGGTGCGGCAATTACGTCTGTTAAGATCGACAATGCATTGCATGAATTTACCACCATTGACGGAATTCATGAAGATGTTGCGGAGATTATTCTCAACCTTAAGCTTGTACGACTCAAACTAAATGGTCCGGACACGGTCGTCGTTGTTCTTGAGAAAAAAGGTACAGGGCCGGTAACCGCAGGTGATATCAATGGTGGTGTGAGTGTTGATGTCATGAATCCGGACCAGCATATATGTACAATCACCGGGGATGATACCCATTTCCGGGCAGAGCTTGAGGTGCGATGGGGTAAGGGGTATGTTCCCGCTGAACAGAATAAACGAGAAGACCATGCCATTGGGGTTATTCCCATTGACGCATCCTTTTCGCCGATTATTCGTATAAAATATGTTGTCAGTGCTGCCCGTGTAGGTCAACGTACCGATTATGACAGGCTGACCATGGAAGTGGAAACCGACGGTTCCGTAACACCTGAAAATGCATTGGCCTATGCGGCAAAAATTCTGAAAGAACAGATGACTATTTTCATCAACTTTGATGAAGACAAGGCAAAGGCGCCGGATAAGGTTGAAGGGGAAGGGGATGAAATTGTCTATCCCCCGTTTCTTGATAAGAATGTTGAAGATCTTGAGCTTTCCGTTCGTTCGGCAAACTGTTTGAAGAACGCAGATATTCAATATATCGGTCAATTAGTCCAGAAAACTGATGCTGAAATGTTGAAGACTAAAAATTTTGGCCGCAAATCACTTAACGAAATTAAAGCACTCCTTGCCGAACATGATTTAACTCTGGGAATGAAAGTTGAAGGTTGGAAGGCACCAGGTGAATTGGAAGAAAACGGTGAAGAAAACTGATTTCCCAAAGACTGTAAATTGCATAAAGAATCAGAACAGGTAAGGGAAAAAGAAGGATATACCAATGAAACATAAAGTAGCAGGTCGAAAACTTGGCCGTAATCCGTCACATAGAAAAGCCATGCTTCGTAATATAGTGACTTCGCTTTTGGAACATGAACGAATAGTAACCACTGTCCCAAAGGCAAAAGAGGTGCGCCGGATTGCTGAGAAAATGATAACGCTTGGCAAACGGGGCGATCTGCACGCCAGACGACAGGCGTTGTCCTATATTCGAACGAAAAATATTGTTGCCAAACTTTTTGATGAATTAAGTGAGCAGTATGCCGATCGTCAAGGAGGGTATACTCGAATTATTCGTACCGGGACCCGCTATGGCGATGCCGCCCCCATGGCTATTGTCGAGCTGGTTGGTTATGAAGAGGCTGTAGAAGAGCCTGCCGCCGATGGGGAGGAATAGTTCATAACCGGCGAATATTGCTGTGGGCAGGTGTTGATAGAGTATAGCGGGCTGATTCGATGAGCAATCATCAATCAGCCTTTTTTTATGGGGTAATGAATGAAGAGCAAATACGTTGATTTCCCAATTCCCGAGGGGAGGACTCGGGTCGGTAATGAGGAATTTTCTTTTCATTGCCATGCGGAAGTGGATTGTTTTCTCACCTGTTGTCATAAGGTGGAGATGTATCTTTATCCGTATGATGTTCTCAGATTGAAAAATAAACTTGGCCTGCACTCTGAAGAATTTATGCGGTTGTACACCCGGATTAGCGAGGGCTCTCACCCCTTTTTTCCAGCTGTTATGCTGAATATGGCTGATGAAGAGGGGTATCCGTGCCCGTTTCTCATGAAAAATGGCTGTTCCGTTTATAAAGATCGACCGTCAGCCTGCCGCACATATCCCCTTGAGCGGGCAGTGGAGAAAATTCCTGGAGAAAAAAAACTCAAGATTCACTATTTCATGACCCATCATCCGTACTGTCAGGGGCATTTTCAGCCGCACAAATATACTATTGCCCGTTGGGAAAGAGACCAGTTCCTTTTTGAATATAACTTGATGAATGATTTATGGGCGGAGGTAGATGCCTTTTTCGCAACGAATCCCTGGCAGGGCGAAGGCAGGGCTGGGGCGCGCCAGCAGTTGGCGTTTATGGTTTGTTACAATATTGACGAATTTCGTTCATACTGTACCCGGATGAATCTTCTTGCTTCCTTTCGGCTGACCAAAGAGGAAAAACGACGTATTAAGCGTAATGATGGGGAATTATTAAAGTTTGGATTCAAATGGTTACTACATATATTAGGCGGGCGTAATACCCTCTTGGTCCGATAATTTTTTTATCAGGATCTCAAAATGTCAGCCTGCTGCTCTTTTATCCTATGACCGGGGGTAACGGATTTGTATAAGGGAAACACTGATTTCCTGCTGATTTTTCATGGGGAAGCTTGAAATAGAGAGCGTGACGTGGTATTAAAAAAGGTTCAACTTTTACGGTTGCGGCATTAATTGCCGAACCATATTACACACATCCCGTGTTGTCCTTTGGTGTTCAC
>Ga0256833_1003200_pt1 | contig 11287 bp, 8 predicted proteins | sample 356284metaG_FD_190535 | JGI IMG/M metagenome (GOLD analysis project Ga0256833, IMG submission 190535) | Hydrothermal vent microbial communities from Mid Atlantic Ridge, Atlantic Ocean - 356-284 | ecosystem: Environmental > Aquatic > Marine > Hydrothermal vents | place: Atlantic Ocean: Mid...
GTGACAATGTGAAGATCAAGGCGGAGCTGATCCAGCCCATAGCCATGGAAGAAGGTCTGCGTTTTGCCATCAGGGAAGGTGGGCGAACCGTTGGTGCAGGCGTTGTCAGCAAAATAATTGAATAGGTCTGTAACATGAGAGAAAAGATCATTTTACGTTGTACTGTATGCAAACGTAGGAACTATACTACCACCAAAAACAAAAGGACCACTCCAGACAAATTGGAGTTTAAAAAGTATTGTCCTTTTGACAAAAGGCATACTCTGCACAAAGAGATAAAGATGAAATAGGAATAGCAGGCCAGTAGCTCTAATGGTAGAGCACCGGACTCCAAATCCGGGTGTTGGGGGTTCGAGTCCCTCCTGGCCTGCCACTTCATTTTGATAAAAGGGGCACGGTCCAAGTGACAAAAAAGAAGGTCAGGAAACTTAAAACGGCTCATCAGGCGGTAGCACAGCCAAAGCCCATAAAGGCCTCTGCTGAAGGTACCTCTGGAATTAGTGACAAAAAAGAACTGGTTACAACTCCGGTTAGTCGTATTCAGGCAATCAAACAGTATCTTCGAGAGGTCAGGGCTGAGTTTGACAAGATTACATGGGCGAACAGGAAGGAAACGGTGTCTATGACTATTGCTGTCGTAGCAATATCTATGTTCTTTTCCGCCTACTTGGGCCTGGTTGACATGTCATTGTCAAAGCTTGTCGGAATCGTAATCAAATAGGCACGAGGCAGTTTAAATGGCTCATAAGTGGTATATCGTCCACACATATTCAGGCTTTGAGAACAAGGTGAAGGCCTCTTTAGAAGAAAGAATCAAACAGTATGGAATGGAGGACAAGTTCTCGGAGATCATCGTGCCCACTGAAAAGGTGGTAGAGATTGTAAAGGGTGAAAAACGAACGTCTTCAAGAAAGGTTTACCCTGGCTATATTCTTATAAAAATGGAGTTTAATAAGGAAACCTGGCATTTGGTTCAAGATACTCCCAAGGTAACCGGATTTGTTGGCGGTCAGCAAAATCCAGTGCCACTTCCTGAGCATGAGGCAGAGAAGATCATCAGGCAGATGGAGGAGCGTTCCCTCAAGCCCCGGCCCAAATACGATTACCAAAAAGGAGAAAAGGTCATTATTACCGAAGGGCCATTTGCAAACTTTACGGGTGTTGTAGATGAGGTCAAGCCAGACAAGGGTAAGGTCAGGGTGCTTGTGTCCATATTTGGCCGTTCTACGCCAGTAGAACTTGAGTTTGGTCACATCCAAAGGGTCAGTTAACTATAAAATCACACATATTTCAGGAGTAAGTCATGGCTAAGAAGATAGCTGGATATATCAAGTTACAGATTCCTGCCGGGCAGGCAAGTCCGTCACCACCAGTAGGGCCTGCCCTTGGTCAGCAAGGTGTTAACATCATGGAGTTTGTCAAGGCATTCAATGCCAAGACCGCTGACCAGGCAGGGATGATCATTCCTGTTCTCATCACAGTATATGCAGACAGGTCCTTTAGCTTTGTGCTCAAGACGCCACCTGCCTCTGTCCTTTTGAAAAAGGCTGCCGGAATAGAAAAGGGCTCTGGGGTTCCCAATAGGGACAAGGTGGGCAAGGTCACAAGGGCACAGGTCGAGGAGATAGCCAAGACAAAGATGCCAGATCTTACGGCAGCTGATCTCAATGCAGCCATGAGGACCATTGAGGGTACTGCAAGAAGCATGGGAATAGAAGTGGTAGATTAGGTTGAGGGTGAAAGATCATGGTCAAAAGAGGTAAAAAATACCGTAAGGTTCGAGAATTAGTTGATACCACCAAGAAATATTTGCTTGATGAGGCCATTGAAAAGGTGTTGGCAACTCATTATGCCAACTTCGATGAGAGCGTGGACGTGGCAATAAATCTGGGTGTTGATCCCAGAAAGGCGGATCAGAATATTCGTGGCTCAGTCGTACTTCCCCATGGCACCGGCAAGACGGTTAGGGTGCTTGCAATCTGCAAGGGGGAAAAGGCAAAAGAGGCCCAAGAGGCTGGCGCCGATTATGTTGGTGCAGAAGAAATCATAGAAAAGATCAAGGAAGGGTGGCTTGACTTTGACAAGGTTGTGGCTACGCCAGACATGATGGGCCAGGTGGGAAAGATTGGTAGAATCCTTGGTCCAAGGGGGCTAATGCCTAATGCCAAGACCGGAACGGTTACATTTGATATCGGAAAGGCCGTAAGGGATATAAAAGGCGGCAAGGTGGACTTTCGTGTTGATCGGGCAGGTGTCTTGCACCTTCCAATCGGGCGTGTCTCCTTTGGAAAGGAAAAACTCAAGGATAATTTTGCAGCAGTGGCAGAGACTGTACTTCGCATGAAGCCAGCTTCTGCAAAGGGCACCTATGTAAAGGGTGTTGCCATGTCAGCCACCATGGGGCCAGGAGTGAAAATAGATCCTTCTGAGATGAAGACTGTCGCTGCTTGATTGCCATCTTATACTGACAGAATAGAAAACCAGCGTCTTAGACAGGACGCTCACAAGTCAAAGACAGTAGGTACCTGGTGTTTAATGAGGAGTTTTGGATTCCTCACCTACCGAGACCGGTGTCACCTCTGCCTTTGGCAGTAAAAAAATAACTGCCTATGGTAGAAAGGGGGGATGTAAATTGCCATTAACGAGAAAGGCGAAAGAAGGCCTTGTGAAAGATCTAAACGAGAAGTTTCAGAAGGCCGTGGCCGTTACCCTGGTAAATTTTCCAGGACTTACGGTATCGGAAGTAAACGAACTGAGGGCAAAGCTAAGGGATGCCCAGGGCGAGATGAAAGTTGCCAAGAATACACTCCTTACCCTTGCCGTTAAGGGTACGGATGGTGAGGCATTGCTTGATCATTTCAACGGTCCTAATGCTGCCGTTTTTGCCTATGAGGATCCGGTTCAGGTGGCCAAGGTCCTTGTGGAATTTGCCAAAGACCATGAGGCATTGAAACTAAGGACCGGGATCCTGAATGGAAAGGTAGTCTCGCCAGAGTCTCTTGAGGCCTTGTCTAAACTGCCCAGTCGTGAGGTGCTTCTCGGTCAGCTTCTTTCTGTACTTGTTGCAACACCAACAAATATGGTTCAGGTGTTGGCAGCAGTGCCGAGAAAGTTACTCTATGCGCTCAGGGCAGTTGAAGAACAGAAACAACAATAATTTTTTGGATACAGATATCAGGAGGATATAGAAAATGGCTGTTACAAAAGAAGACGTAATTGAATTCATATCAAATATGACAGTGCTTGAGCTTTCCGAGTTCATAAAAGAGCTTGAAGACAAATTTGGCGTTAGTGCAGCAGCCCCAGTGGCGGTTGCAGCAGCAGGTGCTGCCCCTGGAGCAGAAGCCGGTGCTCCACAAGAGGAAAAGACAGAATTTGACGTAATACTTTCAGATATTGGTAGTCAGAAAATAAAGGTCATCAAAGAGGTGAGGGCTGTCACTGGTCTTGGGCTCAAGGAGGCCAAGGAGCTTGTGGAGAGCGCACCCAAGCCAATAAAGGAAGGTGTATCGAAAGAGGAAGCCGAAAAGATAAAGGAGCAGGTCGAGGCAGTCGGAGCAAAGGTGGAAATCAAATAGTCTATTCAATGTTGAAAAATAGGGGTGCCATTTATTGGAGGTGCCCCTCTTTTTGATTTTTTCGCGGTCATCATATCTAAATCTTTTAATCTTCTATTAGCCAGTAGAGGCATGTCTATGTTGAGCATTCAAAATTTTCCCCTGAGAAAAAATTTTGGCAAGGTAAAACGGATAATCGATATACCCCATCTCATTGCCGTACAACAAGGGCCTTATGAGAAGTTTCTTCAAAAGGATATAGCTCCTGAGGCCAGAAAAGACATAGGTCTCCAATCTGTCTTCAAGTCTGTTTTCCCAATCCAAGATTTCACAGGTGCCTCGTCACTCGAGTTTGTCCAATATTCGGTGGGTAAACCCAAATATACCCAGGAAGAGTGCATTCAGCGTGGAAGTACGTATGAGGCCCCTGTAAAGATAGTCATTCGTCTTCTGTCCTATGATGTTGACAAGGAAACGGGAGCCCAGAGCATCAGAGACATCAAGGAGCAGGAGATATATTTTGGGACCATTCCCCTTATGACCAGAACAGGCACCTTTATCATCAATGGTACAGAAAGGGTCGTGGTCAGCCAGCTTCAAAGATCTCCAGGTGTCTTCTTTGACCATGATAAGGGGAAGAGCCATGCTAGCGGAAAACTCCTATATTCATGCAGGGTAATACCTGTGCGTGGTTCATGGCTCGATTTTGAGTTCGATCCAAAGGATATCCTGCACGTTCGCATAGATAGACGAAGGAAGTTTCCTGCAACCATTTTGCTCAAGGCCTTGGGCCTTTCAACAGACGACATTTTACGTGAGTTTTATCAGTGGGATACTTACTATCTCGAGGGCAAACTAGTCTATAGGAAACTTGTACCTGAGCTTCTGCAGGGGCAGCGAGCCAGTCTCGAGGTTATTCACCCGGAAACAGGTGAGGTTATCCTTAAGAAAAACAGGAAGTTTTCCAAGACCATGCTAAGAAAGCTTACAGATCTTGGAATAGAGAGGGTGCCTGTAACCGAAGACGATCTTGTAGGAAAGATATCTGCCCAGGATATTGTGGATCCGGCAACTGGCGAGATCCTGATTCCCAAAAATACCAGGCTTGCTGAAGACGATCTTACAGTTTTGAGGGAAAACGGTATCACTGAAATCAAAACCCTTTTCATCGACGGGATCAGGGTTAGCTCCTCCATAAGAGATACCCTCCTTCTTGACAAGGTGGAAACCCAGGAAGAGGCTATTTTGGAGATCTACAGAAGGCTAAGGCCAAGCTCTCCCTTGATAGCAGAAGTGGCTGAAAAATTCTTTCATTCCCTTTTCTTCAATCCAGATACCTACGATTTGTCAGAGGTGGGCAGGTACAAGATGAATCAGCGTCTTGGGCTTGATGTTCCCCTGTCCCAAAGGGTGCTGCTTAATTCGGATATCATCTCAATAGTCAAGGAGCTGGTTCATCTGAAAGATACCCAAGGGCCAGTGGATGACATTGATCACTTGGGTAACAGGCGTGTCCGTTCAGTTGGAGAGCTCATAGAAAACCAGTACAGGATTGGTCTTGTTCGGATGGAGCGCGCCATTAAGGAGCGGATGACGCTTCAGGAGGTGGAAGCTCTCATGCCAAATGACCTTGTAAATCCAAAGCCAGTCACCTCGGTTATCAAGGAGTTTTTTGGCTCAAGCCAGCTTTCCCAGTTCATGGATCAGACCAATCCACTTTCTGAAATAACCCACAAGCGCAGGCTTTCTGCCCTTGGCCCTGGCGGGCTTTCAAGGGAGAGGGCAGGTTTTGAAGTTAGGGACGTGCACCCTACCCACTATGGAAGGATATGCCCTATCGAGACGCCTGAAGGTCCAAATATTGGTCTTATTGTTTCACTTAGTGCCTACGGTAGGGTTAACGAGTACGGTTTCATTGAGACTCCCTACAGAAAGGTCAAAAACAGAAAGGTTACTGATGAAATAGTTTACATGACTGCCTCCCAGGAAGAAGAGGAAACGGTCTGCCAGTCCACGGTAAAACTGGACAAGAAAGGCCGAATAGCAGAGGACTTTGTTGGCGTAAGGCGCAAGGGTGAATTTATCATGGTGCCTGCTGAAGAGGTCACTGCAATGGACGTTGCTCCGAACCAGATGGTGTCGGTGTCTTCCGGTCTCATCCCTTTTCTTGAAAACGATGACGCCAACAGGGCACTTATGGGTTCAAACATGCAGCGTCAGGCCGTGCCTCTTTTAAAGTGCGATGCGCCAATAGTGGGCACTGGTATAGAGAAGGCAGTGGCACGTGACTCAGGCGTTACCATTATGGCAAAAAGAGACGGCTGGATCGAAGACGTGGATGCAAACAGACTCGTTGTTGGCTACGACGAAGACCCAGAGACAGGGAAGCCTGTTGAGGTGGAGATCCACAAGCTAATCAAGTACCAGAAATCCAACCAGACCACCACAATCAATCAGGTTCCAATAGTAAAGCCTGGTCAGCGCGTAAAGAAAGGGCAGGTCCTGGTTGACGGCGCATCCACCAAATATGGAGAGCTTGCCCTTGGCAAGAACGTGGTTGTGGCCTTTATGCCGTGGCGCGGCTACAACTTCGAAGACGCCATAATAGTGAGCGAGAGAATCGTTCAAGACGACGTGTACACATCGGTTCATATCGAAGAGTTCGAGATCGAGGCAAGAGACACAAAGCTTGGGCGTGAGGAGATCACAAGAGACATCCCAAACGTTGGTGAAGATGCCCTCAGGAACCTGGACGAGTCTGGTATCGTCAGGATCGGCGCTGAGGTGAAGGCAGGGGATATCCTGGTTGGAAAGGTCACCCCTAAGGGTGAGACCCAGCTTTCACCAGAGGAAAAGCTGCTTCGCGCCATATTCGGCGAAAAGGCAGGTGATGTCAAGGATACGTCTCTAAGGGTTCCCCCTGGAGTTCAAGGTGTTGTGGTAGATGCAAAGGTGTTTTCCAGAAAGGGCATCCCCAAGGATGAGCGCGCAAAGAAGCTTGAGGACATGGAAATTGCTGCGATCATGCAGGATCAGGAAGACGAGATCAACGTTATAAGGCGAACGGCCCTTAAGAAGCTCCAGGAGTATCTTGTTGGCAAAAAACCAGCAGTGGTTATAAAGGACGCCCGTCACAGGTTGCTACTTGACGCTGGAAAAAAGATTACCAAGGAGGCGCTAAAAAAGGTTCCCCTCCACAGGTTGAGAGATCTCATTCTTGAGGGCAGAAGCTCAGTGGACCCCTACGTCATGGAGATCCTCGACTGGTATGAATCTGAGATAGAGCGGATAAAGGAGTTCTTCGAGGGCAAGATAGAACGCCTTAAAAAGGGCGATGAGCTGCCTCCTGGTGTCATCAAGATGGTTCGTGTCTATGTGGCCATAAAGCGGAAGCTTGAGGTTGGAGACAAGATGGCAGGGCGACACGGGAATAAGGGTGTCGTCTCCAAGGTTGTTCCTGTTGAAGACATGCCATACTTTGAAGATGGTACACCTGTTGACATCATACTCAATCCCCTTGGTGTTCCTTCCCGTATGAATGTTGGCCAGATACTCGAGGTCCATCTCGGCTGGGGTGCAAAGAAAATTGGGGAGCAGATTGCAGAGCTTGCAAGGAAATACGAGATAGAAAAGGTCAAGAAGAAGATGGCCAAGATATATTCGAAGGACGAGCTCGATGCACTCATTTCTGGTCTTTCAGACGATGAGATTAGGGAGCTTGCCCTTCATCTTGAAAATGGTGTCCCCATTGCCACCCCAGTTTTTGACGGGGCGGACGAAGAGGTCATAAGGAGGCTTCTGAAGGAAAGCGGACAGCCTGAAATCGGCCAGGTCACCCTTTATAACGGACTCACTGGTGAACCCTTCAAGGAAAAGATTACTGTCGGGGTTATGTATATTCTCAAACTCCATCACCTGGTTTCTGACAAGATACATGCACGTTCCACCGGTCCATATTCCCTTGTCACTCAGCAACCCCTTGGTGGTAAGGCCCAGTTTGGTGGCCAGAGGCTTGGCGAGATGGAAGTGTGGGCAATGGAGGCATATGGAGCCGCTTACTCCCTCCAGGAGTTTCTCACTGTTAAGTCAGATGACGTAACCGGACGCTCACGTATGTACGAAAAAATAGTAAAGGGTAACAATTTCCTTGAGGCAGGTATTCCAGAGTCCTTCAATGTCCTTGTAAAGGAACTGCAGGGGCTTTGTATGGATATCGAGCTCCTGGAATAACGCTGAATAAGTGTCTTTCATGGGGCCGTTTAGACATATTTTAGGGTCATAACTAAAAAAACAAAAAGAGGTCTATTTATGGACGATCTTCTTTCTCTATTTACCAAACCAAAGGATCCTTTGAATTTTAAGGCAGTAAGGATATCCATTTCTTCCCCGGAGACCATTCTAAACAGGTCTCATGGAGAGGTAAAACAGCCTGAAACCATAAATTACCGTACCTTCAAGCCAGAAAGGGATGGCCTTTTCTGCGCAAAGATATTTGGGCCAGTAAAGGATTACGAGTGTCTTTGTGGAAAATACAAGCGCATGAAGCACAGGGGCATTGTGTGCGAAAAGTGCGGGGTTGAGGTCATCCAGTCCAAGGTTAGGCGTCAGAGGATGGCCCACATCTCCCTTGCCGCCCCTGTTGCCCACATCTGGTTTTTAAAGAGTCTTCCAAGCAAGATAGGCTCGCTTCTCGATCTTAGCCTGAAAGAACTCGAGCGGGTCCTTTATTTTGAGTCGCATATCGTCATTGAATCAGAGATACCTGATATCCCAGTTGGTATGCTCATGTCAGATGAGACATACCAGCAGAACTATGAACAGTTTGGAGAAAAGTTCCAGGTTGGCATAGGTGCTGAGGCCATTCATTATTTGCTCAGCCATCTCGATCTCGATAAGGTCTCCCATGAGCTCAGGGAGGAAATGCAAAAGACAAAGAGCGAGGCCAAGAGGAAAAAGCTTGGAAAGAGGCTTCGTGTGGTCGAGGCCTTCAGGGGCTCTGGGAATAAGCCGGAATGGATGATTCTTAGCGTGATTCCAGTTCTTCCCCCTGATCTAAGGCCCCTTGTGCCACTTGACGGAGGCAGATTTGCTACCTCTGACCTGAATGATCTTTACCGTAGGGTCATAAACAGGAACAACCGGCTCAAACGCCTTAAGGACCTGGACGCCCCTGACATCATAATTCGAAACGAAAAGCGTATGCTTCAGGAGGCTGTTGACGTCCTGTTTGACAATGGAAGACGTGGAAGGGTGGTCACTGGCCCAAATAAAAGGCCTCTAAAATCCCTTTCTGACATGCTTAAGGGGAAACAGGGCAGATTCAGACAGAACCTTCTTGGAAAGCGCGTGGACTATTCTGGCCGTTCCGTTATTGTGGTAGGCCCGGAGCTCAAGCTGCACGAATGTGGGCTTCCAAAAAGGATGGCCATTGAGCTTTTTAAGCCGTTCATTTACAACAAGTTGGAGCAAAAGGGCCTTGTATCCACCATAAAAAGCGCAAAGAAGATGGTGGAAAAGGAGGTGCCAGAGGTGTGGGATGCCCTTGATGAGGTGGTACGGGAACATCCGGTACTTTTAAACAGGGCACCAACACTTCACCGGCTTGGCATTCAGGCTTTTGAGCCTGTGCTCGTTGAAGGTAAGGCCATCATGCTCCATCCCTTGGTCTGTACGGCCTACAACGCAGACTTTGACGGTGACCAGATGGCAGTGCATGTGCCTCTTTCCGTAGAGGCACAGACAGAGGCCAGGGTGCTGATGATGTCAACCAACAACATCCTGTCTCCTGCCCATGGCTCTCCAATCATTACTGCCACCCAGGATGTGGTTCTCGGCATATATTACATGACACGTGAAAGGCCAAAGGCCAAGGGCGAAGGCAAGGTGTTTAATTCCATTGAGGAGGTCATCCTCGCCTATGACGAGGGTGCAGTAGACCTTCAGGCCCCGATCAAGCTCATGATGGACAAAGAGCTGGTGGATACCACTGTTGGGCGGGTTCTTCTCTATGACATAGTTCCTGATGAGGTGCCTTTTTCCATGGTCAACAAGGTCATGAGGAAGAAGGACCTTGCCCAGTTGATTGACAAGGCCTACAGGGCGGCAGGTGCAAAGAAGACCTGCATCATGGCAGACAGGCTCAAGGATCTTGGCTATCAGAATGCAACCTTGGCAGGTCTTTCAATCAGCATAAATGACATGAAGATCCCAGAAACCAAGGCAGCAATCCTTGAGCGGGCCCAGAAGGAGGTAGCTGAGGTACAGAACCAGTACTCAGAGGGTCTCATTACAGATGGTGAGCGTTACAACAAGGTCATAGACATCTGGACGAGGGCCACAGACGAGGTGGCCAAGGTAATGATGGAGAATATGTCCAAAGACTTCGTTGAAGACGAGGAAGGTAACAAGATAGAGATACCAAGCTTCAACCCTATATTTGTCATGGCCGACTCTGGTGCAAGGGGTAGCAAGGATCAGATCAGACAGCTTGCTGGTATCAGGGGCCTTATGGCAAAGCCGTCTGGAGAGATCATCGAGACCCCGATCAAGGCAAACTTCAGAGAGGGCCTTAGTGTTCTTGAATATTTCATATCCACCCATGGCGCTCGCAAGGGCCTTGCTGACACCGCACTTAAGACAGCAAACTCCGGCTATCTGACAAGGCGCCTGGTTGACGTTGCCCAGGATTCAACCATTACCATGGATGACTGCGGCACCATAGATGGTATTGAGATGGATCATCTCATGGAAGGTGGCGAGATAATCCAGAGGGTATCTGAGAGGGTGCTTGGAAGGGTTGCCCTCATGGACATAGTTGACCCTGTAACCGGTGAGGTGCTCGTTCCTGCCAATGAGGAAATCGATGAGGAAAAGGCAAAGAAGATAGAAGACGCTGGCATTTCCAAGGTGGAGATACGTTCTGTGCTGACGTGTCGTGCACCTTTTGGAGTCTGTGCCAAATGTTACGGAAGGGATCTTGCTCGGGGCAGCATGGTGGTCAGAGGCGAGGCAATAGGCATCATTGCTGCAGAATCTATCGGTGAGCCTGGAACCCAGCTTACCATGCGTACCTTCCACATCGGAGGTACTGCAAGCGGTAAGGCAGAGCAGGCAGAAATCAGATGTAACGGAGTGGGTACGGTAAAATTTGAAAAGGTGGTTAGCGTTACAAATGTCATGGGCAGGGAGGTTGTCCTTAACAGGAACGGAGAGATCGTGATAATCGCGCCAGATGGCAGAGAAAGGGAACGTTACCCTGTGATCTACGGGGCAGAGCTTTTGGTCAAGGAAGGTCAGGAGGTTGAGCCTGGCACAAAGCTTGCCCAGTGGGATCCTTATACCATTCCAATCCTTACTGAGGTGGGAGGAAAGGTAAAGTTTGGGGACATAATCGAGGGTGTCACCATTCAGGAAAAGGTGGACCCTGTTACAGGCAAGGCCAGCAAGGTGGTCATACAGTACAAGGCAGCAGAATATCGTCCAAGGATATCCATCAAGGATGAGCGTGGGCGTACCAAAAAGCTGATCCAGACAAAGGGTGATGCCCGTTATCAGCTTCCTGTTGGCGCCATCATTACTGTGAATGAAGGCGACATGGTTGAACCAGGGCATATTCTTGCCAAGATCCCAAGGGAGACAACAAAGACCAAGGACATAACCGGTGGTCTTCCAAGGGTTGCCGAGCTGTTTGAGGTAAGAAAACCAAAGGAATATGCCATTATCTCTGAGAT
>Ga0256833_1003201_pt1 | contig 11286 bp, 10 predicted proteins | sample 356284metaG_FD_190535 | JGI IMG/M metagenome (GOLD analysis project Ga0256833, IMG submission 190535) | Hydrothermal vent microbial communities from Mid Atlantic Ridge, Atlantic Ocean - 356-284 | ecosystem: Environmental > Aquatic > Marine > Hydrothermal vents | place: Atlantic Ocean: Mid...
ACAGGCATCTTTGATATTAAACCTGGATAGCAGGGCTTCCGGTTCGGGCTTCGCATTAAGCGCAAACGCAACGCCTTTTTCCGGTTTTACCCTTGGTATTATGTGGCGCACTAGCGTGAACCTCAATATTTCGCGCGTAGTGGATTCCAATTCCGAAAAACTTAACCAAGAATCGACGCTGCTGATGAGAATACCCGACGAATACAATGTAGGATTACAATATCAAGTCAATAACCGTTGGGTTGTCGGTACGGACGGCATATATCAGGATTGGAAAAACAGTTATTTTATCGACGGTCAAAAAACAAATAGGATGAAACCCTATTATAGGATAGGGATAGGTGTTGAACGTAAAAACAGCGGTAAAAAATTTGATAAATATTACAGAAAAATCGTGTATAGGGGCGGTTTGTTCTATGATCAGAAGATGCATAAAAGCAACAACGCCTATATTCGGGAATACGGATTATCCGTTGGAATGGAATTCCCGCTTATTTGGAACCGTTCCAAATTTGAGGCAGCCATGATGATCGGCCGTCGCGGCGATATCAGCATTAACCAATATGAAGAAAATTTCTTAGGGCTGAGTTTTTCCATAACCATTGGAGAAATTTGGTTTGAGAACCCTGAAGAATAAATCAGTAAAGGAGAATACCATGGACAAACTACTAAAACATTTGGGAATCGCTTTAATTTTAATGTTTATTTTTAGTATTTCCGCTTTTGCACAATTCGACGATGAATTGGAAGATGATACTGAAATTCAAGTAAAATGCATTCCCGATACGTTAACAACGCCCTACGATGAAATCGCTAAAAAAGACAGCGCTGCCGACATCAGAATGCTTTATAATTTCGGACATGAACATTACAAAAATAAATCTTATGCCGAAGCGCTTCCCTATTTATGGAAAGTTTTTATTTTAGCCAATCCCAGCAATCCGAATGAAGCGAAGCGCGCTAAACTTTCTATCGGTAAAATAGCCGAAATCTATTTTACGGAGAAAAAAGTAGACAGCACACTTATTGCCTGCTATCGCGGCCTGGAAAAATTCCCGAATTTGATTCGTCTGCATTATTATGCCGGTTTTTTACAGGAAAAACTGGGCAGGACGTCCTGCGCCATTCCTCATTATGAAAAACTTGTTGAAAATGATTCCACAAACGTCGGTTATTTAAAATCGCTTGCCAAACTTTATTTTACAAAAGACGACGAACGATGTATCGCTTTGCAGGAAAAAATTGTAGCTTTAAAACCCGGAGATGCCGAAGAATCAAGCACGTTGGCTAAATTGAAAGACCATTTCTACGGCGCCGGCGCCGGCCTTGACGCTTATAAGGAAGCCTATCAGAAAAACCCGAACGATTTAAAAATGGCTTTAATTTACGGCGAAGCGGCAGTCAACGCAGGCGACTATAAGGATGCTATCGAACCTTTGACAAAAGTAATCAAAGAAAAGCCGTCGGTAAAGGCGTATAAATTACGTTCTGAAGCTTATGAGAATTTGAATCAAACGCAAAAATCCATTGACGATTTAAAAGCCTTGCTGAAAATAGACGTCTCCAGCATTGAAGATATGGTTTTTATTGCTCAAAAATATGCTTCTAAAAATCAGTTTTCTACCGCTAAGTTTTGGATTAACAAGGCACTGAGAACCAAACCCGGATACGGACTCGCCTATATCGCTCTTGGTGAACTCTATGAAACCGCCGTGTCTTACTGTCAAAATAAACGCAACGGAAAAGCAAAATTTGAAGATAAACTTGTTTATGAAAAAGCCTTAGCGGCCTATAAAAAAGCGGCAAAAGACCCGTCTTACAGAGGCCGTGCAAAACAAAAACAAAAGTTTTTGATACCTTTTCTTCCCACAAAAGAAGATAAGTTTATGCATAAAAATGATAAAATCAAAAGCGCCTGTTACGATTGGTTAAAATAAGGAGTTTGAAAAATTGAAAGTTATCATCGGAGCCGATCATGCGGGCTACCTGTTAAAAGAAACGATTAAACAATATTTATCGCAAAAAGATATCCCTTTCAGCGATATCGGTACATTTAAAATGGATTCGGTCAACTATCCGGAATACGCCTACAAAGTGAGCATAGCCGTAGCCAATGGCGAATATGATTTTGGTATCCTGATTTGCGGAACAGGCATCGGTATGTGCATCACGGCCAATAAGATTAAAGGTATCCGTGCCGCTCAAGCCTACACGACGGAACAAGCGAAATTGAGCAGACTGCACAATGACGCCAATGTCCTTTGCTTGGGCGGAAGACTTTTAACGGAAGAAGAAGCCGCTAAAATTGTCGATATATGGCTCAATACCTCGTTTGAGGGCGGACGTCATATCACGCGTTTAAACTTAATTTCTCAATTGACCGGATTATAGGAGAATATTATGTTGGAATCTATCAAAAATCAAGATAAAGAAATATATGATTCGATTATAAAAGAAATGGACCGCCAAAATAATACTTTGGAATTAATCGCTTCCGAAAATTTTGTCTCCAAAGCCGTTTTGGAAGCCAACGGATCCGTATTGACCAATAAATATGCCGAGGGGTATCCGGGTAAACGTTATTACGGCGGGTGCGAATATGTTGATATCACCGAAAACATTGCCCGAGACAGAGCCAAAGAATTGTTTAAATGCGAATATGCTAATGTTCAGCCCCATTCGGGTTCTCAAGCCAATATGGCCGTCTATTTTACCTATTTACAACACGGCGATACGGTTCTCGGTATGAATCTCGCGCACGGCGGGCATTTAACGCACGGTTCTCCGGTTAATTTTTCGGGGAAGATTTATAATTTTGTAGCTTACGGTGTGAACAAAGATACGGGCCGCATCGATATGGACGAAGTGGCGAAACTTGCGAGAGAACATAACCCAAAAATGATTGTAGTGGGCGCCAGCGCTTACTCGCGTCATTACGAATTTGCCAAGTTCAGAGAAATCGCCGATGAAGTCGGTGCCGTTCTATTTGCCGACGTCGCTCACCCTGCGGGGTTAATTGCCGCAGGCGAACATCCCAGTCCCATTCCATATTGCGATGTAGTTACGACGACAACTCATAAAACGCTTCGCGGACCCCGCGGAGGAATGATTATGATCGGCAAAGATACGGAAAATAAAATGGGGGTTGTCGCTCCTAAAAGCGGGCGCGTTAAAATGATGTCCGAACTAATTGACAGTACGGTGATGCCCGGAATTCAGGGCGGTCCTTTAATGCATATTATAGCCGCCAAAGCGGTCGCTTTTGGCGAAGCGCTTAAACCTGAATTTAAGGAATACGCCAAACAAATTATCCGCAACGCCCAAACGCTTTCACATACTTTGGTTGAAAAAGGATACAGCATTGTTTCCGGCGGAACGGATAATCATGTATTTCTCGTTGACCTTACCGATAAAAATATCACAGGGAAAGCAGCGGAAAACGCTCTTCATGAAGCCGGTATTACGGTAAATAAAAATATGATACCTTTTGATACACGAAGTCCGTTTATCACCAGCGGAATACGGCTTGGCACCGCGGCTCTGACCACAAAAGGCATGAAAGAGGACGAAATGAAGACCATCGCCGCCTTTATTGATCATGTTCTTAATAATATTGAAAATGAAATCGAATTAGAAAAAATTAATCAACAGGTTAAAGAATTAAACAAAGATTTTCAGCTTTATTAATGGTGTTTTAATACAAAGAGAGGCGTCAATAATTCAAAATGAGCAAACCGAAATCAGCCGAAAATAGCGCGGAAATGCCCTTTCTCGACCATTTGGAAGAATTACGCTGGCGTTTGATTAAAATTGTAGCCAGCGTAATTCTTTTATCCGTTATAGCATTTTCATTTTCCGACTATTTACTGGATATATTACTTTTTCCGACAAGAAATTTACAGGATAAAATGAATATTCAGGTTTTAAAAGTCCAAACTATTTTTATGATTAAATTGGAACTTTCATTATTAAGCGGCGCCGTAATCAGTTTGCCCTATATATTTTATCAAATTTGGGCATTTCTTGCTCCCGGTCTTTTGGAAAACGAACGGAAATATGCCATACCCGTAATATTTTTTGCAACGATTAGTTTTATTATCGGCGCTTTATTTGCCTATTTTATAATTATCCCGCTCGCTCTGGAATTTTTTATGAATATGGCCCCCGCTTCAATTCAAAATAACATCGCCCTCGATTTTTACATCGGATTCTTATTACGCCTGATTATTGTTTTCGGAATCGTATTCGAGCTTCCCCTAGTCAGTCTCTTTTTAACTAAACTGGGAATTTTAACGCCGGAATTTTTAAAGAAATACCGACGTTATGCCATCGTTATTTTCTTTATTCTTGCAGCAATCTTAACGCCGCCCGATCCGACAACACAAGTATTGCTGGCAATCCCCCTATTATTGCTTTATGAGATTACGATTTGGGTAAGTTATTTGTTTGCCAAAAAGAAGGACGATAATTGAAAACGACGACATCGGCTAAAGTAAATATTGCCGCTATAAAAAAAGCTTTTCAACTTGAACTTGACGAATATAATTCAACCTTCAAAACCATTATGTCGTCCAATATCAAACTTATTGATACAATCGCCAAATATGTTGTTAAACATAAAGGAAAAAATATCCGTCCGCTTTTGGTAATTATGTCCGGAAAATTGGTCGGCGAGCCGACGCCCGATACCTATATCGTCGCTTCTATTATAGAATTGTTACATTCGGCTTCATTAATTCATGACGACGTAGTGGACGACGCAAATATACGCCGCGGTTTTCCTTCCATCAATGCGGTTTGGAAAAATAAAGTAGCCGTTTTAATGGGCGATTATTTGCTTTCCAAATGTTTAATCGGAGCAACCAAAACAGGGCAATTGGAAGTATTTAATATTTTATCCGATACGGCCAAACGTCTTGCCAAGGGCGAACTCCTACAAATTGAGCGCTCACGGAAACTTAATATTACCGAAACCGATTATTTTCAGATCATTTCCGATAAGACTGCGGCTTTGATCAGCGCAGCCGCAGAACTCGGCGCGCGCAGCACATCGGTTAATTCCAGAGATCATGAAAATTTACGGCAATTCGGAGAGTATCTCGGTATTTCATTTCAGATAAAAGACGATCTTATTGACTATCTCGGTTCTCAGAAATTAGTCGGCAAACCCATCGGAAATGATTTAAAAGAAAAAAAATTAACTCTGCCCTTAATTCATGCTTTTAAACATGCTTCGCAAAAAGAGATTAAATCCATTAAAAGAACGTTAAAACGAGGCGCCAAAAGTAAAGATATCAGCCAAATCATTAAATTTGTGAGTCAATATAAAGGCATTGAATATGCTATTGACAAACAAAACGAATATGCCTTAAAGGCAAAAAACACGCTTTCCGACTATCCGGACTCTTTCACCAAAGACTCGCTTATAAAATTTGTAGATTATATCACTCAACGCAATAAGTAAATCAACGATATGAATATCTTAATTATTCGTTTCAGCTCAATCGGCGATATCGTTTTAACAAGCGCTTTTATACGACAGGTACGTAAAACCTATCCCGATGCAAAAATCGATTTTGTGATCAAAAAATCCTTTATCCCGCTAATCCGATACAATCCCCATATTAATACTATCTATGGTTATGACAATTCGACAAAACTCAATGGGCTAAAGCTCCTGCGCGATAAACTTAAATCCAACGGCTATGATTTTGTATTCGATTTACAAAATAATTTCCGTTCCAATTATATCCTAAGGGCTTTCCGGCATGTTAAAAAAGGGCAAATGGATAAATTGAAAATTAAGCGCGCCTTGCTTATTTACTTTAAAATTAATCGTTACGATAAAATATTACCCGTTGCCCTGCGCTATTTAAAAACCGCTGAAGTAGCGAACGTAAAAGACGATCAACAAGGACTGGAGCTTTTTCTCGGAAACACTGCGCCTTCTCTCGTGAATGAGAATTACATAGCCATCGCGCCCGGCGCGGCTCACGCTACCAAACGCTGGCCTTTGCAAAAATTCAAAATGCTGATTGAAATGATCCTTGAAAATTTCAACGATAAAATTATTCTGCTCGGCGGCAAAGACGACAGCGGCGCTTTTACTTCTTTGGAGATTTCAACGAAAGTTATTAACTTTACGGGACGATTAGAGTTGTTAGACTCGGCGGCGATCATTAAGAATGCACGAGTTTTAATTTCCAACGATTCATCCTTAATGCACATGGCAACAGCGCTTGGCACGCCTGTTCTGGCCATTTTCGGCTCAACGTCGGAAGAGCTGGGTTTTTTCCCCTTCCGTGGAAAAAGTCTTGTCATTCAGAATAATGATTTATGGTGTCGTCCTTGTACGCATATCGGCCGCAAGCGCTGCCCATTAGGACATTTTAAGTGTATGAAAGAAATTGATGCTATGGAAGTATATAACGGTTTGCAAAAGTTGATAAACAATAAGGTTTGATATGTATTTCTTTTACTCTTTTTTCATATATCCACTTTTTTTTATCATCATCCATATCGCCGCGATATTTAATAAACAGATTCGTAAAGCGTTGTTGCCAAGATATCACGTAGTATCAATCGTCAGTAACTGGAGCATGAAAAATAAAAACAAAAAGCCATTGGCGCTGATACACACTTCTTCCATGGGAGAATTTGAGCATATAAAATTTCTATTAAAAAAATTAAAAGAAAACGATGTTCAAATTGTAATCACTTTTTTCTCCCCTTCCGGATACGAACATATAAAAACACATCCCGATGTGGACTTAATCATTTATACACCATTCGATTTTCAATTTGTATGGAAAAAAATCTATCGATTACTGAACCCCGCTTTTGTTGTTTTTGCAAAACATGAAACCTGGCCAAATTATATCCACAGCGCAAAGAAATTAAATATACCCGTGTTTATCATAAATGCCGCCTTGCCGTCGGAATCGAGTCGTTTTGAACCAATAATCCGTTTATTATATCGTCCGATTTATCGTTCCTTCAATGTTATTTATGCGGTAAGCGAAAAACATTTGTTAAATTTTAATAAATATTATCCCGGAAGCCGCGCTGAATATGTTGGCGATAGTAAATTCGATCAGGTACTCAATCGCAAATTAAGCACGAAAAATAAGGAATATTTCCCGAAAAAGTGGATAAATAACGCCTTTATTATTGTATTAGGCAGCGTTCATACGGAAGATACAAAAATTATATTCCCCGCTCTTGATGATCTTATGCGACAATATAATAATGTTAAATTAATAATCGCGCCCCATTTTTTACATAAAAATTACATAGATGACATGACCCGCTATTTTCATAAAAGGGGCGTTTTATTATATAAAAATCTTACCAATTTAACCGATCAACGCGTTATGATAATTGACAAAATGGGTATATTAGCCGATCTGTATAAATACGGGGATATTGCCTTTGTAGGAGGCAGTTTTAAACAAGGTATTCATAATGTCATGGAGGCGGCTATTTACGGTATACCCGTCATTCATGGGCCGAAGCACCAAATAGCGCATGAAGCTGCTGTCTTAAATAATTACGGAGGTAGTATTATTATATCATCGACGAATGAGGCTTATAATGCATTTAATTTGTTATATAATAACGATAGGCAAAGAAAGGAGATCGGTGAAAAAGCGGAAAAGTTTGCTTTAAAGAATACAGGTACGGCTGAAATACTTATTAAAAATTGGCAAACCTTTTTACAGCCCGATTTAGCAAACAATAATAATTTCTAAATTTATTTTAAAAAAAACAAAAAATATATTGACTGATTATCAATAACTCCGTATATTTAAAACTCTGCTTTACAGAAGAAACCATAATTGGTCCGGTAGTTCAATTTGGTTAGAGCACCTGCCTGTCACGCAGGAAGTTGCGAGTTCGAGTCTCGTCCGGACCGCTTTTAGCCGTGGACTTTCTGCGGCTTTTTTATTTATAATCGTTTCCCTATACACTTCTTACCCGAGATATTCCGGTTGACTGTTGAACTCTTTCCTATAATAGATATTGTTTATTTTTTTCTTCGCAAATTTATAATTTACAAGAGGAGCGCATTATCAATTTTTCATCCTTGTAATAACAGGAATCAAAAATGGTTAAAATATGTTATTTTTCGCACTTCCAATATTATTATAAAACAAAAAATGTCATTAATTTGCCATCCTGTGTACTTTTTGTTACGATTACATTGGTAAAGTTGAAAAATATTTTGTTATATTTGGAAGAAAACAAAAGAAGCAAGGTAAAGAAAATGAATAAAAACGATTTTAATAAAAAAATGATATCGCTCGGATGGTTGATCAACCTTTTGGTGTTACTTTTTTATATCGCTGCCTCTATTTATGCCTTTGAGTTTATTTTGAGTTTTGCCTGCGCTTTTGCCGTCTACATCGGATACCACCACAAATCGAAACTGCTTGTATTTACTTCATTCTTTGAAGCTATTGCGCTCCTGTTTTTCAGGGGCATCCACATTTAATATGCTACGAAACAATCGCAGGAAACCATATATTTTGTCTTCCTTGCCAATATCAAACTAATTTACTAATCGCCGAGAGAAAACTACCAACCTAATTTATCCTTCAGTTTTTTACCCGCTGTGCGGCTGATGCTTAGTTCCGTTCTCTTTTGATCTTTTACCGTCGCGCAATAACCGCCGGCAAATAAGGGCTCGATACTATCTACATAATTCAGGTTAACAATTTTCGAACGATGAATACGGAAAAATTTTGACGGATTAAGTCGTACTTCCAATTGCTCCAAGGTGAAATTTATTATATACTGTCTATCAACTGCGCTGGCAAAAACATATTTATCCTCGCTTCTGAAATAAACGATATCATCATCATTAAGAATGTAAATTTTATCGCCTATTTTTGATGGGATACGGTTCAGGTAATCATTCTGCGGTTGCCATTGGGACAATAACTGTTTTATTTCATTAAAATTTTGCGGCAAGGATTGCAATTGAGTAACTGCTTTTTCAATCGCTTCTTTCAGGCGCTCAGAAGTAAACGGTTTAAGCAGATAGTCAACTGCTCGCAATTCAAAAGCCTGTACGGCATAACTATCATAAGCGGTAGTAAAAATTACTTTCGGCTTATGAGCTACAAGAGGCAGAATATCGATTCCGGACATATCGCTAAGATGGATATCAAGCAGTAGAATGTCTGGTTTTAAACGATCAATATCTATTACGGCTTGTTTACCCGTTTCACTTAGACCAGCAAGAATGATTTCGGGTAATGCGGCTGTTAATTTCTTTAAACGAATTAAAGCCGGTTTTTCATCTTCAACAATGTAAATAGAATATTTCATGACGCCGCCGGTATTTTTATTTTTATCCTTGTACCCGCTCTTTCTTCGGATACAACCGTTAATGAACCTTTATTGTTATAAGTCAATTTAATACGATCCCTAAGATTGGCCAAAGCATGATTGCCTACAGGAAGATTTTTTTGTTTTTCCGGCAAAATCCCCGTTCCGTTATCCTGCACATCGATATTTATAAACTCTTTTTCTTCGATAATTGAAATTTCAATGGCAAAGGCTTTTGATTTATCTCTCCAGCCGTGTTTAACGGCATTTTCAACAAGCGGTTGAAATAACAATGTCGGAACGAGAATATTGCCCTTTGAAAAATTTTCATTCCATGTAACATTAAGTTTATCGGGATAACGAGCTTTCATCAAACTCAGATAGTTTTTAGTAAAAGCGATTTCATCTTTAAGTTGTAAATTTTCTTTGGAAGCATTATTAAAAAGATAACGCAGTAGATCGCTAAGTTTAATTAGAAGCTTTTCCGCCCGCTGCGGATTTTCCTGAATAGAGCTTACAATAGTATTAATTGAATTAAACAGAAAATGAGGTTCCATCTGCGCTCGCAGGGCTTTCAACTCGGCGTCTGAAACAAGCTGTCGCTGTCGAGTTGTTTTCCAACGCGATTCAATATAGCTACTCATTACGCTAAATAAACCGATCAAAAAGAACAAACCGGACAAGGTCATAAATATTTCTCTTAGGTCCTGTGTAAACAATTGCGTTGAATTTCCCGATTGAAAGGGAATGGTGATCAAATAAGTAAATCCTCCTATAATCGTTCGACCGATTATATTAATGGCGTCGCCTTGATGCGTAATGCTGATAGAATAAAAAATAAAAGCCGATAGAAAAGAAAAGGTTAAAGCAATAATATATAGGAGAGCGCTGATTATCACCGCCTGCCAATTATTAAAAACCGTAAGTTTTTTATGAAAAAAACGTTGGATAAAGGCAATGGTAAGAAATAAAACCGTAGTAAAAACCAAACCGATTATTAAAGAATCTACTAATGACGAGATTTTGTAATGTAAAATAAAAGTAAGAAAGGCGCCTACAAAAATATAGGCGCCGCTGATTAAATATATTTTTCCGGAATTTTTCATGCGCTTTTTTGTTTATCCGATAATTTTGTATAAAAATACATAACAAAGGAACCCATTCCCAGAACAAGAGTAGCCAAGCTGAATATCCAGCCGATAAAAGGCGTTTCAACGATCAGGAATATAATAATTAATCCGATTAATAAAGACAAAAATAATTTTGCAGGCCGACCGTTTTTAATAAAAACATTAATAATATAGCTTCCCAAAACCAATCCGCTGATTATGGAACTAATATAAAGTAGAAATAAATACACGGCGGTTAACATAAGAGAGATGGGAATAGTAAGGATAAGAACCAATAAAATTACAATTACCACAGGAATCATAAATAAAAGCAGAGCGCCGATACCGCTGTTTTTTAGCGCTTCGCGTTTAGCAAAGATCGTTATTTCTTTGGAAAAATCTTTAAAAAAGGTAATCAACAAAAGACCCGTAATTAAAGCGGCGCCGAAAGCCCAATAAAAAAACAAACTTTGAAAAAACCGTTTGTGCGGTTTAATTGAGATTTCAAGATCCGCGGGACTATTTTCAATTTCATTTTTCAACGCTTTATGTAAAGTAATGGATGTGCCGCTCGCAGCCTTGTAGCTTTCGCCAAAACGGATTTTACCGACATTTAAAGATACCCCGCCCCTAACATTTCCGTTTAAATAGGCATGACCGGCGCCGCCTTTGATCATACCGTCAATTATACCGTCGTCTACGATCAATGTTCCACAGCCTACAAATAAATTACCTTTAATATGAGCGTTACGGGTAAGATGCACTTCGCTGGCAAAGGCAAGTACGTCGCCGTCCACCGTATTATCAATGGTAATCTTCTGGGCAAAACCAAGCAGCATATCTT
>Ga0256833_1003202_pt1 | contig 11280 bp, 18 predicted proteins | sample 356284metaG_FD_190535 | JGI IMG/M metagenome (GOLD analysis project Ga0256833, IMG submission 190535) | Hydrothermal vent microbial communities from Mid Atlantic Ridge, Atlantic Ocean - 356-284 | ecosystem: Environmental > Aquatic > Marine > Hydrothermal vents | place: Atlantic Ocean: Mid...
CCCTAGCTGAGGCAGTCGCCGAAGCTATATCAAGAAAAAGCCTAGTTCTAATAACAACTCATAGTGGTAGACTAGCTCAGATACTATGGGAGGAGGTTCTGAGAAAGGGCTATGGATCCCGGGTTTACTACGTGTACCGCGATCCCTCGGAGGGAACTGTTCTCTACGAGGTAGATATGAGGCAATTAGCTACGAGGCTAGAGGACCTAGACTATATAGTCCATGAGCATCCGGGCGATGTAGAACAGATGCTCCGGGATAAAATACTGCAACCCCTGAAAACGAATACATGATAGAATAAGATGATGGAGGGCACTATTATGACTATTATTGCTTGCGGAGAGTGCTGGCTAAACTGGGGGATAGCTAGTCTCATCTTATCACAATTATTAGACGAGAAAAGGAGGCCAAGCCACTGTACTGGCGTAACTACGTGCATAACTCGTTTCAATAAAAAGATAGAGGGCGCTATTAGCAGGAAACATGGCACGCGTTTCCTGCTTGTCGTGGATAGGGAAAAAGCAAGAGAACTGCAAGAATACTTGAAAACTTTCTTAGAAAAATATAGCTGTAAGCCAAAGAAGTATGCCAGACATACAGCAGGTAAACATGTTATAATCTATGAGTGCCTTGGGAGAGCTACGTTAATAGTATTCAATGGCCCGCCTGAAGAAATACTAAAAGAGATTGATGACAAGCTAAAAGAGTTGCTGGAAAACCCTGACAATGTGAAAAGGTTTAAGAATAGAAGAGAGATTGTGAAAGCTTTAGAGAGTATTAGGGCAAGACTCAGCGATGAGGCTAGATGCAATGATGCAGTAAACGTTGTGGAGAGAGGTCTATGTGCCCTATTCAAAGAGGTTAAGAGGTCGTGGGAGGCCTAATCACATAGCAACTCGTATCTAATGGTTACGTGTTTTTATCTAACGCTTAAGATCTCGGTGAATTGGTGGGTTAGTGCTGCTGGCTTGGCAGCTTCTCGGTTTCCTGCTGGGCTATGCTGTGCTGGTTGTGGTTGCGATTAGGGGCCGGGGTGCCCTGGCCGCGATAGCCTCGATGATAGTTGTCTACACTGTTCTAGCCCTCTATCTTGCGGGGGCTTGGCCGGTGCTGTATTCTCTCCGCCACGTACTCTATTGGAGTGATTTGAGAGTATTCGTCTATATCTTCTTTAGCCTTATGCTCGCAGGCGTGCTCCGGGAGACGGGGTACCTCGACTTAATGGTCCGGGGCGCTTCTGGCATAGGGTGTCGCTTCAGCTACGCCGCGGTCCCCTCCCTGATAGGCCTTATCCCGATGCCTGGCGGGGCCCTCGTCTCAGCCATAGCTATGAGGAGGAAGTATCTCGAGGAGTCCCGTATGCCGCCCGAGTGGGCCAGCTTCCTTAACTACTGGTTCCGCCACATATGGGTACCGGTGTGGCCCATATTCCAGGCCGTGATAATAACTGGCGCGGTTCTGGGAATATCGCCGGAGGCTGTTGTGTCTAGGACGTGGCCAGAGACTCCGGCAGCGATAATAGCTGGGCTCCTAGTCGGCTACGCGGCGCTCCACCGCTACAAGTGCTCCCCAGGGGAGGAGGATAGGCCAGCACTACTCCTAAGAGCTACATGGCCCCTAGCACTACTAGCCATACTGGTCTTCGTCGCCAGGCTAAACCTGCTCCTATCCCTCATAGCGACCCTCGCGGCGACACTAGCCGCGCTTAGACCGGGTAGGGAGCAGCTACGCCGCGCACTAGGCCTAGCCACGAGCCCAAGGATACACGCCATACTATTCGAGGCCCTCTATCTGAAAAACCTCCTACTCTCGACAAGCGCGCCCAAAGCCTTCTACGCCGCCGCGGCCTCCACGGGGCTACCCCCCTGGGCCATAGCCATAATAATCCCGTACATAATGGGGCTAGCAGCTGGCGGGGAAAGCTTCTTCGCAGCAACAGCCATACCACTCCTAGCAACCTACATAGCACCAGGAGGAGCCATCAACAAGACAATGCTACTACTAGCATTCACCGGCGGCTCAATGGGGGTAATGAGCTCCCCCGTACACCTCTGCTTCGCCCTAACCGTGGACTACTACAAAGCAAACCCCGCCAAGACACTACTACTAGCACTCACAGCATCACTAACAACAATACTCATAACCCTACTAGTAATAAAGCCCCTATACTAGCACCATCACCACCAAACCCGGCAACCCATAGAGCTAGCCTGCCAAGATGCAGTACCCCGCTATCACGAGCCGGGGAGACAAGCACCGAGACCCCGAGAACACGAGACCAAGGTACCCCAAACACTCTTCTCAATAGAAACAAGTACTCTCAGCAGGAACCAACTAAGTCCTAGCAACCACTCCTCTAGCCCAGCCAGAGATAGGTTGCTGGTCTCCGGAGCCGCAGGGGTCCCGGGTCTCTGATCCCGGTGGGCCCGCCACTATATACCCTATATGTAAAATCTTTCTCTTTTCTGAAGAGTAGAATTGCAGCTCTAAATCCAGGCAAGGCTCTAGGATAGTCCTCACTTCACCCGGGAATAGTCCTGGTTGATAACCTCTCCTTCAAGAGTTAAGGGACTACTTTGAGCCAGGGTATTCTCTTGAAGTCCTCGTCAAGGGTTAGGATAGTGTCTACCCCGTAGTGCCTGCATGTTAGCGCTATGATGGCGTCTCTTGGTGATAGCCTATAGTTGTCCATAGTGGCGATTATTTGGCTTGGTTGCGTCTCGGCATCTGCTAGTATTTTCACGTACAGCTCTTCTAGGAGTGAGACGAACTTGTTGAGGCTTTCCCTTGCAAATCTTACGCCTTTGCTCCTAACAAGCTTTCTCAGGTCGTAAGCTCTCCTTATACCATACTTGTTCATTGCTTCCCTTCTTATAATGAAGTGGAGTACTTCGTCAACGACTCCGATACTCGTTGCTAGTAATGGGTATTTGTCCAAGAACTCCTCTGCATCAGAGGCTCGGGTGCCCTCATAGAGGAGTTGGATGAACACATTGGAGTCTACGAAAACGTATCCTTTCATAGGGGCTCCCACTCTGCTTCGGCTAGTAGCTCCTCTATCTCCTCCTCGGAGGCCCTGCCCAGTACACCTCTATACTTTCTGAGAATCCTCCTCCTCTCCTCCCCGACCGGGACGAGCACTGCAACCCTCTCTTCTCCCTCTCGGAGATCCACAGGCTCTAAGGGCTTAAGCACACCCTTCTCATACCTCACCCTTACAGCTTTAGACAATTCCTACACCCACGTCAAATATAAGCCCCACAAGCCAATTAGCCTTTACCCAGCCTAGCATGTTTCCAGATTACCAGACAATGATATTCGTGGCAATAATCACTCGTGAAGAGTGTTTCCAAATCATGGTTTCCGCCGGAAACATTCTTTAAATATCTCCAGCCTTCAGAGCCAGCGGTCCCGGGCTCTAATCCCCGCAGGTCCGCTACATGATTCTTTCTGCTTTTATCTTGCTAAATAAGCGTTAGTGGTAGTACATAATACATTCTTACTCGTTGTCTCATTGTTCTTATAAAGAGTATGTTTATCAGAGCTCTTATCTAGGCTATGATCGTGGATTGTGCTAGTGATGAAGCGATATTGCATTGGGAGTGCTGAGGCCTAGTTTCTTTGCTGGTGAGTAGAGCTGCTAATGTAGACTTTATAGTGGGTTTAAATCTCGTTAATACCGTACCTATATTGGGGGATGACGAGGCATGAGTAAGGTCGTTGAAGCTGTGTATGAGAAAGGTATACTGCGTCCGCTGGAGAAGCTTGATCTGCCTGAGGGTGCTCGGGTCAAGCTGAGGATTGAGGGAATCTATGGCCTACTAAAGGATTGGAAGATTGATCCCCAGAAGCTGAAGGATGAACTGAGGAAGCTACATGGTTGAATAGCCTTGACACGCTACTACGCCGATACATATGCTCTTGTCGAGATCCTTAGAGGTAACCCTGCTTACGAAAAATATGCTAGTAGGGAACTCGTTACTAGCGAGTTTAACCTATTAGAACTCGCCTATGCATTAACAAGAGATTACGGTAAAGAAAAGGCTGCGGAGATACTGAAAATAGTACGAGCCTTCATAACTATCGTAAAGCCCACAGATAAAGACTATGCTGAGGCCTCCGCATTGCGCATAGAGCTGAAAAAGCAAGGTAAAAACTCTCCCTAATAGACGCCTTGGGATACACGATTGCAAAACGTCTCAAAATACCATTCCTTACAGGCGACCGTGAATTCAAAGAACTAGATAACGTAGAATATGTTAAATAGAAAGATTAAATACATCATTTAGCTGTAGCAATTTTATATGTAAGTATATATATTTGTGTATTTTTCTTTATAATTGTTTCCTTTGATTGAAGTAATGTTTTTATTTTAAAACATTTAAATAGATATTGACGTCGCCAGAGGCAAGCGGTGAACGCCTCCTCAATGACGGATGAAAACTATCCAACAGGGGAGAAAAGATGAGCTGATAACCAAAACATATAAAAATAGAGAGAGGCGAACCCGGCCCTCTAGCTCCACGCTCATCGATAAGTAGCGGGTTGGCGCCGGGCTCTAATGCCAGTACTGTTGTCTCCGCTTCACCTCTATCAATAAATTCTTCAAGAAGAAAGACACACGTGCCTCATCACTCATCTTTTCCACACGGATGAAGGCTGCTCTAGTATCGTCTCACTACGTAGGCTTACCTTACAATTGCTACTTCTCTCCAAGCAGCCTTGGGCACGATGATTTTCTTGAAGAGCTTCTCTAGGAGGTCTAGGCGACGTATTCTGGCGAGTGCGATAATAATACTTGAGTTAGAGACGACAATTAAATCCAAATTTCTAGTGTTGCTGCCTTCTCGCTCTCTCCGCAAGTTTCTTGGCAGCCTCCAAGTCTTCTCTCAACTCCTCTTCGCCGTAGCGTATTGGTACCCCCTCCTTGGCTAATAGCTCTAGGAAATCCCGTTTCGAGAGCCCTGCTATCCTCCGGGCCTGGCCCAGACTGGCTATGCCCTTCTCATACAGCCCCGACGCCAGTTCTACTCGCAGCCTCTCCTCAAGCTCACTAGGAGGAACCCGGCAGGTTCTCTGGAACCTCGATAACAACTCTCTTAACACCAACCTTAGCCACTCTAACCCCCTACAAACACTATACACATGAAAGCTATTAGTTCCTGCTATCCCCGATAACGAGGCCAGTTTTTAGCAATACCAAATCCCTGGATGAACCGTCCCATATACTAGAGACAGATATGAAAACTATACCTAAGTGTCCCAGATCAATATCAGCTTCTAGGACAAAGATAATTTAAGTCTGGCCTTCGGAGCCCTGGGGCCCCGGATCCCCTAATCCCAGCGGGCCCGCCACTTCTTATAGGACTTGTTTCTCTTATAGCATGGCCTATGAACTCCTCACTAGGTCTTAATATCTATGATGTAAGATGTTTCTGGGAAAAGGAGTTCCTGCTAGTCTGGTTAAGGATGTTCATGCGAAGGGACTCTGCGGGTGTTACGATGCGGTGCTGGGGCTTGGGTTTACGGCTTCATGTTTTCCCTTAGTTCTTCTACTCTTCTCATAACCATGTTGTATTCCTCTACCAGGTAGTAGGCCTCTATTCCTGCACGTCTAGAGTTCTTGACGAGCAGCCTATCGTTGGCTACTATGATGCTGTTGGTTAGTATTGCGGTGCTATGTAGTAGGCATCTACGGCTCTAGGATGGATTTTATCGGCTACGTACAGGGCAATCTCCTCGTTAAGCGTAGTAGCTTCTCACGCCCGCTCTTGTAGCCAAGCCTACGCGACACAGCTATAAGCTCAATCTCAATTACCCTTGGCGCGTAAAGGGGTAGGCCCTCTACATGCTTAAGGAGGCCTATTGCTTTACCGTATCTCTCCGGATCCTTATTAAATAGAGCATCTATTAGCACACTTACATCAATAACTATCATTTCCTTATCTCCTCTAGTGCTTTAACGGGCTCGTCGACCTTGGGGTCTCTCTTCTGAGGCTCTCTACAAGCTCTGCAAGACCATGCACTGCTCTCTCCTCAATACTTACGATGACCTCCTCACCCTCCCTAAGATCAAGCCTTCCCAAAGGCTTCAGTACGCCATCCTCGTATCTAGCACGGATAACTCTGGCCATACTATACAACCCAGCAACACATAATGCGAATAGGCACTGATAAACCTAGTCGGGTGCTGAGGTATATCTACAGCAAATAATCTTTACTAAACTATCTATAATTATCATAGATACTTGTGCTGCAAAACCGTCCTAGCCACATTCGATAAGCGGTATATGTACTGAGGGTTTAGTGGTGGTATTCGTAGTAGGACCACCCTGGTAATATTTGGTTTTGTGAGTGCTATTCTTTCAAAGTCCTTGTCAAACGTTATTATTATTCTTGGCTCTCTTATGGCTAGCTCTATTACTTCCTCATCGATCATGCCGGGTTTGAGCTCTCAAACGGGAACAATATCGTATCCTTTCCTCCTAAGTTGTGTGGCAACGCTTTGAGGAATATTCTCGTCTGCTAGGAGCCTAGGCTTTGACAATAACTTCCTCCCTCAGAACCCTAGCAGCGTACCTAATAGCTGCTAGCACATTCTCTCGTGCCCAGCAGTATCCTCTCGATAGCCTCGCTGAGCGCTATGCGGTCTAGGAAGTCGCGGTATAGAGTCTTGCCGCCGTCAACCTCTACTGTGACGGGGATCGTCATGTAGTTCACGGTCTTAGCATTAAATACATAATGCGACTATATGTCTTTGTAAACGAATATGGGGAAAATACAAGTATTAAAGCAATGCGGTTTTAATGAAGTACATAGCGTACAAATATTGAAAGAAGTAAAATTAGAACATTCATCTTAAGACTTGACTTAAGCCAATAGTTAAAGATGTATATGAGATGGTGGGAAATTGAAGTTCTTTAGGAGTATTGCCGCCTACTTGGCCTATGTTTTTCTCTCCGGGTTATCGAGCTTGGCAACACCCTATCTTGTTGATAAACTCTTTGCTGGCCAGATGTATCTTTACGGTGCACTCGTTTCTCTCGGGAACATGCTGCGCATACCGTTTAGGTTTATTAGTGCTCGTCTTATAGCCTCGATGGGCATCTCCTCGACACTAGTGCTCGTAATCCTGTTTGCATCCCTTACCCGTGTATTACTGTGGCTGGCGTACGAGTGGGGTGATACGCTGGGCATAATGATATTTGCTTTATCCATCATAATAGCTGCAGCCTATCGTGCTGCCCAGGGCTATGTCGTGCCTATAGCGCTCCGAAAACGCCGCTACTTCAAAACGTTTTGGTTCTTCACACTATCGTCTCTAGAATCCATGCTAATCGCTTTAGCACCGCTCATAGCCAGCCTAGTGCTCGTCCCTACACTAGGCAGGATTGACCTCCTCTTCCCCCTAACCGCAATCGCTCTCTTAACGCTACTTGTCCCTGCTTGGAAGATAGAAGGTGACGTAACAACTGCTAGAGAGAAGGCTAGTGTACGTGAACTGCTACGGGTAGAGAAACCTCCCAGGGACTTGCTGCCGTTGATACTCGTTGTTGGGATAGACGTGTTTGCCTGGAGTACTTTCCTCCCGTACCTCTACGTATACCTTGTCTCTAGAGGCTTCTCGGTGAACAGTGTAGCTCTAAGCATGGCGAGCTTCTACGCGCCCTCGGTTCTCCTTCCCCTAATAGGGCGGCTACTCGATAGAATACACGGGGATCAGGCTAGGTTGTATATCGCGCTTCTAGCGTGCATACAGGTACTTGGCGTTCTTGGCCTAGCTGTATTAGAGTTCCAGCCACAAGTATACATTATGACATTCGTTTTCATAGGATTTGCGACCACTATAACCTCGCCACTAATGCAGTCACTCCTTAACACGCTGACCAAGGAGAAGGGGGTAGAAGTATACGCAAATATACTAGCGTGGTGGAGAAACATCTCTACAATTGCTGGATTCGCTGGAAGCGTAGCGGGCGGAATCCTATTCTCAAAACAAACCATATACCTGAAAACATGCATAGTATTACTAGTAATCGTATTCATAATCTACGCCACGTTATTATATATAGAGTATAAAATTTTCTAAAAATTAATGATTAGATTCATAAGCCCAACCGTCTACGTGAAGTAGGTGCTCAAGATTGCCAAGTGAAATAGCTATGATCATAGCAGCTTATTCAGTTTAAATTATTATAGTCTATTGCTCTTTACTTAAAGTTTATTATATTCCATATGTATATACGTATAGAGGAATAGCACGGGTAGGGATTTGCTTGAGGAGGCTAAGCTTTATGTCAATGAATTGGGTAGGAGTTTGGGCGATATAGTCGAAGGGTACTTTGAGTATCGAGACCCTGGAGCTACTAGACCAGGTCTGCCTAGGCGTATCAACGGGCACCAGGTTGGGAATTGCTCTAAGAGAAACAACTTAGTATTACCGAGCACATGAGGAAGGCAGCGTGGAGGCTAATGATTAAGGCCATGAGCCGGAAGCCACGGGATTCATGCGGGGCCGCCTAGGAGAGCTACGTGTTAGCGAGGCACGCTATGAAGACCTCCTCGGGGAAGTGGGTCAGCAGTACCCCTAGGCTACTGTCCCAGGTATCTAGATAATATGTATGAAAACTATACCTATCTGTCCTAAGACGCTATCAATTCCCAGAGCAATTGCTTATAGGTCTTGAGTCTTTGGAGCCGGAGGACCCCCGGGTTCAAACCTGCGGCGGTGCGCCACTCAAACATCTCCATGAAGAGACTTAGCCGCTAGTTGCTAACCGGGGAGGGAAGGTTTACTCCCTTTGCTAAGGGATAATCATAGCTGATAGTCTCGAAAAGCTAGGGGACTACCTTAAGCCATGGAACCCGTTTAAAGTCCTCGTCAAGTGTTGCAATGGTATTTATTCCATGGTGTTTGCATGTTAATGCAATTATGGAGTCTGCAGGCATAAGGCCATATTTTTCAATAATGTCAACTACCTCCTGCGGCTCTAGTGTTATAGGTAAGGTTATGAACAATTTTAGTATTGGTTCTACATCGTTTCTGATTAGCTCAGTGAGTCTCTTATCCTTTTTAGCTAGTAGTTGCCTTATTCTTTTCGAGCTAATTCCAGTCGTAAGTCTGAGATAACCATGGATAACTTCATCTACTACAATAGCATTAATGTATCCAGTAATAATATGATTTTCAACGTCCTCAATAATCCTATAAGCCTGCTCGTCTTGGCCTGCAAGAAAGGCTAGGATTATGCTAGAGTCCATGAATATCCTCATTCTCTATCTCCTCAAGGATTCTCAGGAATTCGCTCTTCGTAAGTCCTGGCCTTCTCTTCTTCGCAATACCATAGAGCCTTTCGGTGAGAGAGCCCCTACTAACCTTCAAAATAATCTGCGCCTCCTCCCCTTCCTTCATATCTAGCGGTTCTAATGGCTTAAGAACGCCGTTCTCATATCTCACTTTGATAACCTTAGACATTTTCAAGCACCCTTCAATTCAATAGATATTATATGCCTTAGCCAATTAGTCTTTTTGCTAGCTTTAGAGTGTTCCATATTATCAGTAAATAATATCCCTAGTGATAGCCATTTGTGGAGAATGTTTCGATGTTTTCATCCAGAGACATGGTTTTTATATCCCGAGTCCTCGGAGCCGCAGGGGCTCTAAGCTAGAAATCCCGGCGGGCCCGCCACAAACCCTCCACGTAAAGCCTCTTCCCCCTTTGAAGAGTTGGGTCGCGACTCCGAGTTCAACCAGGAATCTAGTTTACTTCCTGCTTCACAAGGGGTAATCATGGTTGAATACTTCTTTAAGTGCTAGGGAGTTACTTTGAGCCAAGGCACTTGTTTAAAGTCCTCGTCAAAGGTTAGGATAGTGTCTATGCCATAGTGTCTTGCGGTTATCGCGATTAGGGCATCTCCCGGTAGGAGGCTATACTTCCCTATGGTTTCTAGAATCTCTGTAAGACCGCCCTTATCTTCTAAAACAATTATTCCAAGTCTGTCTATCATCTCCTCAACGTCATTTATTACATCATTGAACTCATTCAGGCCATGTTTTCTTATATGTTCTCGTAGCTGGTCTAGCTTCCTTATTCCTAGCCTTCTCCAAGCCTCAAGCCGTATGAGCGTGAAAACCACCTCATCAACTATCCTGAGGGTTACCGCTAGGTCTCCTCTCTCAGCTAGCACTGATTTTACCTTAGAGGCGTAGGGTTCCACACGATGTAGGTAATACACGATGGAGTTAGCGTCTAGAGTATCACTGAGCCTCAGCCTCAGACATGAACTCGTCAAGCAACTCTTTCGGCGCTGGACCACGCCTCCCATAAAACTCCTCGACTAGCCTTCTCCTTTCCTCAACTCTCTCCACTCGGACTAGAACCTCCTCGCCCTCCCTTAGCTCTATGGGTTCCAGGAGCCTTAATACGCCCCTCTCATACCTAGCCTTAACAACCTTAGACAAGCCATACACCCGTGTTAAATATAGCTTCACTTGTCAATTAGCCTTTTCCCGGGTTAAGTGTTTCCGGGTTATCGGCAATAGAGCATTAGCTAGATGATCGCTGGGAGGAGCCCTCTTGTTCATGGTTTTGTTTGAAACAGGGGCTTAGAGACTCCTTAGCCTCTGTAGACCTGCTCTAACATATGATACTATTAGTGTTCTTATACTGTACTGATGCATGGGGGATCGTTGGTTTTTATAATATTATTGGTAAAGGGATTGCTTGAATAGGGTAGAGATTTTGGCAAGGAACCATGTTGTTGTGAGGATATGGCATGGCAGGGTTCCTAGGGATAAGGCTGAGGCTTATAGGGATTTCTTGGTGAAGAGAGCGGTTCCCGACTACGAGTCGGTGGAGGGCAACCTTGGCGTCGAGATCCTCATGAGGGAGAACGGTGACGTTGTAGACTTCTTGGTGCTCTCTTACTGGGAGAGCATAGACGCTATTAAGAGGTTCGCCGGAGAGGACTATGAAAGAGCAAAATACTATGACGAGGACAAGGACTTCCTACTAGAGTTTGAGCCGAAGGTACAACACTATTACATGGTGTGGTCATCTAGGAGGCTTGGGGCAGAACAGCCCCGGTGAAGATCGACGAGTTGTAGGCGTTCTACTCGGCAAGAACCAATACCCCGTGTCTACACATGCTTTACCCCCTGGGTACCATAGCACTATTGTTCCAGAGAGGGGATCAATCAGCGGCAATACCCTTGTTCTCAGCTATTGCATGCCCCCTCTCGTACACCCCTATAGGCTTGTACTGCTCGTGATACTGCTA